>Ga0102587_1000918_pt1 | contig 25765 bp, 23 predicted proteins | sample AraplaF_Col_mTSA_FD_76853 | JGI IMG/M metagenome (GOLD analysis project Ga0102587, IMG submission 76853) | Arabidopsis root microbial communities from the University of North Carolina, USA - plate scrape MF_Col_mTSA (SPADES assembly) (version 2) | ecosystem: Host-associated > Plants > Roots >... | reverse complement strand
TTTGGTTCTTTCAATGTAGGATTTCATGCGGTAACTGGTTCAAGGTCACAACTCTGGAGCCTGTCGATGGACGCTTCACCCTCGCCTTCCTGGGCGCGCCAGCCTGCCGCCCGGCCGTTTGCGCGGTGGAGCGCCGATACCGAGCAGGCGTTCCTGCTCGCGCTGCGTCTCACCGGGCGGGTGCGCGAGGCGGCGGGGGCGATCGGGCGGTCCTTGTCCACCGCATATCGGCGGCGGCGGCGTGATGCCGGGTTCGCGGCGCGCTGGGACGCCGTGGTCGCCGAGCAGCAGGCGGCGTGGATCGCCGAGCAGGGCAAGGCCGTGCGGGCGCTGGCCGAGGCGCCGCTGGGCGACTTGCGACAGCGGCGAGGCGGCTGGAACGAGGCGCGGCGGAAGCTGTTCCTGCGGGCACTCTCCGAGACCGGATCGGTGGCCGACGCCTGCGCGCGGGCGCGGATCTCGTCGACCTCGGCCTATCGGCTGCGCGAGAATTGCGCGCGGTTCGCGAGCGATTGGAAGGCGGCGCTCGATACCCAGGCAGTGACGATCGAGCAGGTGGCGTATGAGCGCGCGGTGCTAGGCTGGGAGGAGCCTATCGTGCAGGGCGGGCAAGTGATCGGGCAGCGCTGGCGCTATTCGGAATCGCTGCTGCGGACCCTGGTGCTGCGCGAGCAGCGCGCGGCCGGGGCGGCTGCGCCGACCGTGGCGGCAGGCGTGGCTGCGGAACGCCCGGCCGGGCGGGGGCGAGGGACAACGTACCAAAAGCCGGTGGCGACGCGCGAGGAGACCAACGCCGCGCTCGCCAAGGCGATCGCCGGGGCGGAGCGGCGGATGGCGCGCGAGGCTGCGGCGGCGCAGGAGGCGGAGTGGGAGCGCTGGCGGGCCAGCTGGGGCAAGTCGCCGCGCGGCGGCTGATCCGGCGTGCGGCGGAGGCGGCCAGCGCGTGGGTCCGGGAGGAGACATGCTCGATAGGCAGAATGTGTCCGATGGTTTCATGTAAATTAAACAGAGAATTCATGTAAATTAAACAATCTGTCATCTTAAAGAATTGGTAAGATGACGGTTAGGCAAGATATAGTCTGGACTCATTGCAGGTAATCTATAGAATTCCGCACGACTCTTCGTTCCCAACCGAAGGAGTATGGCGATGTCTGTTTGCACGACCATTCAGCAGCAAGTATATTGTCTGGCCATCGAAATTTGCGCGGCGGCGACCCAGACGGGTGATGCGGCGACGCTGACCACCTATCTGCAGACTCAGTTGCAGGCACTGCTCGACAATTCCGATTTCAACAATGGCGACGACTGGCAGATCGTGTGGGGGCCGGCGGTGTGGCAGGCGCCGTTCAGCGACTTTTCCGATCAGGCCGCGGCGGTCTGCTACAACAGCAGCCAGAATGTCTATGTCGTGCCGATCTCGGCGACCAATCCGCACTCGCCGTACAATGTGTTCTTCGAGGATCTTGCCGCGGTGCCGGTCTACAAGGTGCCGGTGGCGGGGACCGATGCGGGGAACGTCACCGTCGGCAATTTTGCCGGGCTGCAGGCGCTGCTGAGCCTCGAGGCGGGCGGCACCTCGCTGCAGGATTTCCTGAGCAGCACGGCGAACGGGTCCGACGATCTGGTGTTCTGCGGGCACAGCCTGGGCGGCGGGCTGACGCCTTTGCTCGCTTATACGCTGTATCCGAACGGCACGTCGGGCAGCGGCTGGGGGAACGTCTATACCTTCCCGACCGCGGGGCCGACCACGGCCGACGCGACGTTCGCGAATGTGTTCAATATCGCCTATCCGGTCACCGTCACCGGCACCGGCTACCAGATGTGGAACGCCAACCAGTATAATACGCGCGACCTGGTGCCCAATGCCTGGGCGGGCGCGAGCACCGGGCCGGGGCTGGCGCAGATCACCACGGGCATCTTCTCGTGGACGTCGGCGATGTATTATACCGGCGTCGAGATGAGCGGGGAGGTAGCCGCGCTGCGCACGATGGCGGAGACCTTCGCGGGCGGATCGGGCAACCCCTATGTCGCCACCAACAACAACGCGCTGTTCACCGGTGCGCGCGAATATGGCCAGATCACCGACAGCGCGACGCTGGCGAAGGAGATCCTGTTCCAGCACACCGTGGCCTATAACGAGGAATTCGGCGTGACCGCATTGTTCGACCCCGCCGAAGTGCAGACCTGGATCCAGCCGCCTCTGCTACCGCTGGTGCAGGGCGTGAGCGGAGTCGGCGCGGCGGTGGCGGCGGCCACGGCGGCCGCGGAGACGGTGCCCGAGACTGGCGTGGCGTGACGTGACGGCATAGCATCCCCCTGCGACGGCAGGGGGATGGGAATGGGTTTGCAGATCATCGCGGCCGCACTCGCGGCGCTGTTCGCGGAACCGGCATCCGGCCAGCTCGCGCCGGTGCAGGCCGCGCCCGTTTCCGCGCCTGCGCCGCCGGTATGCCGCAAGGTAAGCGAGGAAGCGTTCCTGCGGATCGAGCCGGAGGCGGCGGCGCGGCTGGCGGAGATCGGACTGGACCGGGCGGCGATCTTCGCGCGGATGGCCGAGACGTCGATCCCCGAGACGATGGGCTGCTGGGCGATGCCGGTGGGCAATTTCGACAGCCAGTTGGTCTCGGTGGGGATGAGCCAGTGGAATTACGGCACGGGCAGCCTGCAGCCGGTGCTCAAGGCGTGGAAGAAGCGGCTGGGCGGCAAGTTCGGGCGGACGCGCAAGATGCTCGCGCCGGTCTATGGCAAATTGCTGTTCTCGCGAGGGTGCCTCAAGGTGCCGGTGAAGGACAAATGCCGGCAGGGGATCCTCGCGGCGCACGGGGCGGACGGGAAGCTCAACCCGGTGATCCTCGCCGAACTGACGGCGATCTTCGAGAGCGACGCGATGCTGCAGGTGCAGACCGACGCCTATGTCGCGCTGCTGATGGACGTGCGGGCGGATCTGCTGCGGGTGTTCGCGGGGCGGCCGATCACGATGCGGAAAATACGCTGGGCGATCGACACCAAGGTGCAGCAGGGGTTCTTTCCGGCGGACGAGGATCTGGCGCGGCTGCGGGCGAAGCTGGCGGCGATGCCCGAGGCCGAGCGCTGGGACCGGCTGCGCGCGATCTTCGCCTGGTACGAGGCGCTCAGCCGGACGATCGACCAGGACGGCGTGGGGCGCGATTTCGCATGGAACGTCGCGCAGTGGCGCTGCATGATCGACAAGGGAATGATCGACCCCGAGCAGTACGAGATGCTCCATCTGACTTTCCTGAGGAGCCGCACCGCAGTGGGGAACAGCGGGCGCTGGCAGGCACTGACCTTTTCGCGGCGGGGCAAGATCGTGCTCGGCATCGGCAGCGTGAGCGGTAAGCGCGACGGAGATTGCCTGGGCATCGGATGAGGGGATTGGAACCTGCGCGATGCGGGTCCATTAGGTCGGGACAATGACCGGCAGGAGTGAGTCATGAAGCGCGGTGCGATGGTGGCGGTTGCGGCGATGGTGGCGCTGGGCGGGTGTGCGACGCCAGCGGAGAATGCGCGCTACATGGCGGGACATTACCGCGCGCAGGCCGACATCAAGAACGCGGCGGGCGAGACGATCGGAACTGCGATCGCCGAGGAAGTCGACGGTTCGATCCGGGTGATGGTCGAGGCGGGCAAGCTTCCGCCGGGGCCGCACGGCACCCACATCCACGCCGTCGGCAAATGCGAGGGTCCCAGCTTCGCGAGCGCGGGCGGGCACTGGAATCCCACTGCACACCAGCACGGCAAGGAGAACCCCGCGGGTCCCCATTCGGGCGACATGCCCAATCTCGACATCAGCGAGGGCGGCACCGGCCGCGACCGGACGATCTTCACGCTGCCCGGCGGCACCTATCAGCAACTGCTCGACGAGGACGGCGCGGCGATCGTGATCCACGCCGACCCCGACGACTACAAGACCGACCCCTCGGGCAATTCGGGCGGGCGGATCGCCTGCGGGGTGTTCCAGGCGATGTGAGGCGATGGGCGGCCGTCGCCCCCGGTATTCCGGTTGCGCAGCCGCCAGCCAGCCCGCACAATCGGCGACTGCTTCACCAGATGAGGACGGTCGCCCATGTTCCGACGGCTTGCTGCCTGTCTGTTGCTCGCCGCATCGCTGGCCGCCGGCCCGGCAAGAGCGGACGACCGCGCGTTCGACAAGGCAGTGGCCGAATTCCGGGCACTGCACCGGGCCGAAATGCGCAAGGCGGGGATCGTCGGGAGCAGCTTCTACGTGGTGCGGGGCGGGCGCACGATCCTTGCCGACCATCTCGGCGAGCAGGACGCCGACGCGCATGTGCCGGTCGACGCGCAGACGATCTATCACTGGGCGTCGATCACCAAGACGATGACGGGGATCGCGATCTTGCAGCTGCGCGACCGCGGACTGCTGACGCTCGACGATCCGATCCTGCGCTACGTGCCCGAGCTGGCGGCGGTGCATAATCCGTTCGGCGATACCGGGGCGATCACGCTGCGCCAGCTGATGAGCCACAGCGCGGGCTTCGGCGGCGGCACCTGGCGCTGGCGCGACCGCGACTGGCAGCCGTTCGAGCCGCCGGGCTGGACGCAGCTCGCGGCGATGATGCCCTATACCGAGGTCAAGTTCGCGCCCGGCAGCCGGTTCAGCTATTCCAATCCGGGGATCGTCTATCTCGGCCGCGTGATCGAGCGGCTCTCGGGCGAGGATTTCGAAGTCTATATCGACAAGAACATCCTGCGCCCGCTCGGCATGCATGCGAGTTATTTCGACAGGACCCCGCCGTTCCTGCTGCCGCATCGGTCGCACAGCTATTACATCCGCGACGGCAAGCGGACCGTCGCGCCGTTCGACGTCGATACCGGCGTGACGGTATCGAATGGCGGGCTCAATGCGCCGATGCCGGACATGGCGAAGTACGTCGCGTTCCTGTTGGGGGATCCGAAGCGGGCGGACTATGATCTGGTGCTCAGGCGCGCATCGCTCGAGGAGATGTGGCGGCCGCAGATCGCGGCAGGGGAGGACTTTACCCAGGGGCGGATGGCGCCGACGACATGGAGCGGATTGTCGTTCTTTGTCGACCAGAGTGAGGGCGTGCGCCTCATCGGCCATAATGGCGACCAGAACGGCTTCCGCGCCTATCTGAGCCTGTGCCCCGATCAGGGGATCGGCAGCCTGCTCGCGTTCAACACCGAGACGCGCGGCGTGGAGAACGACGCTTCGAACCGGACGACGGCGGAGTCGCGGATCGCGCTGGCGACCGATGGGCTGTGCAGGGCGGGGTGAGCGGAGGCGTCTCTTGAAGTCGACCCGACAGTTTCCTTGGTGCTGCCTCGACAGCGGGTAAAGCGATCGAACGCCGGCCCGCCATCGAAGCAGCCTTGGGAATCCAAAAGCGAGATCGCTCGATTAGACGGCGATGATTCCGTGGTTACGCAATGCGGTCAGCATCGAACTGATGGCTGCCCGTGCTTCGCTGTCGATTGGCATGCCGCTCGAAGGTGTTGCAATCGCTGGCTGCTGTTCTCCCAGCACCTTTATATTTGCGACGCGGACGGCACCTCCCAACACCAAATTGACGCCGTCGCGTGCCGAACCGTTTACGCTGCTGTTGATTGCGACGAAATCGCTGGTGCCGTTCCCGCCTCCGTCCAGCGTGCCAAAGATCAGCGTCGAGTTGATCGCCGCAATATTCGCGCATTGGTAGAATCCCGTCGCACTTCCAGCGTTCACGGTCTCGATATTATCGAAGACGATATCGGCACTATTGATCAGCGCCGTGCCATTGCCTCCATCAAGGTCGATAATGCCGTTGGCAAAGCGCCCGGTGAGCTGGGTTCCAGCCATGCATTTCATCAAGCGGATGTTCGACACTTCGATCTTAAGAAGCCCCGCATCCTGAACCCTGGCGAGAAATCGGGTGTTGGCGGCGTCACAGAGAAGCGTGCCGATCTTTACCGAACCATCTTGCGCATTCCCTCGCTGCACGATCATGGAGTTGTACGGGGTGTCGACCAGCGCGCAATTCGCAACATCGAATGTGCCAATATCCAGTGATGCCCAATCGAGGCCGAGGTTCACAACCCACCAGTTATAGTTTCGCGCCCTGAATTGGCCGATCCGGACGGAATCGACGCGTGAAATGCCGAGAGCATATGCGCCGCTGCCCGGTGCCTTCGGATAAGGCGGCGTAGTCGCTTGAACACGGTCGAAATCGGCATCGAAAATACCGATCCGCACCGCGTGATTGATCGTCGCAATATCATCACTGGTGATTTCGGCCGATCCGACCCGAGCGTATCCGATCTGAAGGTCGACGGCCTCGTACGTTCCTGATGCGTTGTTGGGCTCGACGTCGAAATCACGATATCCGACGGGTCCGGCATGGATCACTGCACCAACTCGAATTTCGCCGCCGGCGACCGTCAGGAGATTTCGATAGACGTTGGTGCCGGATACGCTTTCAACGAAGCAACCGGACTGTCGCTCCGCCACGGACGTGTTCCGGGCATAGCAATATAGCGCGTCGCCTCGAACATCCGTCGCAAATATCCGGCCGACCGTGACGTCCTTGCATCGGGCGAGCAATACACCATGCCTGTCTTCGCCCGCATCGGTGGCGATATTTCCAACCAGGTTGAGGTCGCCGATGGTGAGTCGGGACGCGCCGCTGATCGAGATGATCGGAACGTCCCCCGCGAGACCTTGCAGCTGCTGAAAAGTCACGCCAGCGCTGGTGTCGACTGCATAATCAGCGCCATCCAGGGTGACGGTCGATACCAGATAGGTTCCCCCGGGGAAGTAGAGGGTCTCCCCGCGGCTTTTCACATCTGCGATTGCTGCCTCGACGTCGGATGTGGCGTCATAGGTCGAGGTTCTGGCGATGATGGCTGCATGCTCAGCCACCGGGATGAAATCGAAGACAGATACAGTCATAATTGGCGCACTCCGGCATTTTGGTTTCTCGATGCGACGGTCGAAGTGCGTTTCGGCAAAGCGAGGGACGAGAACAGGCCTCCTTCAGCCGCATGCGGATGAAAGGGCCTGACGGAATCGCCTCCGTCTCCCCCTGTATGTCCAAGCGACTCGATCGTCGAACAAACAGGGAACATTTGAAATCCTACATTGCAAGGCCGTGAGCGGCGCTCAGGCGGATTTTCCCGACGTGCGGGAAAGCCCCGTGCGGCATCAGCACCGGCGGCAAGGACGCGCTCCGACAGGGCGTTCCATGGACGGCGCGGGCCAGCTGGAGGGCGCCGATGAGAGTGGCGTAAATGCCGATCATCTTCGCTTCCCGGTTGGCGGGTCCTGAACCTGCGAAGGCTTTCATCTGCGAGCGCCAGATTGAGAACTCAGGTCCGACGCGTCATTCCCGCTTTCGCGGGGATGGCGGGGACTTAGCCAGATCGATGATCTAAATTGGTTTCCAGCCTAACGCGCCCGCAACAGGCGCCCCGATGTGGCGATGCGCCGGCCGCCTTCGAACGCGGGCTGGCCGTTGACCATCACCAGATCGAATCCCTCGGCCATCGCGAAGGGGTTCACATAAGTGGAGCGCGCCTTCACCTTTGCGGGGTCGAACAATATGCAATCGGCCATGGCGCCCTCGCGGAGCACGCCGCGATCGGCGAGGCGGAGGATGGTGGCGGGGAAGCCGGTGGTCTTGCGGACGGCTTCCTCGATCGGGAGCCTTTTGTCGCGGACGACATATTGCTCGATCCATTTGGCATAGGTGCCGGTGGCGCGGGGATGGCGCATGCCGGGGCCGCCATCGGTCGAGATCGCGACATGGGGATCGACGATCAGCGTGTCCTGCAGCGCTTCGTCCATCGTGAAATGCGCGCCCGAGCCGGCCGTAGGGCCGAGCTTGATCAGGAAATCGGGGAAGGAAAGGCCGGCCTCGGCGGCGGCTTGTGCGAGGGTCTTGCCGGCATAAGGCGCGGTACCGAGCAGCAATGCCTCGGGGCCGCCGCGGCGGATCATGCGCTTCTCGAGATAGTCGCGCAGCTCCTGCCGGCGTGCCGCGACGATTCCGGCATAATCGGTGGGCGGGAGCGCCCATTCGGGGAAGAGGATCGCGATGCCGGTATATCCGGCGGTATAGGGATATTCGTCGGCGGTGAGCCGGATGCCCTGCGCGCGCTTGGCGGCGAGGAAATCGAGCAGGGCGCGGGCGCGGGCTTCGCCTTTGCCGAACACCACTTTGAGGTGCGAGATGTGCGGGCGGGCGGGGAGCGACGAGGCGATCAGCTCGTCGATCGAGGCCTCGATCGCCTCGTCATTCTCCGAGCGCATATGGCTCATCACCACGCCGTCGTGGCGCGCGACGACGCGGCCGAGATTGGTCAGCTCGGGCGTCTGCGAATAGATGCCGGGGACATATTCGAGGCCGTAGGAGAGGCCGAACGCGCCCGCGCGGAGCTCGGCCTCGAGCTGGGCCGCCATGCGCGCGAGCGCGGCCTGGTCGGGGCGGCGGACCGCGTCGGGTATCCTCACTGCGCGGCGGAGCGTGCCGTGGCTGGCGAGCGCGGCGACGTTGACGTCGATGCGGGCGCGATCGACTGCCGTCATCCAGTTGCGCAGGTCGAGATCCTTGCCGATGCGCGGGCCGCTGCCGTCCTGGCCGAGGACGATCGTGGTGACGCCCATCGCGAGGAAGCTCTCGAACGACTCTTCGAGCGGGTCGCCATGGCTGTGCGTGTCGATGAAGCCGGGCGCGAGGACGCGGCCCTCGCCGGCGACGATGCGGGTGGCAGTGACGCGCGCGGCGGTGGCGGGCGCAGTGATCCGCGCGATCCGATCGCCGGTGACGAGCACGTCGGCGAGGCGCGGGGCGGCGCCGGTGCCGTCGACGAGCAAGACTTCGCGGAACAAAGTCGAGGCCGGCGCGCGGGCTGCGGCACGGCCGGGCAGGGTCGCGAGGCCGCCGGCCGCCGCGGCTCCGCCGATCAGCTGCCGGCGCGTAAGGCGCTGGGACATCAGGCTCTCCCCCTGGATTCCGGCGGACGGGCCCGCCAATAGTCTGATAATTCGATTGACAGTTTCGCGGCACCCTCAATAGCGCTGTCGACCCATGCAGGAGGGGAATATGGCTCGGGTTTCGCGACTCTGGATGGCAATGGCGTTGTGCGTTGCGGGCTTGCCCGCGGCGGCGCAGACGCCCGGCAGGACCTGGACCGCCGACAATGGCGACGGGACTTTCACCAATCCCCTGTTCTACGACGAATTCTCCGACCCCGACATGATCCGGGTGGGCGACGACTATTATCTGACCGGCACGACGATGCACACGATGCCGGGGCTGCCGATCCTCCATTCGCGCGATCTCGTGAACTGGAAGCTGCTCGGCTACGCGTTCGACCGGATGGATCTGGGGCCGGACATGCGGCTCGAGGGCGGCAAGGAAATGTACGGGCAGGGGATCTGGGCGCCGAGCTTCCGCTATCACGACGGCACTTTCTATATCTTCTCGAACGTCAACGGCCACACCACGCAGGTCTTCCGCGCGACCAATCCGGCGGGGCCGTGGACGCGCACGCCGATGAAGCGATCGCTCCACGATCTGGGCGTTTTGTTCGACGACGACGGCAAGGTCTATGTCGTCTGGGGCTATCGCGAAGTGCGGATGGCGCAGCTCAACGCAGCGCTCGACGACCTGGTGCCGGGCAGTGAGCGCGTGATCATCAACGCCGATCAGGGGATGGGCGAGGGCGCGCATCTCTACAAGATCCAGGGGCGCTATTTCATCACCAGCGCATGGTATTCGGGGCGGATGCGGATGCCGATGGCGCGCGCCGACAAGCCCTATGGGCCCTATGAAGTGAACCATGCGGTGAGCCTCGACGAAGGCTGGGGGAGCGAGGTCGGCTATCGCCACCGTGGTGCGCCCAAGCCCCCGTTCGACATCTCGCCGCCGACCACGACAGTGGGGCGCAACGTGCTGCACCAGGGCGGACTGGTCCAGACGGCGCAAGGCGCGTGGTGGGGCTTCTCGATGACCGACTTCAATTCGCTCGGGCGGCTGACCGGACTGTCGCCGGTGACCTGGCAGGACGGCTGGCCCTATTTCGGCCTGCCGGGCAATCTCGGGCGCACGCCGCGGACATGGATGAAGCCGGCGACGGGCGTGACGCAGAAGCCGTTCGCGCCTTATGTGCGCGACGATGCGTTTTCGGGACCGGCGCTCGGGCGGGTGTGGCAATGGAACCATGTGCCCGACGATGCGCGCTGGTCGCTGAAGGAGCGGCGCGGATATCTGCGGCTGCATACGCTGCCCGCCACGGATTTCATGGCGGCGCGCAATTCGCTGACCCAGCGGGCGATCGGGCCGCGCTCGGTGCCGACGGCGGTGCTCGAGACCGGCGGATTGCGCGACGGCGATGTCGCGGGGCTGGCGCTGCTCGGGCTGCCGTACCGGACGCTCGGCGTGAAGCGTGAAAGCGGCGGGCTGGCGATCGAGTTCCATGACCAACTGGGCGACAAGAGGGTGCGCGTGCCGTTTACCGGCAAGCGGATCTGGCTGCGCGCGGATGCCGATTATCTGACCGAGCGGGCGCGCCTCGAATACAGCCTCGACGGCAAGGCCTTCGTCCCGATCGGCGACCCGTTCGCGATGGCGTTCCAGCTCAAGACCTTTCAGGGCATCCGCTATGCGCTGTTCGCGTTCAACGCGGCGGGGCGGGCGGGGGGCTATGCCGATTTCGACAGCTTCACGGTGGAGGAGCCCGATGCCAAAGGGCTGATGCATCCGATCCCGCTGGGCAAGACCGTGACGCTGACGCTGCTGGGCACGAAGCTGGCGCTGGCCGAGTATGAGACGTCGGTCCTCGCGCAGGACGGCGCCGCGGCGGCGCGGTTCCGGGTGGTCGACAAAGGGCAGGGGCGTGTCGCGCTGGCGCTGGGCAGCGGGCACCTCTCGATCAACGCGACCGGCGATGCCTGGGTGAAGCCGGGTGAACCGGGGGTCGGCGAGACCTTCCAGTGGATGGAGACGATCTATGGCGAGCCGATGCTGATGTCGCTGGCGACCAACCGCTACTTGACCGTCGATCCGGCGAGCGGGCAAGTCTCGGCGACCAGCCCGGGCGCGCGCTCCGACCGGACGGACCATGCGCGGTTCGTGGTGGCGGAGGCCCGCTAGATCAGCAGGGGCCGTGCCAGAACACGCCCGGATAGGGCTCGGAATAGCATCCATCGAGCATGCTGAGCGCGTCCCTGCGTTCGACGATTTCATACCCCCATCCGCCGTCGAAGAACGGCAGGATGATGATGAGGACCTTATTCCGGCGGAGCATTACGATTTTGGGCTCGAGGCTTGCGATGGCAGGCGGCAAGGCGCTTTTTGGGACCTCTACCCAGCCGTCGGCCGAATAGATCGGATAGGTCGCGATCAAGTGCCGGGATTCGGCCTTGATCGCGCGCAGCGTGGTGACCTGGTAGGTCGGGCCGAGGCAGCTGTTGACCAGCAGGAATAGGGTGAGGACGGCGAATGTGCCGAAGCGCATCCTTCTTGCGCGACGTGCGGACGGGGCGCGCGTGGCGGGCACATCCGCTCCCGAGGCGCTGGCGGTCATATCAAAGCGGCTCGCCTGCGGCCCTTGCCCTCGTCTCGCGCGATGCCTCCGCCGCGGGTACCAGCCGCAGCGCGGCGATCGCGGCGCCGACCGCCAGCGGCAAGGTGGCGAGCAGGGAGAGGATGCCGGTCGACAGGCTGCCGGTGAGATCGGCGACGCGGCCGGCTAGATAGGGCCCCATCGCGAGGCCGATCAGCGTGGTGCCGATGAAGAAGGCGGCAGTGGCGGTGCCGCGCATGCGGGGCAGGACGAGGTCCTGCGTCGCGGCGGCGGCGGCGCCCAATGCGCAGCTCGCGAAGATCTGGGTGAGCGGCAGCATCGCGTAGAACAGCGCCTTGTCCGGAGTCGTGAAGGCGATGATCAGGCTCGGCACCGGGGCGAGGCTGCCGAACAGGATCACCATGATCCGTCCCGACGCCCAGCGCCGGCGCAGGCGATCGGCGGCGATCCCGCCCAGAGTGACGCCGAGAAAGCCGCCGAGGATCGCGGGGCCGCCGATCCATAGACCCGCCTCGCGGCTGGTGATGCCGAAGACCTGCACGGCATAGCTGGGGGCAAGCCCGGCGACGGCGTAGGCGAGGAAGGCATTGAGGCCGTAAGCGAGCACAACCGCGAGGAAGGCGGGGGTGCCGATGATCAGCCTGAACGTCGGCAGATCGCGGTGGCGGAGCGCGGCGGACCAGCTGTAGACGGCGTAGACGCCGATCCCGACCGCGAGCCATTGCGGCATCGGCTCGCCGAGCCGGACCAGCGCATAGATCGCGGCGGCGACCAGCGCGAGGACGATCAGGTTGCGCAACAATGCGCTGGCACCGTTGCGCGCGGCGCCGAGCAAGGTGAGCGGCGGGATGATCGTCAGCAGGTCTTCGAGGAAGCTCTTGAACGGCGTGGGATGCGGCGGGGCCATCAGTCCCTCGGACTGGCCACGCATCGGTTCGCGGAGCGTCAGCACCCAGAGCGCGAGGACGAGCCCAGGCAGGCCGACCGCCATAAACGCCGCCTGCCAGCCGACCAGCCCGAAGGGCGGGTCGACGGGGTATGCCGCGTTCCACCAGTCGACGATCGCGCCGCCGAGGAACAGCGAGAAGCCGCCGCCGAAATAGATGCCGGCCGAATAGATTGCGAGCGCAGTGGCGCGCTGGCGTTTCGGGAACCAGTCCGAGATCAGCGAATAGGCCGAGGGGCTGGCGGTCGCCTCGCCGACGCCGACGCCGATGCGCGCCGCCGCCAGTTGGAGCCCGTTGCGCGAGAGGCCCGAGAGCGCAGTCATCGTCGACCATAAGGCCAGGCCGATCGTCATCAGCCGGACGCGGTGCCAGCTGTCGGCGAGGCGGCCCAGCGGGATGCCGAACAGCGCGTAGAACACCCCGAACGCAGTGCCGTAGAGAAATCCGATATCGGCATGGCTGAGCCCGAGATCGCGGCGGATGTGCGGGGCGAGGATCGTCAGGATCTGACGATCGATGAAGTTGAGCGCATAGACGAGAAACAGGACGACCAGGACATACCAGGCATAGGGCCCCGCCTTGCGATCGGCCGCGGGCGCGCTCGAACTGGCCATCCCTTCTCTCCCCTTCTATATCTTTCGCGCAGGCTAGCGAGCATACCGCGTTTACGAAAGAGGGGAATTCCGTTGCGTCCGCCGTCTCTGCTGTTCGTGTGCCTGGGCAATATCTGCCGCTCGCCGCTGGCCGAGGCGGCGTTTCGCGAGGCGGCGGCGCGTGAGGGGCTGGACGCGGTGGCGGATTCGGCGGGGACCGGCGAATGGCATGTCGGCCGTCCGCCCGATCCGCGCAGCCAGGCGGTGGCGCTGCGCAACGGAGTCGACATATCGGGCCAGCGCGCGCGGCGGGTGCGGGGCGCGGACTTTACCGGCTTCGATCACATTCTCGCGCTCGACCCGCAGAATCTGCGCGACCTGCACGCGATGGCACCGGCGTGGAGCACCGCGCGGATCGCGCTGCTGATGGATCATGTCCCCGGCTGCGCGGGGCAGGCGGTGCGCGATCCCTATCATGGCGACGCGGCGGATTTCGACGCAGTGTGGGAGCAAGTGACACGCGCGGCGGACGCGCTGGTGGCGACGCTGCGGAGATAAGGGCGCGGCGTTCCTTTACCCCGCCGCGCGCGGCCGGACGTGGTTAACACAGACTTCCGCGCGCCTCCGATAAACTGCGGACAAGAGCACCGCTTTCCGAGGGAAATCCCGGGGATTTTCGTCGGTTTAGTCGGTGAATTTTTGCATGTCCGCGCCGGCTACCCCTGGGCTCATCCTATAACGGATCAGCATAATCCTTTGGGGAGCATAGAATGAAACGGGGTATTCTCTTCCTGGCTGCCGTTGCGCCGCTCGCGCTTGCAACGCCGGTCTTCGCCAGGCCGGCCGCGCCTTCGGATACACCGAGGACCGAAGCCGATGCGCCTGCGCAGGAGACCAGGAAGGAAGCCGAGAAGGAAGTCTTCTCGACCGGCGTCGCCAAGGGGCGCGACCGCCTCGACAGCGCCACTTCGACCAGCGCGCTGCGCGCCAGCGAGATCGACAAGATCGGCGCGCGCTCGATCTCCGAGATCCTGCGCGACATCCCCGGCATCCGTTCCGAGGCCGCCAGCGGCGAAGGCAATGCCAACATCACGATCCGCGGCCTGCCCATCGCATCGACCGGCGCCAAGTTCCTGCAGCTGCAGGAAGACGGCCTGCCGATCCTCGAGTTCGGCGACATCGCCTTCACGACCGCTGACGCTTTCCTGCGCGCCGACCTGAACCTCGCCGCCGTCGAGGCGATCCGCGGCGGTTCGGCCTCGACCTTCGCGTCGAACTCGCCGGGCGGCATCGTCAACTTCATCTCGAAGACCGGCGACACCGACGGCGGCGCCGTGCAGCTTTCGACCGGGCTCGATTACGGCATGCGCCGCATCGACTTCGATTATGGCGCGCACATCAGCCCGACGCTGCGCTTCCATGTCGGCGGCTTCTACCGCGACGGCGAAGGCCCGCGCGAGACCGGCTTCAACTCGACTCGCGGCGGCCAGATCAAGCTGAACATCACCAAGGAATTCGAGGGCGGCTATATCCGCTTCTACGGCAAGTATATGGACGACATTACGCCGGCCTATGACATCACTGCGCTCGGCGTGAGCGGCACCAACGAGAACCCGGTCTACAAGAACATCGCCAATTACGATGCGCGTCACGACTCGCTGTTCTCGCGCAACTATCAGAGCCAGCTGACGCTCGACGGCAACAACCAGATCGTCAACGACGACGTGACGGCGGGCCAGCACCCGATCGTCAAGTCGGTCGGCGTCGAGAGCAAGTTCGAAGTCGCCGGCTTCGACATCACCGAGCGTTTCCGCTACGCCGACATGTCCAACCATACCATGGGCATCTATTACGCGCAGTTCATGCCCGCGGCGGTGATGACGGCGGCGTTCGGTGCGCCGGGCGGCACGCTGCGTTATGCCAGCGGTCCGAATGCCGGCGCGACGATCACCAATCCGACCACGCTCAACGGCAACGGCCTGGCCGCGCTGATGATGCTCGCGGATACCGATCTCAACAGCCTCAACAACGTCACCAACGACATCCGCGCCAGCCGCGTGTGGAACGTCGGCGGCAACGACCTGACGACCACCGTCGGCCTGTACAGCTCGCACCAGACGATCGATTCCGACTGGAACTGGGCGACCGTGCTCAGCGGCGTCGCGGGCAATGGCGACGCGCAGCTGCTCGACGTCGCCACTGCGACGGGCGTCAAGATCACGCAGGACGGCACGCTGCGTTATGGCGGGCCGACCGTGGGCACCTTCCGCCGCGGCTACCGGCTCGGCTACACCACCAACGCGCCCTTCGCCTCGGTCAATCTGCGCCTCGGCGGAGTCTCGATCGGCGGCAGCCTGCGCTATGACTTCGGCAAGGCGAGCGGCACGGTGATCGGCTCCGAGCTCGGCGGCGGTCGCGTCGGTGTCGCTGCCAGGGACATGAACGGCGACGGCGTGATCTCGGTCCCCGAGATGCAGGTCGCGATCTCGCCGCTCGCGCGTCCGGCCCCGGTCGATTACACCTATGGCTATCTGAGCTACTCGGTCAGCGCGCTCTGGCGCATCGCCGAGCCGGTCGCAGTGTTCGCGCGCTACAGCCGTGGCGGCCGCGCCAGCGCCGATCGCATCCAGTTCAGCCCGTTCGTCAGCGCGACCGACGGCAGCCTGCTCGACAAGGATGCGGGCGTCGACGTGGTGCATCAGGCCGAAGCGGGCCTCAAGTACCGCAACGAGAACCTGACGCTCAACGTGACCGGCTTCTGGGCCAAGGCCGAGGACACCAACCTCGACTCGACCACCGGCCTGCCGCTGCTGCGCGACTATAAGGCGATCGGCGCCGAGTTCGAAGGCGGCTACAAGATGGGCATCTTCAGCCTGACCGCCGGTGCGACCTACACCGACGCGGAGATCAGCAAGGACGCGATCAACCCCGCGTTCGCGGGCAATGTGCCGCAGCACCAGGCCAAGCTGATCTACCAGGTCACGCCGCAGATCACGACCGACCGGTTCAGCGTCGGCGCAGTGATTGTCGGCACCACCGGCAGCTGGGCCACCGCGGCGAACACGCTCAAGGTGCCGGGCCACACCACGACCAACGCGTTCGTGCAGTTCCGCCCGATCGACCGCGTGACGCTGGCAGTCAACGCCGCCAACCTGTTCGACGTGCTCGCGATCACTGCGATCGACGATCCGGTGATCCCGGCAGTCGGCGTGGCACGTGCGCACGTCCTCAACGGCCGCACCATCTCGGCTTCGGTCCGCTTCGACTTCTGATCGAGGCAAATCGTCCGGGCCGCCGCCGCGCGGCCCGGACGGGATCGCCCGGGGCCACGTGGCGAACGGGCCGGCCATCTCGAGTTCGCTGCGCTTCTCATTCTGAGACGCACGAAAACGGGCGCATTCGGTCCGCTCCGCCGGGAGCGGCCTATAATGCAGATGAAACGAAAGAGCAGAGTAGCGAACATGCTGAAGTCGATGAAAATCCCGAGGAAGCTGGGTCTGTCGTTCCTGACGGTCTGCGCGACTGCGGCGATCGTGATGCTGGTGTTCTACACCAACATCTCGTCGATCCGCAGCACGACCGACGCGAACAATCTCAGCCAGTCGATCCATGCCAAGGCGCAGGCGCTTGAGACCGCCTTGCTGCGGCAGAACAGCCAGATGCGCGGCTTCCTCGTCACCGGGGACGAGAGCTACCTCAAATCCTATAACGAGGGGCGCGACGATTACGACAAGGCCTCGGCCGAGCTCGAGGAGATACTGACCGACGATAAGCAGCAGGCGGCGCTGCTCAAGTCGCGCGAGGAAACGCTCGCGTGGCGCAAGGATTGGGGCGACCGGCTGATCGCAAAGGTCAAGTCGGGCCAGCGCGACGCGGCCGAGGCCGAAGTGCGCGCCGCCGGCAAGGCCGTGCTGACCAGCAACGCCGTGTTGCCGTTGCGCGAGATCAAGGACGCGCAGACCAAGCTGATCGAGGAGAATGGCGCGAGCCAGGAGACCGCGATCAAGAGCGCGCTGTTCGTGCTGGTGATCGGTGCGCTCGCACTGATGGGTATCGCCATCACGCTCGCGGTGATGCTGACCCGGCTGATCGCGCGTCCGGTGAGCGGGCTCACCCGGACGATGGCCGATCTCGCCGCCGGCAAGAACGATATCGCCGTGCCCGACACCGATCGTGGCGACGAGCTGGGCGACATGGCCCGCGCGGTGCTGGTGTTCCGTGACGCCGCGGTGGCCAAGCACGCCGCCGAAGCCGCCAATGCGCGCGCCGAGGCCGAGCAGAAAATGGTGGTCGAGACCGTGTCGGCGCAGCTCTCCGAGCTCGCCAACGGCAATCTGACGGCCGAGATCAGCCGCGACTTCCCGGGCGACTATGCGACGGTGAAGACCAACTTCAACGCCGCGGTGGGCGAGCTGCGCGGGCTGATCGGCACGGTGATGCAGAGCGCGGCGACGATCCGCGACGGCTCGAACGAGATCGCCCAGGCGTCCGAGGATCTGGCGCGCCGGACCGAAGCCAATGCCGCGAGCCTCGAAGAGACGTCGGCGGCGGTGACCCAGATGGACGGCCGCCTGAAGCAGACCGCCCAGGCCGCCGGCCGCACGGTCGAGCGCGCCGACGGGACGATCGTGACGGTCTCCAACGGCCGGGCGACCGCCGACGAAGCGATGCAGGCGATGAGCCGCGTCGCGGATTCGGCCAAGGGCATCGACTCGGTTATCGAGGGTCTCGACAAGATCGCCTTCCAGACGCGCGTTCTCGCGATGAACGCGGCGGTCGAAGCCGGCCGTGCGGGCGAAGCGGGCCGCGGCTTCGCGGTCGTCGCCGATCTCGTCTCGGCGCTCGCGATGCGGGCCGAGGAAGAGGCCGGGCGTGCCCGCGACCAGCTGACCGCCACCCAGACCGACATCGTCGCGGCGGTGGAGATGGTCCAGAAGGTCGATACGGCGCTCGCCGACATCTCGGGCGACGTGGGCGAGGTCCACAAATTGCTCGGCGAGATGGCGACCGACAACCAGGCCCAGTCGACTGCGATCAGCGAGATCTCGATCGCGATCGGGACGATGGACCAGTCGACCCAGCAGAACGCCGCGATGGTCGAGCAGACCTCGGCGGCGGCGCGCAACCTGTCGGGCGAAGTCGCCGCGCTCAGCGAGCAGGCGTCGCGGTTCAACGTCGGGTCGCAGAAGAGCGGGGCACGCAAGGCAGCGTCGATCCATTTCGACGGCCCGGTCAAGCCGCTGCCCGCTGCCGCCGTCTCCGCGCTGACCCGCGCGAACGGCCATGACGACTGGCAATCGTTCTGAGGAATCCGGCGGTCGTGCTTCCCGTGCGAGCTGCGACCGCCAACCCTCCGTCAAGATCTGAACATCCGTCGGGCCGGTGGCCCGGCGCGCCCCGGAGGAATATGACCGACCATCTTGCGACCCGGGGAGAATTCTCGCGTCAGGCGGACATTGCGCGCACTCTCGGTTCCCCCTTCGTCGCGGCGGTGCTCGAAGCCGGCGAGCGTCATCTCGGCCAGGCGCCGCGCACCGCGGCACTGATCCGGTCCTGGCCCGGCGATCCTTCCGCGGCGGCGCTGGCAATGCGCTTCAACGCCGCGATCCACGCACTGGCCCGCCGGGGCCGTCCGCAACGGCTCGAATCGCTCTACCGGCGCCAGCATGACGATTTCGACGGCGCGATCGCCGCGGCGATGGCGTCCGAAGACGCCTTCATTGCGCAGTGGATGCAGCAGCCGCCCCAGACCAACGAAGTCAATCGCGCCGCCGCGATCCTCTCGGCGCTGATGGTGGCGGGCGAGCGCTTCGGCCTGCCCTTCGAATTGCTCGAACTGGGATCGAGCGCGGGACTCAATCTCAATCTCGCGCGCTATGCTTATGATCTGGGCGGACTGGCGGCGGGTGCGCCGGACTCGCCGGTGCGGATCGCGCCGACCTGGCGCGGGAGCCGGCCGCCCAAGACGGTGCCCGAGGTGATCGCGGCGCAGGGAGTGGATCTCCATCCGCTCGATGCCGCCGACGAAGCGACGCGCGACCGGCTGCTTTCCTTCGTCTTCGCCGATCAGCCGCTGCGCGCCGAACGATTGCGTCACGCGCTCGATCTTGCGCAGCACCACAAGCCACGGGTCACCCGCGCCGATGCGGTGTCGTGGCTCGCCGAGCAGCTCGCCGAACCGCAGGTGGCGGGGCGCTGCCGCGCGGTATTCCACTCGATGGTGCTGCAATATCTCGACGCCGCCGACCGCAAGGTGGCGATCGACCTGATCGCCGCTGCCGGCTCGCGCGCCACGCCGGAGCGCCCGCTGGCGTGGATCAGCTTCGAATGGACGCCGAACCGCAGCGAGGTCCAGCTATGGCTGACCTGCTGGCCGAGCGGCGAGGCGCGGCTGCTGGCGACCTGCCATCCTTATGGGGCGTGGATCGACTGGCGAGGGTGAGCGGCTGCGCCGCTGGCGAATTGATCTACCCCCGCAGCTGGTAACGTTCCACCGCTTCGTAGATCGCGCCTTCGCGGCCGAGCGTGCTTTCGAACAGCAGGAAGTGATCGAGCGTGAACGGCGCACTGGCGAGGCCGGCATGGCTTTCGAGGAAGCGATCGGTCTGTCCGGCGCTGGCGTTCATCCGCGCCAGCGTGACATGGGGCAGATAGGCGCGGCCCTCGGGGGCGAGGCCGCAGCGGACCAGCGCCTGGTCGACCTTCTTGTGGAGCCCGGCGAGCGCATCGTGCGGGCGGACGCCGGCCCAGAGCGCATTGGGGCGGCCGCGGCTGTCGAACTGGCCGACTCCGGCGAGCGCGACCTCGAGCGGGGGATAGTGGATGCCCGAGAGCGCGATCGCGACATCCTCGGCAATCGGGCGCTCGATTTCGCCGATGAAGCGCAGGGTCAAATGGAGCTGGGAATCGTCCTGCCAGCGCGCGCCGGTGACGCCACCCATCAGCGCGAGGAGCTGCTCGCGGATCGCGCGGGGCGGACGGAGGCCGACGAACAGGCGGTGCATGGCCGGCTTTAACCACGGATCGGGGCTGAGCCCCAGCCGGTTTCGCTTGAAAAGGATCGGCCGAGGAACGATATTCGGCGGACGCCGGCAAATGCCGGCAAGAGGAGTTTACAATGGCAAACTGGTCGGATCCCCGCACGAGCGCAGCGGCCTACGCACCCGGTGCAGCGCGCGCAGACTATGATGCGGGCCTCAGATCCTACATGCTGTCGGTCTACAATTACATGCTTTCGGGCGTGCTGCTGACCGGCATCGTCGCGCTGGCGTTCGGCAAGATCGAATCGCTGCAGCGGCTGCTGTTCGTCGTGCAGGAAACTTCGCGCGGGTTCTCCATCGGGCCGTCGCTGCTCGGCTGGCTCGTGATGCTCTCGCCGCTGGCGATCGTCTTCGCGATGAGCTTCGGGCAACAGCGCATGTCGGAAGGCACGCTCAAGGCGCTGTTCTTCGCTTATGCCGGCCTGCTCGGCGCGTCGCTCTCGACGATCTTCATCACCTATACCGACGCCTCGATCGCGCAGGTGTTCTTCGGCACGGCCGCCGGCTTCGCCGGACTGAGCCTCTACGGCTACACGACGAAGAAGGACCTGTCGGGTCTCGGCACCTTCCTGATCATGGGCCTGATCGGGCTGATCGTGGCATCGATCGTCAATATCTTCATCGGCTCGAGCACGATGAATTTGGTGATCAGCGTGATCGGCGTGCTGATCTTCGCGGGCCTGACCGCCTATGACACGCAGAAGATCAAGAGCATCTACGCGCATGTCGCCGGCACGGACATGATGGGCAAGGTCGTGATCATGGGGGCGCTGAACCTCTATCTCGACTTCATCAACATGTTCCTGTTCCTGCTCCGCCTGTTCGGCAGCTCGCGCAACTGAGCTCCCGATAGCGTCAAGCCAAAGCGCGGCCCGGCGGTACTCCCGCCGGGCCGTTTTTATGTGCGGCTTGTTTTCCGCACGGGAACGCGACTCGGGCGACGGTTGTTACAGCCGGGCAACGCTCAGGAGAGTGAATCATGGACGCGAACCCGATCGACCCGGCGATGGACAAGATGTCGGTGGCGCCGGGACCCGATAGCGAGGATCCCGCAGAGCGCCCCGCTCCCGTGGCGTCGGCCGATGCCGGCACCGACGAATCGATTGCCCAGCGGCTGGAGCGCAACCCCGAAAGCAAAGAGGCGCGGCTCGACCGGGCGCTCGACGAATCGATGGACGCGTCGGACCCGCCCGCATCGACTCAGCCGGTGCACAGCCATTCGCTGCCCGAAAGTTCGGGCTATGACGAAAAGGCCGAGGAGAAGCTCGCCGCGGGCCCCGCGGGAACGAAGGGCATCATCGGCAAGGTGCTGCACAAGCTCGGCCTCGACTGAGGTCTGATATGGGAGCGTCCCCGGCGTCGGGCTGGCGCGCCAATATCGTTCTCTATGCCGCACTGGCGGCCAATCTGGGGATCGCCGTCGCCAAGTTCGTGGCGGCGACGATCACCGGTTCGTCGTCGATGCTCACCGAGGGCGTCCACAGCGTAGTCGACAGCGGCAATCAGGGGCTTTTGCTCTACGGACAGCGCCGCGCGAGGCGGCCGCCCGATGCCGAGCACCCGTTCGGCTATGGTCGCGAGCTCTATTTCTGGGCGTTCGTCGTCGCGATCCTGATCTTTGGCCTCGGCGCCGGCGTTTCGGTCTATGAGGGCTGGAAGCACATCCAGCACCCCGAGCATCTGCGCGATCCTCTGGTCAATTATATCGTATTGGGCGTGGCGATGCTGCTCGAGGGGACGAGCTGGGGAATCGCGCTCAAGGAATTCGCCGCCAGCAAAGGCGAGATGGGTTGGTGGGAGGCGGTGCGCGAATCCAAGGATCCGGCGGGATTCATCGTATTGTTCGAGGATTCGGCGGCGCTCGCCGGGTTGCTGGTGGCGGGGGTCGGCATCTGGGCGAGCCATGCGTGGGGCGACCCGCGGATCGACGGCGCGGCATCGATCGCGATCGGCTGCATCCTCGCGGCCGTGGCGATTTTGCTCGCGCGCGAGGCCAAGGGGCTGCTGATCGGCGAGCGCGCCAATCCCGAGGTGATCGAATGCGTCCGCGCAATCCTGAGCAGCAAGCCCGAGATCGTGCGAGTCAATCACGTCCGCACGATCCACACCGCCCCCGATCGCATCTTCGTCGCGGTCAGCGCCGATTTCGAGGACCATATCACGATGGGCGCGGGCGAGACGCTGATCGAGGCGATCGAGCATGAATTGAAGGCGGCGCTGCCGATGCTGTCTTCGATCTACATCCGGCCCGAAAAAGCGGAGGATGCACCCGAGGCGGTAGCGGTGGGATGAGCGATCAGCCCTGGCGCAGCGTGGGCCGGTGGAGGGAGTGTTCCTCGATGCTCGCGCGCAGGGCTTCGGCAGCGTCCGCCTCGTCGATGGCGCGCAGCAGATCTTCGAACTTGCCGTCATCCGAAACCGGGAAGCAACGCTTGAAGCCGCTTCCCAGCCGTTCGAGGTCGCGATCCGTAAGCAGCCCGACCGCGACGATATGCTCCTGCGCCAATACCCACACTCCGGCGAACTCGTGCGGCATTAACGAGGATTAAGCCGGTTTGTGCCAACGGCCTGTCGATTTTAGCGCTTCAATATGTCGAGCGCGGCCGCGGTCATCGCTTCGGTGGCGGTGCCGATCACGGCTTCGGCCTCGGGCGCCCAGAAAGGGCTGTGGAGCGAGGGGAGCGCATCCCTGCCGGCCTGCGCCGCATCCCACTTCGCTTTCGGAACCCCGCCGACCCAGAAGATCATGCTCTGGATCGACTTGTCGGCGAGGTAGAAGCGGCCGAAATCCTCGCCGCCCATCACTGCGGGCGTCTCGACCACGCGGTCCTTCCCGAAGCGGCCGGTCCACAGCGTCTGGAGGCGGCCGGTGAGCGGCTCGGTGTTGAAGGTGGAAGGGGTACCTTCGTTGCGGACGGTGACCACCGGCATGCGGTCCTCGGGGATGCCGGCGGCGACCGCCTCGCCCTTGGCGATGCGGGCGATGCCGTCGAGCAGTTTCTTGCGCACCTCGGGCGTGTAGCTGCGCACGGTGAGCAGCATCGTCACTTCCTTGCCGATGATGTTGTGCGTCGAGCCGCCGTGGATAGCGCCGACAGTGACGACGGCACTATCCTGCGGATCGATCTCGCGGCTGACGAGCGTCTGGAGCGTAGTGACGATACGCGCGGCGAGGACGATCGGATCGCGCGTGGTCTGGGGATAAGCGCCGTGGCCGCCGACCCCCGAAACCTTGATGTCGACCGAATCTACATTGGCGAGCGCATAGCCCGAGCGCACGCCGATCGTGCCGGCGGGAAGCGAGGCGGCATCGTGGAAGGCGAGCGCGAATTGCGGCTTGGGGAAGCGCGTGAACAGCCCGTCCTCGAGCATCATCCGCGCGCCCATGCCGCGCTCCTCGGCGGGCTGGGCGATCATCACGAGTGTGCCCTTCCACTGCGATTTCATCGCGGCGAGATTGCGCAGCGTGCCGATCCACGAGGCCATATGGGTGTCGTGACCGCAGGCGTGCATCACGCCGGTCTCGATGCCCTCGTCATTGGTGGTGCGGACCTTCGAGGCGAAGGGGAGGCCGGTGTCCTCGGTGACGGGGAGGCCGTCCATGTCGGCGCGGATGAGGAGGATCGGGCCGGGGCCGTTCTTGAGGATCGCGACGACACCGGTGCCGCCGACCTTCTCGGTGACTTCGTAGCCGGCCTTGCGCGCCTCGGCCGCGAGCTTGGCGGCGGTCTGGACCTCGTGGAGGCTGAGCTCGGGATTGGCGTGGAAATCGCGGTAGAAGTCCATCAGCTGCGGCAGCGCGGCCTGGGTGGCCTGATGCACCGGATCTGCGGCAAGGGCGGGTGTGGCGAGGGACATGGCGAGAGCTGCCGTGAAGAGGGTGCGCATGTGCAGGAGGCTAGCAGGGGCGGGGGCGTTGTCGAGGGGGTGGAAGGTGCGGAGAGGTCCCCGTCATGCTTCGCGTGCCTCCTTCGCTTCGAGGGAAATGCCTCAGGAGGCCGGGACCAGTTCCATCACGTCGACGATCGATTCGAAGCGTGGGCGCGGGAACACCACGCGCCAGCGTTTGGCGCCGATGCGCTCGACATAGCCGATCATGTCGCGATTGGCGTCCAGGCCGTAGCGCAAAGGTGCGGTCTCGTCGCCGAGGACAAGCGTGCCGAGGAAGATCTGGCGCGTAGGGTCGTCCGGGAAGATCAGCCCGGTGGGACGCTGCGAGCCGGTGAGCTTGTGGAGGCTGCGGACTTCGCCTTCGTCGGCGATGCGGCAATCGAAGGCGGGGTAGGTGGTGAAGTCGCGCACCGCGGTGCCCTTGGCGCCGAGCTTGAAAGTCCGGCAGCGATAGGCGCCCTGCGGGATCGCCGGATCGGGAAGCGCGCGATCGGGATCGAACAGCAGGGGATCGGCGGCGATGGCCTTGGGATCGGCCTTGCGCGCGAGCGGCAGCGCTTCGTCCCACGCCTTGCGCCAGTCGCGCATGCGATCGCGATCGTCGCTGGTCGCGACGCTCTGCCAGCGCACATTGGTGGCCAGCGACGAGGATGTCGCCTCGCGATAGACGCTGCAGCCCGCAAGGCCCGGCACCAGGGCAATCGCGACGGGCAGCTTCCACTTCATCCTATATCCCCTTTGCGACTCTGCGACCGCTTACGCCGCGGTCCAGCCGCCATCCATCGAATAGTTGGCGCCGGTGATCTGCGCGGCTTCGTCCCGGCAGAGAAAGAGCGCGAGCGCGGCAACTTGTTCCGGCTGGACGAACTGCTTGGTCGGCTGGGCATCGAGCAGGACGTCGTTGATCACCTGCTCGCGCGTGAGGCCGCGCGTCTTCATCGTATCGGGGATCTGGTTCTCGACCAGCGGCGTCCAGACATAGCCGGGCGAGATGCAATTGACGGTGATGCCGTGGGTGGCGACTTCGAGCGCGGCCGTCTTGGTGAGGCCGGCGATGCCGTGCTTGGCAGTGACATAGGCCGACTTGTTGGGGCTGGCGACGAGGCTGTGCGCCGAGGCGGTGGTGATGATCCGGCCCCATTTGCGCGCCTTCATGGCCGGAATCGCTGCGCGCATCAGGTGGAAGGTCGAACTGAGGTTGATCGCGATGATCGCGTCCCATTTCTCGATCGGGAATTCGTCGATCGGCGCGACATGCTGGATGCCGGCGTTGGAGATCAGGATGTCGACACCGCCGAGTTCCTTCTCCGCGCGGGCGACCATCGCGGCGATCTGATCGGGCTTCGTCATGTCGGCGGGATCGTAGAGCGCCTTTGCGCCGGCGGTGGCTTCGAGCGCGGCGCGCTCGGTCTCGATCGCGGCGGCATCGCCGAAACCGTTGATCACCACCGACGCCCCCTCGGCGGCGAGCGCCTTGGCATAAGCGAGGCCGATGCCCGACGTGGAGCCGGTGACGATCGCGGACTTGCCCTTGAGGAACATGGGGTACTCCTGAACTAGCGGTGCGTGAGGTCGAAAGCGGCGGTCTTGCCGTCGAGGATGTTCTCGGCGACCAATCGGGCGCTGGCCATGGTCTCGGCGACCGCGGCACGGCCGGCCTGCCAATGCTCGTGCATCGAGCGGGCGGAGAATTCGAAGTCGCGCGATCCGCCCTCCCAGGCATTGGCGCGGT
>Ga0102587_1000917_pt1 | contig 25771 bp, 26 predicted proteins | sample AraplaF_Col_mTSA_FD_76853 | JGI IMG/M metagenome (GOLD analysis project Ga0102587, IMG submission 76853) | Arabidopsis root microbial communities from the University of North Carolina, USA - plate scrape MF_Col_mTSA (SPADES assembly) (version 2) | ecosystem: Host-associated > Plants > Roots >... | reverse complement strand
GGTGGTCTCTCTCACAACGAGGCCGAGGAGATTTCCAAGGAATGGGCGACGGCTGGAGCCGACGTGCTGTTCCATGCGGTGGTCGAGACGGCGGAGATCGTGGTGTGATGACGTCAGACTTGCCGACGACTTATCTCGATTATCCTGATGCTTTTAAGTTCTACTTTCAGCAAACTCCCGACGATCTTGCATGGGCTAGTGCCAATGAGACGCCGGTGAACGAAGGTCCGTGGGGCGATGTACCTGGCATGCAGATTTTCTACATTGGCATCAACACGGCAGGCGAGCGGATCAGGCTTCCGCAAATATCGAGCCTTTGGCGCTATAAACCTTCTGGTGTTCAACTGGCCCATTCAGATGACCGCGACCCAGATGCGCCCCACCAGACCTATTATATCTCTGGGCCTGGGACTGGCGTCGTTCGAATCGAGCTCGGCCCCTCCATGCCCGGCATACTGATCAAACGCCCCCAGGGCAGCCAACCCGTACAGTCAACCGGGCTGATCGACGGCAAGGATTTCTACTTTCGCGAAAGCGATGGTTTTTGGTCCTTGTCAATCGGCGGCACCGATGTCGTCGAGCGGCCCGACTGGTATTATGAGGAAGAGCATGACGCGCACGATGAGTTGAGCGAGGCGGACGTCTACAGCCTTATCGCCAAGGGTGCGGAACTCCTTAGAAACGGCACACTGACGATGGCAGTGGAGCCATAAGAGCAACAAGATCGCGGGGAAAAGGAACAGCAGCCATGACCACAGTCATCAAGAACGGCACCATCGTCACCGCCGACCTGACCTACAAGGCGGATGTCAAGATCGATGGCGGCAAGATCGTCGAGATTGGCCCGAACCTCCCCGGCGACGAAACCCTCGACGCCTCCGGCTGTTATATCATGCCGGGCGGCATCGACCCGCACACCCATCTCGAAATGCCCTTCATGGGTACCTATTCCTCTGACGATTTCGAGAGCGGCACGCGCGCGGCCCTTTCCGGCGGCACGACGATGGTGGTCGATTTTGCGCTCCCCGCCCCCGGCCAGTCCCTGCTCGAAGCGCTGACCATGTGGGACAACAAATCGACCCGGGCCAATTGCGATTATTCCTTCCACATGGCGGTTACCTGGTGGAGCGAGCAGGTCTTCAAGGAGATGGAGACCATCGTCCGCGACAAGGGCATCAACACCTTCAAGCACTTCATGGCCTATAAGGGCGCGCTGATGGTGGACGACGACGAGATGTTCGCGTCTTTCCAGCGCTGCGCCGAACTCGGCGCCCTGCCGCTGGTGCATGCCGAAAACGGCGACGTCGTCGCCTCGATGTCGGCAAAGCTGCTGGCCGAAGGCAATAACGGCCCCGAGGCGCATGCCTATTCGCGGCCCGCAGAAGTCGAGGGCGAAGCCACCAACCGCGCCATTATGATCGCCGATATGGCCGGCTGCCCGGTCTATATCGTCCACACCTCCTGCGAACAGGCGCACGAGGCGATCCGCCGCGCCCGCGCCAAAGGCATGCGTGTCTATGGCGAACCGCTGATCCAGCACCTGACGCTCGACGAGAGCGAATATTCCAACCCCGACTGGGATCACGCCGCCCGCCGAGTGATGTCGCCGCCCTTCCGCAGCAAACAGCATCAGGACTCGCTTTGGGCGGGCCTTGCCTCCGGCTCGTTGCAGGTGGTCGCCACCGACCATTGCGCCTTCACCACGGCGCAGAAGCGCTTCGGCGTCGGCGATTTCACCAAGATCCCGAACGGCACCGGCGGCCTCGAAGACCGCATGCCGATGCTCTGGACGCATGGCGTCAACACAGGCCGGCTGACGATGAACGAATTCGTCGCCGTCACCTCGACCAACATCGCCAAGATCCTCAACATCTATCCGAAGAAGGGCGCGATCCTGGTCGGCGCCGATGCCGATATCGTCGTCTGGGATCCGAAACGTTCCAAGACCATCTCGTCCAAGGCCCAGCAGTCGGCGATCGACTACAACGTCTTCGAGGGCAAGGAAGTGACCGGCCTGCCGCGCTACACGCTGACGCGCGGCATCGTCGCGATCGAGGAAAGCACCATCAAGACCCGCGAGGGCCACGGCGAATTCGTCCGGCGCGAGCCGGTGACGGCCGTCAGCAAGGCGCTGTCCACCTGGAAGGAGATCACCTCTCCGCGCAAGGTGGAGCGCAGCGGCATTCCGGCAACCGGCGTATGATGATGGTGCGTAACGATACGGCCATCAACCGGGGACCGACGCCTCCATGCCAATGACCTCACGCCGGCACCAAAGCGTCCAACTCCGGCAGCAGCACGACGCTCTCCTGCTCGTTCGGATCGGTGCGCGCGATGACCGCCGTGCACGGCGTGCTGCTGAGGTTTGCCGGCAGATGCGGCACGCCGGCCGGAATATAGAAAAGTTCGCCGGCATGGACGACGACGTGATGCTCCAGCCGGTCCCCGTACCAGGTATGCGCCTCGCCGGAGAGCATGTAGATCGCCGTTTCGTGCGCCTCATGCAGATGCGCCTTGGCGCGCACGCCGGGCGGGATCGTCAGGAGGTGCATGCAGATGCCCTTGGCGCCGACCGTCTCGGCCGCGACCCCTTCGAAATAACTGAGCCCCTGCTTGCCGTCATAGGCATGATTGGGGCGAACGATGTGGCAGGTGGGCTTTGATGTCACGTCCATCCTCATCCTCCATGAAGTGTATCGTCGATAAAACCGGCGGTAATGATAACACGCAAACCGCGTTCCCGCGGGGAAAACAAGACTGGTCGCATTGATGCAAGCACCCTCCGTCGTATCCGCCAAGGATCTCTGTCTCACCTACCAGGCGAATGACGGCCCGGTGCGTGCGCTGAGCGATGTCAATCTCGATGTCCGCAAGGGCGATTTCGTCTCCTTCATCGGCCCGTCGGGCTGCGGCAAGACGACCTTCCTGCGGGTCATCGCCGATCTGGAGAAGAGCACGTCGGGCGAGATCTCGATCAACGGCATGACGCCGGAGGAGGCGCGCAAGGCCCGCGCCTACGGCTATGTCTTCCAGGCGCCGGCGCTCTATCCCTGGCGTACCATCGAAAACAACATCGCCCTGCCGCTGGAAATCATGGGATATTCTGGCGCCGACCGGACGAGGCGCATCGCCGAAGCGCTCGATCTCGTCAGTCTTTCCGGCTTCGAGAAGAAATTCCCCTGGCAGCTTTCCGGCGGCATGCAGCAGCGCGCCTCGATCGCCCGCGCGCTCGCCTTCGACGCCGACCTGCTGCTGATGGACGAGCCCTTCGGCGCGCTGGACGAGATCGTCCGCGACCATCTGAACGAAGAGCTGCTGAAGCTCTGGACCCGCACCAACAAGACGATCTGCTTCGTCACCCATTCCATCCCCGAGGCGGTCTACCTCTCGACCAAGATCGTGGTGATGTCGCCGCGTCCGGGCCGCGTGACCGACGTGATCGACTCGACCCTGCCTGCCGAACGCCCGCTCGACATCCGCGACACCCCCGAATTCCTGGAAATCGCCCATCGCGTCCGCGAGGGGCTGAGAACGGGGCATAGCCATGAGGTTTAGCCGGTTGAGTTCGAGGGATGGTTGGGCGTCCGGGGCCAGCAAATGGGGGCAGTCGCTGTGAAACCCGACACCTTCAAAGACAAGATCGTCCCCGTCACCACCATTCTGTTGGCCCTCCTCGTCATCTGGTATGTCGCTGCGGTCCTGATGAACGCGCCGTTCCAGCGCGACATGGACGGCCGCGCCGGCGCCACCCCTACGACCATCGAATTCATCGGCAAGACGCTCGCCCAGCCGAAGCCGATCCTGCCGGCGCCGCATCAGGTGGCGCAGAACGTCTACGAGAACACCTTCCTGCGCAGCCTTTCGAGCAATCGCAGCCTCGTCTATCACAGCTGGGTGACGCTCTCCTCGACCCTGCTCGGCTTCGGTTTCGGCATGCTGCTCGGCATCCTTCTTGCCGTGCTGATCGTGCACAATCGCGCCATGGACCGCTCGCTGATGCCCTGGCTGGTGGCGAGCCAGACCATACCGATCCTTGCGATTGCACCGATGATCGTCATCATCTCCTACAATGTGCTGACCGGCGACAATGCAATTGCGCATCTGCTGAACCTCGATTCCGACGCTTCCCGCCTCGTTTCCAAGGCGCTGATCTCCACCTACCTCTCTTTCTTTCCGGTCGCCGTCGGCATGGTGAAGGGGCTGCGTTCGCCCGAAATCATGCATCTCGACCTGATGCGCACCTATTATGCCAGCCCGATGCAGACGTTCTGGAAGCTCCGCGTTCCCGCCTCGATCCCTTTCCTCTTCACCTCGATGAAGGTCGCGATCGCCGCCAGCCTGGTCGGCGCCATCGTCGGCGAGTTGCCGACGGGGGCTGTCGCCGGCATCGGCTCGAAGCTGCTCGCCGGCTCCTATTATAGCCAGACCATCGACATCTGGGCCGCCCTCGTCGCCGGATCGCTGCTGGCCGGTATCCTGGTCGCGATCGTCGGCCTTGCGGCGAAGATCGTCGACCGCACCATGGGCGGGAGGCCGGCATGAGACATCTGAGCTTTTCCTGGCAAGGCGTCGTTGCCCTCCTTCTCTGTCTCGCGGCGCTGACGGCCCTGCCGCTCCTGGCCGATGGCGCGCCGCGCCCCTTCACCGACGGCACGGCAAGCCTCACTTTCACCATCGTCATCGCGGCAGCCCTCCTGTCCTTCGCGCCGCAGCCGCCGGCCTATCGTGCCACCGTCTTGTTTATCGGCGCACATGGCGCCGCCTGGATGCTGCTTTCCGCTCTCTCCGGCAATGACGGCGCGGCCACACGGGCTTTCTTCCTGCTGCTCTTTGCCTGCTGGCTGCTTGCCTGGCGATGCGTCACCGAGCTGTCGAAATTGCAGCCCGTCACCACCTTCGGCAGATCGACACTCCAACTGCTGATCCCGGCGATCTTCGGCGCCTGGATACTCATCCTCTGGGAGGCGGTTACGCGCGGTGCCGGCGTCCCCTTCATCCTGCTGCCGCCGCCGAGCGCCATCGGCGCGCGCATCATGGCCTCGCTGCCGATCCTCGGCGACGATGTCAGGCAGACGATCTTCAAGGCGGTGCTGATCGGTTACATCGTCGGCTGCCTCAGCGGCTTCGCCGTCGCGGTGCTGGCCGATCGCATCGTCTTCCTGCGCCGCGGCCTGCTGCCGATCGGCAACATGGTGTCGGCTCTGCCGATCATTGGCGTTGCCCCCGTCATGGTCATGTGGTTCGGCTTCGACTGGCCGTCGAAGGCCGCCGTCGTCATCATCATGACCTTTTTCCCGATGCTGGTGAACACCGTCGCCGGCCTTGCCGCCTCCGGCAGCATGGAGCGCGACCTGATGCGCACCTATGCCTCGAGCGACTGGCAGACGCTGCTCAAGCTCAAGCTTCCGGCAGCAATGCCCTTTATTTTCAATGCACTGAAGATCAACTCGACGCTGGCGCTGATTGGTGCCATCGTTGCGGAATTCTTCGGAACGCCGATCGTCGGCATGGGCTTCCGCATCTCCACCGAGATCGGCCGCATGAATGTCGACATGGTCTGGGCGGAAATCGCCGTCGCGGCGCTGGCCGGCTCGATCTTCTATGGTGTCATCGCCCTGACCGAACGGGCGGTGACGTTCTGGCATCCGTCTATCCGTGGTGGCTAGACGCGCGCGGGCTTTGCAAACAGGTCCGGGCATAACTTCAGAGGGTAAGGATAAGAAAATGAGAAAGTTGATGGTTGCAATGATGGCAAGCGCGATGTCGCTTGCAGCAGCCCATGCGATGGCCGCCGACAAGGTGGTGCTGCAGTTGAAATGGGTCACGCAGAGCCAGTTCGGCGGTTATTACGTCGCCAAGGACAAGGGCTTTTACAAGGAAGAAGGCCTCGACGTCGACATCAAGCCGGGCGGCCCCGATATCGCCCCCGAGCAGGTGATCGCCGGCGGCGGCGCCGATGTCATCGTCGACTGGATGGGCGGCGCCCTGGTTGCCCGCGAAAAGGGCGTTCCGCTCGTCAACATCGCCCAGCCCTACCAGAAGTCCGGCCTGGAAATGGTCTGCCGCAAGGACGGCCCGGTCAAGACCGAAGCCGACTTCAAGGGCCACACGCTCGGCGTCTGGTTCTTCGGCAACGAATATCCCTTCTTTGCCTGGATGAACAAGCTCGGCCTGTCCACGGAAGGCGGCCCGAACGGCGTCACCGTGCTGAAGCAGAGCTTCGACGTACAGCCGCTCGTCCAGAAGCAGGCCGACTGCATTTCCGTCATGACCTATAACGAATACTGGCAGGCGATCGATGCCGGCTTCAAGCCGGAAGAACTGACGGTCTTCAACTATACCGAGATGGGCAACGACCTTCTCGAAGACGGCCTCTATGCGATGGAAGACAAGCTGAAGGACCCGGCCTTCAAGGAAAAGATGGTCAAGTTCGTCCGCGCTTCGTTGAAGGGCTGGAAATATGCGACCGAGAATCCCGATGAAGCCGCCGAGATCGTCATGGACAATGGCGGTCAGGACGAAAACCACCAGAAGCGCATGATGGGCGAAGTCGCCAAGCTGGTCGGCGACGGCTCCGGCAAGCTGGACGAAGCGCTCTATGCCCGCACGGCAAAGGCGTTGCTCGACCAGAAGATCATCAGCAAGGAGCCTGCGGGCGCCTGGACGCACGACATTACCGACGCCGCTGCCAAGTAGTTTCGGCAATATTGCGAAGCGAAACGCGCGGAAGATTTCCGCGCGTTTTGTTTTTTCGGCGCAAGACCGGAAAAAACACCTTGCAACTGTCGCATTTATCGGGCGTCAAACGTCATGGGGTAGAAGCGCGATCAATCTTCGTAATGTTGACATAACCTTGCGGTGATTGATTGACGTCGGAATGGTAATTATTATCGCCTCATGGGGAATTGTTTTCTGCCGGACTTGTAGATCGAGCAAATCGATACCACCTACAAGCCGAATTTGCCGGCGAGGGATGAAGACGGCAAAGGATCGGCGGATACCTCTGAGAATGCAGGAAGGGCAGTGGCCTGATCGCGCGCTGAGTGGCAGACGCGCGAGTTCGGCCAACCTTATCATAAGATTGGACGAAGACGCATGGCACGTAAGCCGATTGGAATTCTAGGCGCCTCCACCCTTTTCGCAGCAGCTCTGGCTGCATCAACCGCATTTTCGCAGGAAACGCCGGTCGCAAAACCGCAGCAGAACCTGCCGGCAATCGTCGTCACCAAGGCTGTCAATCGCACTCTCGTCGACCGTGTCATCGGCACGGGAACGATCAAGCCCGTCGAGGAAGTCTATATCCAGCCGCAGGTCGAAGGTCTGTCGATCCGCACGCTGAAAGCCGATGTCGGCGACAAGGTTCAGGCGGAAAGCACGCTGGCGACGCTCAATGACGACGCGCTGGTGCTGGAAAAGAGCCAGATGATGGCGACGAAAGCCAAGGGTCAGGCAAGTCTCGCCCAGCTGCGCGCCCAGCTCATCGAGGCACAGGCCAATGCCGAACAGGCAAGGCAGCAGCAGGCCCGCGCCCAGGAAATGGTCAAGAAGGGCACGGTCTCCACCGCCCAGGTTGAACAGGCCGATGCGACTGCCGCTGCGGCCAATGCCCGCGTCGTCTCCGCCGAACAGGCGATCGAGGTCGCCGAAGCCGATCTCAAGGTCTTCGACAGCCAGATCGCCGATGCCGATCTGAAGCTGGCACGCACCGACGTGAAGACGCCGGTCGCCGGCACGGTCTCGGCGAAAAACGCCAAGGTCGGAGCGATAGCCGCCGGCAACGGCGACCCGCTGTTCACCATCATCCGCGACGGTGATGTCGAGCTTGTCGCCGAGGTCGCCGAAAGCGATATCGTCAGGGTCGTGGCCGGCCAGAAGGCGGCAATTTCGCTTTCCGGCAGCCGCGAGAAGCTTTCCGGCGCCGTCCGCCTGGTGTCGCCGACCGTCGATCCGGTCACCCGCCTCGGCCTCGTCCATATCTCCATCGACGATGACAGCAAGGCGCGTTCCGGCATGTATGGCAGCGCCGAGATCATCGTCCGCGAGACCGAGGGCGTATCGCTTCCCCTGACCGCCGTGCTGACCGGCAATGAAGGCTCCTCCGCCCGCAAGGTCGAGGATGGCGTGGTGAAATTCGCCAAGATCGAGACCGGCATCCAGGACGGTGCCTATGTCGAGATCGTCGATGGATTGAAGACCGGCGACGAGGTCGTGGCCAAGGCGGGCGCTTATGTCCGTGACGGCGACCACATCACTCCGGTGCGTGAACAGCCCCCGGCTTCCAACTAAAGAGACCATCCGATGAATTTTTCAGCCTGGTCCATTCGAAATCCCATCGCGCCGCTTCTGGCCTTCTGCCTGCTGGTGTTCATCGGCATGCAGTCCTTCAATTCGCTGCCGATCACGCGCTTCCCGAACATCGACGTGCCGCTCGTTTCGATCAGCGTGACGCAGAGCGGCGCCTCACCGGCCGAACTCGAAATGCAGGTGACGAAGGAGATCGAAGACGCGATCGCCTCGATCACCGGCATCGACGAAATCCAGTCGACGGTGACGGACGGCAGCTCGCAGACCAATGTGATGTTCCGGATGGAAGTGCCGACGGAACAGGCCGTACAGGACGTCAAGGACGCGATCGACCGAATCCGCAGCGACCTGCCGGCGACGGCCGAAGCGCCGATCGTCACCAAGGTCGATGTCGAGGGCCAGGCGATCCAGACCTTCGCCGTTTCCTCGCCCGATATGTCGCTGGAAGAACTCTCCTGGTTCGTCGACGATACCGTCAAGCGTGCGCTGCAGGGCCAGGCCGGTATCGGCCGCGTCGATCGCTATGGCGGCGCCGAGCGCGAAGTGCGCATTGAACTCACCCCCGGCAAGCTCGATGCCTATGGCATCACCGCTGCAAGCGTGAACCAGCAGCTGCGTGGCACCAACATCGACCTCGGCTCCGGCCGCGGCCAGGTGGCCGGCAGCGAACAGGCGATCCGTGTTCTGGGCGATGCCCGCAACGTCGCCGAGCTCGCCGACACGACGATCGCGCTGCCGAACGGCCGCTTTGTCAAACTGTCCGATCTCGGTGTCATCAAGGACACCTATGAAGAGCCGAAATCCTTCTCGCGCTTCAACGCCACGCCGGTTGTCACCTTCGGCGTCTTCCGCTCGAAGGGCGCCAGCGAAGTCAGCGTCGCCGAGACCGTAGCGCAAAGCCTCGACAAGGTGCGGACCGAAAACCCGAACGTGAAGATCGAACTGATCGACGATTCGGTGTATTTCACCTATGGCAATTACGAAGCCGCCATCCATACGCTGCTCGAAGGCGCGCTGCTTGCCGTCATCGTCGTCTTCCTGTTCCTGAGGAACTGGCGCGCGACGCTGATTTCGGCAATCGCCCTTCCGCTGTCTGCGATCCCGACCTTCTGGATCATGGACATGATGGGCTTCTCGCTGAACCTCGTCAGCTTCCTTGCTTTGACGCTCGCGACCGGTATTCTCGTCGACGATGCGATCGTCGAAATCGAAAACATCGCCCGCCACATCAAGATGGGCAAGACGCCCTATCGGGCGGCGATCGAGGCGGCTGATGAAATCGGCCTTGCCGTCATCGCCACCACCTTCACGATCATCGCCGTCTTCGTGCCGGTTTCCTTCATGCCGGGCATTCCGGGCCAGTACTTCATCCAGTTCGGCCTGACGGTCGCCTTCTCCGTCTTCTTCTCGCTGATGGTCGCGCGCCTCATCACCCCAATGATGGCCGCCTATCTCATGCGCGCCGAAGACGGCATGGAAGACCATCACGACAATGACGGCCTGCTGATGCGTGGATACACCCGTCTCATACGCGGCACGACCGGGCGCTGGTATACGCGTTACGCGACGCTGATTGTCGCCTTCGCTTTCCTGGTCGGCTCCGTTTTGCTGCTGATGCAGGTTCCCGGCAGCTTTTTGCCGCCGGAAGATGCCTCGCGCATCGTTCTCTCCGTCGAACTGCCGCCCAATGCACGGCTTGACGATACCGAGAAGACGACGGATGCGATCTACGATCGGGTCAAGGACATCAACGGCGTCGAAAGCGTCTTCGTCCTCGGCGGCGCATCGCCGAAGGGGGATCTCGAACTGCGCCGCGCCACCATCACGCTGGCGCTTCACAAGCTCGACCAATCGCTGATCAAGAAGATGGTCAATGACGGGCTCGGCCATATCCCGGTCATCGGGCCGATGCTGCCGAAGGTGGAAGTCCACGGCCGCGAACGTCCGCAATGGGATATCGAAAAGGAAGTCTTCGCCAAGTTGCGCGACATTCCCGACGTTCATATCCTCAAGCTCAACGACCGCGGCGAACGCGACCTCTCCTTCAACTTCCTCTCCAAGAACGAGAAGGACCTGAACGACGCCGTCGGCATTCTGGAATCCAAGCTTCGCGCTGATCCGCTGCTGGCCAATGTCAGCGCCGACGGCGCCCTGCCCCGCCCGGAACTGCAGGTTTACCCGCGCAAGGACGAGGCCGCCCGCCTCGGCATCACGCCGCAGCAGATCTCCGAGACCATCCGCGTCGCCACCATCGGCGATGTCGATGCGGCCCTTGCCAAGATCTCGCTCGACGATCGCCAGATCCCGATCCGTGTCCAGGCGGCACTCGACATGCGTCGCGACCTTGCGGCGCTGCGGGCACTGAAGATCCAGACCGCCAGCGGCGGCACCGTTCCGCTCGCGAGCGTCGCCAATATCGACTATTCGGAGGGCGTAAGCTCGATCAAGCGCAACAACCGTTACCGCGTCGTCTCGATCGGTTCCGACCTGCCGCAGGGCGTGGCGCTCGACACGGCTTCGGCCCGGTTCCGTGAAATCGTCAAGGAGGCCAATATTCCGGCCACGGTGCACCTTGCCGAAAGCGGCGACACCAAAGTCCAGTCCGAGATGCAGCAGAGCTTCGTCAACGCCATGTTGATGGGCCTCCTGCTGGTGCTGACGGTGCTGATCCTGCTCTTCAAGGACGTGATCCAGCCCTTCACCATCCTGTTCTCACTGCCGCTCGCCATTGGCGGCGTCGCAGCCGGCCTGATCCTCACCAGCAATCCGCTGTCCATGCCCGTCATGATCGGTATCCTGATGCTGATGGGTGTCGTCACCAAGAACGCCATCCTGCTCGTGGATTTCGCCATCGAGATGCGCCACCAGGGCATAGCCCGGGTCGAAGCCATGGTCGAAGCCGGCCGCAAGCGCGCCCGGCCGATCATCATGACCTCGATCGCCATGTCGGCAGGCATGCTGCCTTCCGCGCTCGGTGTCGGCGAAGGCGGCTCCTTCCGGGCGCCGATGGCGATCGCGGTGATCGGCGGCATCATCGTCTCCACGGTGCTCTCGCTCGTCGTCGTGCCCTCCTTCTTCCTGATCATGGACGATCTGTCCCGCCTGCTCGGCTGGGCTTTCGGCCGCCTGGTGGGCCGGAAGGACAATGAGGACCTGCCGCTGTCGCGCGAGGATCTCACCCGCGTCACCCGCGAGAACCGCAGCGAGATCGACTCGCTGGAGGAGCGCCTGACCGCGATCGAAAAGCCGGAAAGCAAGCGCAAGACCGCCAACGGCAACGACACCAACGTGCTCCGCCTGCCGCCCTTCGCGGCGGAATAGGCAAAAAACCCACAAAATGAACGGGCCGGGAGTAAACTCCCGGCCCGTTCATTTTTGCCATTCCTTTTTCGCCGTTCTGACCGTCAGAGCCCGCCCTGCTCCCTGAGGAAGCTGACGATCGAGCTGACGCCGTCGCCGCGCTTCATGTCGGAGAAGACGAAGGGACGGCTCGCACGCATCCGCGTCGCATCCCGGTCCATCACCTCGAGATCGGCGCCGACATAGGGCGCCAGGTCCTTCTTGTTGATGACAAGCAGGTCCGAGCGGGTGATGCCAGGCCCGCCCTTGCGCGGGATTTCCTCACCCTGGCAGACGGAGATGACATAGATGGTGATATCGGCAAGATCGGGCGAAAAGGTCGCCGCCAGATTGTCGCCGCCGGATTCGATGAAGACGACGTCGAGATCGGGGATCCGCTGGTTGAGGCCGGCGATCGCCTGCAAATTGATCGTCGCATCCTCGCGAATAGCGGTATGTGGGCAGCCGCCGGTCTCGACGCCGACGATGCGGTCGGAAGGCAGTGCCTGCATGCGCACCAGCGCTTCGGCATCCTCGGTCGTATAGATGTCGTTGGTGACGACGGCGACGGAATAGTCGTCGCGCATCGCTTTGCAGAGCTTTTCGGTCAGCGCCGTCTTGCCCGAACCGACCGGCCCGCCGATGCCGACACGCAAAGGTCCGTTTCTTGATTTCATGTGCCTTACTCCAATCCAAGCTGATGATATCGAAGCCGTCCGCCCGCGCCACCGTCAAATGACTTAGAGCGCTTGTTTTTCTTCGAATCACGGAAGCGCTCTATCTCGTTGTTTTCACGCAATTCCGGGCGCAAAACCGCTGCGCACCTTTGCTGGAATTGCTCTAGCCACAGCGATAATTTCGCACCGTCACGAGCGGAAAAGCCGCGTCGTCTGCGTCTCGTGGCGCAGGCTGGCAATATCGGCCTGCACGGTAGCCGAGCCCAGATCGTCGAGCGTCGAGGCTGCCGCCCGTCGGGCGACCTCCGCGATACATTCTTCAAGACTGGCAAGGATGGCAACGCCATTCCTCTGTCCGGCAACGCCGAGACGGATGCCTGCCGATATCGCCTGCGATGCATAGGCATGCAGGAAGATGGCAAGCGCCTTCTCGGGCTTTATGTCGTGGGCGCCCGTCACCGCCCCGACCGCAATGGGATAAGCGACCTTGTCAGGCAATCGCTCGAACACCTCGTCCGGCCAGGCCCGCGCCGCCGCAAGAAAAGCCTCGCCGAGCAACATCGTTTCCTGATGGCGCTCGCGCGACCCGGCAAGCGCTTCGGCGAGTGCGGCGATCTCGGCAAGGCGCAGGGGCTCTGCCTGGTACCTGTGACTTTCGGCCAGAAGCACAGCATCGTTCCAGACCGACCCATGGCCGATCAGCGTGCCGATCCAGGCCGCAAGCGAGCTCGAATCTGTAACCAGCCCGTCGGACACTGCCCGCTCCAGCCCTCCCGAATAGGCAAAGCTGCCGATCGGAAAGGCCGGCGAGAGCCATGCCGTCAGGCGCAGCAATGCCTGGAGCTCGCGATCACTCGTCATCAAGGCTCAGTCGTGCTTGTGGTCGTGATGTCCATGGTCATGATCCCGTCCGTGGTCATGACTATGGTCATGATCATGACCGCGATCGTGGCGGTGCTCATGCTCATGCTCGTAGCCATGTTCGTGATCATGGTCATGGCCGTGATTATGAGCAAGATCGTGATCATGCCCATGCGAATGCCCGCCATGAGAATGGTAGGCGCCGCGCGCCGGCTGGAACGGCTCGTCGATTTCGAGAACGACGGCGCCGAGGCCCTGCAGCATGGTGCGGATGACATGATCGCGCAGGATGACAATGCGGTCTTCCTCGATCTGCGCAGCAAGATGCCGGTTGCCGAGATGCCAGGCGAGTTCCACCAGATGCGTGCGGTCGCGTCCGCGAACCTCGAAGAGCTTCTCGTCGGCAGCGAGGATCTCGATCAACTCGCCGTCGTCACGCACCAACAGATCGCCATTGGCGAAAAGCACCGCATCCTTGAGATCGAGCATGACCATCTCGCCATTTTCCAGATGCAGCAGCTTGCGGCGCAAATGGCGCAAGTCATGCGGCAGCTTGACCTGGGCGGTCGGATGGGAGGAAGGGGTTCCGGCAGGAAGATAGGAAGTAACGCGCTGCATGGTATGTCCGTTTTCTGAGAGGACGACCATGCAAAATAGCTCTTCCCGATGCAAGCACCAATGGTTTTTCACTCGGATCCATCTTTATATTCCGTAAGCCTGCATCACGTTGTCGCTCTCCAGCCCCCTGCCTTCGACATCGACGCCGTTCTCCGCAAGCCCGTGCCAGGCATGATGCAAACCCTCCCGCTCGTGCACGACGCGATTGCGCCCAAGCGCCTTGGCCAGATAGAGCGCCCGGTCGGCAGAAGCGTAGACCTGCTGCTTGTTGCGCTCGGCGACGAGATCGGCCACACCGCCGGAAACGGTAATGCGGATATCGTGCCCGTCCGCCTTGATGGCGCCGCTTGCGATCCGGGCTCGGACACCTTCGATGCGCTCCATCCGTGCCTCCAGCGGCTCGCCGGAGACGATGACGCCGAACTCCTCCCCACCCAGCCGTGCGACAATGGAAATTTCATCGAAGGTAGATGTGAGCATGCCTGATACTGCGGTAATGACGGCATCGCCGCAAGCATGGCCGAAGCGATCGTTGATCGCCTTGAAGCGGTCGACATCGAAAATCACAAGCGAAGCGTTGCCCTCGGTTTTTTCCAGTGCCTCGGTAAAGGCGCGCCGGTTCAGCAGGCCGGAGAGCGTGTCCGTCCGGCTGAGCTTTTCGAACTCCGCCCGCGACAGCGTCAGCTCATGCAGGGCAAAACCGGCAGCCAGCGACAGCATGCCGGAAACCGTCCCGCCGACGAGCCAGGAAAAAATGGCGCCGAAGCTGATCGCATGCGAGAGTGTCACCGGCAACAGGCCGAAAAAGCCAAGCGGCGGTATCGTCAGCACCATGATGACGCCGGAGAGAACAACGGCAAGAAAGCTCATCTTCAGCGCGAAGACATAGACGTTTCTGCGATGTTGAAAATTGCCAAAATCGGCCTGCAGCGACATCCAGTTTCTCATGAGAATCGACCTTCCTGCCCGGCGTTTCAAGGCATTGATAAGAGCCCAATTGCTGCGGGTGTCTTAATCGACTCGTTAAAATTCGAACGGTTTCAGACGATTCGGTGGACAGAATTTTTCTAGCAGGGGATGCAGCTTTCCAATCCCTGAATCGAACAGCTCAGGTAGACACTTAACTAATTGACATAAAAGCGATTTTCTACGCTGGTCAGTGCCGTTGTTCCAGAATGGTTTAGCTGGGGAAGACATCGGTTTTCCCCGCGATTTTTACAACCATATGGAGAGTGCGGTTCACAATTCACTTTAGGAGTGGGCGGGCTCGGCGGTTGCTTCAATTGTAGACAGAAACAGATAATCGCAATGCTTGTGGAAGCGGGTTCCATAAGCCGGTTCGAAGCCCGGCCGAGCGCAGGGCAGCGGCAGTCCAGGTGTTGCAGCCGAAGAGGGCGTTGAAGTATCCCTTGGCCTCGAAGAACCGGTCGATCTCGCCGTATCCTGCATCCGGGATCGGCACCACCGTGCCTGCGTCGCGGACGAAGCTCTCCGAAATAAAATCGCGCAGCCGCGCCAATTGATCGTCACTGACATCGAATGCCGTAACGGTGGGCTGCGGCTCGGTGATATGACCGGCAAGGTCCACATGCAGCGCCGAACGGTCGATCGTCAGCGCGCGCAGCACCGGCACCGGCTTCAACTCCGCCCATGTCGGCGTTTCCAGATAGAAGGCACGGCCGCCCCAGCCGATAATGAGCCATTCGGCATTCGGATGGCCAAGCGGAAAACCGGTATCGCCGAGGAAGGAGAAAGCCGCCCGCGTTTCCGCGTCGAGCGGAATGGCAATATCGGTATGGATCGGACCCGACAGCAGGAGAACCCGATGCGTCACCGCCGCCGACGCCTTGCCCGGCGCAATCAGCGGCCTGGGAATGAAGGTTCCGCAGGCCGCCACAAGCATAAGCAGGAAGACGATCCGCAACAGCCAGCGGATGCCTGTTCTCATCAGGGCCGTCCGTCGCACATCGGACGTGGACCTAAAACAGGAAGTAGCGCTGCGCCATCGGCAGCACCGTCGCCGGCTCGCATGTCAGCAATTCGCCGTTCGCCCTCACTTCGTAGGTCTCCGGATCGACCTCGATTTCGGGTGTCAGGTCGTTGTGGATCATCGATGCCTTGGAGATGCCGCCGCGCGTATTCTTCACCGCAACCAGTTGCTTGGCGACGCCGAGCCGGCCCTTCAGGCCGGCGTCGAGCGAGGCCTGGCTGACGAAGGTGACGGAGGAATTGGTGAGGCTCCTGCCGTAGGAAGCAAACATCGGCCGGTAGTGGACCGGCTGCGGCGTCGGGATCGAGGCGTTCGGATCGCCCATCGGCGCGGCCGCGATCGAGCCGCCGAGCAGCACCATGTCGGGCTTCACCCCGAAAAAGGCCGGGTTCCAGAGCACGAGGTCGGCGCGTTTGCCGATCTCGACCGAGCCGATCTCATGGCTGAGACCATGGGCGATCGCCGGATTGATCGTATATTTGGCGATATAACGGCGAACGCGGAAATTGTCGTTGTCACCCTTTTCTTCCTTCAGCCGGCCGCGCTGACGCTTCATCTTGTCGGCCGTCTGCCAGGTGCGGATCGCCACTTCGCCGACGCGGCCCATGGCCTGGCTGTCGGACGAGATGATCGAGAAGGCGCCGATATCATGCAGGATATCTTCCGCCGCGATCGTCTCCTTGCGGATCCGGCTTTCGGCAAAGGCGATATCCTCGGGGATCGACGGCGACAGGTGATGGCAGACCATCAGCATGTCGAGATGCTCGGCGATGGTGTTGACCGTATAGGGCCGCGTCGGATTGGTGGACGAGGGAATGACGTTCGGCTGGCCGCAGATCTTGATAATGTCGGGCGCGTGCCCGCCGCCCGCCCCTTCCGTGTGGAAGGCATGGATGGTGCGGCCCTTGATCGCGCCGATCGTATCCTCGACGAAGCCGCTTTCGTTCAGCGTGTCGGTGTGGATCATCACCTGCACGTCATATTCGTCGGCAACCGACAGGCAGCAGTCGATGGCGCCTGGCGTCGTGCCCCAATCCTCATGCAGCTTCAGCGAGGTGGCGCCGGCCAGCACCATTTCGGTGAGCGCCCCCGGCAGCGAGGCATTGCCCTTGCCGGCGAAAGCGAGGTTCATCGGGAAGGCGTCGGCCGCTTCGATCATCCGCGCCAGATGCCAGGGACCGGGCGTGCAGGTGGTGGCAAGCGTGCCATGCGCCGGCCCCGTGCCGCCGCCGAGCATGCAGGTCATGCCGCTCATCAGCGCTTCTTCGATCTGCTGCGGCGCGATGAAGTGGATATGGCTGTCCATGCCGCCGGCGGTGATAATCTTGCCTTCGGCGGCGATCGCCTCCGTGCCCGGGCCGACGATGATATTGACGCCAGGCTGCATGTCGGGATTGCCCGCCTTGCCAATCGCGACGATGCGCCCGTCCTTCAGCCCGATATCGGCCTTGTAGATGCCGGAATGATCAACGATCACCGCATTGGTGATGACCGTATCGACCGCACCATCGGCCCGCGTCACCTGGCTCTGGCCCATGCCGTCACGGATCACCTTGCCGCCGCCGAACTTCACCTCCTCGCCATAGGTGGTGAAATCCTTCTCGATCTCGATGAAAAGCTCCGTATCGGCAAGGCGCACCTTGTCTCCGGTGGTCGGTCCGAACATGCCGGCATAGGCGGCGCGCGAGATCTTGTAGGGCATCCATCAGGCTCCGTGGGAAGAAGAGATAAGGTTTTTTCCGCCGAGCCGGGTGAGGCGGCCGGCGGCAATATAACTATCGACAAGCTGCCTTTCGGCCGCAAAAGGGTGCCATTCCCAGCCGGCATGGCCGAAGCCGGCGAGCGTCACCTCGGCATCGGCATATGTCTCCAGCACCTCGCCGATCACGATCATGCCGCTGCTCGGCACGACATATGGCTGCGGATCAAAAGCCGAAAGCGACACGTCGACGGCCTCGTGGATCGACTTGCCGATGACGACGTGCCTCTTGCCGGCATCGGCACAGAAGGCACTGAACTCATCGGTATAGTCGTCGCAGAAATCGTCGAGTTCCGGATGCGAGACGGCAAGCGGCGCGCGCAGCGCGGCGAATTTTTCCGGATCGCGCACGCTCCAGATCTCGCGCGCCGAAACGACGCCGGGATGGGCGCGCCACTCACGCGAACCGAGCATCGCTTTCGCCGGCCGGCCGGTATTGCAGACCGCGACGGCATCGGTGCGGCTGCCGCCGTCGCCATAGGAGCGACATTCGTTGAAGCGGACGACGAAATCGGCGGCATCGATGATGCCTGCCATCCCTTCTCCGACCTCACCATTGCCGACGATCATGATCTTCCTGATCACCTCAGTTGCTCATCGTGTCTTCGAGCTCTTTCAGCTCTTTCGTGCGTTTGTCCGTGATGTTGGCGAGACATCCGGCGACCAGCATCGGCTCCATCGTGCCGCCGCGGGCCTGAAAGCCGAAGGCGTCACATTCGGCGTCGCGATAATCGATCCAGGCGCGCTGCGCTTTGACCAGCGCCTGCTCCGCGCCCTTCATGTCGCCATCCAGGTCCTTGTCGATCGCCGCCAGGGCGGCGCGGGTCTTCTTGTATTGCGCATTCAGAGCCTTGTCGGCAGCCTCATGGCGCGCCGCCTCGCAGGCCGTCATGTCCGATTGCGTCTTGGGACTGTTGCAATCGATCTCCTCGGCGAAGGCGCTACCAGCCATGAGCAGCATCGCCGCTCCGACCAGGCAGATATTCAAACGCATGCGTTCCTCCCGACCATCGCTCTTAGAGCTTGCCCATCACCAGCTGGCGGAAGCCGTAAACCTCGCGCTTGCCGGAAAGCGGGATCAGCGTCACCGAGCGCGTCTGCCCCGGCTCGAAGCGCACCGCCGTTCCCGCCGGGATATCGAGCCGCTTGCCATGTGCAACAGCGCGATCGAAGGAAAGCCCGGCATTGGTCTCGGCGAAATGATAGTGGCTGCCGACCTGCACCGGCCGGTCGCCCGTATTGGAAACCTCCAGCGTCACCGTCTGCGCGCCGGCATTCAGTTCGATGTCGCCGCTTGCGGCAATGATTTCACCTGGAATCATCTCGTCCTCCTTAAGCCGCCTTGGGCGCACAGCCCTCGGCCTTCAGCACGCGCTTCGTCGACGCCGGATTTTTGGCAAGCATATCAACCGGCCGAATAGGCCTCGCGACGAGATTGCCGCCGCAGTTCGGGCAGACACCTTTCAGCACATCCTCGACGCAATCGGCGCAGAACGTGCATTCATAGGTGCAGATCCGTGCCTCGGTGCTGTCCGCCGGCAAATCCTTATCGCAGCATTCGCAATTGGGCCTGAGCTCCAGCATTCCTATCTCCTCACCGGATCGGCTCGTGCACGGTGACGAGCTTGGTTCCATCCGGGAACGTCGCCTCCACCTGCACGTCGTGGATCATCTCGGCAACGCCCTCCATCACCTGGCCGCGGCCGATCACATGGGCGCCGGCTTCCATCAGCTCGGCAACCGGGCGGCCGTCGCGGGCGCCTTCGACGACGAAATCGCTGATCAGCGCGATCGCTTCGGGATAGTTCAGCTTGACGCCGCGCTCCAGCCGCCGCCGCGCCACCATCGCCGCCATTGATATCAGCAGCTTGTCTTTTTCTCTCGGAGTGAGGTTCATTGCTTGCCCATCTGCTTCATATCTAGAACAGGATGATCCTGTTCTGCATTAAAGAGTTAGAGCCTGATGTCGTCCGAAAACCGCTCACACTTTTCGGCATCATGCTCCAGGTTCATAGATTCCAGACTTTCGGCACAGGCGCGCCATTGCGCAAGGCGGAAATGACCGGGATCAGGATTTTTCTGAGTGAGAATCCGTCGGCCGCCGCAAGGCGGACGACAAGCTTGCCATCCCAGGCGCTTGCACCGCCCATCGATCCTTCGACGAGCGGCCGGACCTTGGCGAGATAGGCTTCGGAAAGCGGTCCGGCATAAAGCAGCGTCGCAAAGGCCACCTGCCCGCCGAGCACGGCCTGCCGCGCGGCCAGCGCCGCCACGCCTTCGGAAAGCCTGAGTTCCTCGGCATGGATCAGTTGGCCCGAGCGGCGGATGCGCCAGCGGTCGCGGAACAGCCCGGTCTCCACCGCCTCCCCCATCGCCTTGCGGCCGAGCAGGACGGCTTCGACGGCCAGAAATTCGGCACTCTCGTCAAGATCGACATCCAGCCGGCGGAAAAGTGCGGCTCTATCGAAGAGGATCGTTTCCTGCGGCAGCCAGTCGACGCGAGCCTGGGCTCCGACCTTGATGCTGGTCGTCACCTCGGCGGTGCCGGCCGATGCCTTGTAAATCTTCTCGCAGGCCTGGGTGGTGACGTCGATGCGCGTACCGGCGCCGGCATCGACGCTCCAATCCATCCGGTCGCCGCCGGTGAGCCCGCCAGCGGTGTTGATGATGACGGCTTCCATGGAGGCATTGAAGGTATCAGGCAGGCGGATCTTCGCCGCTCCCTCCTGATAGAGCTCACGGATGCGCGTACGGCCATCGAACAGCTTTGCCGCCAGATGCCCGCGCCCCTCCGCTCTTTGCGGTCTCGTGCCTGCCGCCGCAATCGTCATATCGTCCCTTTCGGTCGCGCCTTTGATTTTCATTCAAGCGCGCAGATAGCAGAAAGCAGAAAGCAAGCAATTCCCATGCCGTCCAGGATGCCCGCAGCAGATGCGGCAGATCTGCGAATTGCTGGGTCCCCTGCTGCAAAATGCGGCATCTGCCGGTCAGACGGTCAGATGACGGCGGGCCTCCGGCGTATCCAGCGTTTCGGCAAGCCCTTCATGCACGATCTCGCCGCGATCCATGATGTAGACGTAATCGGCGAGCTCCCGGCAGAAATCCAGATATTGTTCGACGAGCAGGATCGCCATGCCTGTGGAGTCACGCAAATAGCGGATCGCCCGGCCGATATCCTTGATGATCGAGGGCTGAATGCCTTCGGTCGGCTCGTCGAGCACGAGGATCTTCGGCCGCGTCACCATGGCGCGCCCGATCGCCAACTGCTGCTGCTGCCCGCCGGAAAGATCGCCGCCGCGACGCGACAACATCGACTTCAGCACCGGGAAGAGGCTGAAGATGTCGTCGGGGATGTTGCGGTCGCGGCGACCAAGCGGAGCGAAGCCGGTTTCGAGATTTTCCTTGACGGTAAGCAGCGGAAAGATTTCGCGGCCCTGCGGCACATAGCCGACGCCCTGCTTGGCGCGGGCAAAGGGCGGCAGACCGTTGAGTCTGGTGTCATTGAAGGTGATGGTACCCGCCGACAGCGGATGCTGGCCGGTAACGGCGCGCAGAAGAGAACTCTTCCCCACGCCGTTACGCCCCAGCACGCAGGTAATCTTTCCCATCTCCGCTTTGATCGAGATGCCGCGCAGCGCCTGGGCGGCGCCATAATGCAGATTTGCGTTTTCGACTGTCAGCATCCGTTCACCCATTCCCCATCAGTTCATCAGGCCACGCCTCAGCGTCTGCAGGGCGTGCTCCTGTTCCGTCGTTCTCTCGCCGCCGACCGCGGCCACGTCCTCGGCAATACCGATCAATTGCTGACGCTCTTGCATGTCGAGCGCCTCTATCCAGAGAGGCCGGAACCGGCGGATCGGATCTTCGGGACTGGTGACGTTCTTGGACGCCCACTCGCCGAAAACCAGCACCTCTTCCATGTCGCCCGGCCGGATGATGCCTTTCATGCGGTTGCGAACGACATCCTTCGCAGCGTCGACATACATCGGCTTTTCCTTGGCAAGGCAGAAGAAAAAGGCCACCGCCGCAATCGCCGGATCGGCGATCGAGGCCAGCGGCGCGACTTCGGCCTGCTTGCGAAACTTTTTGCGCTTATAAGCGCCCCGCATCCGCTCGACCGAATCGATGATCTCGTTTCCCGCTTCACGCGCCATTTTCAAACGCCAATACCAGACGACCGCGCCGCTGAGCGCCACAACCAGAATACCGAGAAAAGCCATGATGAAACCCCACAGTAAAACCCGCCCGTTTTAGAGCGTCTTCTTTTGTCGGGTTCAAGTCTCCAAGTTGCACTGATCACCGCCCCAGATAGTTCTCGATCACCTTCGGATCGGAACTGACAAAATCGATCGACCCTTCCGCCAGCACCGAGCCTTCGGCAAGGCACGTCACCTTGACGCCGAGGTCGCGGATGAAGCCCATGTCGTGCTCGACGACGACGACCGAGCGGGTCCTGGCGATATCCTTGAGCAGGACCGCCGTTTCCGCCGTTTCCGCATCGGTCATGCCGGCCACGGGTTCGTCGACCAGCAGGAGTTTCGGCTCCTGCGCCAGCAGCATGCCGATCTCCAGCCACTGCTTCTGCCCATGCGAGAGGTTGGCGGCGAATTCGTCACGGCGGTGCGTCAGCCGCACCGTTTCCAGGATCTCCTCGATGCGCGCCTTGTCCTCGCCCGAAAGCCGGTAGAACAACGTCGGGAACACACCACGACGCCGGTTCAGCGCAAGCTCCAGATTGTCCCACACCGTATGGCTTTCGAAGACCGTCGGCTTCTGGAATTTCCGGCCGATGCCGAGCTGGGCGATATCGGCTTCATCCTTCTTGGTCAGGTCGATCGTGCCGTTGAAGAACACCTCGCCCTCATCGGGCCTGGTCTTGCCGGTGATGATATCCATCATCGTCGTCTTGCCGGCGCCGTTCGGGCCGATGATGGCGCGAAGCTCACCGGGCTCGATAACGATCGACAGCGAATTCAGCGCCTTGAAGCCGTCGAAGGAAACCGACACGCCGTTGAGATAAAGCACGCTGGTGGGTTTGACGTCGGGAATCACTGTGCTCACTCCGCTGCCTGGATTTTCGGCTCGATGTCGTCTTCTTCAGCCGCCGGCGGGGCAGCCTTGGAGACAAGCTTCTGCTTGCCGAGATATTGCGCAATCGTGCCGACGACGCCCTTCGGCAGGAACAGCGTCACGGCCACGAAAAGGCCGCCCAGCGCAAACAGCCAGATCTCCGGGAAGAGGCCGGTGAAGATCGTCTTGCCGCCGTTGACGAGGATCGCGCCGATGATGGGTCCGATCAGCGTCGCCCGCCCGCCGACCGCCGTCCAGATGACGACTTCGATTGAATTGGCAGGAGCGAATTCGCCCGGATTGATGATGCCGACCTGCGGCACGTAGAGCGCGCCGGCAATGCCTGCCATCATCGCCGAGACGACGAAGGTGAAGAGCTTGAAATGCTCGACGCGGTAGCCGAGGAAGCGCGTGCGGCTTTCGGCATCTCGCACGCCGACCAGCACCTTGCCGAATTTCGAGCGCACGATCGCCGAGGCGATCATCAGCGACAGGGCCAGGAAGATCGCGGTCGCCGCAAAGAGGCTCGCACGCGTGCCGTCCGCCTGGATGTTGAAGCCGAGGATGTCCTTGAAATCGGTCATGCCGTTGTTGCCGCCGAAGCCCATATCGTTGCGGAAGAAGGCCAGCAGCAGCGCATAAGTCATCGCCTGGGTGATGATCGAAAGATAGACGCCGTTGACGCGCGAGCGGAAGGCGAACCACCCGAAGACGAAGGCGAGCAGGCCGGGCACGGCGAGCACCATCAGCGCCGCAAACCAGAACTGGTCGAAACCGTACCAGAACCAGGGCAGCTCCTTCCAATTCAGGAACACCATGAAATCGGGCAGGACAGGATCGCCGTAGACGCCGCGCGAGCCGATCTGGCGCATCAGATACATGCCCATCGCATAACCGCCGAGCGCGAAGAAGGCGCCGTGGCCGAGCGAGAGGATGCCGCAATAGCCCCAGATCAAATCGATCGCGAGCGCGAGGATGGCGTAGCAGACGTATTTGCCCCACAGCGCGACGAGATAGGTCGGCACCTGCAGGAACGAGCCTGCGGGCAGCAGCAGGTTGGAGAGCGGGATGAGAATGCCGCAGGCCGCGACGACGGCAAGGAAGATCGTCGCGCCGCGGTCCAGCGATCGCGTCAGCATGTGAGGGGTCATGCTTCCACCGCACGGCCCTTGAGCGCGAACAGGCCGCGCGGGCGCTTTTGAATGAACAGGATGATCAGGACGAGGATCGCGATCTTGCCGAGCACGGCGCCGGCGACCGGCTCCAGGAATTTGTTGGCGATGCCGAGCGTGAAGGCGCCGACCAGCGTGCCCCAGAGATTGCCGACCCCGCCGAACACCACGACCATGAAGCTGTCGATGATGTAGCTCTGGCCGAGATTGGGGCTGACATTGTCGATCTGCGACAGCGCCACTCCAGCGATGCCGGCAATGCCCGAGCCGAGCCCGAAGGTCAGCGCGTCGACGCGCGAGGTGGCGATGCCCATGGAGGCCGCCATGCGGCGGTTCTGTGTCACCGCGCGCATCTCGAGGCCCAGCGCAGTGTAGCGCAGCATCGCAAGCAGGATCGCGAACACGGCGAGCGTGAACACGAGGATCCAGAGCCGGTTGTAGGTGATGGTGATCTGGCCCAGCTCGAACGCACCGCTCATCCAGGAGGGATTGCCGACCTCGCGGTTGGTCGGACCGAACATGGTGCGCACCGCCTGCTGCAGCACCAGCGAGAGGCCCCAGGTCGCCAGCAGCGTCTCCAGCGGGCGACCGTAGAGGAAGCGGATGATGCTGCGCTCGATCAGGACGCCGATCGCGCCGGCGACGAGGAAGGCGAGCGGCACGGCGATCAAGAGCGAATAGTCGAACAGGGCGGGATAGCGAGTGCGGATCACCTCCTGCACCACGAAAGTGGTGTAGGCCCCGATCATCACCATCTCGCCATGCGCCATATTGATCACGCCCATCACGCCGAAGGTGATGGCGAGCCCGATCGCGGCGAGCAGCAGCACCGAGCCGAGCGAGAGACCATACCAGGCGTTCTGCACCGTGGACCAGACCGCGAGCGAAGACTGGATCGAGCTGATTGCACTGGCTGCGGCCTTGGTCACCGAGGCCGGCTGGTCGCCCATGCCGGTGAGCAGCGCCATGGCCTCCTGGTCGCCGCGGGCCTTGAGCGTGGCGACCGCCTCGAGCTTCTCGACCTCGGATGCGTCGGACTTGAACAGCAGGATGGCGGCGCGGGCCTCGCCCAGCGCGGCCTTGACGGATCTGTTGGTCTCCTTGGCGAGCGCGGCGTCGACGGCTTCGAGCGCGGTCTCCTCGTGCGACTTGAAGACGGATTGCGCAGCCTGGAGGCGCGTTCCGACATCCGGCGACTGCAGCGTCAGGCTGCCGAGCGCGGCATCGACGCTGCGGCGCAGGCGGTTGTTGAGGCGGACCGCGCTCGCGCTGTCGGGAACGCTGGCCACCGCCTGGCCGGTCGCGGCGTCGATCGACTTGCCGTCGGTACCGGTGACGTAGACCTTCTTGCTGTCGAGGTCGACCATCAGGCGGCCGTCCTGAAGCGCACTGATGATCGGGAAAGCCAGCGGATTGCCGCTGGCTGCGACCACGCCGATCGCCTCGTCCGTATCGGAATAATCATCGTTGGCGAATTTGGCGACCGCATCCTCGAACGGACCGGCGAGGGCCGGCAGCGCGAACGCGATCAGGAACAACGAGAGCGCAAGCGAGCAGAGGCGCGCGGACAAATGGGTTGGCACTGTGAATGACCCCGGCAGAAATGAGTGGAGAAGGCGGCGGGATCGCCGCCTTCTCCGGTCGTGAAATGGAGCGTCAGATCCGGATCAGGAGCCCGAGCCGAGGCACTTGTTGGTCTTGGTGTTGAAGTTGCCGCACTTCTTGCCGACCCAATCGCCGATCAGGTCCTTGGAGCCGTCGAGCTCCTTCGACCAGGCGTCGCCCGCGACGAGACCCGGGGTCTTCCAGACCACGTCGAATTGGCCGTTGGCCTTGATCTCGCCGATGAACACCGGCTTGGTGATGTGGTGGTTCGGCAGCATCTTGGAGGTGCCGCCGGTCAGGTTCTTGGCTTCGATGCCCGGGAGAGCGTCGATCACCTTGTCCGGATCGGTCGACTTCACCTTCTCGACCGCCTTCA
>Ga0102587_1000912_pt1 | contig 25825 bp, 24 predicted proteins | sample AraplaF_Col_mTSA_FD_76853 | JGI IMG/M metagenome (GOLD analysis project Ga0102587, IMG submission 76853) | Arabidopsis root microbial communities from the University of North Carolina, USA - plate scrape MF_Col_mTSA (SPADES assembly) (version 2) | ecosystem: Host-associated > Plants > Roots >... | reverse complement strand
AGCGGCCACACAGCTCGCTGGGCTATCAAACACCGAAGCAGTTTGCAGAACGATTTTTAACACCAGACTCTAGTCCGGTTTCGTACTAAATTGGGTAGCAGGTCACTCCCTGTTACTGGTTCTGATTGCGGTGCTTTGGCGGCAGCGCGGCCTGCGGCTTGGCGTTGCCCTTTGCCTGGGCCTGTGCGTGCAGGTCATCAGTTCCACACCCATGTTTGAAGCCTCGGTGCCATACCCGTGGCAAGCGCCGTTTGTCGCGATCTCGGTGGCCAATGCCGTGCTGTTTTGCCTGCTGGCCCATGTGTTGTTTGATGACGATTTCGTGCTTCGGCCGGTGCACGGCGCCATATGGGCCGGCGCGTTGCTGGTCAGCGCGGCGCATTGCGTGGTCCACAATTGGCTGACGCTGATGGTGGTGCGCCTGATCCCTTTGCTGTGCGCCATTCTTGCTGCCGGCGTCGCGCTCCGTCACTGGCGCTCCGATCTTGTGGAGCAGCGGCGCACTTTGCGTGCTGTGATTGTGGTTGGCGGCATCGCTTATTCCGTGATGACGCTGGCGCTGCGGCTGCTGCATGAAACCGAGCCGTGGCAAGGCGCACCGGCACTGTACGACATTCTTGCATTGCTGCTGATCGTTGCCGCAGCGACGACGCGCATGGTGCGCCTCGGTCATAGCGAGCTGTTGCCGAAGCCAGTACCCGTCCTGCCGCCGCCGGAAGCGCCGGACGAGGGGCTGGCGGCAGCCTTGCATCGCCTGATGACGGAAGAACAGGCGTATCGCGGCGGCGACCTGACGGTGGCAACGCTGGCCGCGCGCCTCAAGGTGCCGGAATATCGTCTGCGCCGCTTGATTAACAAGCAGCTGGGCCATCGTAATTTCAACAGCTACATCAACGAGTTCCGCTTGCGCGAGGCGCAGGCCGCACTGGCCGATCCCGGACAGCGCGAACTGCCGGTGCTGACTATCGCGCTCACTGCCGGTTTCCAGTCGATCGGCCCATTCAACCGCAGCTTCAAGGCTGCCACCGGCCTCACGCCCACCGAATTCCGCAAAGAGAATATGGCCGAATCCTGAAAACACAGGATTCGGCGAGACGGCCAGCGCGCGCAGCGCCATAGTCGCCACGACCGGCCGCATTCGCGTCCGGCGCGACAAGGAGTTGCACATGCGTTGGTTTGCTTTTCTGCTGGCGGCGATGGCCGGGCCGGCCTTGGCCGATGTCGGCTACACCACCATCCCCGCCCACGATGACGTGGGCACGATCACGGTGTTTTACCCTAGCAGCTCCGCCGCGCAGCCGGCGCGGCGCGGCGCATTCCTCATGCCATTGGCCGAGCAGGGCCAGCCCGAGCGCGGCAACGGCCGGCTGGTGGTGATTTCCCATGGCTCGGGCGGCAGCCCCTGGGTGCATACCGACCTCGCGCGCACGCTGGTGGCGGCCGGTTTTGTGGTCGCCATGCCGGCGCACAAGGGGGATAATTATCGCGACGACGGTCATCCCGGCCCCGATAGCTGGACCTTGCGCCCGGCGGAAGTCTCGACTGCCATCGATGAAGTGCAGCGCGATCCGCGTTTCGGGCCTTTGCTGGATGTGAGCAAGGTGGGCATGTACGGCATGTCCGCCGGCGGGCATACCGCGTTGAGCATGGCGGGCGGGCGCTGGTCGCCGGCGCGTTTCAAGCAGCATTGCGAGGCGCATCTGGCCGAGGACTTTCAACTTTGCGTCGGCCTTGCCACGCGGCTGACCGGCGGCATGCTGGATGGCTTGAAAAAATGGCTGGCGCTCTCCATCATCCGCCGTCGTTTTGACGACCACCGCGAACGTGAGCATCACGACAGCCGCATCGCCGCCGTGGTCGCGGGGGTACCCGCTGCCGCCGACTTCGATATGGATAGCCTGAAGACGCCGCCCGTGCCGCTGGCCCTGGTCACCGCCGGCCAGGATCGCTGGCTGATCCCGCGCTTCCACAGCGAGCGTGTGCTGGCTGCTTGCCAGGGCTGCATCCACCTCGCCGACTTGCCGTCAGCCGGGCATGGCGCCTTGCTGTCGCCACTGCCGCCTGGGCTCACCGGCCTGGTTGGCGACATGCTGAACGATCCGCCCGGGTTCGACCGCCACCAGCTGGCCGCCGTGGATCAAACCATTACCGCCTTCTTCGTCCAACACTTAACACTGGTTGGACCAGTTAAGTGATTAAGTCATCTCCAGCTTGCTCACCACGTAGTCGATGTGAGCCTGCATGGCGGTGCGGGCAGCCTCCGGCCTGCGCCCGCAGATGGCCTGGCAGATGGCGCGGTGCTGCTGCAACAGCTGGCCGGATACCTCGGCATCCAGCGCCCGCAGGTTGGAGCCGTTCAGCGTAATGTGCTCGCGCAGTATCCCCAGCACGCTCGCGTGCAGGTGCAGGAACATGCTGTTGTGCGAGGCCAGCGCGATCGCTTCGTGCAGCTGGGCGTCGAGCGCCGCTTCCTCTGCCGCCTTTTCATCGATGCGAGCCTGTTCCAGTCCGGCGAGCAGCGTGCGGATGCCGGCGTATTCTTCGTCGGTGCCGCGCAGCGCAGCGTAATAAGCCGTGGCGCCTTCCAGTACGCGGCGGAACTCCAGCACATCGCCCAGCAGGGCCGGATGATCGGCCACCAGTTGCCCCCAAGGCGACGCGGTGCTGGTGCGCAGCTGGTCGCCGACGAACACGCCAGCGCCGTGCCGGCTGCGCAGCAAGCCGCGCGCCACCATCCGCTGCAGCGCTTCCCGTACCGTGTTGCGCGACACCGAGAACTGCTCGGCGAGCACGCGCTCCGACGGCAGCCTGGCGTTGGCCGGATAGCGTCCGTCCAACAACGCCGCCTCCAGTTGGCGCTGCACATCCTCTACCAGTCCATTTGTCTTCATCGTGACGATTCTCCTGTTGCGGCCACTGGTCCAACCAGTTTGCGGCGTCGCCTCCATCCGGGAATTATGGGACCTGCCGACGGAATAAGCAAAACAGAGGAGACGCATCATGACCCCGCGACAATATCCAGTACTGGCAGGCCAGAGCAATGTACACGTGTACTTGTTCGGCACCTGCGTGATTGACCTGTTCATGCCCGAGGCGGGGCTGGATGCGGTGCGCCTGCTTGAGCATGAAGGCGTCACGGTCCATTATCCGCGCGGCCAGAGCTGCTGCGGGCAGCCGGCCTACAGCAGCGGCAATCCCGAACAGGCGCGGGAAGTGGCGCGCGCGCAGCTGGACCTGTTCCCGCAAGCGTGGCCGGTCATCGTGCCTTCCGGCTCGTGCGCCGGCATGATGCGCCACCACTGGCCGGCATTGTTTGAAGACGATCCGCAGGCCGCTGCCAAGGCGCGCGAGTTGGCGCAACGGGTCTATGAGTTGAGCGAGTTCCTGCTGCACGTGCTGCAGGTCGACTTTCAAGCCGCTCCCGCGCAGGCCGACGAAAAGGTGGTGCTGCACACGTCCTGCGGCGCACGGCGCGAAATGGGAACGCGTGCGCATGGCGTTGCGCTGCTCGACGCGCTGCCCGGCGTGACCCGCGTGGAGCACCGGCGTGAATCGGAATGCTGCGGCTTTGGCGGCACTTTCTCGCTCAAGCACCCGGACATTTCAGGCGCCATGGTCGCGGACAAGGTGGCTGCCGCCAGCGAGACCGGCTGTCAACGGCTGGTATCCGCCGACTGCGGCTGCCTGCTGAATATCGGCCACGCGGCGCAGCGCCAGGGAGCGCCGCTGCAGGTGGAGCACATGGCCAGTTTCCTGTGGCGCCGCGTGAACGGCAAGGCCGCAGCACCAGCCCAGGATGGAGGTGCGGCATGAGCAGCATGAGTGCCCGCGAACGCATCCTCGGAGCGCTGCGCGCCGCCGTCCCCGCACCCGAGCCCGACAGCCGCATGCTGGAACAGCGCATCAACCGCCATCACGCGCATGGGCCCTGGCGCGATGCGTCGCCTTCGGAGCGCGCCGACGAGATGGCGCGCGTGATGACCTCGGTGCGCACCGAAGTCTGGCGCTGCGTCCGCGCGGGCTGGCCGGCGCTGCTGGCCGAAAAGTTGACGCAGGCAGGCGTGCAGCGGCTGCTGCTGGATCCTGCCACCACGGAAGGCGCCGGGTTGAGCGCCGCGCTGCCGGCTGGCGTGCAAACGCTTTCGTTCTCGCAGCCGTTGGAGGCGTGGAAGGAGTCGCTGTTCTCGGACGTGGACGCCGGTTTTACCGTGGCGCGTTCCGGCATCGCCGCTACCGGCACGCTGGTGCTTGCGCCCGATGCGGGCACGCCACGCACTGTCTCGCTGGTGCCGCCGCTGCACGTGGCGCTGGTCTATGCAAGCACGCTGCACGCGGACCTGCACGAGGCCATTCATGCTGAAGGCTGGAGCGCCGGCATGCCGACCAATCTGGTGCTGGTGTCCGGTCCCTCGAAGACCTCGGATATCCAGCAGACACTGGCCTACGGCGCACACGGTCCGCGCGCGTTGTGGGTGGTGATTGTCGACGACGTGCAAGAGGTGCAGGCATGAACGCCAGGCCTATGCACTTTGTCTCGCCGGCCGACTTCCGGGCGCGCGTCAGCGACGCCTTGCAGAACCAGGGGCTGCGCACCAGCATGCGCGGGGCGATGGATTTTTTGCAGACCAAGCGCAGCGCGCAGTTCCCCGACGCGGACGAGCTGGAACGGCTGCGCGACCTGGGTGAAGCGATACGCCAGCACGCACTGGCCAATCTGCCGGATCTGCTGCTGCAGTTTGAAGCCCGCCTGCGGGCGCTGGGCGTGCACGTGCACTGGGCCGGCAACGCTGACGAGGCCAACGCCATCATCCATGGCATCGCCCAGAAGCGCGGCGCGCGCAGCATTGTCAAAGGTAAATCGATGGCCAGCGAAGAGGTGGAACTGAACCACTACCTGGCCGAGCGCGGCATCAGCTGCATCGAATCCGACATGGGCGAATATATCGTGCAGCTGGCCGATGAAAAGCCGTCGCACATCGTCATGCCGGCCTTGCACAAGACGCGCGCCGAGATTGGCGCCCTGTTCGAGCGCCACCTGCCCGACACGCCCTACACCGAAGACGTCGATACGCTGATCCAGGCCGGCCGCCGCACCTTGCGCCAGAAATTTGCCGATGCCGATATCGGCCTGTCCGGCGTCAACTTCGCCGCCGCCGACACCGGCACGCTATGGCTGGTCGAAAACGAGGGCAATGGCCGCCTCTCGACCACGGTGCCGGATGTACACATCGCACTGATGGGCGTGGAGAAGGTGGTGGCTAAGCTGGAACACATCGTGCCGCTGGCCAGCCTGCTGACACGCTCGGCCACCGGCCAGTCCATCACCACCTATTTCAACCTGATCACCGGGCCGCGCCGCGCCGGCGAGCTGGATGGCCCGCGCGAAATGCACGTGGTATTGCTCGATAACGGCCGCACGCAAGCCTATGCCGACCAGCAGCTGCGCGCCACGCTGCAGTGCATCCGTTGCGGCGCGTGCATGAATCACTGTCCGGTGTACGAGCGGGTCGGCGGCCATGCCTACGGCACCACCTACCCGGGACCGATCGGCAAGATCATTTCGCCGCATCTGTTGGGACTGGAGGAAACCGCCGACCTGGTGACGGCTTCCAGCCTGTGCGGCGCCTGCGGCGAAGTCTGCCCGGTGCGGATTCCGATTCCATCGCTGCTGGTGCGCCTGCGCACCGAGGCCAACCGCGATCCGGCGCAACAGGTGGCGCAGCCGCTGCGCGGGCAGGGCGCCAGCTTCAGCCGCGGAGAACGGCTGGTATGGCGCTTCTGGAGTGGCGCCTTCGCGCGTCCATCGGTGTACCGCTGGTTCCGCTGGGCGGCGACCCGCTTGCGCGCCTTTACCCCATCCAGCCAGTTGGGCTGGACCCGTCACCGCACGCCGCTGACACCGGCCAGCCGCAGCCTGGCCGACCTGCTGCGGGAAAGGGGGCAGGCGGAATAAGACCTTGGTCAACGGCGCACGTCGCCGACATAAAAATTTCATTCTCTTGGAGGAGATCACATGCAAACCTGGAACCAGATTTATGCCCCCTTGGGCAGCCTGGGACTATCGGCCCTGGTGGCCGCCGTCCCTATCCTTTTCTTCTTTATCGCGCTGGCGGTGTTGCGCATCAAAGGCCATATCGCCGCCGCGGTGACGCTGGCGCTCGCGCTGGCCGTCGCCGTCTTCGCCTATGGCATGCCGGTGCCGCAAGCGCTGGCCGCCGCCGGTTTCGGCTTCGCCTACGGCCTGTGGCCGATCGCCTGGATCATCGTCAGCGCGGTGTTCCTGTACAAGGTGGTTGAACGCACCGGCCAGCTCGATATCATCCGCGCTTCGGTATTGTCGATCACGGACGACCAGCGCCTGCAGATGCTGCTGATCGGCTTTTCCTTCGGTGCCTTCCTGGAAGGCGCGGCCGGCTTCGGCGCGCCGGTGGCGATCACTTCCGCGCTGCTGGTCGGCCTGGGTTTCAACCCGCTGTACGCGGCAGGCTTATGCCTGATCGCCAATACCGCGCCGGTGGCCTTTGGCGCCATGGGGATACCGATCATTGTGGCTGGGCAGGTCACGGGCCTGGATGCGATGAGCATCGGCGCCATGGCCGGCCGCCAGCTGCCGTTGCTGTCGCTGGCGGTGCCATTCTGGCTGGTGTTCATGATGGACGGTAAGCGCGGCGTGAAAGAGACCTGGCCTGCCGCGCTGGTGGCTGGCGGCAGCTTTGCCGTCACCCAGTACATCACCTCCAACTACATCGGCCCGGAACTGCCGGACATCACTTCCGCCCTGGTCAGCCTGGGCTCGCTGACGGCCTTCCTCAAAGTGTGGCAGCCAGCCAGCGCCAAGGCCGGCGCGCGCAGCACCATTTCGATGGGCGGCGGCACGGCGGCGCTGTCGCCGTTTGGCGGCGCTCCGGTCGCAGGCAGCGCGCCGCGTGCCCGCAGCAAATCGCCTTACTCGGCCGCGCAGACCCTGCGGGCCTGGAGCCCGTTCGGTCTGCTGACCGCGGTTGTCACCGTCTGGAGCTTGCCGCAGTTCAAGGCGCTGTTTGCCGCCAAGGGCGCGCTGGCCGGCAGCGTGCTGAAATTCCACGTCCCGTATCTGGACATGATGGTCATCAAGATGACGCCGATCGTCGCCGCGCCCAAGGCGTATGAGGCGGTGTACAAACTGGATCTGATCTCGGCGGTCGGCACCGCGATCCTGTTGTCGACGCTGATGTCCATGCTCCTGCTGCGTTTTAGCCCGGCCAACGGCCTGCGCGCCCTGCGCGATACCGTGCTTGAACTGCGCCGCCCGGTGCTGTCGATCGGGCTGGTGCTGGCATTCGCGTTTGTCGCCAATTACTCGGGCATGTCGTCGACCCTGGCGCTGGTGCTGGCGGGGACCGGCGTGGCCTTCCCGTTCTTCTCGCCATTCCTGGGCTGGCTGGGCGTGTTCCTGACCGGCTCCGACACTTCGTCCAATGCCTTGTTCTGCTCCCTGCAGAACGCGACCGCGCACCAGGTCGGCGTTTCCGACACGCTGCTGGTGGCGGCCAACACCACCGGCGGCGTGACCGGCAAGATGATCTCCCCGCAGTCGATCGCGGTGGCCTGTGCGGCGACCGGTCTGGTGGGACGGGAATCGGAACTGTTCCGCTTCACCCTCAAACATAGCCTGCTGTTCGCCACCATCGTTGGCCTGATGACGGTATTGCAAGCCTATGTCTTCACCGGGATGGTGCCGCACTAACCAAGGTTTAGCTCACATCAAGGCGGGACGACGGCTGGATTGTTACCTTCTCAGAGGTGACTCTGGGAGGAAAGCCCGATGGAATATGCGCAGCTGAAACCCGGCCGCCGTTTTGCCCCGCTGCACAGCCTGTTGTATTACAGCCAGCGTGTCGTGACGTACCCCGCGCTGCGCCGGCTGGTGGTGGGCGCGCTGAGCGCGGCGGTGCGGTTGCGTCAGGGGGCGGGCAGTGAATTGCACGCCGCCACGCCGGCCGAAGAGGCAGCCCTGCTGGCGTTGCACCGCAGCGGCTATGCGCCGCTCGGCAACCTGCTCGACAGCGGCCAATGCGACGATATTCGCGCCTGGCTGGCCGATAAATTGCTGACAGACCGCGACCGTGAACGACCCGGCTTCACGCTGGCGCAGCGGCCGGACGCAGTGCGCGTGGCCGATTATCAGTTGCGTGACGTGATCGGTTGTCCGCATATCCTGGCACTGGCCAACAGTCCGCCGCTGCTGGGGCTGGCGGCGCGGTATATGGCGTGCAAGCCGACTATCTCGGCGCTGGGCTTGCGCTGGTCGTTCCCGGTGCCGGGCGACGACAGCGCGTTGCAGGCCTTCCACCGCGACTCCGAGGACTGGCGTTATCTGAAAGTGCTGGTGTATCTGACCGACGTGGACGACGGCGCCGGGCCGCACGTTTATCTGCACGGCAGCCACCTGACGCGGGCGCCGATGCGCTTGCGCTTTTACAGCGACAGCGAAATCGCCAACTCCCACAGCGCCGATATGCTGCTCACCGCCATCGGCACGCGCGGCTTCTGCTTTGCGGTCGACACGGCAGGCATCCACAAGGGTACGGCGCCGGCGTTGCAGCCGCGCCTGATGTTGCAGATCCAGTATTCGCTGCTACCCAGCTACGCGTACCGCTACACGCCGGAGCATTACCACGGGCCGCTGCTGCTGGACCCGTACATCAATCGGCTGATTCTTCGTCAGGGCGCCTGGCCTGGCTGATGGCTTCGCCATCGGTCTTGCGCAAGGTCCAGAAAGTGGCTGAGGACAGCACCGTCAGCACCGCCAGCGTGATGAAGGCGTGATGCAGCGCCGACGTCAGCGCCACGCGGTTGGACTGCGGCAGGTCGCCAAGGAACCAGCCGGTGACCAGCGAGCCGGCCGCCAGCCCGAAACTCATCGACAGCTGCTGCATCGAGCTGGCCATGGTGCTGGCCATGCTGGAATTGGAGCTATCGACATCGGCATAGGCGATGCTGTTCATGCTGGAGAATTGCAGCGAATTGAAGAAGCCCAGACACAGGCTGATCGCCACAATCGCATACAGCGGCGTGCCTTGCTGGACGAAGGAGAACATGCTGATGGTCAGGCCGATCAGCAGGGTGTTCACGGTCAGCACCTGGCGGTAGCCGAAGCGGCCCAGCACCCGCACCGAAATCACCTTCATGCCCATGGCGGCGGCGGCGGACGGCATCATCAGCAAACCCGATTGCCAGGCCGGCAGGCCGAGACCGAGCTGGTACAACAGCGGCAACAGGAAAGGCAGGCCGCCGACGCCGATGCGCGTAATGAAGCCACCCAGCACCGACACGCGGAAGGTGCGGATCTTGAACAGCGATAGCCGCAGCAGCGGGAACGGCGCCTCTTGCGCATGCCAGCCGTAAGCCGCCAGCAGCGCGCAGGCGATGAACAGCAGCACCGAGGCGGACGTCACATCCAGCTTATGTTCGCCGAACACTTCCAGCAGCCATGACAGCAGCGCGATGCCGGTGCCGAACAAAACGAGGCCGATCATGTCCAGAGGACGTGGCGCGTCGCCGTGATAGTCGGGCATGTAGCGGTGGGCGAGGAAGATGGCCATCAGCCCCACCGGCACGTTGATGAAGAAGATGTCGCGCCAGGTCAGCCAGTGCACGATCAAGCCGCCGATGGTGGGGCCGAGCAGGGGGCCGATCAGCGCCGGGATGATGACGAAGTTCATGGCCGCCAGCAGTTCGTGCTTGGGATAGGTGCGGATGATGGTCAGTCGTCCCACCGGCATCATCATGGCCGCGCCGAAGCCTTGCATCAGCCGCGCCGCCACCAGCATCGGCGAGTTGACCGACAGGCCGCACAACACCGAGGCGATGGTGAAAATGGAAATCGCCGTCATGAACACGCGGCGGGTGCCGAAGCGGTCCGCCATCCAGCCGCTGACGGGGATAGAGACGGCCAGGCTGAGAATATAGCTGGTGACCACGGCCTTGAGGCTCAACGGCGTCACTTGCAGGCTGGCGGCCATCGCCGGGATGGCCGTGTTGACGACGGTGGAGTCCAGCTGCTCCATGAAGAGGGTGGTGGCGACTACCCAGGGCAGGTAGCGCTTGGCGGCGGCGGCATTCATGTGTGCGATTGTCACACAAAATAAACACAACCGTTATAAGCCGGTCACGGATAGGGCGTAAGTTGCGGTCATCGCTATGGCCTGAGGGAGAGTCGCATGGAAGGACGCCGTACTTTTATCCGCCAGATGGCGGCGTCGACGGCGCTGCTGGGCGTGGCCGGCTGCACCAGTACCGCTGGCAGCGTTGCCGAAACCACGGCGACGGGCTTTCGTCATGGCGTGGCGAGCGGCGATCCGCTAAGCGATCGCGTGGTCCTGTGGACGCGCGTGACGCCGGCCCGCGCCGGCGATATCGAGGTGCGCTGGCAGATGGCGACCGATCCGGCCATGAAGCAGGTGATTGCGCATGGCAGCGTGATGACGTCCGCGCAGAAGGATTACACGGTGAAGGTGGATCCGGCCGGGCTGCTGCCGGGGCATGTCTACTACTACCAGTTTGCGGTGGATGGCGAAAAGTCGACGGTGGGCCGCACCAGGACGCTGCCGCGCGGCGATGCGCGGCAAGTGCGGCTGGCGGTGTTCTCCTGCTCGAACTATCCGGCCGGTTACTTCAACGTCTATGCCGATGCGGCGCGCCAGGACGACATCGACGCCGCGCTGCACATCGGCGACTACATTTACGAATACGAAAGCACCGGCTACGCCTGCGGCAATGCGGAGGCGCTGGGCCGCGTGTCCGAGCCGCGCGAGCTGTTGCTGCGGCTGGACGACTACCGCCGCCGCTACGCGCAGTACCGTTCCGATCCCGACCTGCAGGCGGTGCATGCGGCCATACCCTTCATCACCGTGTGGGACGATCACGAATTCGCCGACGATACCTGGCGCGATGGTTCGGTTGACCACAAGGCCAGCAAGTACGGGCCATTTGAGCTGCGCAAGCTGGCGGCGCTGACCGCCTACCATGAGTGGATGCCGATCCGCGTGCCGGATGCGGCGGCGCCGGACAAGATTTACCGCTCCTTCGATTTCGGCGGCATCGTTGCGCTGCACATGCTCGATACACGCCTGATCGCGCGCGACCAGCAGCTGATGATGTCCTCCTACTACGATGAGCACAAACACTTCGACGTGGAGAAGTACAAGCAGGACGTGTGCTCACCGCGCCGGCAGATGCTCGGCCGCGAGCAGATGATGTGGCTGGAGGGGCAGGTCAGCCGTTCCAGCGCGCGCTGGCAGATGCTGGGCCAGCAGGTGCTGATGGCGCGCATGGAGTATCCAGCCGCCGTGGTCATGGGCGAATGCAATTGCACCGACTACTCGGCGTTGAAAAAGCGCGCGGCGGCCGATCCATCCTGTGTCACCGAAAAGCAGCAGCGCTGGCTGTCGGCGCCGACCTTGCCGTGCTATCTGGACTCGTGGGATGGCTATCAGGCCGACCGCGAGCAGGTGTTCGAGATGATGCGGAAGCACCGCAAGAATCTGGTGGTGCTGGCCGGCGATACGCACAATGCCTGGGCCAGCGATCTGCGCGACGCGCAGGGCAGGCAGGTGGGCGTGGAGTTCGCCACGGCGTCGGTATCGTCGCCGGGCATGGAGGGCGCTTACCCGGACCGCGATCCGGAGGACGTGGCCAATATGATGGTGGATCTGATCGAACCGCTGTACTACGCCCAGACCAGCAAGCGCGGTTACATGATTGTCACCGCCAGCCATGAGCAGGTGCGCTGCGACTGGCGCTTTGTCGATACGGTGTTCAAGCATGAATTCACGGCGGCCACGGAGCGCAGCCTGCGCGTGCTGCCGGGGCCGGGCAACCGCCGCATCGAGGAATGTCCGGCCTAGCCGGCGTTGTCCCAGCGGTTTTCGGACAGGATCTCGCTGAGCGGACGGCGCTGGTCCCACTTCTCCAGCTCCAGCATGGGCGCGGTGTAGAACTCATGGACCTGGCCCACGCATAGCACGGCGATCGGCTGACTGCCCTCCGGCATGCCGACGATATCGCGCAGCTGCTGCGGATCGAACATCGACACCCAGCCGGCGCCTATGCCTTCCGCACGCGCTGCCAGCCAGAAGTTTTGCAGCGCGCAGGCGGCGGAAGCCAGGTCCATCTCCGGCATGGTGCGGCGGCCGAAGACGTATTGATCGCGCTTGTCGATCAGGCCGACCACCAGCACTTCCGCGCATTCCAGTATGCCTTCCACCTTGAGCCGCATGAATTCCTCGGCACGCTGGCCCAGTGCCTCGGCGGTTTTGATGCGCTCCTCGTTCACGTGCGCGTGGATGCGGGCGCGCAGCGCGGTATCGGTGATGCGCACGAAGCGCCAGGGCTGCATGTAGCCGACGCTGGGGCCGTGGTGGGCGGCAGTGAGGAAGCGTTCCAGCTGGCCCGGTTCCAATGGGCCGCGCTTGAAGTGGCGGACATCGCGGCGTTCGCGGATGGCGCGGTAGACGCCGGCGATTTCGGCCTCGGGATAGGCGTGCTGGTTCATTTCAGTTTGAGTAGTGCGTCTAACAATGGCTGGGTGGCGTCGGCGATGCGATCAAGGCTGGCTTCGCGCAGGGCGGCGGTATCGACTGTGTTTTGCGAGTTCAGTCCGGCCCAGCGCAACAGGGCGCTGATGGCTTGCGGCGTGTCGAATAAGCCATGCAGGTAGGTGCCGAGGATCCGGCCGTCTTCCGACAGCGCGCCTTCCGCCCGTCCGTCGATGGTGAAGGCCGGCGTGGCGAAGGCGCTGCCGGTGGAGACACCCATGTGGATCTCGTAGCCGTTGACAGGGGCTTGTGCTTCGTCGAATGCGCACACGCCTCGTACCTGCGCCAGCCGTTTTTCCGGGCGCATCTCGGTCGTCATGTCGAGCAGGCCGAGGGCGGGCGATGTGCCGGCCTTGCCTTCCATGCCCTGCGGGTCGGTCACCTCGCGGCCCAGCATCTGGAAGCCGCCGCAGATGCCGATCAGCTTGCCGCCGTAGCGCAAGTGACGCGCGATCTGTTCCGGCCAGCCGTAGGTGCGCAGCCAATCGAGATCGCCGCGCGTGTTCTTGCTGCCGGGGAGGATGATCAGCTCGGCCGCAGGTATCGGCTCGCCCTGGCGCACGAAGTGCAGGTCGACATCGGGATGAGCGCGCAGGGCGTCGAAGTCGGTGTGGTTGCTCATGCGCGGCAGGCTGGGGACCACCACACGGAAGGCGCCGCGCGCCGCTTGCACCGGCTGCACCGCGTCTTCGGCGTCGAGAAACAGACCATGCAGGTAGGGCAGCACGGCCAGCACCGGCTTGCCGGTTTGTTGCTCCAGCCATTCCAGTCCCGGCTCCAGCAGCTTGATATCGCCGCGGAAGCGGTTGATGACGAAGCCGATGGTGCGATTGCGTTCGCTCTCCGACAGGCAGGCCAGCGTGCCGACGATATGAGCGAACACGCCGCCACGGTCGATGTCCGCCACCAGCACCACCGGGCAGTCCACTTTTTCGGCAAAGCCCATGTTGGCGATGTCGCGGTCGCGCAGGTTGATTTCCGCCGGGCTGCCGGCGCCTTCCACCATCACGCAGTCGTATTGCCGCAGCAGGCGCTCGTGCGATTCCAGCACCGCCTGCATGGCGACGGTTTTGTACTGGTGATAGTCGCGCGCATTCATCTCGGCGCGTACTTTGCCGTGGATGATGACTTGCGCGCCGATGTCGCTCGATGGCTTGAGCAGGATCGGGTTCATGTCCGTATGCGCAGGCACGCCGGCGGCGATGGCTTGCAGCGCCTGGGCGCGGCCGATTTCGCCGCCGTCTTCGGTCACGGCGCTGTTGAGCGCCATGTTCTGCGGCTTGAATGGCGCCACACGCACGCCTTGCCTTTTCAGCAGACGGCACAGAGCGGCAACGACGGTGCTTTTGCCCGCGTCCGAGGTGGTGCCTTGCACCATGAGGGTCTTGTAGGGAAAAGGCATATCAGTTCTTGCGGTGCTGGCGGGCTTCTTCGATTTTTTCGCACAGGGCCTTGGTGCCGGCCACCATGCGCGGACCGGCGCGGTTCAGCAGGTCGCCCTGAAGGCGGAACAGGTTATTGTTTTGTACTGCCAGCAGCGTGCCATACGGCTTCCACAAATCGACGCTGCCATAGTCTTTTTCGCTGGTGCCGAAGATGGCCTCTGGATTCGCTTGCAGCACGGCTTCCATGCTGATGACGGGCGCGGTGGTTTTCTGGTCGGCGAAAATGTTGATGCCGCCGCACAGGCGGATCGAATCACTGACGATGGATTTGCCATTCAGAGTGTAGAGCGGCTTGTCCCACACCTGATAGAACAGGCGTACCGGTGGACGGTTGGCGTACTGTTTGGTCATGGCGGCGAACTGCGCGCGGATGTCGGCTGCGGCGGGATTGGCGACGGCTTCGGTTCCCATCAGTTGCCCCAGGCGTTCGACGTTGTCGGCGATGCCTTCCAGCTTGGTCGGCTCGCTGTGGAACAGCGGGATGCCCAGCTTGCGCAAGCCTTCGATCTGGCGCTCGAAGCCGCCGTGCATCCAGATGACGATCAAGTCCGGCTTCATCGCGGCCACGCGCTCCATGTCGATCAGACGGTTGTCGCCCACGCGCGGGATTTTCCTGGCCGCTTCCGGATAGTCGCTGTAGGTGACTGCGCCGACGATCTTGTCGCCTGCGCCGGCGGCGAACAGCAATTCTGTCACATGCGGGGCCATGGCGATGACGCGCTGCGCCGGCTTGGGCAGCGTAACGACGTTGCCATCGTCATCGCGTACGCTGATCGGCGCCGCGTTGGCTGCCGGCGCCGCAGTCGCTGCCAATGCCGCTGCGAGCAGCGCCGCCGCACCGTGCATGCGGCGCGAAGTGATCGTTTTGTGGTTCATCGTGTGCTCCATTCAGTGAGTGCTGTGCGCAGCCGTTGCCAGCCCGTTTCGTCCGGCGGCAATCCAAGACGAATGCCGCGTGCCGCGTGCGTGAACAGGCGTACCCAGAGGCCGCGTTCCGCCATATGCTGCCAGAAGGCTTCCGGCTGCGGTTCCGCCCACCACTGGAACAGCGGCGTGCCGCTGGCGCGGATGCCGTGTTCGGCGAGCAGTGCGCACAGGCGTTCGCCGCTGACATGCAGCTCACGGCGCGTGTCGGTTTGCCAGGCCTGGTCTGTCAGTGCGGCCAGCGCTATCTGCTGCGCCGGGCCGCTGATGGTCCATGGTCCCAGTTGGTCGGCCAACTCGCGCAACAGATCTGCATGAGCTGCAACGAAGCCGAGCCGGATGCCGGCAAGGCCGAAGAATTTTCCAACGGAGCGCAACACGATCAGGCTGGGAAGCGCAGCATGCGCGGCCACGCTGTTGTGCTGTGCGGTGTCGCCAAACGCTTCATCTACCACCAGCCAGCCGCCGCGCGCGGCCAGCTGGTCGGCCCACGCCAGCAACTGCGCGGCCGGCACCACCGCGCCGGTGGGGTTGTTGGGATTGACGACGACGACGACGTCGTTGTGCGCAACGGCGGCGTTCAGTTCTTCGTAGGGCGTCAGCGTCAGCGTGTGGCCGTGGCCCGCCCAGTGATGCGCGTGTTCCGCATAGGACGGCGCGCTGACGGCCACGCGCGATGGTGCACGCAGGCGGGGCAGCGTCTGAATAGCAGCCTGTGTGCCGGCCACCGGCAGCATCAGCGGCGCGCCGTAGTAGGCTTGCGCCGCTGCTGTCAGCGCGGGATCGGGCTCCGGCAGGCGATGCCACGCATTGCCTTCCAGCTTGGGCGCTGGATACCAACGAGGGTTGATGCCAGTCGACAGGTCGACCCAGTCGTTGCGGCCAAAGCGTTTTGCGGCGTCGCGCAGATTGCCGCCGTGTTCAAGCATGTGTGTACTCCATCAGTGCCGCCGCCGCGCAGGCAAGGGCCAGCCATAGCGCCGTGGTGCGGGCGACCAGCTGCCAAGCGCGGTTGATATCCGCGCCGGTGGCTTGCGGACCGTCGCCGAGCGTGGGGCGATGTTCAATTTCGCCGTGATAAATCGCTGCCCCGCCAAGTTGTACTCCCAGCGCGCCAGCGCCACTGGACATGACCGGGCCGGCGTTCGGGCTGTCCCACATGGGCGCTTGCGCGCGCCAGCATAGCCATGCACGGCGCTTGCCTTGCAAACCTGGTGCCAGCAGCACGTAAGACAGTGCGGTCAAACGGGCGGGCAAATAGTTGAGTGCATCGTCGATGCGGGCGGCGGCGCAGCCGAATTGCAGCAAGCGTGGCGTGCGATAGCCCCACATCGCATCCAGCGTGTTCGCCATGCGAAACAGCACCGCGCCTGGTCCGCCGGCCACGATGAACCAGAACAGCGTGGCGAAGACAGCGTCGTTGCCATTTTCCAGCAGCGATTCGGCGCTGGCTTTGGTTAGTTCGATTTCGCTGGCGCTGGTGGTATCGCGGCTGACGATGTAGGAGGTGAGGCGGCGCGCGTCAGGCAGGTCGTTCTGCGCCAGCGCAGCGGCGATCGGCAGGTTGTGGTCGCGCAGACTGCGCAGGCCGAGGGCGAAATACAGCATGAGGACGTGGGCCACGGCCTGCGTGGCCGGCAGGGCCAGTGCCCGCACCGCCAGCGCGGCCAATGCGGCCAGTGGCAGCACGGCCAGCATCCACGCCAGCACGCCGCGCGCAAAACGCAGCGGGCCTTCGTGATTCAGGCGGCGCTCCAGCGCCATGGCAAGATTGCCGAAACCGACCAGCGGATGCCAGCGCCGCACCTCGCCCCACCACAAATCCAGCAGTACTGCAGCCACCATCAGCAGGGCGATGGTGGAAAAACCGAGTCCACTCAGCACGACTATCCTTTGAGGACCAGCGGCAGGCCGGCGGCGACGAAGACCGCACGGTCGCAGATGGCGGCGACGGATTGGTTCAGCCGTCCCTGTTCATCCATGAAGCAGCGCGATACGGCACCCATCGGCATGATGCCCAGCCCCACCTCGTTCGATACCAGCACGATGTCGCTGGTGCATTTGGTCAGTGCGCTGGCCAGCATGTCGTGCTGTTCGTGGAACAGGGCAGGAAGCTTGATTTCGCCGACTTCCGGATATTCCTGTCCGCCGCTGAACAGCAGGTTGCTAAGCCAGAGCGTCAGGCAGTCCACCAGTATCAGGCGGTCCGGCGAGGACCAGCGCAGCAGCTGGTTGCCCAGTGCCAGCGGTTCCTCCACCGTGATCCACTCGTGCGGTCGGCCGGCGCGGTGATGCGCGATACGCGCCGCCATTTCTTCGTCGCCGGGCGTGGCGGTGGCGATGTAGACCACCTCCTTGCCCGAATCGACCGCCAGTCGTTCAGCGTAGGCGCTTTTGCCGGAGCGGGCGCCGCCCAGAACCAGTGTACGTGTCATGTCACACTCCCTTCAAAAACAAGGCGGCGCTAGCCGCCGGATTGGATGCAAAGTATGCGTGAAAATAAGATGCCGTCAGTGACCCGACGCGATACCAGGCCTCGCCCTGTATAGCGGAGGGATGCTTGCTAGTGTACGCGGCCGGCGTCACTTCGGTCGCCAGTTTGGAGTAGTGGAAGGTATGGCCGCGCAGGATCCCCTGCGGCGTGGCCAGTCCCTGCGAGCCGAGGCCCGCCAGGCGTGGCTGCATTGCCACAGCGCCCGGCAACAGCCCTGCCATCTTCCACACGGCGCCGGATTGATCGGCCAGAGTATCGGCCAGCGCCATCATGCCGCCACATTCGGCGACGATGGGCATGTCCACCGCGTGGACGGCGCGCATGGACGCCTGCCAGTTCGCCGCCTGCGACAGTTGTTCGGCATGCAGTTCCGGATAACCGCCAGGAAGGTAGACCGCATCGGCTTCCGCCGGCACCGCTTCGTCGGCCAGTGGGGAGAAAAATTTCAGCGTCGCCCCCATGGCGCGCAGCGTGTCCAGATTGGCCGGATAGAGGAACATGAAGGCCGCGTCGCGTGCGATGGCGATGGTTTTATTGGCCAGCAGCGGCGCAGGCAATGGCGCCGGTGCAGTATCGATCTGCACTGGCGGCAGCCGGTCCCACTCGGCCTGGTCGAACACCAGCTGGTCTGCCAGGTCGTCCAGCAACTGGCCGATGTCATTCACTTCGCCCGGCAGCACCAGGCCGAGATGCCGCTCCGGCAGCGACTTGGCCTGTTTCGGCAAGGTACCGAACAGCGGAATGCCGCGCAGCGAGGACGCCACCATTTTCGCGTGGCCTTCGCTGGCGACGCGGTTGGCGATCACGCCTGCCATGTCGACCGGGCCGTAGTCGCGCAGGCCGTGCACCAGCGCGCCGGCGGTTTGCGCCATGGCGCCGGCGCCGATTACCGCCAGCACCGGCACGCCGAATTCGCGCGCCAGATCGGCGGAGGAGGGTGTGCCGTCGTAGAGACCCATCACGCCTTCGATCAGGATGACGTCCGCTTCGGCGGCGGCCTGCGCCAGTTGCTGGCTGCATAGCTCTTTACCGACCATCCACAGGTCGAGCGAGCGCACGGGGGCACCGCTGGCGCGTTCCAGCAGCATCGGGTCGATAAAGTCCGGCCCGCATTTGAACACGCGCACGCGCTGACCCAGCTTGACCAGCTTGCGCGCCAGCGCGGCGGTGATGGTGGTTTTGCCTTGACCCGAGGAGACGGCGGCAATCAGGACGGCTTTTACCATTCGGTCCCCGCCTGCGCGCCGATGCCGGCTTTGAACGCGTGCTTGACCACATCCATTTCCGTAACCGTGTCGGCAATTTCGATCAGCTCCGGCGGCGCGCCGCGGCCGGTGATGCAGACGTGCTGCATGGCCGGACGGGCCAGCAGGTCGTTGATCACCGTGTCCACGTCGAGGTATTTGTATTTCAGGGCGATATTCAGTTCATCGAAGATCACCAGCCCGATTTGCGGATCGGCCAGGAATTTTTTCGCCTGTTCCCACGCTTCCCGGGCCTTGGCGATATCGCGTTCGCGGTTTTGCGTCTCCCAGGTGTAGCCTTCGCCCATGGCGTGGAAGCTGATCTCTTCCGGGAAGCGGCGCAGGAAGCGCTCTTCGCCGGTTTGCAGCGCGCCTTTGATGAACTGCACCACGCCCACTTTCATGCCATGGCCCATGGCGCGGATCGCCATGCCGAAGGCGCTGGAACTCTTGCCTTTGCCGTTGCCGGTGTTGACGATGATGATGCCTATCTGTTTGTCGGCGGCGGCGATCTTGGCGTCGATGATGGCCTTCTTGCGCTCCATGCGCGCGCGGTGACGTTCGTTGATATCGTCGCTCATAGTGTGTTCTCGTTAGGGATAAAGATGCTGCGCTGGCCGTGCCGGATCACTTCTATTGGATGGCCAAGATATTCGGTCAGGATGTCGGCCTGCATGACTTGCGTTGTGGTTCCAGCCAGCCAGCGGCCGTCGCCTTTCAACAGCAGTGCATGGGTGGAGACGCCGTGCGCCAGCGTCAGGTCGTGGCCTATCATGACGGCGGTTTTGCCCTGTTCGCGGCACAGGCGTGCGACGACATTCATGACGCTGATCTGGTGCGCGAGGTCCAGCGCGTTGGCCGGTTCGTCAAGCAGTAACAGCGGTGTGTCCTGTGCCAGCGTGGCGGCAATCGCCACGCGCTGGCGTTCGCCGCCGGACAGCGTGCGCACGTCGCGCATCGCCAGGTCGGCCACTTCCATCGCTTCCAGCGATTTGACGGCGATCGCGTGATCGTCGCTGTCCTCCCAGTAGCGGTTGTCGTGGTAGGGATGGCGCGCCGATAGCACGGTTTCAATCACACTGTAGGAAAAGGCGTCGCTGCGGCTCTGCGCAAGGAAGGCGCGCTGGCGCGCCAGTTCGGCCAGTGGCCATTCCGGCAGCGGGCGGCCGTTCAGCGCCACATGGCCGGCATCCGGCGCGCGCAGGCCCGCCAGGGTGCGCAGCAGCGTACTCTTGCCGGCGCCATTGCGGCCGATGATGCTCCAGCATTCGCCGGGCTGCACCTGCCATTCCAGATCCGACACCAGCTGGCGCTGGCCGATGTTCAGGTAAAGTTTGTGAGTGCTGATCATCATTTGTTCAGCCGATGTAGTTGATACAGGAAGACAGGCGCGCCGATCAGCGCCGTCACCACGCCCACCGGCAACTGCTGAGGCGCGATGACGGTACGTGCCAGCGTATCGGCAAGCAGCAGGAATGTGCCGCCGGCCAGCGTGGCTGCCGGAATCAGAATACGGTGATCGGGACCCACCGCAAAGCGGCAGGCATGCGGCACGATCAGGCCGACGAAGCCGATGCTGCCGGCGCTGGTGACCGCGCTGGCGGTGAGCAGGCCGGAGACGAAGAACAGGCCCTTACGCAGCGCGCCCACGCGGATGCCCAGCGTGGCGGCGGCTTCGGCGTGCAATGCCATCACATTCATGGAGCGTGCGCTGCGCAGCGCAAACGCCAGCGCGGCGATCAGCACCACCCACGGCATCCAGCGTATCTGCGTGCCGGACAAATCGCCGATCATCCAGAACACCATGCTGCGCAGGCGGCTCTCGGGCGCGATGGACAGCATCAGCGTCACCAGCGCCATGCAGGCCGCGGACAGGATGGCGCCGGTCAGCAGCAACAGCGAGGTGCCGCCTTCTGCCGCGGTGCCGCCGCGCATGTCGCGCCGGGCCAGCACGTATAACATCATCGAGACTGCGACCGCGCCGCCGAAAGCGGCGGCGTCCACCATCCATGCGGCGCACATGAACAGCAGTGCGGCCAGGGCGCCAACCGAGGCGCCGGCCGACAAGCCGAGAACATAAGGATCGGCCAGCGGATTGCGCAGCAGCGCCTGCATCATCACGCCGGCCAGCGACAGCGCGGCGCCGGTGACGAAAGCGGAGACCGCGCGGCTTACGCGCAGATCCAGCAAGGTGGCTGCCAGCGTAGAGGATTGGCCATGCAGCAGCTCACTCAGCGCTGCGGGAATATCGGAAAGCGGAATCGAGACCGAACCGGTCATGCCCGAGAAAATCAGGCTGGCAAACGCGAACAGCAGCAACCCTGCAAGGGTGATGGTGGTGCGCTGTCGCAGATTGCTGGAGAAAGAAGGCATGCACTGCTTTCAAAAAAACTGCCGGGGAAGGAATCTATCCCCGGCAGGTTACACCATTATTTGTAGCCGTAACGGATGCCGGCAAACACCTTGGAGCCCGGCGTTGCGTAGTTGCGCGCCAGGTCGTACTGCTTGTCGCCGATATTGTTCCAGCGGACCAGTGCCGACCAGTCGCTGCCGATGGCATAGGTCGCGTACAGATTCACCAAGCCATAGCCGCCCAGGCGGTTCTTGTTGGCCGCGTCGTCGAAGCGGTCGCCCGAGAGCTGCAGCTCCGCGCCCAGCTTGAAGGCGCCGATGCCGTAATCCGCAGTCACGTTGCCGTGTTTTTTCGAACGGCGCTGCAAGCGGTTGCCGGTGGTTTCATCTTTCGGATCCTGCAGATCGAGGCTGGCGCCAAGGTTCACACCCGCCAGCCTGGTGGCTGCGGCGATGGTCACGCCTTCCAGCAGCGCCTTGTTGACGTTGTAGACGCAGCTCGACTTGGGCACGCCGGTGTATGGGCAAGGCGTAACGCTGACCAGCATATCGGTCAGTCGGTTGTGATAGTAGCTGGCGCTCAGCGCGTTCACGCCGTCATCCCAGCGCAGGCCGATCTCGGCGTTTTTGCCTTGCTCCGGTTTGTTGGCCGGATTGCTGTAGCCCGGGTAGTACAACTCGTTGTAGGTCGGCGCGCGGAAGCTGGTGCCGTAGCTGGCGGTGGCGCGCAGCTGCGTGGTGATGTCGTAGCCGTAGCCCAGCGAGCCTGTGGTCTTCGAGCCGTACACCGACTTGTCGCGGCGGACGGCAGCGCTCAGCAGGCTGGCGCCGCGGTGCGCATTGTACGAGGCGGCCCACGAGTTGGTGCTGCGGTCGCGGTTCAAGGCGTCGGAACCGTTGGTGGACACTTCCTCTTTGCGATGGTCGTACAGCACTTGCAGCACGTCGTCGCCGATGCGCACATCGTTTTGCAGGGTGATGTCGGTCTGCTTGGTGTCGATGCGCGAATAACCGGATGCGGCGGCGCTGCTCCAGTTTTCGCCATTGTCCTTGCTCTCCGAGTACTGCAGCAGCGTGTCGGCGTACGGCACGAATTTGGCCTTGGCGTAGGCGGCTGCGGTTTCCAGCCTGGCACTGCTGCGTACATCGTAGGGGGCTGCGCCGCCGTCGTATTGCGAATCCAGTTTGCTGTTCAAGAACAGCGCACCGGCTTCATAGCCCGGCGCCAGTTGCAGGCCGAATTGGCCCGAGACGTTTTCCTTGTCGTAGCCGTCGCGATCCGCGTTGTACGAAGCCAGGGCAGGGCGGGTGGCGTTGAAACCATCCGATTTTTCCTTGCCCGCGCTGATAGCGTAGCTGAAGCTGTGCTCACCGCCGGTGGCGCCGGACAGGGTGGCATCGGCTTCGCGCGTCTTGTCGCTGCCGTAGCCGACGAAGGCCGTCACGGCTGGCGCGCCTCTGCCTTTCTTGGTGAAGATCTGGATCACACCGCCGATGGCGTCGGCGCCGTACAGGGAGCTCAATGGACCGTAGACGATTTCGATATGATCGATGGCGGTCAGCGGAATGGCGCTCCAGTTGGCGGCGCCGGTGGTCGAGGAGCCAATGCGCACACCGTCGACCAGCACGATGTTCTGGTTGCTGTTGGCGCCGCGGATGTACACGCTGGACGCGGCACCGGCGCCGCCGTTGCGGGCGATCTCGATGCCGCGCTGGCGCTGCAGCAGGTCGACGATGGAACCGGCGCCGGATTCGGCGATCTGTTCGGCGCCGATGGTGATGGTATCGCTGATGACGTTGGCCAGCGGCTGCGGCGAGCGGGTGGCGGTAACAACGACGGTGTCGGCCGATGGGGCGGTGGACTCGGCATGCGCATAGCAGGCAGCCATGGCCAGTGCCAGCGACGTCAACGCCGCAGGGCGGGAAATACGAGAGGTCATGATCATTTTTCTGTTAGTGGCAACCGGCCGACGTCCCCGTAGGCCAATTGCGAACAGAAGCGGGGCCTGCCCGCTTCCACCTGATTTGGCCGGTATCCGGGCTAACAAGTCAGACCGCCTTACCTTCCCATGCCGAAGCACAGTGGTTGTCAGAGGCGGTTTGTCGCATACAGAGGCGACGCTTGCTTACCGTTGCGGGGGCAGCACACGTTGGCTTTTCAAGGCTTCGTGTTTCCCGTTTAACTGCGCATCTGAGCAGACGCGCGAGCACCAAAACCCGCACATTATACGGGTTTAAAGGGTCAAAGTGGAGCCGTAGGGGATTTGGTGGGCGGTTTGCGCGGCTTGCAGGGCCATCTCCGCTGGCGGCAGCCCCGCATGGCGGGCGCGCAGCAGGCGCATGGTTCCGGCGTGGCAGATGACGATGGCGTCGCCCTGTAAATCGTCGTAAAAGGCGGCGATGCGCTCGGCCATTTGCAGCACGCTTTCGCCGCCGCCGGGATGGTAGTGGACCATGTCGGCGGCCCAGGCGTCGATCTCGGCGCGCGGGATGGCGTCCCATGGCACCATCTCCCACGCGCCGAAGTGCATTTCCGCGAGGCGGATGTCGTAAACAGTGTCGGCGCTCAGGCGCGCAGCCAGTTCGGCGCAGCGGCGCAAAGGACTGGAATAGACGGGCAGCCCGGCCGGTAACTGCAAGGCGGCCAGCGTTTGCTCCAGCTGCTGCGGCACTACCGCAAGATCGGTGCTGCCATAGCAAACGCCCGGCGCAACCAGCGGTTGCGGATGGCGTACCAGTACCAGCTTCATGGCTGGATGCCAGCCAGCGCGCACAGGTAGAACATCACTTCGCTGACCTGTTGTACCGCGCCGAGACAATCGCCGGTGTAGCCGCCGATGCGGCGGACGAATTTGCGGGCCAGCCAAAGCGAGGCAATTCCCGCCGCCAGTACGCCAGCCAACAGCGCGGCGAGGGGCAGCCAGCGCAGCGCGATCACGGCCAGCGCCGGGAGGATAGCGGTGACGGCGGCGATCAGGAATTCAGCACTGCTCATTTTTTGCGCCAGCGGCTTGGCCTTGCCCTCGGCGCGCGCATAGTCGAGGCGCCAGATCAGCGAAGTGGCCATCAGGCGCGAAAGCGGATGCGCCACCAGCAGCGCGCCGATGGCAGCCGGCGGCGGCAGCATGGCCAGTGTGGTCAGCTTGAGGCCCAGCATGCAGATGGTGCCGATGGCGCCATACGCGCCGATGCGCGAATCCTTCATGATCTCCAGCACGCGCTCGGGCGTCATGCCGCCGCCAAAACCATCGCACATATCGGCAAAGCCGTCTTCATGAAACGCGCCGGTGGCGTAGATGCCAACCGCAGTAGAGATGATAGCGGCGACCGGCGCTGGCAGCAGCCACGCTGCCAGCGCGTAGGCAGCTACGGTAATCAATGCCACCACCATGCCCACCAGCGGGAAGTAGCGCGACGCCTGGTTCAGCCATGCGGGATCGAAGCCCACCCAGCGCGGAATCGGCAGGCGGGTAAAGAACTGCAGCGCGGTGAAGAACAGACGGAGCTGGTGCATTACTCGGACTTCTCGCTGACTTGCGCCGATTCGAAGGTGGCCATCTGATTGAGGAAGTTGGCGGCGGCATGCAGCAGCGGCAGAGCCAGCGCGCAGCCGGTGCCTTCACCCAGACGCAGGCCAAGGTTAAGCAACGGCTTGGCGTTCAGCGCCTCCAGCATCTGGCGATGACCGTTTTCGTTGGAACAGTGTGCGAATACGCAGTAATCCAGAATGGCCGGTTGCAGGCGCGCGGCGACCAGCAGCGCGCTGGTGACAATGAAGCCGTCGATCAGCAGCACTTTGCGCAGCTCGGCCGCTTTCAGCATGGCGCCGGCCATCATGGCGATTTCCAGGCCGCCGAAAGTGGCGAGGATGTCCAGCGGTTCGGTGACTGCGGCGTGCCTGGCGACGGCCGCCTCGATCACGCGCTGCTTGTGCAGGATGCCGTCGGCGGAGAGGCCGGTGCCGGCGCCCACGCATTGCGCGACTGGGGTGCCGGTCAGCTTGTGCATCAATGCTGCGGCGGCGGTCGTGTTCCCGATGCCCATTTCGCCGAACCCAACCACATTGCCTTCCAGTTCAGCTGTCAACGCCATGCCGGTGGCCAGTGCGGTATCGCACAGGTCGCGACTCATGGCTGGTTCGTGAGCGAAGTTGCGGGTGCCGTGAGCCAGCTTGCGGTCGGTCAGGCCATCGCGCGGGCCGAAGTCGTGATTCACACCCGCGTCGATGACGCGCAGCGCGCAATTGTTCTGGGCGGCGAACACATTGATCGCCGCGCCGCCGGACAGGAAGTTTTCCACCATTTGCCACGTCACGTCCTGCGGATAAGCGGAGATGCCCTCCACAACCACGCCGTGGTCGGCGGCGAACACTAATATGGCAGGTTTATTGATCGCGATATCGCGGGTGTTCTGTATCAGGCCGATCTGCCTGGCCAGCACCTCCAGCGCTCCGAGGCTGCCCAGCGGCTTGGTCTTGTTATTAATGGCGCGGTCTAGTTGAGCGGCCAGTGCTTCGTTATGGGTAGGGGAGATGGACATGGGGAACTTATGAATCGAAAGATTTATTATTTTACCTCTTGCCAAAGCGGCGAGCGGCTTGCTATAGTTCGGTCCCTCGCGAAAACGACGTAACGCTGCAAAGCGAAACGAAGAAAAAAAACGAGGGTTGACGAGATAAATCAAATGCTTCATAATCTCGCTTCTGTGCTGATGAACACAACGCTTCAACAGCAAGCAACACGGTCTTTAAAAAATTACAGTCGATAAATGTGGGCGTTTGATGCTGCA
>Ga0102587_1000906_pt1 | contig 25962 bp, 25 predicted proteins | sample AraplaF_Col_mTSA_FD_76853 | JGI IMG/M metagenome (GOLD analysis project Ga0102587, IMG submission 76853) | Arabidopsis root microbial communities from the University of North Carolina, USA - plate scrape MF_Col_mTSA (SPADES assembly) (version 2) | ecosystem: Host-associated > Plants > Roots >... | reverse complement strand
AAACATGAGCTCAAGGAGCGCATTATGGCCGGCATCGATGACGTCAATCGCCATCCCGTCATCCATACATGGTCCTACAAGCTCGCCGAGCCCGCTTGATATGATTCGAACCACGAAAACGGGCTACTAGCTCTTCCCCTTCCACGGCACCAGCACGGCTTCAAGGATGCGGATGGCGGCGCTGAAGGAAAAAGCACAGGCGGCGATGATGCCGATGCCAACGAAGACGACGTCTGTCGCCAGAAACTGCGAAGCTGACATGATCATGTAGCCGATACCTCTGGTCGATGCGATCAATTCGGCGGCCACCAGGGTGCCCCAGCCGATGCCGAGCGCGATCCTGAGACCCGTCAGGATTTCCGGCAGCGCCGAAGGCAAGACAATGCTGATCAAAATGTGCCAGGGGCGTGCGCCCAGCGTGCGCGCGGCGTTGACGCGCTCGATCGGCAAGGAGCGGACACCGGCCTGTGCCGAGAGGCAGATCGGCGCAAACATGGCGAGCACCAATAGCGTCACCTTGGAGGTCTCGCCGATGCCGAGCCAGATGATCATCAGCGGCAGATAGGCCAGCGGCGGCAGTGGCCAGTAAAATTCGATGGGCGTATCCAAAACGCCCTTGACCCAGCGGTTCAACCCCATCAGCAGGCCGACGGGAATGCCGACAATGGTGGCAATGGCGGCGGCGGTGACAATGCGAAAAAGGCTTGCGGAGACATGCTCGTAAAGCGAGGCGCCGGCATAACCATCGTTGTAGATAGCACCAACCTGCGTCCAGACCTCCTGCGGTGTCGGCAAGAAGAGATGCGGCACCAGCGCCAGTTTTGCGACGAGCCACCAGGCACCGAGAAGCACAAGCGCGGTTGCAATGCTGATCAGCACAGTCGGCCTGTCGCCGGCGCCAAAGCCTTTCATCTTGACGAGCTTCGGATGTTCGGCAGGCGAGCCGATGACGACGCGGCCGGTTTCGGTGAAATCGCTCATTCAGCGGCACTCCTCAGCTCTTCCGACCCATGCAGGATGTCACGGATTTCTTCCCGCAGATTGGCAAATTCCGGCGATGTCTTAACCGCCCTGACGTCACCGGTCTCGGCGAAGCGGCGCACGAAGTCTAGATCGAAGCGGGCAACGATGCGGCCGGGGCGAGGCGACATCACCACTACCTGGGTACCGAGAAACAGCGCTTCCTCGATCGAGTGGGTGATAAAGAAGATGCGGGTATGCGTCTCTTTCCAGATCGAGACCAGTAGTTCCTGCATCTGCTCGCGGGTCAAGCTGTCGAGAGCGCCGAAAGGCTCGTCCATCAGGAGCACAGCGGGTTCAGTCGCGAGTGCTCTTGCGATACCGACGCGCTGGCGCATGCCTCCCGAGAGCTCATAAGGGAAAGCTGCAGCGAAATCCTTGAGGCCGACCAGGTGCAACAGTCGCTCGGCGCGTTCGCGGCGGACGCTCTTCGGCACGCCGGCGAATTTGAGGCCGAGGGCGACGTTGTCGATGACCGTCTTCCAGGGGAGCAGCGTATCCTTCTGGAACACGACGCCACGATCGGCACCGGGTGATGTCACGGGTCGCCCGTCGAGCGTGATCGTGCCCTCAGACAGTGGCAGGAAACCGGCAATGGCGTTGAGCAGCGTGGACTTGCCGCAGCCGGAAGCGCCGAGCGCCACAATGAGGCTGTTTTCGGGAATGGCGAGCGAGACGCGGTCGAGCGCATGGACCGTTTTGCCGTCTCGTGTCTTGAAGTAGACACTCGCGTGATCGACTTTGAGCATATCAGGTCTCTTTGAGAAGTAGGGACGCCGGCGCGGATCGCGCCAGCGTCATTGCCGCGATAGTTTAGTTGCTCGGATTGCTGAGCGCGTCGGCGGTAACGAAGGCAGCGTAGCTCGGCAGCACTTCGCTGACCTTGCCCTGTTCCTTGAGGAAAGTGGCGGTGTCCTTGAGGATCTTGGCCGCACCAGCCTTTTCCCCGCCACCGAGCCATGCTTCGGAGGCCTGGACGTCCGGCGTCAGAAGCGTCAGGTTCTTCAGCGCCGCCGCTTGCTGTTCGGGCGTGCCGCCGAGGGCCTTGGCAAGCAGCTTGGCGTTTTCGCTGTCGGCCTCCCAGGCCTTCTTGTCCTTGGCGAAGGAGGCGTAATAGGTGTTGATGACACCCGCGAAGCCCTTCAGGAACTCGGGGTTTTCATCGGCGAATTTCGAGGCCGCGACCCAGGCCGAGAAGGTCGGCGCGCCCTTGTCGGCAACATCCTTGGAGGTGACCAGCACCTTACCCTTCTTCTTCAATTCGGTAAGCGCCGGATCCCAGACGAAGCCGCCATCGATGTCGCCGCGGTTGTAGCTGGCGACGATCTCGGGCTGCGGAATGGCGAAGACCTGCACGTCCTTCTCGCTGAGGCCGAGCGACTTGATCAGCGCCAGGAGCTGGTAGTGGTCGGTGGAGACGGGCGCTGCCGCGAGCTTCTTGCCCTTCAGGTCGTCGAGCGAGGAAATGCCCGAACCGTCGCGGACGACGAGCGCCTCGTCGATGCCCGAGATCGACGAGAGGTAGAAGGCCTTGACGGCGAGGCCGCGCGAGGTGGCAGCCGCGAACGGGCTGGAGCCGACATAGCCGACCTGCACGTCGCCGGAAGCGATTGCTGCGAAGATCTCTGCGCCCGAATTGAACTTGCGGAAGTCGATGTCATAGCCCGTCGCCTTGGCAAACTCGCCGTTGGCGATGGCGACCGACGACGGCAATGCGTCCGTCTGGTAGGCAACGACGACCTTCTTGTCGGCTGCCTGTGCCAGGAACGGAGCGGCCACGACAGCCACGCCAAGTGTAAGTCCTGCCGTCAATCCTGCGATAAGACTCTTGATATTCATGTTTCGCTCCCAGATGCCGCGCCTTTGCGTCGGCTCAACTTGTTTCGACTGGAAAACACTACGGCGGCCCATGATCGGCACACAGATAAAACTATCTATTTTATAGACTATGCTGACAATATTGTTTTGCGCCTGATTTGGTGGGCGGACGTTTGCGGCTTGTCGCGAGAAGGCCGCGTCTGGCGTCCGTCAGGCGGCGTCGATCGTTATGACGTAGCAATCGGCTTGCCCATCGATTTTAAGTGGGGTGCCTGTTGCATCCTGCAGCAGCACCGTATCGCCCTCGCCAAGCGAGGCCTGGCCGTCCGTCCAAGTCAGTTTGAGTGTGCCGCGATGGCAAAAGACGAGCAGCGTGCCGGCCGCACCGGAAAATTTGACCTCGCCGTTGACTACAAGACGCTCGACCTGGTGTTGCGTGCCGCCACGCCGGGTCATGACATTGAGATCGGTAATCGGTCCGGATGTAAGCGTTGCCGAAACCGGCACATCGGCGGGGAAGGCGAGCGGGGCGCTCGTCTGCGTCAGAGCAACTGGCGCGCTGCCGCCGATTCCAAGCGACATTCCTTCGCCGTCGAGGATCGACAAGGTCCTGTCGATGCCGGGGAAGATCGAAAACGGTCCATCGGTTGCAACCGTTGCCATGCTGATGCGCCAATCGAACGATGAAAGTGCGGAGCCAGCAGGTGAAATCGCAATCTCCACCGTCTCCCCACCGCCGTTCTTCCACGGCATGCGGCGGTAGCGACTGGCAGCAAGGATTGTGGCACGGGTCATGCGATCTCCAGGGCTCGCGAGTGACGGACGCGCAGCGCCCAACAGCGGCAGGCTGACGTCTTCATTCAAAGTATGTGAGGCCCGGGCGATAGGACACGCCCGGCACTGCGAGCAAGGGGATGAGACCGTGCTTCAAGAACCGGGCCTCGTTCTCGCTTGAGGCCCGGTTTTTGCATCGTCAGTTTCCGAGAATGCCCGGCAGACGCAGGCCCTTGTCCTTAGCGCAATCGATGGCGATGTCGTAGCCGGCGTCGGCGTGGCGCATGACGCCGGTCGCAGGATCGTTCCACAGCACGCGCTCAAGGCGCTTTGCCGCGTCGTCGGAGCCGTCGGCGCAGATGACTACGCCCGAATGCTGGCTGAAGCCCATGCCGACGCCGCCGCCGTGATGCAGCGAGACCCAGGTGGCGCCGGATGCGGTATTGAGGAGCGCATTGAGGAGCGGCCAGTCGGACACGGCGTCCGAACCGTCCTTCATCGCTTCGGTCTCGCGGTTCGGCGAGGCGACCGAGCCACTGTCGAGATGGTCGCGTCCGATGACGACGGGGGCCGAGAGTTCTCCGTTCTTGACCATCTCGTTGAAGGCCAGCGCCAAGCGGTGGCGATCACCGAGGCCGACCCAGCAAATGCGCGCCGGCAGGCCCTGAAAGGAGATGCGCTCACGCGCCATGTCGAGCCAGTTGTGCAGGTGCTTGTTGCCGGGCAGCAGCTCCTTCACCTTGGCGTCGGTCTTGTAGATATCTTCAGGGTCGCCCGAAAGGGCTGCCCAGCGGAATGGCCCGATGCCGCGGCAAAACAGTGGGCGGATATAGGCCGGCACGAAGCCCGGGAAGGCGAAAGCGTTTTCGAGACCCTCATCCTTGGCGACCTGGCGGATGTTGTTGCCGTAATCGAGCGTCGGCACGCCGGCATCCCAGAAGGCAACCATGGCTTCGACGTGCTTCTTCATCGAGGCGCGGGCGGCCGCCTCTACCGCCTTCGGATCGCTTTCCCGCTTGGTCTTGTGCTCAGCAACGGTCCAGCCGATCGGCAGATACCCATTGAGCGGGTCATGCGCAGAGGTCTGGTCGGTGACGATATCGGGACGCGGGCCGCCTGATTTCATGCGGGCCACGAGCTCGGGGAAAATTTCGGCGGCATTGCCGAGCAGGCCGACCGACTTGGCGTCACCCTTCGCCGTCCATTCGGCGATCATGGCAAGGGCCTCATCCAGCGATTTCGCCTTGGCGTCGACATAACGGGTGCGCAGGCGAAAATCGATGCGCGTCTCGTCGCTTTCGACTGCGAGGCAGCAGGCGCCGGCCATGACGGCTGCGAGCGGCTGCGCGCCACCCATTCCACCGAGACCACCCGTCAGGATCCACTTGCCCTTGAGGTCGCCATTATAGTGCTGGCGGCCGGCTTCGACGAAGGTCTCGTAGGTGCCCTGTACGATCCCTTGGGTGCCGATATAGATCCACGAGCCGGCGGTCATCTGGCCGTACATGGCAAGACCCTTCTTATCCAGCTCGTTGAAATGATCCCAGGTCGCCCAGTGCGGCACGAGGTTGGAATTGGCGATCAAGACGCGCGGCGCATCCTTGTGGGTGCGGAACACGCCGACCGGCTTGCCGGATTGAACAAGAAGCGTCTCTTCTTCCGTCAGTGTCTTCAGCGTTGCGATGATCTGGTCGAAATCGGCCCAGGTACGCGCTGCACGGCCGATGCCACCATAAACCACTAGCTCGTGCGGGTTTTCCGCCACGTCCGGGTCGAGGTTGTTCATCAGCATGCGCAGTGGCGCTTCGGTCATCCAGCTCTTTGCATTGAGCTCGGACCCGCGCGGGCTTCTGACATCGCGAATGTTGTGTCGTGGATTATTCATAATGAGTTCCCCATTGCTTTGAGTTCTTGGGCGACCGCTTCGATGCGGGAGAGAATAGTTCTCAGATGCGTCCTCAAGGCCGCCGCCTTCTCTTCGCCATAGGCGAAGGGCACGGCTTCGGTCTCGAGGTAGGCCGATTGGGCTAATTCCATCTGAATTGCATGAACACCATTGGTGGGCTTACCATAGTGACGTGTCGTCCAGCCGCCCTTGAAGCGCCCGTTGACAATGCTGGTGTAGCCGGCCGCATAACCAGCGATCTCGGCCGTTACGCGCTCGAACTCCACGGCGCAAGTCTTGCCCATGTCAGTGCCGATATTGAAGTCCGGCAGTTTGCCCTCGAATAGGAAAGGGATGTGCGAGCGGATCGAGTGGCAGTCGTAAAGGATGGCGATGCCGTGGATTGCCTTCACCCGCTCGATTTCGGCCGCAAGGGCGGCATGATAGGGTGCGTGGAAATCGCGCAGGCGCTCGCCGATATCAGCCTCATCAGGTGCCTGGCCCTCCTTCCAGATCGAAAGGCCGTCGAAATCCGTCGCGGGCACCAGCCCGGTTGTATTCTGGCCGGGATAGAGACTTGTTCCCGATGGATCGCGGTTGGCGTCGATGACGTAGCGGTGGAAGGTGGCGCGCACGGTCGTCACGCCGTCAATGAGACCATCATAAAGGTCGTGGATGTGCCAGTCGGTGTCGGCAAGCAGCCTGCCGTTGTCGTTCAGGCGTTCCCAGATGCCGGCCGGCACGTCGGTTCCGGTATGCGGGAACGCAAGGATGACCGGGGATGTGCCTTGGCGGATCTGTTGGGTCGTCATTGGCTGAAGGCTCCGCTGATGGCCGGGATGGGTGCGTCGTGGAACATCGTTTTCATCCTTCCAGCACCGGCAAGATGCCGGAAGATACCGCCGCATTGAGCCCACCCGATGCTACCAGATCGCTGGCCGCCTGCAGATCGCCCGCCATGTAGCGGTCAACTTCGAGCGTCGGTACGACTGCGCGGATCGCTGCTATGGCGCTGGCAAGTTCAGGGCTGGTGGCGAGCGGGGAGCGGAATTCGACACCCTGGGCTGCCGTCAGTGCTTCGATGCCGATGATCGAAAAGAGATTGTCGGTCATTTGCAGCAGGCGTCGTGCGCCGTGGCAGGCCATGGAGACGTGGTCTTCCTGGTTAGCAGAGGTCGGGGTCGAATCCACCGAGGCCGGATGCGACATCTGTTTGTTTTCTGACATCAGTGCTGCCGATGTGACTTCCGCGATCATCAGGCCGGAGTTAAGGCCGGGCTTCTTGGCGAGGAAGGCGGGCAGGCCGTAGGAGAGGGCGGGATCGACAAGAAGGGCAATGCGACGCTGGGCGATGGCGCCGATCTCGCAAACGGCGATGGCGATCTGGTCAGCGGCAAAAGCGACGGGTTCGGCGTGGAAATTGCCACCGGAGACGACGGAGTTGTCAGACAGGACCAGCGGGTTGTCGGTGACTGCGTTCGCCTCGATCTCCAGCGTCCGGGCGACCGAGCGAAGCAGGTCCAGGCAGGCGCCGTCGACCTGCGGCTGGCAGCGGATGCAATAGGGATCCTGGACGCGCTCGTCGCCCTCGATATGGCTTTGGCGGATGACCGAGTTGTCGAGAAGTGCGCGCAGGGCAGCGGCGGTGTCGATCTGGCCCTTGTGGCCGCGCAGCGTGTGAATATCGGGATGGAACGGTGCCGAGGACCCCATGGCCGCATCGGTCGACATCGCGCCGGTAATCAGCGCGGCCTGGGCGGCGCGGTGGGCGCGAAAGAGGCCAGCGAGCGCCAACGCAGTTGAGGTCTGCGTGCCGTTGATCAGGGCCAGGCCTTCCTTGGCTGCGAGAACCACCGGCGTCAGCCCGGCCTTGTCGAGTGCTGCAGCACCCGCAAGGCGCTCGCCATTGTAGAAGGCTTCGGCCTCGCCCATCATCACGGCAGCCATATGCGCCAGCGGCGCAAGGTCGCCAGAGGCGCCGACGGAGCCCTTTTCGGGAATGACGGGAATGACGCCCTTTTCCAGCATGCCTTCGATCAGCCGCACCAGTTCCAGCCGCACGCCGGATGCGCCGCGGCCGAGCGAGACGAGCTTCAGGGCCATGATGAGGCGGACGATGTTCTCAGGCAACGGCGCGCCGACGCCGCAGCAGTGTGACAGGATGAGATTGCGCTGGAGCGTGGCGACATCGGCGCTGTCGATCTTGATCGAGGCGAGCTTTCCGAAGCCGGTATTGATGCCATAGACCGGCGCGTTCCCAGCGGCGATCTCGGCAATACGGGCGGCGGCCTTGTTGATGCCGGCATCGAAAGAGCGGTCGAGCACGGCCGGCTCACCGGTCCAGTAGATCGTTTCCAGATGCTTGAGCGATACGGAGCCGGGATTAAGAGTGATGGTCAACGGTCGATCCTTTCGCCCTTGAAGACGTGTGCGTGAAGCGGGTTGAAGCCGATGCGGTAGACGAGCTCAGCGAGGCTCTCGACATCCCAGATCGCGAAATCGGCGGATTTGCCGGCTTCAAGCGTGCCGGTTTCGTCGATGATCCCAAGGGCACGCGCGCCTTCCCGGGTGACGCCTGCGATGCACTCCTCAACGGTGAGGCCGAACAGGGTGGCCGACATGTTCATGGTGAGCAGCAACGAGGTCAGCGGCGAGGTGCCGGGGTTGCAGTCGGTGGCGATGGCGATGTGGGCGCCGGCCTCGCGCAGTGCCTTGACCGGCGGTTTCTGCTTTTCGTTGATCGCGTAAAAGGCGCCCGGCAAAAGCACGGCGACGGTTGCAGCCGCGGCCATGACAACGGCATCGTCAGCGGTCAGATATTCGAGATGGTCGGCCGACAACGCCAGGTACGAGGCCGCCAGCCGCGCGCCGCCCAGGTTGGAGAGCTGCTCGGCATGGAGTTTGACCGGGAGGCCGAGGCTCTGGGCGCGATCGAAGACGCGGCGCATTTCCTCGACTGAGAAGGCGATGCCCTCGCAGAACCCGTCGACGGCATCGACAAGGCCCTCGGCATGCGCCTGCTCGAGGCCGGGCAACACGACATCAGTGATGTAATCGCCGTTGCGGCCCTTGTACTCGACCGGCGTGGCATGGGCGCCAAGATAGGAGGTTACGACGCGGACCGGGCGAATATTACCCAGCGCCCGGGCGGCGCGCAGCATCTTCAGCTCGGCCTCGATGTTCAGACCGTAACCGGACTTGATCTCGATCGTTGTCATTCCCTCGGACAGCAGTGTGTCTAGCCGGGGGAGCGAGGCGGCCACGAGGCCATCGAGGGAAAGGGCATTGGTGGCTTTGACCGAGGAAACGATGCCGCCGCCGGCGCGGGCGACTTCCTCATAGGTAGCGCCTTCCAGGCGCATCTCGAACTCGCGGGCGCGGTTGCCGCCATAGACGATGTGGGTGTGGCAATCGATGAGACCTGGCGTCACCCAGCGACCTTCGAGATCGGTGATCTCGGCGCGTTCGATCGCCAGGATCGGCAGCTCGGTTTCCGGGCCGGCGAAGGTGATACGGCCCGATTCGACGACAATCGCTCCCTTTTCGATGACGCCGAGGCCGTCTTTATGCGGGGCAAGCGTTGCCAGGCGGGCATTGCGCCACAGGTGCGGACGCCGCTCAACAGATTCCTGCTCGTCTGAAAATTTGTTCCCGTTCATCAGCTTTGCGCCTTTCCTTATGCCTCAACATGTATATACATAATAAACAGGTGACAAGGAAAAATTTGGGCGTATCTCTGGAAAAGAAAGAGGCGCCTTCGCCAGAAGGGAACAAACGGTCATGGCACGAACGGTTGCGACGACACTCCACGCAGGCGCTGCACTTTTGCCGGAAGGCTGGCAGGATAATGTCCGGCTGACCCTTGAGGAGGGGCGCATTTCCAGCGTCGAGACCGCGGTTGCCGCACAACCGGCCGATGAACGCCATCACACGCTCGTGCCGGCCATGGGGAACCTTCACAGCCATGCCTTTCAACGCGCCATGGCGGGCCTTGCCGAGGTAAGAGGCCCCGCCAATGACAGCTTCTGGAGCTGGCGCACCGTCATGTACAAGTTCGCCTTGTCGATGACACCAGAGCATGTTGAGGCCGTGGCGGCGCAGCTTTACATGGAGATGCTGGAGGCCGGCTTTTCCCGCGTCGGCGAGTTTCACTATCTGCATCATGACAAGGACGGTCGGCCTTACGCCAACATCGCCGAACTGGCCGAGCGGATCGGTGCGGCGAGCGCCACGGCCGGCATCGGGCTGACATTGCTGCCAGTTTTCTACGCCCATTCGGGCTTCGGCGGTGCCGAGCCGATCGACGGCCAGCGCCGGTTCATCAATTCGCTCGACAGTTTCGCGGCGCTAATGGACGGCTGCCGGAGCGTGACGTCGCAGCTGAGCGGCGCCGAACTTGGCCTTGCCCCGCACAGCCTGCGGGCGGCAACGCCGGACGAGCTCACGACGGTTGTGGCGATGGCGGGCAAGGGGCCTGTTCACATCCACGTCGCAGAACAGGTCAAGGAAGTCGAGGATTGTATCGCCTGGTCTGGCGCCCGTCCCGTTGAATGGCTCCTCGACAATGCTGATGTCGATGGTCGCTGGTGCCTGATCCACGCCACTCACATGACCGACGATGAAACACGCCGGATGGCACGGCGCGGCGCAATCGCCGGTCTTTGCCCGATCACCGAAGCCAATCTCGGTGACGGCACTTTTCCGGCGCCTGTGTTTCTGGAGGAGGGCGGACGCTACGGCGTGGGCTCTGATTCCAACGTGCTGATCTCGCTTCCAGATGAGCTGAGGCAGCTTGAATATTCACAGCGTCTTGCACTTAGAGCTCGCAACGTCATCGCTGCGTCCGGCGGCTCCACTGCGCGCAGCCTCTTTGATCACGCGATCACAGGCGGCGGCGCCGCGCTGAAAGCGCCGGGCGGCCTGGCGGTTGGACACAACGCCGACATTGTCGCACTCGATACGTCGGCCGTTCCCTACCTCGCCGGTGATCAACTGCTCGACCACTGGATGTTTGCCGGCGGCGTTTCAGTCGATACTGTCTGGGCGGTCGGCAAAAAGACGGTCGAGGGCGGGCGGCATCGGAGCCGCGACGCGATCAATCGTCGTTTTGTGAAGGCGATGGGCGAGTTGCTGGCAGCCTGAAGCCTTTCTTGCCGACGGTGCTCGATAGTCTTTCCCGACTCAGGCATTGCCGGTAGACCGAGAAGAAAGCGGAGCGTAACGATGGATCAGGGCAGGGATCTCACCTTGCATCAGCGGATCGTGAACGACATCGAAGGCCGCATCGTCTCGGGCGAGTGGCCGCCGGGTCACCGCATTCCGTTCGAGCTCGACCTTACCAAAGAGTATGACTGCTCGCGCATGACGGTGAACAAGGCTCTGACCCAGCTTGCCAAGGCTGGGCTGATCGAGCGGCGCAAGAAGTCAGGCAGCTTCGTCACGCAGCCGCAGGCGCAGTCCGCCGTGCTGGAAATTCACGATATCGCCGCCGAAGTAAAGTCGCTGAACCTTGCCTATTCGTTTTCAGTGACCAGGCGCACTAGGCGCAAGGCGGGCGTTGACGACACACTGCGTCTCGATCTGGAGCCGGGCTCCTCACTCGTCGAAGTCGTCTGCATCCATCATGCCGGCGGTCGTCCCTTCTGCCTGGAGGAGCGGCTGATCAGCCTTGCAACCGTGCCCGAGGCAAACGACGCCGACTTCTCGACCGTTCCGCCCGGCAGCTGGCTGATCAATCAGGTCCCGTGGTCTAGCGCCGAACACCGCATCCACGCGGTTGGTGCAGGCAGCGAGGCGGCAACCTTGCTCAACATCCCCCGCAATACAGCCTGCCTGGTTGTCGAGCGCCGCACCTGGAGCAATATCGGCCCTGTTACCCATGTGCGCTTCACCTATCCCGGTGACAAGCATGCGCTGGTGGCACGGTTCACGCCGGCCTCGTGAGATTCGGGGTAGCGGGACGCCTGGTAGCGTGGCGGTCCAATCGGGTCTGATTGCGTGCGGAACGCTGGCGCCCGGCGGGGCCGCCAGTCCCGCATGCGTGCCTCGATCACGAGCTATTCATGGTCGCGATAAACGCACTCTTCTTAGTCGAACGCGCAAAGAGGCGGTTGCAGCCAGCCGCCTTTTCACCCCTGTCGAATTTTCGTCTGGCACTGACGCGAAAGGCCGGCACCTGGAAATCGCTCATACCGATGAGAAGAGACAACAAAAAGCCGCGCGCCTTTCAGCGCGCGGCTCGTCAATCTTGGGCGCTCGAATAACTTAGAGCAGGCCAGCGGCGGTCATGAGTTCGACGACCTTCTTGTTGTCGAGCTTGGAAGCTTCGACCTTCGGTGCCTTCAGGTCGGCGATCGGGACGAGCTTGGCGTTCGAATCGCCCGAGACCGAATATTCAAACGAGGTGCCGTTCTTCAGCACATCCTGACCAGCCTTGGAGGTGATCCACTTGAGCAGGGCCTGGGCTTCCTTCGGGTGCTTGCTGGATTTCAGCACGCCACCGCCCGAAACGCTGAGGAAAGCGCCCGGATCTTCGTTCTTGAAGTAGTGCAGGGCAACGTTCTTGCTGTTTTCACCCGTCTTTGCCTGATCACCGAACCAGTAGTAGTGGTAGATCACAGCCCCTTCGACTTCACCGGCATTGACCGCCTTCATGGCAACGCTGTTGCCCTTATAGGGCGTCGCGTTTTCCTTCATGGCTTTCAGCCACGCCGTGGTTGCTTCTTCGCCCTTAAGCTGGAGAAGTGCACCGACGATCGCCTGGAAGTCAGCGCCACCAGGCGAAGCGCCCCAGCGACCCTTCCAGGCCGGATCGGCAAGATCAAGCATCGACTTCGGCAGCTTGTCTTCCGTGAGCTTGGTCTTGTCGTAGGCAAAGACGGTCGAGCGGGCAGCGATGCCCGTCCAAGTGCCATCGGCGGGATGGAACTGGGCCGGAACCTGGGCCAGCGTTTCCTTGTCGACCGGCGCGAAGAGGCCGGCGGAGGCGACCAGCGCCATGGCAGGGGAGTTTTCCGTCAGGAACACGTCGGCCGGCGAAGCGTCGCCTTCTTGGACGATCTGGTTGGCGAACTGCATGTCGCTGCCCTTGCGGACGGTGACCTTGATGCCTGTTTCCTTGGTGAAGCCTTCTGCCCATTCGGTGCCAAGGCCCTCGTGCTGCGCATTGTACACAACGATGCCGTCCGCATCTTGCGCGAGCGCACCGTTTACGAAGGCTGTCGCGGCAAGAAGCGCTGCGGCGGAGACCAGCTTCAGGCTGATGGATTTCTTCATGTCAAACTCCCGATTGGAGCGAAACCAAGCGCACATGGGCTCAAGTTTTCGGTCGCTATGAATTGGTTTTCCAATGCGTCTGGACGTCAGGGCCAACTGTGTCGGCCAAAACTATTCCAACACACTCCACTTATCGTGGGCTTTATGTCGTTACCATGGGGACTAAAGTCCCTAGTGGCGTCGTAGAAGGCCGGGGCCGCTAGGAATGGACGCTCAATCGTCGACAATTGGACCATCCGGCCGGCCATCATCGATCAATGGCAACCGTATCGGTCGGAAAACCAAGGAGCATACGCATGAAGAAGATCATCGTTCACACTTGCGTTATCGCCGGATCGCTATTGCTGGCGATTGGCTCGGCCGGGGCCGGGCCTTTGTCTCTAAACCTCGGACCAGTCGCTTCCAAACCGCCGCTTGCAACCCTCGTGCGCCAGGGCGCCGACAATCTCGTCAAGCACAAGCGCCACGGTCGCGGGCTCGATGACGGTCCCAACCACGTCCACCACAGCTCGACCTCGTTTTCGGCATCCTCGTCGGCATCCTCGTCGCGTGGACGCGGCTCCGATGATGGCGCGAGCCACGAACATCACGGTAGCGACGACCGTGGCGGCGATCACCATGGTGGTGGCGGCAGCGACGATCACGGCGGGGGTCGTGGCGGCGACGATCATAGCGGCCGCCGCTAGTCGCGCTGGCAATCATATCCCGGCATATCCCGGCCCGTTTGATGGGCCGGGATCGTCCTTCAAGGAGATTGATCGTGAACACGTCGCTGAAAATCGCCTGTACCGTCATTTTCTGCACGATATCAGTCGTGGCGGGCCCAGTCTGCGCATGGGCAGACAAGGGAAGTGGCAGCAGCGGTGGAAACGGGAGTTCAGGCGGCAGCGGTAGTGGTAGCTCTGGTGGAAGCGGATCGGGATCCGGCTCTGGCTCGGGTTCTGGCTCTGGCTTTGGCTCCGGCCACTCAGGATCCTCCGGTTCCGGGCATTCGGGCTCGTCAGGCTCTGGCACATCAGGTTCGCGATCGCAGGATGACGATGGCGGCGGCCGATCTGGAAGCGACAGGCAGGGACGCCGAGACGATCGCACGGGCTCGATATCGCAACGCGAGGACCGTTCTTATGATGGTGGCTGGCGCGAGCGCATCCGCAACGGCCGCTATGAACTCTTCGATCCCGAGGGCCGCCTCGTTATCCGTCGTGTCGCCAAAAATAGCGATGTCGAACGGTTCCGCTGAACGAAATTCAGAATGATCAGGACCGTGATTGTGCATCGCGCAGGAACATCGCGGCTTCGGTGCGATTGCGCGCTTTCAGCTTTTGCAGGATGCGCGTCATGTTGTGCTTGATCGTCTTTTCCTGGAGGTTGAGCTGGCGGGCAACTTCCTTGTTGCTGTTGCCATCTGCGACCAGGCGCAGGATCTGTTCTTCGCGTGGCGTCAGCGAGGACAGAGCATCTTCTTGAGGGTTGCGCGCTGCGCTCGGTTGCGGTTGGGAGGCCTCGCCCTTCATTTCCGTCAGGATGCGCGCGGCGAGACTTGGTGACACATAACGCTCTCCGGCCACGACGTTGCGCACCGCCGATACCAGCGTCGATGCATTCACCCCCTTTAGAATATAGCCCTTGGCCCCTTCCTTCAGCGCGTCGAACAGATCGCTGTCTTCTTCGGAGGCCGTGAGCACGATCACGGTTGCGGCCGCATCCGCCTTGATGATCGTGTTCAGCGCGTGGTGACCGCCTCCGGGCATCGAGAGATCAAGCAGAAGCACGTCGGGTCGGTGCTGGCTGAAGAGCGTCACGGCGTCGGCCGCGCTCGCGCCTTCGCCAACCACCTCGAAACCCGGCTCGTCCGATAGGCTGCGGGCGAGGCCGTTGCGGAATATCGGGTGATCGTCAACGATCGCGACCCTGAGCATGTCTGAAGTCATTCCGCCGTCCTCTTCGGTAGTGTCATGCAGATGCGGGTGCCCGCCTGTGCGTCAGATGCGATGTCGAGATGTCCACCAAGCCCTGCAAGTCGTTCCTCCAGACCGACAAGCCCAAGGCCGTCCTCGTCACTCGACCGGACGAAGCCGGTCCCGTTATCTTCGACCGCGATCCTGATGTGCTGGTCATCTTCAGTCGCCGTCACTAAAATTTTCGACGCGCCGGCATGCCTGGTCGCATTGCTCAGTGCCTCTTGGATAAAGCGATAGGCGCAGATCTTGGCGGCCTGCGCCCGGATATCGAGCCGTCCGACATCCGAGATGATCCTGGTGCGCGAATGCGTCTCGTGCGCCTGGATGGCGCGGCGAACGACATCGTCGCCCGACAGCATCTCAAGTTCAGGCAGCGTCAGGCCCCGGCAGATGTCGCGGATCTCTTGGATGGCTTCAGTGATCGAGCTGCTGACGAGCGATTCATCGTCGCCCTGTGCCTTGCCCTTGGCAATCGCTTCCAGCCTCAGCGCGGCAAAGCCCAGCAGTTGCGCCGGGCCGTCATGCAGTTCGGCAGAGATGCGGCGGAGATAGCGCTCGTTGAGTGTTGCGGTGCGCTGGTTTGCCGTGTCGGCGCGCCTTCGCAGAGCCCGGTTGAGGTCGAGCATCCGCGACAGTTCGATGACCTGCCTGTCGAGCGACCGCCGCTGGACTTCGATCAGGTGGCTGCCTCTGGCAACGATGATAAAGAGCAGCGCCAGCATGCCGGCCGTCACCGTGCCGACCACGAGCCAGCTCTGCAGCCTGGCAACCGCGAGATCGGAGCGTAGGTCGCTGGCGATTTCGTAAAACTCGGCAACGCCGATGATGTCGCCCGACCAGGGTTCGCGGATCGGGCTGTAGATTTCCAGGAGTGGCTGGCCGCTATTCTGCTCCAGCTGGTTTTCCTCGCCCTCGAGGTCGTCGAATTCTGCATGAACCGAACCGGCAAGTGCCGTGGCAAGCCCTTCAGTCATCGCGAAGTGCTTTCCAACGAGACTGGGCTCGCTGCTGAAAAGCACCGTGCCATCTGGGCGCCAGATCTTGAATGAATAGAGCCTGCCGCGCAGGACGCCCTGCTGCAACGTTTCTGTCAGCGCCAGCTTGGCGCCTTCGCCGAGCGAGGTTGCGGAGGCAAGTTCCTGTGTGAGCGGCGCGATGATGCTATCGACATAGAGTGCCGTGGCGCTGGCGGTGTTGCGCACTGCCGCGCCCTCGATCCGGCTCGTGACCCACAGTCCGATGAGCGCCATGCCAAGCAGAAGCACGAGACCCCCGACCATGCCGAATTGCCACGCCAGGCTAAGCCTTTGGCGCAACATCCTGCGAGGTGGGGTGAGCGAAACGACATTCATGGCGCTAACATATCGATCTTTTCTTGCCAGATGAAGAAGGACCAATGGCCGTGTGGCACGGACGAAAGCCGGGGACGGTGAGATGTGCCGGGCGCATTGACGCGTCACCTGAAATATTGAGAATTCGGTAAGGTTCTGGCGCTAGGCTGGTTAGCGTTAACGAAGCCTTACTCGGTAGAAGATGATTCGGCGCATCCTCATTGTTGTGATGATCATGCTGACCACTATCGGCAGTGCACAGCTTTGCCTTGCGAACACGTCCTTCGTAGCCCCTTGCCAAACCGAAGTTCTCACCGAAGGCGACGCCTTGTCTGGTACGGACAACCGCGACATCAGCCATGTCAATGACGCTGAACACTGGACGAGGCGGTCAACTGTTGACGCCTGGCCCGATGCCTGGGAGCTGGCCGACGTGAGCTACTATCCCAATCTCCCGATCCAGATGGAAGGCCGGGCGCTCGATCCCATCTATCGGCCGCCAATCGGCGGCGGCACGCTTTCTCATCCCAATCCAATAGCCAGAGCAGCCTGACGATCTCCTGTTGATTGAGGGCTGCCCGAGAGAGAGCCCTGATGTTGTTGATCGCTGACGCACCCAAGAGCCTGCCTGCATCGCCGCGATACGCCCGGATACCGGGAGCGCGCGCACGATGAGCCTCGTATCGAAAATCATCCTCGCGAAACGTCGCGGCCATCTCAACGTCTCGATACAAAACGGGAGAAGCCGAAAGAAGGTCGATCTCTACAGGCAGGGCAAGACGCGCGTTCTTCTGGTTGCGCTGGCACTCGTCATGGGATTTGGGGCGAGTGCCGTGCGGCTTGTCGAATATGGGGTTCGTGATCCCGAGGCCACATCCGGTATCCTGCCGTCCGACAAGCTTCTGGCATCGCGACCAGACATTCTCGACCGGCACGGGCAATTGCTTGCAACCGACGTTCGGACGGTCTCGATGTTTGCCGAGCCCAACAAGATCGTCGATGTTGATGATGCGGTGGAAAAGCTCGCCACCATCTTTCCGGATCTTGATCGCAAGGCAACTTACGCAAAGCTCTCTGTCAAATCATCACGGTTTGCATGGCTTCGCCGGCAGATCACCCCTCGCCAGCAAAGTCAGATCCTTGAGTTGGGGATACCGGGTGTCGGCTTCCGGCCGGAAAAGAAACGGTTTTATCCAGGTGGCAACACGGCCGCGCATGTGCTTGGCTATGTCGATATCGACAATCGTGGCGTTGCCGGGATGGAACGCTACCTCGATCAGCAGGGGCTCCTTGATCTTCGAGCCGCCGGTCTGACAAGCGACATGCCGCTCGAGCCGGTCAAGCTATCCATCGATCTGCGCGTGCAAAACATCGTGCGAGAAGTTGCCGCAGAAGCCATGGTCAAATATCGGGCGGAAGCCGCAGGCGCCGTTATTGTCGACGTGGAGACCGGAGAAGTTCTGGCGATGGCATCGGTTCCCGATTTTGATCCCAACCAGCCTTCGCGCACACTTGCCAACGGGAAGGTCGACAAGGAATACGAAAAAGGCTGGTTCAACCGCATCAGCAACGCGACGTTCGAGATGGGGTCGACCTTCAAGAGCTTCACGCTGGCGATGGGTTTGGACGAGGGAAAGATCAACCTCAATTCCGTCGTCGATGCCACCCGGCCAATCCGCATGGGCGGCTTCATTATTCGGGATTTCAAGGGCAAGAACCGCGTGCTCACCATTCCCGAGGTGTTTCAGTATTCGTCGAACATCGGTACGGCTGCCGTCGCCGACATGGTCGGCATCGACCGGCACCGGGAATTTCTGACCAAGCTGGGGCTGCTTTCCAAGATGGAGACGGAAATGCCGGGCGTGGCGACGCCGACACAGCCGCGAACATGGAAGAAGATCAACTCGGTGACGATTTCCTTCGGTCACGGCGTCGCGACGACGCCTTTGCAAACGGCCGTTGCAGCAGCCTCGTTAATCAACGGCGGCAAGCTCGTCCCGCCGACTTTCCTTCCGCGCAGCCCGGAGCAGGCAGGCGATATCGCCAGGCTTGTTCTCAGCGACAAGACAAGCCAGGATATGCGCTATCTTTATGCTTGGAACGGTATCAAGGGATCGGGTCGCAGCGCCCAGGTCGAAGGCTTCAACATTGGCGGCAAGACGGGAACAGCCGACAAGGTCGTCGATGGTCGGTATGCAAGCGACAAGAACTTCAATGCGTTTGTTGCGGCCTTTCCGATGGATCGCCCCAAATACATCGTGCTGACCATCATCGATGCGCCGGAGACGGGAGAACATGGCGGCCGCACGGCGGCATCGACGGCAGCCCCGATGATCAAATCGATCATTGGTCGTGCAGCGCCGTTGCTTGGGGTCGCACCACGCTTCGGTAGCCCGGATGCTCAGTATCTATTGGCTGACTACTGACCAGAACCTAATGCCTGCGATGAGCCCGGGGCCGACAAGGGTTCGATCACCGCGCCGGAGACTTTGACGCCTTGTCCAGCGGGATACCAACCCGTTGATGCCCACCTGAAAAAACACCCCGCGCATGGCGGGGCAAAAGGGGGAAGAGTGGCTACGGGGGACATTTCGCAGCCTTCATATCAATTCACATGACCTCAATTGGTTCCGGGCCCAAACAGTTTTCCGTTCGATGCCTGTCAAAGCTTTGCTTTGGCTCGGAACGTATCACTTCGTCGACAGTTGAGTCGCGTCAGCAGTCATCGAGGTAGAGCGTCATGAATGGCATGCATGAGCCCATCCCAATTGCCCCGCTCCATGTGGATATAGAGGGAGCCGGCAGATACGTTGCAGCAAACAACGTCGAGAACATCGCGGCCCTCTTGATCAGCGTCGAGTGGCCGAACAAGACGCCGCCTGCTTTTCACCAGGCGCTCGTCACGTCGCTCGAGGCGCTCGACCACTCCGTCTCCCCAGCGCAGGCACGCGCCGCCTTCGTCGATGCTGCCCACGCCGCCGGTATGCACGTTATTCCAGATGATATGAGTGAGATCAAAAAGGCGAGCTGACCATCATTCCGCGAGCCCGCTTGATCCACGTTCCAATTGTCCCTCTCACGACTTTCTTTTTGGCAATCGATATCGTCTTGATCGTTGTTGAGTGCGGCAATCAGGTGAGGCGCGTCAGATCTGGATTTGCTTGAACCATCGCGACCAACTCGAGCCCCCGTTTGTACTTGACTGGATCGGAGCCTGCAGCGTTGGCTTGCTGCAGATTGTCCTGGAGGTCGGCTATCTTTACAGGGCAGGCGAGCTTGTTTGCGACTGCGCGGATGACGAACTGATCGTCAGTTTCGTCCTCACGGCGGGTAAGAGCTTCAACGGCGCTGACGACATCGTCACCGAAGCCCTGCTGACGAAGCCGGTCGAAATCCCAGCCTTCACATTTCTCGGCGATGTCGTGAAGAAAGGCAACGGTCTTTTCCTTCGCGCTTTGCACGCGATCAGCCACTCGTTCGCAGTGATCGAAATAGGGCCGGCCAGTCTTGTCCGACTGCCCTTGATGCGCGTCGCGCGACAGCTTTCGGGCCACCTCAAGTTCCCAAGCCTCCCCCGCTATTTCACCATGTCTCGCCATTGATCGGTCCTCCACAGCAAAAAACGCATCGCGTGTCGTCGTGGTTCCCCGCCTAACTCCTGTCATCGTCCGACCTGCAGTGAGTCCGATCAGTTCTTTCAATCAAATGACGGTTTGCAACCCAAGTTCGACGACACGCCCGGTTGGAAGGCTAAAATAGTCCGTCGCGTTGCCAGCGTTTTGCGCAAGCACGATGAACAGGCGGTCCTGCCAGAAGGGCATCCCGCCTTTCTTGGATGGAAGGATCGTGCGACGCGACAGGAAAAACGACGTCGACATGATATCGAACTTCAGCCCGAGCTTGCGCACCAGCACCAGGGCGCGCGGAATGTTGGGCGTCTCCATGTATCCGAAGGTGATCACCAGGCGGCTGAACAGCGGACTGAAGCTTTCGAGGAAGATCTTCTCGTCGTCTGGCACGAACGGCTCCGTTGCAGTGATCACGCTCAATATAACGTTGTGTTCGTGCAGGACCTTGTAATGCTTGAGGCTGTGCAACAGCGCGGTGGGTGCGCCTTCTACATCGCTCGTCAGAAAAATGGCAGTTCCTGGCACCGTCGTCGGCGGCTTTGTCGTCAGCCTCTTTATGATGCCTTCGAGCGGAACTTCATCAGCGCGTGTTCGCGCAGCAAGAAGCCGTCGTCCAGCCATCCATGTTTGCATGATAAGGCCCATGGTGCATGCAACGGCGACTGGAACCCATCCTCCCTCGGGAAACTTGGCAATGTTTGCCATGAAGAACCCTGCGTCGATCAAGAAAAGCGGAGCAATCACCGCTGCCGTGCTCAACGTCGTCCATCTCCAGATGTGTCTCATGACAACAAACAAGAGAACGCTCGTGATCAGCATCTCGCCGGTAACGGCAATCCCATAGGCGGCCGACAATCCGCTTGAGTTTCTGAAATACAAGACGAGTGCGACGACAAATATGAAAAGGAATGCGTTTACCTGGGGCATGAAAATCTGCCCCTGATGCGTCTGCGAGGTATGCAAGATCTGCAGGCGTGGCAGGAGGTTGAGGTGCATGGCCTGACGAACAAGCGAGTATGCGCCCGAGATCACCGCCTGGCTCGCGATCACGGTTGCCGCTGTTGCAAGGCACACGATCGGCACACGCGCCCACTCCGGATGCATGCCGAAGAACGGGTGGTCGGTCATGCCTGGATTGGCAAGGACAAAGGCACCCTGTCCGAAGTAGTTGAGAAGCAGGCAGGGAAAGACAAGCGAAAACCAAGCGATCACGATCGGCCGTCTACCGAAGTGCCCAAGGTCGACATAAAGCGCTTCGGCGCCGGTCACGGCGAGGAAGACTGCGCCAAGGACGGCAATGGCATGCCCCACATTGTTCGATGCGTAAAGAACGCCATGGAGTGGGTTGATGGCATTGAATATTTCGAGATCATCCATGATGTGGATTGCGCCGCTAATTCCCAGAACCAGGAACCAAACAGCCATAACCGGGCCAAAAACTGCGGCAACGCCGCCCGTGCCGAAGCGCTGAACGAAGAAAAGCACGGCGATGATGGTGACGGTGATGGGAACGATCCATGCCGACAGACCTGGCGCCACAACCTGGATCCCTTCTACAGCCGAAAGGACCGAGATTGCTGGCGTTATGATCGCGTCGCCCAAAAACAGCGATGCGCCCGCAACACCCAGTACGAGGATCCATGCGGGTTTTCCTGCAAAGCTCTGTCGCGCAAGTGTCATCAGGGAAAGCGTTCCGCCTTCTCCACGGTTGTCGGCCTTGAGTACAAACGTCACATACTTCACCGTGACGACGATGGTCAGGGCCCATACGATGAGGGAAAGGATACCGAGAACATTTTCCCGGTGTGATCCAGATCCAGCTGTAGCGTGCAATGCCTCGCGAAATGCATAGAGCGGGCTCGTCCCAATGTCGCCATAGACGACACCAAGTGCCGCCAGCACCAGTGAGGGCAGGCCGCTACGGGTTTCAGACGCGAGTTCCGGGTCTTCGGAGCGGAGTTGAGGATAGGTCACCGGGCGGTCCTGATGAAAGCGATTTTGTTTCAGGGTTGTAGCTGATGATATCGCTGAACGCAGGAATGTTCGATTGGTTCGATTGGCTGAACCACAGTATTTGTATGTGTCATGGTAGCCGGGTCTGGACGCGTGGCAGCTTTTCGCTACTTGCCCCCCTCCAAACCCATCGTGCCCGGGAGCTAGAAGAACATCGGCGCTTCATTCGATAAACGTCCAACGGTTTCCCCAGTCCATGATTTCACAATCTCGCTCGCATCTTGGAGTGATTTCTTGACTCGTCACCGGAATGAACTGACAACAATTACGGCTAACGCGACCCCATACGCAAACGGGGCTGCTTCATCGGGATCGGCAAATCATCATGTTCGAACTTCAGCAGATCATTGGCGGTAAGCTCGTCTCGGCAAAATCGGGTCGCACCTATCATCGTATTGACCCATACACGGGCAAGGTCGCGAGCCGCGCGCCAGCCTCCGGTTTGGACGACGTGGACGCGGTCGTGTCGGCGGCGGCAGTTGCATTTCCATCATGGTCGCAGACAGGTCCCGGTGAGCGCCGGACGCTTCTGATGAAGGCAGCCGATGTCTTGTCTTCAAAAGCCGATGAATTTGCACGCATCATGATCGAGGAGACTGGCGGCACAGCACCTTGGGCGGGCTTCAATACAATGCTCGCAGCGGGAATATTGCGTGAGGCGGCAAGCATGACCACCCAGATCCAGGGTGAGATTATCCCTTCGGACAAACCTGGCACACTTTCAATGGGCGTGAGGCAGGCGGCAGGCGTCTGCCTTGGGATCGCACCCTGGAATGCTCCGGTCATTCTCGGCACGAGAGCGATAGCAATGGCGCTTGCTTGCGGAAATACCGTGATCTTGAAGGCGTCGGAAGCCTGCCCGGGGATCCATCTCCTCATCGGCCGATCGCTGGTAGAGGCCGGGCTTCCCGACGGCGTAGTAAACGTCATTACGAATGCGCCAGAAGACGCTTCGCAAATTGTCGAGGCTTTGATAGCAGCGCCAGCGGTACGTCGCGTGAACTTCACTGGCTCGACGAAGGTCGGTCGCATAATCGGTGAGCTTTGCGGGCGCCATCTCAAGCCTGCTCTCCTGGAATTGGGCGGAAAGGCACCATTCATCGTACTTGATGATGCCGACATCGATGCCGCGGTCAACGGCGCAATATTCGGTGCGTTCGCGAATATGGGCCAGATCTGCATGTCGACGGAACGGATCATCGTCGACGAGAAGATCGCAGATGAATTCGTTGAGAAGCTGGCGGCTCGTGCGAGCAAGCTTCCTGCAGGTGATCCCCGCGGTCATGTCGTTCTCGGCTCGCTCGTCACCCAGCAAGCGGCGATAAAGATGGAGGACTTTATCGCAGATGGTGTTGCCAAAGGCGCCACGCTGGTTGCGGGCGGGAAGCGAGAGGGCTCTGTCGTCGAGGCCACGCTGCTCGATCATGTGAAACCAGGCATGCGAGCCTATGACGAGGAATCGTTCGGCCCGGTGAAGCCCATTATTCGGGTAAGAAACCAAGCTGAGGCGATAGAGATCGCAAATCAGTCGGAATATGGTTTGTCTTCATCGGTCTATAGCCGAGATGTCCATCGCGCCATGGCGGTCGCCGCCCAAATCCAGTCAGGCATTTGCCATATCAACGGTCCGACGGTCCATGACGAAGCTCAAATGCCTTTCGGAGGCATGAAAAACTCCGGATATGGCCGGTTTGGCGGCAAGGCTGCGATCAACGAATTCACCGATCTTCGATGGATCACGATCGAGGATCCACACCAGCAATATCCATTCTAGACCGAATGAACCCTGGCTCATGACACGCCTTAGCGGTGCTCGCGCCTTAAACAAAGTCGCTGTCTTCGGCCGATTTTAACCGTAGGTCGAGGCTTCGCGATGATTTTCCAATTTGTAATACTTTTATTCTAGCCACGCCGACATCTTACGTTTAAGTAAGCTGTAATTTAGTTGGTCTTGGTTCGATAACATGAACGAAAAAACAGCGTTTGCCGCTCGGGCAGAATTGCTTGCTCTTCTTGCAAACGAGAAGCGTCTTCTCATTGCCTCGCATATTTTAAACCGGGAGCTCAGTGTCAACGAGCTCGCGGAGAAGGTTTCGCTTTCGCAATCGGCGCTTTCTCAGCATCTTGCGAAGTTCCGGGCTGCCAAAGCTGTCACGACGCGACGTGATGCTCAAACAGTTTACTATTCCACTTCGCACGAAGGAGTTCAGAAGGTCCTGGAAGTCCTCGAGGAGTTGTTTGAGCCGGCCGCGGATATCAGAATCAAAAGATCGTTGTAACGTCTGGATGTCAGGCACCTTGCCTGTTTCAGAAACTTGTGATGTATGGCGCCAGCACGCTCGAGAAAACGGCTGGGAGACCAAATGTCGGACGCCAAAGCCTTATTCGTCACGCGGATCGTCGGGGATAGGATGCCCGACGCCGGCCTATTTACCTGGGACATGAATGCCGATCTGGTCTATGCGGACAGTGCTCTTGCTGCGCTATTTGGCCTCGAAGCAGCCGAGACGGAAAGAGGATTGCCAGTACAAGCCTATCTCGATCGAGTGCACCCGGATGACGTTGCCGGACTGGCCAAGCAGATCAGTGATGCCATTGTTGCTCAGCATCCGACCGTTCAGCACTATCGGTCAATGAATGCTGAAGGCTCTTACGTTCGCGTATCAGCCTTCGGCAGGTGCTTTCGCGACCGCAACAACAATCCCATACACTACGCAGGTATCGTCGTACCCTCAGAGGCGCCAGAACCTCCCTCGCATCACTGACGGCCATTCGAGGGCATCCAAGATCTTCGCTTCGATCATCGGCAGTGGGATGCCGTGATGCGACGGGCACGATTAAGTGCGGCCAAGCGGAACAACTGGGCCGTTGCACCGTTCACGCTCCAAACCAGATGGACGCAGGACCAAGCTTGAGATGTGTGAACACAGCGATGACCGCGACGTCGAAGGCGTTCCGAGCCGAATGTCCTCAAAGACGCAGTTCGCCGAAGGTGGCAATCCACAATCACGACACGTGCTCAAACAATTGGACGTCAAGGCTGAAGCACCGGAGTGGGATGACCTCTCCCTGATGATGGTACAGGCATTAGAAGGGCGCGCCTGAGGGGCAAGCGATTTGATGTTTGCGGGCGCACTCGGTGCACCCAACAAAGAAATGCGCCATTTCCCGCCAAGCAGCTAAAATGCCGTCTCGGACGCTCAGTGGGAACTCATCTGATGCCCGGGTGATCGACTTCGCGACGGTTGATTGCGCAGCACTACCATTCGATGACGCTTCCATCATAGGCGATGAATGTGCCCGTCTGAGTTTGCCGACTGAGCGTGCGAATGAGCGAGGTGGCTGCTTGCTCTGGGCTGACTGTCGGATGGCCCTTCGAGTATGGCTGCGAGAGCGGCGTTCGAACTGTGCCCGGATGCATCGCCGCTATCACCGCGTTTGGATGGGTTCTCGCCAACTCGATGGATGCCGTCTTCACGATCTGGTTGAGTGCCGCCTTCGATGCGCGATATGAAATCCAGCCGCCCTTCACGTTATCTCCGATCGAGCCGACGCGCGCAGACAGAAACGCTGCCGCCGTGCGGGACTTGCGATCGAGTAGCGGCAAAAAATGCTTGGCGACCAGTGCTGGTCCGACCGCATTGACGCGAAACTGCGAAAGCATGATTTCGGGATCAATCTGACGCAGCGATTTCTCCGGTGGGCAACCATGTGTCGTCAGCATTCCCGTTGCACATATCAGCAGGTGGACCGGGCCATTCGAGAGCCGGTTTGCGTGATCGGCTACACTCGCCTCCGAAAGCAGATCGAACCCGTCCAATTTCTGTGCGATTTCGACCAGCTCGCCGAGATGTGGCTCGCTTTTCAAACGAGCGCAAACGGCAGCTCCGATCCCTCCGCTGGCACCAATGACAACGGCGCGGAAGCCATACGGCAGGGATTGTAGATGAGATTCTGGTTCGGTTGTCATGGCTCTACCACTCAGCGACTTGCTAACTTATCGGGTTGACTAGGCTTGCCGACGGCTCGAACAGAAAGCGACTGCTCATGCTGCACGTCTTACGAAGCGCGCTTTAGATCAGACTACCCAGGTAAGATCATTGATCGAATCGTTTCCGTGTCGTTGCAGGTGCGGCTGCCGAAGCTCATGACGGAGACAGGCTGATGGCGAGAGTTCCTGCTTTCGCCAAGGCCTTCGCCGGTCGTTGGCGCATCGTCGAGATGGACAACTGGGACAATGACGCCCTCGATCTCGT
>Ga0102587_1000905_pt1 | contig 25975 bp, 26 predicted proteins | sample AraplaF_Col_mTSA_FD_76853 | JGI IMG/M metagenome (GOLD analysis project Ga0102587, IMG submission 76853) | Arabidopsis root microbial communities from the University of North Carolina, USA - plate scrape MF_Col_mTSA (SPADES assembly) (version 2) | ecosystem: Host-associated > Plants > Roots >... | reverse complement strand
AACTCAATCTGCCTGAGGTCTATGCCCGCATCACCTACACCAAGTTCTCAGCTTACGGAGGCCTCCTGCTTCCAGAGAATCCGAAACCAAAGGGAAAATGAGATCATGACATTGGTTGAACATCGCACCGCCGGCTGGATGAATGGCGGGACGGCCCGCACCTTGCTGGCAGCGGCATTGACAGCAAACCTCGCAGTCCCGCCAATCGCGGCAGCAGCGCCTATCGAGGCCGGCAAGGGCGTCGATGTCGCTATCGCCGCTTTCAAGGATGTCTGCCTGCGTTCCGCACCATCCTTTGCCGGCGCTTCCGCCAAGGCTAAACGCTATGGGATCAAGGAACTTACTGCATTCGGTGATTCCGCCATGGGCATGACAGACGACAATTCTTTGTCCGTTCAAATCAAACCCAATCGCGAATGCGCTGTGACGAGCCCCAATCGGTCCAATCCGGCTTTGCATGCGCAATTCCTGCGCGCCATCAGCGAGTTTGCCGATAAGGCGCCTCAGAACAACAAGGCGGGGACGCCGTTCCCCAGCATGGTCAAGGGACATCGCTTCGTTTTCCAACATGACCGGAACGGGGGCGAAGCTTACGTGATGCTCAGCCTGGAGAAATAGCAGGCCCGCCGCGACGGAGCCTGCTGTTCTCGACGCTGCTTTCGACGGCCGAAAGCAGCGTTTCGCATCCCTTCTTCGAGGGCTTTACCGCGGCGCTCGCTCAGATCGCGGTAAAACCATTGTCGACAAAAAGATGGGCGCCGTTGACGAAGATCGATTCATCGCTGGCAAGATAGAGTGCGGCACGAGCGACATCTTCCGGCTCGCCGATCCGGCCCTGCTGCGCAGCAATTGCTGCATCGGACACGTCAACGCCATGCGCCTGCAGTTCTTTCACCTCGCGCAGGCCATGCGGCGTGCGGATGAAGCCGGGGCAGACGGCATTGCAGCGGATGTTGCGGTCGCGGAATTCCACGGCGATGGCCCGCGCAAACATATGCACTGCGCCCTTGGTCGTGTCGTAGAGCACTTCCATCGGCGTCGCCGCGACAGCCGAAATCGAGGATGTGCAGACGATTGATCCTCCACCGGCCTCGATCATTTTCGGCAGCACCGCCTTCGTCATCAGGAACATGGAGCGCACGTTGACGGCGTGCAGCCAGTCCCATTCCTGCAGCGTGGTTTCCAGGAACGGTTTGATGACGATCGTGCCGGCATGATTGAAAAGCACGGTGACCGGCCCGTAGCGCTCCTCGACGCCGGCAACGGCGGTATTGACTGCTGCTTCTTCGGAAACATCGGCCGTCCAGTAATCGGCCTCGCCGCCGGCCGCGCGGATCTCGTTGACGGTCTGCGCCGCTGCCTCGCTATTGCGATCGATGATCGCAACACGCGCACCCTCGGCCGCAAAGAGCTTCGAAGCCGCGCCGCCCATGCCGGTGGCACCACCCGAGATAATGGCGACCTTGCCCTTCAATCTGTCCGTCATCAGTCAGTCCCCTTCTTGTCTTGAGAGGGGATCATAGATCGGTCGGAAGCTGGTCGCCAAGCGTCTTGAAAGGGAGTTTCGGTACGCCTTTAAGCGCCGTCGAGCGGTTCCACACCCTGCGGCTTGCCGGCGCGATCGAGGCGGATCTTCTCGATGCGGTTTTCGGCAGCGGTCAGCAGCGCTTCGCAATGCTTCTTCAGCGCTTCGCCGCGCTCATAAATCTCAATGGATTCGTCCAGCGCTACGTCGCCGCGTTCCAGGCGGGCAACGATGCTTTCGAGTTCGGCAACTGCCTTTTCGAAGGAAAGACCGGAAACCTCCGGCTTGGCGCTGTCAGTCATTCTCAACCCTTCATCATTCTGAGGATATGCATACCCGCCGACTCGGCGAGCCCTTCCAGATCATACCCGCCTTCCAGCAGGCTGACGACCCGGTTATTGGCGCTGCGGTCGGCAACCTCGAGAAGACGGCCGGTTGCCCAGTCGAAATCCTCGCCCGTCAGGTTGATCTGCGCCAGCGGATCACGGTGATGCGCGTCGAAGCCGGCCGAGATGATGATGAGATCCGGCCGGAAATCGTTGAGCGCCGGCAGCACGCGCGACTTGAACGCCTCACGGAAATGATCGCTGCCGACATTGGGCGAAAGCGGCGCATTGACGATCGTGCCATGCACGCCGTTCTCGTCCTTGGCCCCCGTACCGGGATAAAGCGGCATCTGGTGGGTGGAGCAGAAAAGCACGGAGGGGTCGTCCCAGAAAATATCCTGCGTGCCATTGCCGTGATGCACGTCCCAGTCGACGATGGCGACCCGTTCGGCGCCGTGGACCTTCTGCGCGTGGCGGGCGGCGATTGCGGCATTGTTGAAGAAGCAGAAACCCATCGCCCTCATCTTCTCGGCGTGGTGACCCGGCGGGCGCGCCGCGACGAACACATTGTCGGCCTTGCCGCGGAATACATCATCGACGGCTGCCATCGCCCCGCCGATGCCGGTCAGTGCCGCCTGCAGGCTCTTCTGGCTGGCATAGGTATCGGCCTCGAGCTGGTTGATCTTGTCTTCCTCTTCCGGGATCTGCCGCATGACGGCGATCAGATGTTCTTCCGGATGGGCAAGCAGCACGGAGTCTTCATTCGCCTGCGGCGCTTCCTTTCGGTCCAGCCGCTCGAAATTCGGATGCTCCAGCGCGACATTGAGCGCGCGGATGCGGTCGGAGCGCTCGGGATGGCCTGACGGCGTCACGTGCTCGAGAAATATGGGATGTTCGTAAAGACGGGTGCTCATGCCGGCACTCTATCGATCGCAAATGTCATGATCCACAGCAGATGGAGCGCAGCGTGTCGATTTCAACACGCTGCATCGTCGCGGTTAACGCTCCGCATCCTCGCGTTTACGCTATTTTAATTGTTTCGTTTACATCGCCGGACCCCATGCTAGGGTCTGAGTGATAACATGCAAGGCAGACCTGTAAATGAGTAAGACGAACCGCCCGGATATGGTGGAGTTGCGCGTACCGTTTCGTGATGTAGATATGAACGGCCAGATGTTTCTGGCCTCCTATATTTCCTATGCCGAATCCGTACTTGCGAGCTTCTGGTCGTCGCGGCCCGACGTTGAAGACGAGCCCGTCTATACTCCCGGCAAGGTTTCCTGCATCCTTCACCGCCCGCTGCATTATCACGAGACGGTCACCTTCACCGCCGGCGTCGACAAGATCGGCGTGAGGTCCATCGGCTTCCTTATCGCCTTCGAGATCGATGACGAGCGTGCTGCCGAAGTGGAAATCATTTGGCAGGCGCGCACCCGCGACGACGGTTCGCCGGCCGCACTTCCCGAAGAGACGCGCGACTGGCTCTACAGCTTCCTGGATTAGATTCGGACCGGCAAAAGCGGATAGCCGACCATGACGGCCCGGCCGACGAGCGCTGCAACGAAGGCCTTGATCACATCGCCTGGGATATAAAAGAAGCTGCCGAGGAAGGCCTTCTGCAAGGTGACATCGGCCACGATAGCCGCAAAGACAATGCCAAATGGATAGAGGACGAAGATGCCGCCGATGACGGCGGCAAGGAAAAAGCTCACCGTCTGCACAAGGCCGGACTGATTGGCGTTGACCAGCCGCTCGCTGAGGAAGCCCGTAACGAAGGCAGCGAAGACCCAGCCATACAGGAAGCCCGACGTAGGGGCGACAAGGGCCGTCATTCCACCGCGGCCGCCTGAAAGCACTGGAAGGTTCATTGCGACAAGTGCAATCACGATAAGCACCGCAATTGAGCCACGTTTCGCGCCAAGGACGACACCTGCCATCATCACGCCGAGCGATTGCGCCGTGATCGGAACTGCAACAATGCCGACATAGATTGGCGGCAGCAAGCCAAGGGCCACGATAATCGCGGCGAAAAGAGCGGTAAGAACGAGGTCTCGCGTGCTCATCGTGATCTCCAGTTCACAAAACGTTAACTGACATGCCGCCGAATGCCGCGCGCGTCAATCGCCGCAGCAACGTTATCCGCATCCCTGAGCGTCAGAATGATGAGCGGGGTAAGGATCGTTGTCGGTCGCAGTTTCAACCCCCGCGCTGCATGCGCCTCGCTGATTGCATGGTAGCGGGCAATGATCTCGGGCACGAAACGTAGCACGAGGCCGACCGCCAAGCCAACATCGTCAGCCCTCACCCAGCCGGTGCGTTCCAGTGGCCGCACAAGCGTCGTAATCTCGTCCATGAACTGGGCGATCGTCGTTGTGGCTGTCACGGCGGCGGCAAACAGCATCAGCCCGGTCAGCCGTAGCAATGTTGCGAAAGCCTGATGCCATGGATTCACAATAAGGGTGACGAACGCCACGAACGCGATCGTCAAGAAGATCGGTTTCAGCCGGCCGGCCGATTCTTTTAGCGGCATGCCGACGCTGCGATAGATGAGTACGGTCAGCAGCATGACGACCGCAAGCAGCAGGAGGTTGTTACTCAGAAACAGCACGAAGCCGAGAAGGAAGAGGGCAAAGATCTTGGCCCGCGGCGAAATCCGGTGCAGGGCGCTGTTGCCTTCGACATAGAGTGATTGCATCAGGCCGCGAGCTCCTTGTAACGGGCGATTGCCTGCGCCGCCGGCGCATCGGCAGCAAGCTTACCTTCATGGAAGAGCAGCACCCGCTCGAAACCGGAGATCAGCTCCAGATCATGGGTGATGACGACGACGTTTTCTTCGAGCCCATCGATCGTCTTCTGCACCAATGCGCGGTTCCTCAGATCGAGCTGGTTGGTCGGCTCGTCGAGGATCAGGATATCGGGGCCGGTCGCCAGCACTGAACAGAGGGCCGCAATCTGCAATTCGCCGCCGGAAAGCTCGTGCGCGCGGCGAGCGGCCAGCTCCTTGGCGTTGAAGCGAGCCAGCACCAGCTCGACCTTGCGATCGATCTCCGCCTTGGTTAAGCCGCGGCCCTTCAATCCGAAAGCGATATCGTCCTTGACGATGGGCAGGATGATCTGGTTCTGCGGCAACTGGAAGATGAAGCCGACATCGGCAAGCGCCGTCTTCTCGTCGCGCGTGTCGCGACCGTTGACCAGGACCTTGCCCGTGGTGGGTTTCATCAGCCCATTGATCATCCGCGCGAAGGTCGTCTTGCCCGAACCGTTGAGCCCGATGACGCCGAGGCGGTTTTCGGTGAGCGAGAGCGTCAGCGGTTCGACCGCGACCCTTGGCCCGAAACTGGCGCCTGCGCTCTCGAAACGAATATCCAAATGTGGTCCCCTTGTTAGAGCTCCTGCTTCTAGAGCTTTTCCTGGTCAGATTGAAGCATTCTGTTGGCTCGAACGGAGTCGGCCGGTCGATCAGGAAAGGCTCCAAAGACGGCGGCCATGCGGTAAGGATCAAAATCAAATCTTCTCGAATGTGCTACCGGGTGGCTAGGAAGATTTTCCGCGCTATGATGGCGGCATGACGAATCTGCTCTCCAATTCCGATGCCCGCCGTATCTTTCTCGCCAAGCAGGGACTGAGCGCGCCTCCCAACCGCACGCTGACCAAGGCCGGCCTGCTGGACCTCATTCACGATCTCGGCTTCGTGCAGATCGACAGCATCCAGACAGTGGAGCGCGCCCATCATCAGATTCTCTTTTCCCGTAACCAGACCTACCGGCGCGAACACCTGACCGCGCTCCTGGAAAAGGAAGGCGCGCTCTTCGAACATTGGACGCATGATGCTTCCATCCTGCCGAGCGCCTTCTTCAAATACTGGAAGCACAAATTTCGCGACGAGGAAGTGGCGATTGTCGAGCGCTGGCGCAAATGGCGCGGCGAGGGCTTCGAAGCCTCGTTCGAGGAAACCTACGAGCGGGTGGTGAATGACGGAGCGATCCTGGCGCGCGATATGAAGGCGGACGGTCACGTCTCCGGCGGCTGGTGGAACTGGCATCCGAACAAGACGGCGCTCGAATATTTCTGGCGCACCGGCAAGTTCGCCATCGCCGGCCGTTCCAACTTCCAGAAGATCTACGACCTCGTCGAGCGTGTCATTCCGGCCGAATTCCATGAGCCGGAGGTCAGCCGCGAGGATTTCGTCGACTGGGCTTGCCGCAGTGCGCTCACCCGTTTGGGCTTTGCCACCCACGGCGAAATCGCCGCCTTCTGGGATCTCTTGTCACCGGATGAGGCGAAGGCCTGGGTAACCGAACACGGGGATGAGCTGATCGAAGTACTGATCGAACCGGCGCTTGGCGGTAAGCCGCGCTCTTCATGGGCTTTTGCCGATTTCCTCGGCACGATAGACACTTATCCGGAGGCGCCCCCACGAATCCGGGTGCTCAGCCCGTTTGACCCGATGATTCGGGACAGAAACCGGACGGAGCGTCTTTTCGGCTTTTTCTACCGCATCGAGATCTTCGTGCCGGAACCGAAGCGCGAATACGGCTACTACGTTTTCCCGCTCCTGGAGGGGGACCGGCTGATCGGCCGTATCGATATGAAGGCAGACAGGAAAAAGGGCACGCTCGATGTGAAGCGGCTGTGGCTGGAGCCGCGCGTGAAAGCGTCTGCCGGTCGGATCGAAAAGCTGGAAGCCGAGCTCGAGCGCCTGGCGCGCTTCGCCGGGGTGGAGCAAGTCGTTTATCTGGACGGCTGGAGAGGGTAGTCCCGTCTCCCCGAGGGGAGAAGGGATAATCAGCAGATCTCCGTCGTGGAAATCTTGATTCCGAAGCCTTCCAGGCCGACATAATGCCGCTCGCGGCTGGTCAAAAGCTTGATAGAGCTGACACCAAGATCTCTAAGGATCTGTGCGCCGAGGCCGATTTCCAGCCATTCGTTGTCGCGCGTCTGCGCTTCGGCATGTGCCTCGCGGCCCTGATTGCGTGTCTTGCGGCCGTTATCATAGTGGCCGACCCCAACAGAGCCTTCGCGCAGGTAGACGATGACGCCGCGGCCCTGTTCCGCAATCTTCTGCATATAGAAATCGACCGGCTTGCGCTTGCCGAACAGGTCGTCGGCGACGTTTTCCGGATGCAGGCGCACCGGAATATCGACACCGTCGCGGATGTCGCCGAACACGACGGCGAGGTGCTGCATCGGGTCCCAGGGAAGAGAATAGGTGTGCGCCTTGGCCTTACCGAACGGGGTCTCGATATCGAAACTCGAACCGAGTTCGATCAGCGTTTCCTTGCGCTGGCGATAGGCGATGAGATCGGCGACCGAGAGGAGCTTCAGTCCGTGCTGTTCGGCGAAATCCACGACCTGCGGGCCGCGCGTCACCGTGCCGTCGTCATTGACGAGTTCGGAGATGACGCCGATCGGCGGCAGGCCGGCAAGTTTGCAGAGATCGACGGCCGCTTCCGTATGGCCGGAGCGCATCAGGACACCACCTTCGCGGGAAACCAGCGGGAAGATATGGCCGGGGCGGACGAAATCGGAGGCGCCGACATTCGGATTGGCGAGATTACGCACCGTCAGCGTGCGGTCGTCGGCGGAAATGCCCGTCGTCGTGCCATGCTTGAAATCGACGGAGACGGTGAAGGCCGTCGTATGGGCGGAATCGTTTTCCGCCACCATGGCGTTGAGGTTCAGGCGTTTCGCCTCTTCCTTCGGCATCGGCGCGCAGACGATGCCTGACGTGTGGCGGACGATGAAGGCCATCTTTTCGGGCGTCGCATGCACGGCGGCAACGATCAGGTCGCCTTCGTTCTCACGGTCATTGTCGTCCATGACGACGACGATTTCACCGGCTTCGAAAGCCCTGATAGCGTCGACGACGCGCGTTTGATCATAAGGCATGGGACAAGTCCTATTTCAGCCGGCCGGTCTGGCCGCGGTCGCGAAGATAGTGGTCGGCAATGGCGCAGGCGATCATCGCCTCGCCGATCGGCACGGCGCGGATACCGACGCAGGGGTCATGGCGGCCCTTGGTGCGGATATCGACATTCTTGCCGTCGGCATCGATCGACTGCCGCTCGGTGAGAATGGAAGAGGTCGGCTTGACGGCGAAGCGGGCGACGACCGGCTGGCCGGTCGAAATTCCGCCAAGAATACCACCGGCATTGTTGGACAGGAAGATCGGCTTGCCGTCATTGCCCATGCGCATCTCGTCGGCATTGTCCTCGCCACTCGTCTCGGCGGCGGCAAAGCCGTTGCCGATCTCCACGCCCTTGACGGCGTTGATCGACATCAGCAGCGAAGCGATATCCTGGTCCAGCTTTCCGTAGATCGGTGCACCGAGGCCTGCCGGAACACCTTCGGCAACGACTTCGACGACGGCGCCGATGGAGGAACCGGCCTTGCGGATGCCGTCGAGATATTCTTCCCAGACGGGCACGATCTCGGCATCGGGGGAGAAGAACGGGTTCTGGCCGACCTGGTCCCAATCCCAGTTGGCGCGGTTGATCTTGTGTTTGCCGATCTGCACCAGCGCACCGCGGATGGTGACACCGGGCACGACGAGGCGGGCGATGCCGCCGGCTGCGACGCGTGCCGCCGTCTCGCGTGCGGATGAACGGCCGCCGCCGCGATAGTCGCGAATGCCGTATTTCACGTCATAGCTATAGTCGGCATGGCCGGGGCGATACTGTCGGGCAATCTCGCCATAATCCTTGGAGCGCTGGTCGGTATTCTCGATCAGCATGGAAATCGGCGTGCCGGTCGAAATCATCGTCTCGCCGTCGGCGTCCAACATCACGCCGGAGAGAACCTTCACCAGGTCGTCCTCACGCCGCTGGGTGACGAAGCGGCTTTGGCCCGGTTTGCGCTTGTCGAGCCAGACCTGCAGGTCCTCGAGCTTGAAGCGCAGCCCCGGAGGGCAGCCGTCGACGACGGCGCCGAGCGCCGGCCCGTGGCTTTCGCCCCAGGTGGTTACACGGAAGAGGTGACCGAATGTGTTGTGCGACATATGTTCCGACCGGCTGCGCGTCACCGGTCGTCACCGGCCGCGCCATTACTCGAAAAAGGCGCGACACTCATAGGCCAAAAAAACGCTCAGGCAAAAGCCTTTCTTTGCGCCGAAAGGGACTCTCCGGGAAATGGTGTTCCCTGGATTTGCGAACGGCGGAAGGTGGACGCTGGGCTCTAGGATGCCAGCAACCAGGCCGTGCCGCGCGCCTCGATGGCGAAATCGTCGAAGGAGAGGGGGCGTGCGAAGGCATAGCCCTGCAGGAGATCGCAGCCGAGATCGCGCAGCAGTTCGGCATGATCAAGCGTCTCGACGCCCTCGGCCACCGTCTCCACGCCGAGCGAGCGGGCGATCTCGATGATGGAGCTGACGAGCGCACGCTCCTGTGAAGAGGCGACGATCGGCTGCACGAGCTGCCGGTCGATCTTCAGCCGCTTCGGCTTCAGCTTCAGCAGCGACACGATCGACGTGTGGCCGGTGCCGAAATCGTCGATCTCGATATCGATGCCGAGCGCCTTGATCCGTTCGAGATTCTGCGAGACCACATCCTCGCTCTCGTCGAGGAAGATGGATTCCACCAGTTCGAAGGAGATTTCGCCGGGGTGGATCTGCAGGTCACCAAGCGATTCCAGCAGACTGCCGTCGTGCAGGCGCCGCGCCGAGACGTTGACCGAAACCTTCGGCACGGAGATGCCCTGCGCAGCCCAGCGCATCTTGTCGCGCAATGCGGTCTCGAGGACGATGCGGTCGAGTGTCTGTACGACATTGATCTCGTCGGCAATGCGCAGGAACTTATCCGGCGTCAGCAAGCCCTTGGAGGGATGGCGCCAGCGCACCAGCGCCTCCACCCCGGTCAGCTTCATCGAACGTGCACAAAACTGTGGCTGGTACCAGGCCGTGAACTCGCCATTGTCGATGCCGGAAAGGATCTCATCCGCCGTGCGTTTATTGTTGATGATGTCGGCCTGCAGATTGTGGTTGAAGAATTCGAAGCGGTTACGGCCAAGGCTCTTGGCACGATAGAGCGCGATATCGGCATTGATCAGCACCTTGCGCGCGTCGACATGAATGCCGTTCGCCAGCGCAACGCCGATCGACACGCCGCAACGGCAGGGAAAGCCCTGGAAATCGACGGGCTGGCGCATTTCCTCGATGACGCGGGCCGCAAGCTCTGCCATCTCCTTGTCGCTCACGTCGAAAGAGAGGATGACGAACTCGTCGCCGCCGATACGCGCAACGACATCGTTGTCACGCAGGTTTCTGGAGAGCACGCGTGAAGCATGCACCAGCATCGCGTCGCCGGCGGCATGCCCCAGCGTGTCGTTGATTTCCTTGAAGCGGTCGAGGTCGATATGCAGGATCGCGAATTTCTGCCGCTCCCTGCGGCCGGCATCCGTCAGGCTTTCCAGTGCGATATCGAGCTTGCGGCGGTTGGCGAGCGAGGTCAGCGGGTCGTGGAGGGAATTGTGCTCGATCCTGTTCTTGGCGAGCTCCAGCTCGATGTTCTTGGTGATCGCCTCATCCTTCGCGGCCTTGAGGCGCAGTGTCATCAATGCGTCCTCAGTCGAGTCGAAGGCGATGCCGATGATCTTCATCTCGCCGGTCGGCGTGCGGTGCACCTTGCCGACGGAACGCACGTAGCGAAAGCCGCCATTCTCGTCGGGCACGCGGCAGACGAGCGTATGCGTGTCTCCGAGCTGCCTGAAATGCCGGGCGCTTTCGAGCGCTAGGCCGCGATCATCGGGGTGGATGCAGGAGAGCCAGGCGTCTTCGGTCACGAAGGCGTTGCTCTGCTTGAGCCCGTAGAGCTCGTGCATGCGTTCGTCCCAGATCGAGCCAGGTTTGCCGAGAATGGCTTCCCAGATTCCGCATTGATAGGAATCGAGCGCCAGATCGAGTTTGCCGGAGAGTTCGGAAAGCTCCGCCTCGCGGCTTGAAAGTTCTTCCAGCGCGAGTTCCAGCTCAGCATTCTTGAGCTCGCTCGTTTCCTTGGCAAGGCGGAGCGTGTTGGTAACTTCCGCATCGGCTGTCACGTCCCAAACGATGCCGATCGTCTTTCCGGTGCCGCCTGCATCCGTATAGAAGGCGCCGATGGAGCGCAGATGGCGGATGCGGCCGTCTTCCCGCATCACCCTGTATTGCTCGGTGCAGGCTTCCCCTGCGATGCTGCAACCGAAGAAATGAACCTCGGCGATTTCACGGTCTTCGGGCACGATCGTCGAAAGCCACACTTCCAGCGGCCGGCTGCCTTCGATCGCTTTCAGGCCGTGAAGGGTGGATGCGCGCGCATCCCAGGCAAGGCTGGTGGCGTTTTCCTGCAGCTCCCATATGCCGATCCGGGAGGATTCGAGCGCCAGGTTGAGGCGCTGCGACAGTTCCAGAAGTTTGGCTTCGCGGGTCTCGAGTTGCGCAATGTTGCGGTTGCGTTCGCCGAGCAACAATGTGGCGAAGAAGATCGGGATGATGATCACGCAGCCTGCGGCGACGATGATCAATCGCAGTTCGGACTGATTGTTGGGAACCGAATGCCAGCCGACATTCGGCACTGCCGCCAGTTCCCATCGCCCGCCCGCGAAATTGATTTTACGGCGGAGCGGATCCTTGCCGTAAATATCGGAGGGGCCGAAGAAGGGCGCGGCCGTTTCGTCTGGAGTGCCGATGTCGCGCACCGCGATCGAGAGATGGTCGAGATGCGGATAGCGCTCCTGGTTTTCGCTGTTGCGCGCGGGTTTGAGGCCCGTAGCTTCGTAGAACATGTTTTGGTCGATGACCGCCTCGACCGCGCCCCAGATGCGGCGTTTGCCATCCTGCTTGACGAAAACCGGGAAGAAGATCGCGAAGGCGTTTTCTGCATCCGTCGTCTTGAAGGGACCGTAGAAGCGGGCCGACTGATCGCCGGAATTGCGGTTTATCGACATGCGCTGCAGCAGTACTTCCCGCACATCCTTGCCGATCCGGTCTTTGCCTGATTGCGCCGGATAGACCGACTTGACGATGAAATCAGGCGCGACCGCAATATGGATGAAATGCGGGTTCTGGATCAGCAGCCAGCTGATCTGCCGTTCCATCTCCACTTCGTTCGTCTGCGTGCTGAGCGAGATCAGGTTGGAAAGGTCGCGGACGGCGGTGATGTCCATGTTGATCTGCGCCGCCATGCGGGCACGGATCAGGTTCGTCTCGTTTGCAGTTCGGATTTGCAGCTCGCGCAGATGGGCGGCAGTATTCGCACTGTCGAGCGCGAAGCCGACAGCAATAACGACGACAGCCACGAGAGCGGAAACCAGCAGCGAGACACGCGTATTCTTCAGAACATGCCGCAGCCGGTTGCTGTTGCTCAGCCGGAATTGCAAATCAAACACCCCTACGTTCGCGTCGACTTTAGGGTGCAGGAGTTAATTTACGATTGCGCGCATTCGAGGCTGCTAAATCGCGTAAACGGAGAGAAAAAGACGGTCAACGGAGCCTCTTGATTATCCGTAAAATCCTATTCATCAATTAGGCGCCGAAAGCCATTCTTCCGGGCAATTTTCGCCATATTCAGGAGTTTATCTGTGGCCACTCGATATCAACGGCAGCGTTTCAAAGGAATTGCCGATATGCGTTTCGTTATTGCTACGCTTCTGGCCACGGCAAATTTTCTTTCGCCCATGAGCAGTTTTGCCGAGAGCGCTGATGTCGAGGCGACCATCAAGAAGGTCGACACGACCAATCTCGTTCTGACGCTCGATGATGGCAAGACCTATCAGGCACCCGAGGAATTCGATTTCGAAGGCCTGAAGGCCGGCGTCAAGGTGGTGATTTTCTATACGGAAGTCGATGGCAAGCGCGTCATCAACGATCTCGACATCGTCAAATAATCAAGCCCCCCGGCTAGATCCAGCCGATCAGGCTCTGCGACGTCTCGATCTTCAAAATCCGATCCTGGGGGATTTCGCCTTCAGAGGCGACGTCCTTCGGCAGGTCGGAGATTATCTTGAACAAACTTCTGATGACGCCGCCGTGGGTAACGCAGACGGTCGGCCGGTCGACCGAATTCAGCCATGCGCCGGTCCGCCATGACATGATCTCGTAGCTTTCCGCATCCTCGCCCGGCGGAATGAAATCCCATTTGTTGATGTTGCGTTCTGTGACGCGCTCGGTCTGCGAGGCCCTGAGCTGCTTTAGCGTATAGCCTTCCCAGTCGCCGAAGGAGACCTCGACCAGACGTTCGTCGGTGCGGTATTCCTTGGGCGGGAGCCCCATGGCTGATCGCATGATCTCCATGGTCTCGCGCGTGCGTCCGAGCGGGCTTGCGACGAAATCGAATTCCGTATCTTCGCCCTTCAGGATCGCCGCAAGGGCGATCCCATTCTGTTTTGCTTGTTCGCGGCCGATCGCATTGATCGGAATATCCTTCTGCCCCTGCAGGCGGCGCTCCGCATTCCAGTCGGTCTGGCCGTGTCTGATCACATAGATTAGCACGGGGATCGGCTCCGCTTGAGGGTAGTAGGACGCCTCAGTCCTTGATGACGGAAATATCAGGCGCGTCCACAGCCTTCATGCCGATGACATGATAGCCGCTGTCGGCATGATGCACTTCACCGGTCACCGAACGCGACAAGTCGGAGAGAAGATAAAGGCCGACATCGCCCACTTCCTCGATGGTGACGGTACGGCGCAGCGGCGCATTATACTCGTTCCACTTGAGGATATAGCGGAAATCACCGATGCCCGAAGCAGCAAGCGTCTTGATCGGGCCTGCAGAAACGGCGTTGACGCGGATGTTTTTCGGTCCGAGGTCGACGGCGAGATACTTGACGCTCGCTTCAAGAGCAGCCTTGGCGACGCCCATGACGTTGTAGTTCGGCATCACCTTTTCCGCACCGTAATAGGTGAGGGTGAGCATCGAGCCGCCTTCCGTCATCAGCTTCTCGGCGCGGCGAGCGACCGAGGTGAAGGAGTAGACGGATATCTGCATCGTCTTGGCGAAATTGTCCGGCGTCGTATCGACGTAACGGCCGGTCAGTTCGTCCTTGTCGGAAAAACCGATTGCGTGCACGATGAAATCGATCTTGCCCCACAGCTTCTCGACATTGTCGAAAACAGCATCGATCGTGGATTCGTCACTGACGTCGCAATGGCCGACCATGACGGCGCCGATTTCGGCAGCCAGCGGCTCCACGCGCTTCTTCAGGGCATCGCCCTGGTAGGTGAATGCAACTTCCCCGCCCTGCGCATGAATGGCCTTGGCAATACCCCACGCAATCGAACGATTGTTGGCGACACCCATGATGACGCCGCGTTTGCCTGCCATGAGGCCGGATGCTTGAGCCATATTTCGCTTCCCTAGGAATTCTGATGATCCTGCCTATGGCATAGGCCGTTAATCGGTTCAAGCTTGGCTAAGATCATCAACTGTTAGGGATCGTAACAAAGGGTGCGATTGTCACTGAAATTTCATAAAAACAGCCCTTCACGCATGCTTCGCATGAGATCAGTGACCTTATCGTCGGGTTTTTCCCACAACATAATCCGCAATTCGACGACGAGATCGCCTTTTCCGCCGCTGTCGTTGGGCAGGCCCTTGTCGGGAATGCGGATCGTCTTGTCGGAGCCGGACCAGGCCGGGACCGTTACATTGAGCGGTCCCTGCGGCCCGTCGATCCGCGCCTCGGTGCCGAGCACCGCATTCTCGATGTTCAGCGGCAGCACCGCATGCACGTCGAAACCATCGACGGTGAAGCGTGGGTCGGGCGCGATGTGGATGTTGATGACGGCGTCGCCGCGCTGCATGCCAGGCAGCTTGAAACCCTGTCCCTTGAGCCGGATCTGATGGCCTTCGGTCGTACCGGCCGGCAGGGCGAAGCCGACTTCACGGCCCTCCGGAAGTGAAACTGTCGTCCAGCTTCCCTTCATAATGTCTTCGATCGTCACGGTCGCGGTAGCCACTTCGTCCGGCGCCTTTTCGAGGCCAGGCTGGCCGGCGCCGGTGAAGCGGCGCACGAGCGAGGTCAGCAGGCTGAGCGGTAGCGACATGTTGGCGCCAGTGCCGGTGGTGGCCTCTATATGCTCTTCCTCTGCCTTCGCGGATTCGGCTTCCGTGGTTTCCTGTTCCGGCTGCTTTGCCGCCTCTGCCGCATGTGGTTTAGCTTGTGCTTGCTGAGAATGCGCCTGCTGGGCGTGTGGTTGTGCCTGTGCGCCGGCGGTGCGGGTCGCCTGTGCGCCAAAAATGCGTTCGACCATCTCTTCTGCGGCTTCGGTTGCACCTGCCTGCTGCTGTTTGGCACCTGCCGCGGCGGCCTTCTGTGCATTTGCATTGGCGCGCGCAAGCTCTTCCATCACGCGCTCGGCATTGGCCTGCGCGGCTTTTGCGCGGTCGGCCGCCTCACGGGCTGCATGCCGCTGCTGCATGATCGTTTGTTCTTGCTTCTTGGCCTCCGCCATGCGCACGGCGCTGTCGAAGAGATTGCGCTTCCTTGGATCTTTCAGCGTCTCATAGGCGCGGCCGATCTCGGCAAAACGCGCGGTCGCCGTCGGGTCACCCTGATTGTGATCGGGATGCACGGCCTTGGCCATGTTGCGCCAGGCCGCCTTGATTTCGTCCGCTCCCGCGTCGCGCTTGACGCCCAGCACCTTGTATGGATCACGCATTGTTCGCACCGCCGCTGTCGCAATCCGGGAGGCATGTTCCTCGTGGCCGTTCCCGGAAACCGAATAATCAACTCATGGCGCGCCGTCCGGTTCGCTTGTGCGACAGGAAAGCCCGCTCGTCGGCCGATCGTGCGGGAGAGTTGCTAATCACTTCTTATTTCTGAAGTTGGATATGGGGTGTTTTGCCGCGAATGGTTAGCCTTTCACTAAACATTGAGGCGAATCGGCACGACGCATTAACCCTGGCGTGTCAGGCGCTCATCCCGCCGAAATAGCTGAGCAGACGGGTTCAGCTTTCCGGCTGGAAGCTCAGAAGCTGCCAGTTGCCGCCGCCGACAAGGCAGGTCTTGCCATAGAACTTGGCGATGCCGACATAGGAATGGCGCGTCGTGCGGAACTGGCGGCAAACCTGGCCGGCGTCATTGTTCTCGACGATCGTATCGATGACACCGGCGCTGCCGGTCGAGGCATTGGCCCAAGGAAGCGGCTGTCCCTCGAGCTTCTGGATATCGGCTGAGGTTACGGCGTTGCGCACCGTCATCTCGTCGGAAAGCGTATCGGTGCTGGGAGCGGGCTGCGGCACGGTGCCGGTCGCCACCGAACGATCCACCTTTGCCGAACTCAGGAAATCGAACCCTCCGCCCACGCAGCCGGACAGTGACAGAATCGCGATACCGACGATGGAGAGTCTGAAGCCGCGGCGCAGCGAACCCTTTGTATGGCGATGTGTCTTTGCTATGACTTCCACCCTGTGTTCTTCCCAGCGTCAAAGGCTGGGTCAGTTTTAATAAACCGCGGGATTTGAATTAATATGTCGGCAAACGGGTTAACAGGTGGTGACTTTACCGAATGTGAGGAGCCCTTCAAGCTCTTTGGGGAATGGCTGAAGGAGGCCGAGGCTTCCGAAGTCAACGACCCCAATGCTGTCGCGCTCGCGACGGTCGATGAAGATGGGCTGCCCAATGTCCGCATGGTTCTCCTGAAGGGTTTCGATACCGACGGATTCGTCTTCTACACGAATTTCGAGAGCCAGAAAGGTCGCGAAATTTTGGGACAGAAGAAAGCCGCCATGTGTTTCCACTGGAAAACGCTGCGCCGTCAGGTGCGTGTTCGCGGCCCCGTCGAATTGGTCACCGATGCCGAAGCCGACGCCTATTTCGCCACCCGCGCCCGCGGCAGCCGCATCGGCGCCTGGGCTTCCAAGCAGTCGCGCCCGCTCGAAAGCCGTTTTGCACTGGAAAAGGCGGTTGCCGAATATACGGCGCGCTACGCAATCGGCGAGATTCCGCGCCCATCCTACTGGTCCGGCTTCCGGATACGCCCGACCTCGATCGAATTCTGGAAGGACCAGAAGTTCCGCCTGCACGACCGCATCGAGTTTCGTCGCTCCGCACCGGAAGGCGCTTGGGAAAAGGTGCGGATGTATCCGTAAGACGTTATTTTCCAAGCAATTTCAAAGGAATACCAGAAGCCAGCGCGGAGACATAGCGTGGCTTCTGGTAAAAGCCATTGAGCGAGACGCGCGGTATAAAGGTCGGGTCGTCTGCGGCCGGGAAGCCCGGCTGCGTTGTCACCCCGACGGCAAAGCCGAGATTTGCAGCAATGTCCGCTTCGCGGCCCGTCGCAGCCTCCTGCGTGCCATAGGGATAGGCGATCGCCCGCGGGCGAATGCCGGTGATCGATTCGACATAATCGGCCGAGATTTCCATCTCGATCCGTGCTTCCGCCTGCGGCAGGCGGGCCAGCGCCCGGTGGCTGATCGTATGGGCGCCGAGACTGGCGAGCGGGCTTGCCGAAAGCTTGCGCAACTCCTGCGGCGCCATGATCAGTTCCCGCGTGATGTCGACCGGCTCGATTCCGTGGCGTCGGGCCAGCGCATCCACCTCTAAGATGGCGCGGCTCTCGTCCTGCCTGTGGATAAACTCGGCAAGCCGGTCGAAGGCGTCCCATTTCCGGACGGGCGTGTCGAGCGCCAGTCTCTCCCTCCCGCGGCCGAAGTTGAATTCGATGCTGTTTTCCCTGCCGAGCAGCAGCGCCAGGGTTTCCCACCAGATGCTGTGCGAGCCCTCGGCAAAGCCTTGTGTCACGAAAACGGTAAAGGGTGCCTGATGCCGCTCGAAAACGGGCAGGGCATGGACAAGATTGTTGCGATATCCATCATCCAGCGTGAAGGCGGCGAACAGGCGATCGTCCTGCGGGTCCGACAATAGCGAGGGCACGGCATCGAGCGGTACGAAACGATAGCCGTTTCGCTTCAGCCGCCGAAGCGCTGCGTCCAGAAATTCCGGCGTTATTTCAAGATGTTCGTTGGGTTCGAACGGCTGGGCGATGTGCGGGCGCACATGATGGAGCGTGAAGATGACACCGCGTCCGCGGGCCTCTTTCATGAGGCCGGCGGCATTCGCCAGCCACGCCGCTTCCAGCCCGCCGCCGATCGCGATGCGCTTCAGACGCCGCTTCCACTGCCCCATTTTTCCCGTGACCCCGCTTTGTAATCGTGTCACACAAGCTACCAATCCGCCGTTAAACCTTGCTGAATCCGGCCTGGAAAGTGGCTTCTTTATCGGCTGTTAACCAAGCGAAACAAAAGCTTGGAAAAAACTCGGGCGTTGCCCCAAAGTCGCGCCAGATTGTGGGCATCTGTCACAATACGGGACATAATTCCGGTGGTATCGACTCGCCGGATATAGTGAGGGGAAGTGCATGAGAAGGCTTTTGGCTGCCATTCTGACCGCGACGCTGGCACTTTCTGCACCCGTCGAGGCCTTCGCCGGCAGCGCTTCCCTCGTGCTCGATGCCCGCACCGGCAAGGTCCTTGCGTCCGAAAACGGCGATACGCTGAACCATCCGGCCTCGCTGACGAAGATGATGACGCTCTATCTCACCTTCGAGGCGCTCAATCGCGGCAAGCTCACCTGGGATACGCCGGTCACGATGTCGAAATATGCGGCCTCCCGTCCGCCGACGAAACTCGGCGTGAAGCCGGGCGGTACGATCACCGTGCGCGAGGCGGTCTATGGCATGATCGTCAAATCGGCCAACGACGCTGCTGCCGCCATAGGCGAGAAGCTCGGTGGTTCTGAAAGCAATTTCGCCAGGCTCATGACCCAGAAGGCCCGCCAGCTCGGCATGAGCCGCACGGTCTTCGTCAACGCATCCGGCCTGCCGGACGCGCGTCAGGTCACGACGGCGCGCGACATGTCCACGCTCGCCGTGGCGCTGCTGAAGAATTATCCCAGCGAATATCGCCTCTTCTCCATCGCGAGCTTCAATTTCCGCGGCCAGACCATCCGCGGCCACAACAATCTCATGTATCGCTACGAGGGTATGGACGGCATCAAGACCGGCTACACCAATGCCTCCGGCTTCAACATCGTCAGCGCCGTGAAGGACGGCAATCGCCGCGTGGTCGGTGTGGTGCTCGGCGGCCGCACGGCCCGCAGCCGCGACGCCAAGATGGCAGCACTCTTCGATCGCTATATGGGACGTGCCTCCTCCGGTGGCGCCAGGCTGACCGCCAGCATCAATGCAAAGCAGCAGGTCGAGGTCGCCTCGGCCGCCGATGACGCTGATGCTCCCGTGCCGGCGAGCGCGCCGCGTGTTGCAGACGAGCCAGCAGCACCCGCACCGAAGGCGCTCGGTTATGCCAACGATGGCGTTATTCCGCTGGAGCGCCCGGCGGCAATGGACGAGATCATCAATGCCGGCAAGGCGCCGAAAGCGCCGGTCGGCAAGGCCGGTGGCTGGCAGATACAGATTTCCGCTGCCCCGAGCGCCGATGCTGCCCGCGCGCTTCTCGCGCAGGCGCAGTCCGAGGCCGGTGCACCGCTCGTTTCCGCCTCGCCTTACACGGAAGCTGTCGGCAAGGGCGCCAATGCGGTTTACCGCGCCCGTTTCGTCGGTTTCCAGAGCAAGGAAGACGCGACGTCTGCCTGCGATGCCCTGAGGAAGCGCTCTTATGACTGCATGCTCCTGCCGAACCAGGGCTGAGCTGCACACTCTGGACAATTTCCGGGAATCGGCGCTCTCCTCATAAACAAAAGGAGAACGTCATGCTGCAACGGCTCGCCGACCAGTTCGAGACCTCGTCGTCAACCTATGCCACCGCTAACGGCATTGAGCGTGATGCCGACTGGTTCCTGCTGAAACTGCAGGAGGAGATGGGTGAACTGACCCAGGCCTGGAACCGCCTGACCGGCCGCGGCCGCGCCAAAGGCCGCTCGCCCGAGGAGATGGAACGCGACCTCGCCGATGAGAGCGCCGATATCCTCGGCCATATCCTGCTGTTTGCCCGCCGCCACGACATCGACCTTGCTGCGGCAATCGAGCGGAAATGGCGCTTCGAACCGGCACGGATGTCGGAGGGCTGACGTGCTTTCCCGGGTTGGTGGCCGGTCGTGCCCTCGTCATCTGCCGGTTCAACTCGCACGCTCGATCTGCCGACTCGGTTCAGTTGATTAGGTTAGATCACCTGGCTTTGGGAAGTCCGGCTGCGCTTCCGGTCTTGCCGATCGGAAGGCATCGAGCACCACACACCGCTGCTCAATGGAGAGCAATAGGGGGTAGGGTGAGAGATCATGGCCGAGACGACGGGCGTTGCTCATCTGCGGGATAAGATGCAAGTCAGCCCAGCCCGGGCGGTCGCCGAAACAGAAGGGCGACTGAATTTCACGCTGCGCGAGCGTTTCTTCGAGGGCGGTAAAGCCGAGGCCTAGCCAGTGCAGCACCCATTGCTTGACCTCCGCCTCGCTGTCACCGAGTTTGTCCCGCAGGAAATGTCGGACGCGCTGGACCGTTAGGGAATGCATCTCCGAAGCAATGTGGGCAGCAAAACCTCTCGCTTGCGCACGAAGCGCCGGATCGTCGGGCAGGAGGCTCGGATCGGGATAGCGTTCCTCTATATAAGCAAGTATGGCCGACGACTGCGGCACGACATGGTCGCCTATATGCAGCGCCGGCAGCAACCCTTGCGGATTGAGCCGGTGATACTCGCCTGTTTCAAGCGAGCTAACCGGAATGTAGCGATAGGAAATACCTTTGAGGTTGAGCGCGATCCGCACCCGTTCTCCTGCCGAATTCTGCCATCGCGAGATCAGCCGCATCATAACCTTCTGAGAGCCTGAGTCAGCCGAGCTTATATCGGTAGAATTTGCTGTCCACCGCCATGAGCGGGAATGCCCGCGGCAGGTCCTTCTTGGGAATTTCTGAAAACCCGTTCTTTTCGTAAAACCGCTGCGCGGCAACGAACTTGTCCGTCGTGCCGAGGAAGATATCCGTCACGCCGACATCGCCGGCATGGGCAAAGAGCGCCTCGAGCAGCCGGTTGGCGACGCCGTGTTCGCGGCCTCTTACCTCGGCGGCCACGAACATCTTCCTGAGCGCCGCCTGATTGTTGCCGATATCCTTGAGGCCGAGCGTGCCGACGATGGCGCCGTCCTTGACCGCGACCCAGAACTGACCCTTGCCCGACTGGTAAAAGTCGGGAATGACGCGCAGGTCCGGCTGCGCGTCAGCGGTGATGTCGATGCCGAATTCTTCACGCTGGATCGGCAGGATGACCGAGATCACGTCATCGGCATCGTCAGGGGCGAAGGTTCTGATTTCGATTTCCACCATGACAGCGTCGCCTCAAGTCTGGGTACCGCCGACGGTGACCTGATCCATGCGCAGATGCGGCTGGCCGACGCCGACTGGCACCCACTGGCCCGCCTTGCCGCAATTGCCGATGCCGGTGTCGAGCTTCATATCGTTGCCGATCATCGACACGCGCTTCATCGCATCCGGGCCGTTGCCGATCAGCATGGCGCCCTTGATCGGCGCGCCGATCTTGCCGTTTTCGATGAGGTAGGCTTCGGTGCAGCCGAAGACGAACTTGCCCGACGTGATATCCACCTGGCCACCGCCGAAGGAGACGGCATAGATACCCTTCTTCACCGAGGCGATGATCTCTTCCGGCGTCTTGTCGCCGCCGAGCATATAGGTGTTGGTCATGCGCGGCATCGGCACATGCGCATAGCCCTGGCGGCGGCCGTTGCCGGTAGGCGCCATGCCCATCAGCCGGGCGTTCTGCCGATCCTGCATGTAGCCGACCAATTTGCCGTTTTCGATCAGCACGTTATAGGCCGAAGGCGTGCCCTCGTCATCGATGGTGATCGAGCCGCGGCGGCTGTCGATGGTGCCGTCGTCGACGACGGTCACGCCGGGTGCTGCAACCATCTGGCCCAGAAGCCCAGCGAATGCGGACGTCTTCTTGCGGTTGAAATCGCCCTCAAGACCATGACCCACGGCCTCATGCAGCATGACACCAGGCCAGCCGGAGCCGAGCACGACATCCATCGTGCCTGCCGGCGCGTCGATCGCTTCGAGATTGATGAGCGCCTGGCGCAGAGCTTCGTCAGCACCATGCTGCCAGCTTCCGGCCGCGATGAAATCACCAAAGCCGATCCGGCCGCCCTGGCCGTAGGAACCGGTTTCCTGCCGATCGCCTTCGCCGACCATGACGGAGATGTTGATGCGCGTCATCGGCCGGATGTCCTGTACGCGATGGCCGTCGGCGCGCAGGATGTCGACCACCTGCCAGCTTGCCGCGACCGAAGCCGTGACCTGCCGCACCTTGTCATTCTTGCCGCGCAGATAGGCGTCGATATCGGTCAGCACCTTCACCTTCTCCTCGAAGGTCGGCGAGCCGATCGGGTTCTCGTCGGTATAGAGCTTGCGGTTGGTCCGCTGGGGCGCGGCAGCATAGTTGCCGGAATGGCCGCGCGTTACCGCACTGACAGCATCGGCCGCACGCTTGAGCGCCGAGACGGAAAGATCGCCCGCATGGGCATAGCCGACAGCCTCGCCGGCAACCGCGCGCAGGCCAAAACCCTGTTCGGTGTTGAAGCTGCCGCCCTTGAGGCGGCCATTGTCAAAGGTCAGCGATTCCGCCTGCGCGTGCTCAATGAAGAGTTCGCCGTCATCGGCGCCGGAAAGCGCCTCGGCGACATGCTTGCGCATCGTCGCTTCGTCGGCATCGAAAAGCGTCAGGAGATCGGTGGTCATGTCTTTTGCTCCGCATGAAGAGCGGGAGTGCTCAATAGCCGATGTAGGTCTGTTGTGCCGCGCGAGCAAGCCCCGACGGATCAGGGCAGGGCGTCGTAGCCTTCCGCAAAACCCTTGAGGTCGACGGGGATGCCGATGCCTTCTTCCGGCGTCTGGAAAACGATGAAGGTTGCCTGCGCGCCGCTGCGGAAGGTCTTCAAGAGCTCGTCCTCGAGAACGACTTCGGCATAGCAACCATCGGCAAAGCAGCGCACGAAATAGGCGCGGCCGATATCCTTGCCGTCGACATTGAGGCCGAGGCCGTTTGGCAGCAGCACGCCAAGCGGTGCCAGCACGCGCAGGATCTTCGATTTGCGGTCAGCCGTCTTCAGGACGACGACGGACAGGCCTACTTCCGGACGGTCTTCGGCGATGACGTTCTGCATCAGTGCGCACTGCTCGGTCGAAGCGCCGGCCGGCTTGTCGCAGACGACGGACCATGCGCCATGGTTGGAACGAACCGTGCCGGGAGCCGGTGGCTGTGTTTGCCCGGGCGTCACCTGCTCGACGTTCGGCGTCGCAGGCGGCGTGGGCTGCGGTGCCGGAGCGGGCTTCGGGGCAGGCGTGGCAGGACGCGACTGCGCGGGCGCTGGTGCCTGCTGCGCGAAAACGAGGCTCGTCGCGGCGGTCGCGATGCCTGCGGTCAGTACAAACGACCGCGCGAGGGAACGGAAACCCATGAAAACCTCTGGATATCGAATCATTGCCGCTATTTGTGAAGCTGCCCACAAAAAATGAAAAGCCCCACCCCGTGAAAACCGGGGGACTGCGGCAGAAATAGGACCTCGCCAAAAGAATGTGCCGCGAGCGGATTGGCCCCAAAGCGCGTTTTTCGTATGCTGATGAAAAGCTTGCAATGTTTTGCCATGGCTGACGATGCGGTCTTGGAGCAAAAATGCCGCATAGACAATTGCTTCTGCCTGTTGCGGCGGATGCCAAACTGTGGTTTGAAGCGCAGAAGATGGCAAGGATTCTGCGTCCGATTTGATGCAGATCAGCGCTCGAGGGAGATTACAAGGTGATTAAGAAGGCTTTTGCAGCTCTGACCGCGCTGGTCTGTCTGCTTTTTGCTTCCGGCACATATGCCGATCAGCCGACGCCGTGGCAGGCCACCCTGCAGCCGGCAGCGACGCCGATCATGCGGGAGATCCACTGGTTCGAACAATATACGCTGTGGTTCATCGTTCCGATCACGCTGTTCGTTCTCGTTCTCCTGCTGCTCGTCTGTTTCAAGTTCCGTGCTTCGGCAAACCCGGTTCCCTCCAGGACGAGCCACAATACGCTGATCGAAGTTATCTGGACCGTGGGGCCGGTCCTCGTGCTTCTCTTCCTCGCCGTTCCCTCTTTCACCCTGCTGACCGCGCAGCTCACGCTGCCGGAAAACCCTGACGTCACCATCAAGGCAACCGCGACCCAGTGGCAGTGGAACTACGAATACGAAGGTTCGGGCGAAACGCCCGTCGCCTTCGACTCCTATCTTCTGAAGGAGCCGGATCGTGCCGCTGCCGGCAAGGTCGATCTTGCCGTCTATCCGCGCCTGCTGGCCGTCGACAACGAACTTGTGCTGCCAGTCAACAAGACCGTTCGCGTTCTCGTCACCGCCGCGCCGACCGACGTCATCCACGCTTTTGCCATGCCGTCCTTCGGCATCAAGATCGACGCCGTTCCGGGTCGCCTGAACGAAACCTGGTTCCGCGCCGAGCGTGAAGGTCTCTTCTACGGCCAGTGTTCCGAGCTTTGCGGCAAGGACCATGCGTTCATGCCGATCGCCATCCGCGTCGTTTCCGAAGACAAGTACAAGCAGTGGTTGACCACGGCCGCCAGCGACTTGCCCGGCGCCTACAAGACACTGATCGCCGCTGCCGATGGTTCTGCAAAGACCGTCGATGTCGCTGAAAACGTCGCAAAGTAAGATAGGGGATCGGGACAATGGCTGGACCTTCCGCTCACGACGATCATTCTCATGATCACCACGCTCATGACGCTCATGCGCATGACGACCACCACGATCACTCTCATACGCCGAGCTTTGCCGACCGCTGGTTCTTTTCCACAAACCACAAGGATATCGGTACGCTCTACCTGATCTTCGCGATCTTTGCCGGTATCGTCGGCGGCCTGCTTTCCGTCGCCATGCGCATGGAGCTGCAGGAGCCGGGCATCCAGATCTTCCACGGCCTGGCCTCCATGGTCTACGGCTTCGAAGGCGATGCCGCCATCGACGGCGCCAAGCACATGTTCAATGTCTTCACCACCGCTCACGCGCTGATCATGATCTTCTTCATGGTCATGCCGGCGATGATCGGCGGTTTCGCTAACTGGATGGTGCCGATCATGATCGGCGCGCCGGATATGGCTTTCCCGCGTCTGAACAACATCTCCTTCTGGCTGATCGTTCCCGCCTTCCTGCTGCTGTGCATCTCGATGTTCGTCGAAGGCCCGGCCGGCGCCTATGGCGCAGGTGGCGGCTGGACCATGTATCCGCCGCTCGCCGTCGGCGGTCAGCCGGGTCCGGCGGTCGACCTCGCGATCTTCGCGCTGCATATTGCCGGCGCCTCGTCGATCCTCGGTGCGATCAACTTCATCACCACGATCCTCAACATGCGCGCTCCGGGCATGACGCTGCACAAGATGCCGCTCTTCGCATGGGCTGTGCTGATTACCGCCTTCCTGCTGCTGCTGTCGCTGCCGGTTCTGGCTGGTGCCATCACCATGCTGCTCACCGACCGTAACTTCGGCACGGCCTTCTTCTCGCCGGAAGGCGGCGGTGACCCGATCCTCTACCAGCACCTGTTCTGGTTCTTCGGTCACCCGGAAGTCTACATCCTGATCCTGCCGGGCTTCGGCATCATCAGCCACATCGTGTCGACCTTCTCGAAGAAGCCGGTTTTCGGTTACCTCGGCATGGCCTACGCCATGGTCGCCATCGGTGCCGTCGGCTTCGTCGTCTGGGCTCACCACATGTACACGGTCGGCCTGTCGCTCGACGCGCAGCGCTACTTCGTCTTCGCAACGATGGTCATCGCCGTTCCGACGGGTGTGAAGATCTTCTCCTGGATCGCAACGATGTGGGGTGGTTCGATCACCTTCCGCACACCGATGGTCTGGGCGATCGGCTTCATCTTCCTCTTCACGGTTGGTGGCGTCACGGGCGTCCAGCTTGCAAACGCCGGCCTCGACCGCTCGCTGCATGACACCTATTACGTCGTGGCTCACTTCCACTACGTTCTGTCGCTCGGCGCCGTCTTCGCCATCTTCGCTGCCTGGTACTACTGGTTCCCGAAGATGACCGGCTACATGTACAACGAGTTCCTCGGCAAGTTGCACTTCTGGGTCATGTTCGTCGGCGTGAACTTGGTGTTCTTCCCGCAGCATTTCCTTGGCCTCGCAGGCATGCCGCGCCACTACATCGAT
>Ga0102587_1000903_pt1 | contig 26065 bp, 5 predicted proteins | sample AraplaF_Col_mTSA_FD_76853 | JGI IMG/M metagenome (GOLD analysis project Ga0102587, IMG submission 76853) | Arabidopsis root microbial communities from the University of North Carolina, USA - plate scrape MF_Col_mTSA (SPADES assembly) (version 2) | ecosystem: Host-associated > Plants > Roots >... | reverse complement strand
GCACGTCCATCGACTGCGCGCGCGGTCGCTCGCCTTGTCGCCCTTGAGCAGCAGGTCATAGGCGTCGAAGGTGGAGACGACCTGGCCGTTCCGGCGCAGTTCGATCTGGCGGAAGCTGCCCGCGGCGGACGGCCCGCCGGCGCGGATCAGGCCGTTGACGATGGTGGCCAGGCCGCTGACCGAGTACGCACCCGGCTTCGCGGTGAAGCCGGTGACATAGATGCGGATCGTGCGCAGCTTGCCCAGCGAGGTGCTGACCTGGAAGTTCTTGAACACCTGGCCGATGCGCGCGCGCACCACCTCGTTGAGGTCGCCGTAACGCACGCCGGCGACCAGCACCGGGCCCACGCGCGGAATCGTCACCCGGCCGGCGCGGTCCACCGTCAGGCGCAGGTCGGCGTCAATCGATCCCCAGGCCGTCAGCTGGATCTCGTCACCGATGCCGATCAGATAGTCGGCAGAGGCCTGACGCGGCCCTTCGGTGTCGATGCCCATGCGGCCGTCGAGCATCAGGTCCGCGCCCAGCCGGCGCACGATGTTGTCCGCCGAGACCGAGGCCGATTTGCCCGCTGCGTTGGTCTGGGTCTGGCTCACCGCGTTCACGTCGACCGCGCTGATCTCCGAGCGACGCAGCTGTTCCAGCGTCCCGGGATCGGTCAGGTCGATGCCCAGCAGCTTGTTGACGTAGATCTCGAACTCGCCCGGCACGTACTTGGGCGCGCGGCTCATCGCGGCTTGCTGAGCTTGCTGAGCTTGCTGCGAGGCGGCGCTCGTGTCCTGCATCGCGCGCGTGGTCGAGTTCAGGCGGATCGGTCCGGAAATCTCGTTGCCGGACTCCGTCGAGCCTTGCCCGGTCGAACTCACCTGCGCGAAGGCCGGCAGCGCCATCAGGCAGGCCGTCAACAGCGCCAGCGCGGGCTTTTGGAGAGGGCGGCGTGCGCGAGTCGTCGACACCGGCGAAAGGGCGCGTTGGGCGCGAAGTTCCATGCGTGATCTCGTCTCAGATGTACTTGGCCGCATCAGCGCCGCCTCGAAACAAGGCGTGACGGATCGACCAGCGCGGCATTCTATGGCAGCGCTGTGGCGCCAAAACCGCCATGAGCCCGAAGCCGATCGTTACACTGCCGCCCATGTTGTATTTGCTCATCCCGTTCGCGCTGGCGGCCGCGCTCGCCGGGTTTGTCATCGTGCACCTCGTCATGGTGGCGCTGGTGCCCAAAACCCTGGTCTACATGCTGCGCGGGCGCTGAACACCGGCCCGCACACCCCAAGGAACACACCATGAACATCCAACGCCCCAGACGCCTTCACCACATCGACGGCGACGCCGTCCTCCAGGAAGCCGTGGACCGCATAGCCACCGCCCACAAGCTCTCCACCGCTCGCCGCAACTTTTTACGCGGCTCGCTCACCCTGGGCGGCCTGGCCATGCTCAGCGGCTGCGTGCTCGACGACAGCGAATCCGTCAACACCGCCCTTACCCGCATCTCGCGCATCAACGACGACGTGCAAGGCCTGCTGTTTGACCCGAATCGCCTGGCCCCCACCTACCCCGACTCCATGATCACCCGGCCCTTTCCCTTCAACGCCTACTACGGCGAAGACGAGGTGCGCGAGGTGGACGAAGACAGCTACCGCCTTGAAGTCGCCGGCCTGGTCGCCGACAGGCGCAAATGGTCGCTGCCCGAGCTGCGCGCCATGCCCCAGGCCGACCAGGTCACCCGCCACATCTGCGTCGAAGGCTGGAGCGCCATCGGCAAATGGGGCGGTGTGCCCTTCTTCCATTTTTTGCGCAGGGTGGGCGCCGACACCACGGCCAAATACGTGGGTTTTAAATGCGCCGACGACTACTTCACCAGCATAGACATGGCCACCGCCCTGCACCCGCAAACCCTGCTGGCGCTGACCTACGACGGCCAGGTGCTGCCGCCCAAATACGGCTTCCCGATGAAGCTGCGCATGCCCACCAAGCTGGGCTACAAAAACCCCAAACACATCCAGGCGATTTTTGTCACCAACACCTACCCTGGCGGCTACTGGGAAGACCAGGGCTACAACTGGTTCGGAGGCAGCTGAGTCCGCTCAGAGGCCCCGCAACACCGGCAACAAGGCATCCAGCTCAGGGTGCCTGCCGTTTTTTCTTCAAAAACTTTTCCAACACACTTTCATCAAGGACAACACCATCATGAACATCAACACCAAAACTTTGACCGCCGCCCTCCTGTCCGCCTGCCTGCTCGCCGCCGGCGGCAGCGCCCTGGCACAGGACGCCATGAAAAAAGACGCCATGGGCAAGGATGCGATGGCCGGCAAGGACGCCATGGCCAAGGATGGCATGAAGAAGGACGGCATGAAAAAAGACGCGATGGCCAAAGATGCCATGGGCAAGGACGCCATGGCCAAAGACGGCATGAAGCACGACGGCGACAAGATGGCCATGGCCAAAAAGGACAAGATGAAGAAGGATCACATGGCCAAGGACGGCATGAAAAAAGACGCCATGGGCAAGGACGAGATGAAGAAGTAAATAAAAAAAGGCCGCGACGCCGGGCGCGTGGAGGCCGGGCTTTTCAGCCCGGCCTCCGGTATACCGCGTCAACCGCTGCGCTTGCGCCGCGGCCTAAGCACCTTCAATGCCAATTGGCCGCCAGCGCATTCGTGAGTGCGGTTTTCTGGGCGCTGTCCGGCAGCGCGGATATGGCTGTGGTTGCACTTGACGGGGTACCGAAGGCGGCCATGGCACTGACCAGCTTGTCCACATCCGTGTCCAGCAAGGTCTTGTTCTCACCAGATTTGATCTGCTCAACGTGGTAGGCATTACCTGAGTACCAGCCCTGCACGGTGAGCTTGTCGGCGGTACCCATGATGCTGACCTGCAGGTCATTGGCGGATTTGGCGAACCACAGCTGGTCGGCATTGACATTAGCCAGGAACTGCAGCACGTCGGTGTTGCCGGCTGCCGCGTCGTTTTCCTGCACCACATCCGACCCATCGCCGCGCCCAAACCGGTATGTGTCCGAGCCCGTGCCGCCGGCCAAGGTGTCGTTACCCGCACCGCCCGACAAGGTGTTGGCATTGCCATCGCCCGTGAGGGTGTCGTTGAACGCCGTGCCCACCAGGTTCTCTATGCCCACCAGGGTATCGGTGACGGTCGTGGTACCCGCCGCGCCAGTGGCCACTACCTTGCTCACCTTGCCAGTGAACAGGTTGGCCACTATGCCGGCGGCCGCGCTTAGAATGCTGTAGTCCGCCGTGTCCGAGCCATCGACGGTTCCGCCTTCCAGCCAATCTGTGCCCGCCCCGGCGTACAGCCAGTCGGATCCCTCATCGCCATACAGACTGTCGTTGCCCGCGCCAGCCGACAGCGTGTCGTTGCCCCGGTGGCCATACAGATGGTCATTGCCATCGTTGCCATTCAAGCTATTGGCAATGTCATTACCGTTGATGAAGTCCCCCCCACCCGTACCCACTACGTTTTCAATGGCGATCAATTGGTCTATGGAAAAGAGATAGTCGCCACCAAAGTTAACATACTTATACACTCTCCCCGCGTTCACGGTCAGGGTGACGTCGATGCGGCTCAGGCCGCAGCGGCTGTAGTCCGCAGTGTCAATGTCCGCCCCGCCATCCAGGGTGTCGCTGGCGACCCCGGCATACAGCACGTCGGCCCCCTCATCGCCATACAGCCGGTTATCGTAGTTTCTATAAAAACTGGGGGACCACCCCTTGTTGTCGTAGAACGTACCGACTGACAGCGTGTCGTTCCCCAAGCCGCCCCACAAGTGTTTGGCGTTGCCATCACCGGTGATGACGTCGTCCCCACCCGTACCCACCACTCCTTCGATGCCCACCAAGGTGTCTGTGGAGCTGACAGGGCCGCCAGCCACAAGGAACTTATCCACCTTGCCCGTGACCAGGTCGGCATTGATGCGGGCCATGCCGCTGCGGCTGTAGTCTGCCGTGTCCGCTCCATCGGTGTTCCCGCCTTCCAGCCAATCGTTACCGGTACCGGCATACAGCACGTCGGATCCCTCATCGCCATACAGGCGGTCGTTGCCCGTGCCAGCTAACAGCATGTCGTTGCCCCGGCCGCCATGCAGTTCGTCATTACCATCGTTGCCATTCAAGCTATTGGCATTGTCATCACCAGTGATGACGTCGTCCCCACCCGTACCCACCACGTTTTCGATGCGCACCAACGTATCTGTGGAGCTGACAGGGCCGCCAGCCACAAGGAACTTATCCACTTTGCCCGTGACCAGATTGGCATTGATGCGGGCCAGGCCACTGCGGCTGTAGTCCGCCGTGTCAATGCCCGCCCCGCCATCCAGGTAGTCATTGCCCGCACCGCCACTCAGGCTGTTGGCATTGCCATCACCCGTGAGGCTGTCGTCGAACGCCGTGCCCACCAGGTTCTCTATCCCCACCAGGGTATCGGTGGCGTTCGCCGTGCCTGTCGTACTCGCCACGCTAACACTGGCCACACCGGCTTTGCCCTGCAGGTCGGTATAAGCCGTGGCGGACGCCGGGAACGCCGTGTCCGAAACATACACCCGCAGGTTGTTGCTTTCGTTGGGAAACTCCAGGCGCCCCCACAGCGCCAGCGCGCTGATGCTGTAGCTGGCGCCCAGGTCCAGCTCGAAATAAGGCTTGGTACCCAGCGTCCAGGCAATGTTGCTGGTAGCCGGCGTCGCCCCTCCGTTCCAGGCTCCACCCACGCTGCCGTCGGTCAAGGCCAGGGGGTTGTGGTACTTGTTGACGTTGGCGGTATCGGCGCCGCTGTCGGCACCAGCCCCGACCGGCCTACCAAAGGCGATGTCCATATTGTTCGCATCAAACACCTTCAGCCCCGTCAGGTTCAGGATCGTGTTGCCGTCCGCGTGGTAGATGCGGATGTAGCGCCCCGTCTTGTTAACGTCCGCGCGCGTGCCGGTGGCCACCACCTTGCTCACCTTGCCGGTGGACAGGTTCGCCACTATGCCGCCGCCCGCGCTTAGCGTGCTGTAATCGGCCGTGTCAACGTCAGCCCCGCCATCCAGGTAGTCGTTGCCCGAACCGGCCGACAGCGTGTCGTTGCCACCATTGCCGTACAGCGTGTCGTTGTCTGCCTCGCCGTACAGGGTGTCATTTCCCGCAGCACCTGACAGAATGTCGTTGCCGTCGCCGCCCCGCAACATACTGCTCATGCTGTTGGCATAAAGGACGTTAGCCAGCGCATTGCCCCAGCCGTTGACGGCTGTTCCCACCAACACGAGTTGCTCCACATTGGCCCCCAGCGTGTAGTCAATACTGCTCCACACGATGTCGATGCCTTCGTTCAGATTTTCCGCCACCGTGTCGCCCGCGCTGTCTACGCAATAGACGTCGTCATTCTTGCCGCCGTACATGGCGTCATTTCCCGTACCGCCATCCAGCATGTCGTTGCCCGCACCGCCACTCAGGGTGTTGGCATTGCCATCCCCCGTGAGGGTATCGTTGAACGCTGTCCCCACCAGGTTCTCTATGCCCACCAGGGTATCGATGCCCCCCCCCTTGTTCACCTTGCCGGTGGACAAGTTGGCCACTACGCTTACGCCCACGCTTAGCGTGCTGTAATCGGCCGTGTCAATACCCGCCCCGCCATCCAGGGTGTCGTTGCCGCCGCTGCCGCACAGCGTGTCGTTGCCAGCAAGGCTGCTCAAGCTGTTGGCATTGCCATCCCCCGTGAGGATGTCGTTGAACATCGTGCCCACCAGGTTCTCTATGCCCACCAGGGTATCGGTGGCGGTCGCGGTGCCTGTCGTGCTGCTCGTCACGCTGACACTGTCCACCCCGGCGTTGTGCACCAGGTCGGTATAAGCCGTGGCGGACGCCTGGAACGCCGTGTCCGAAACAAACACCCGTAGGTTGTTGCTCCCCTCCGGGTAATCCAGGCGCCCCCATATCGCGAGCGCGCTGATGCTGTAGCTGCCGCCCAGGTCCAGTTCGAAATACGGTTTCGTCCCAACCGTCCAGGCAATGTTGCTGGTGGCCGGCGTCGCCCCTCCGTTCCAGGCTCCGCCCACGCTGCCGTTGGTCAGGGCCAGGGGGTTGTGGTACTGGCTGATGCCCACCGTGTCGGCGCCGACATCAGCCCCTGCCTTGACCGATTTCCCCAAGGCGATGTCCACACCGTTCACGTCATACACTTTCAGCCCCGTCAGGTTCAGGACCGTGTTGTCATCCGGGTGGTAGATGCGGATGTAGCTCCCGCTCATGTAGTTCCCGCTCATCGCGACATTCACGCGCGCGCCGGTGGCCACCACCTTGCTCACCTTGCCGGTGGACAGATTCGCCACGATGCCGCCGCCCGCGCCTGTGCTGTAATCGGCCGTGTCAATGTCCGCCCCGCCATCCAGGGCGTCATTGCCGCCGCTGGCGCGCAGTGTGTCGTTGCCGGCAAGGCCAAGCATCCTGTCGTTGCCGTCAGTGCCTGTCAGCACATCGGGGCCAGGGGTTCCCACAAACAGGTTGACCGCCTGGGTGGCTGCGCTGGCCATGCTTTGGGTACCAAACTTATCGGTGTAGCTGACGTTCACGCGCACCGCCTGCCCGGCCAGGGCGGGCGTGAGCGTGAAGTTGTCGGCCTTGGCCCCGCTGATGTCGCTCCAGCTGGCGCCATCCGCCGAACTTTGCCATTGGTAGGCGTAGGTCAAAGGGCCGTCCGGGTCCACCAGGCTGCCGGCAACCCTCAGCGTATCGCCCTGCTTGACGGTGGTGGTGGCCGTCACTTCCGCAGTGCCCAGCATCAAGGTGACCCCGCCCGTGGACGGATCGTTGACGTCGACGACCTTCGCCGTGACGGCACTGGTCACGGTTTCGGCCAGGTCAAGGCTGTCGCCATAGCCGGCCTTGACCCTGATGAACTTGCCCACCTGCGCCTGGCCCAAGGTCAGCGTAGCGTCCGTGGCACCGCCGATGTCGGTCCAGTTGTTGAGGCCGTCCTCCGAGCTTTGCCATTGATAGCTCACCATGCCCGCCACATTCAGGCTGCTCGCCGCCAATTCCTGTTTCTGCGCAGCCGTGCCGCTGATCGTGACCCCACCCACCACCACGATGAAGCTCTGCGTGGCCGGTGTCACGGAGTAACCATCGCTGACGCCGTAACTGAGGGTGACTGGACCGTTGTAATTGGGTGTGGGCGTGAAAGTCCACTGCTTCTTGACGGTGTCGAAAAGCGACAGCGTGCCATTGGTGGCGCGCAGGCTGTCGATCGACATCGGATTACCCTCCGGATCGCTGTAACCCTTCAGCAGGTCCTTCTCGGTGATGATGTAGTTCTGCATGTTCATGATGCCGTCCGCCAGCTGAGCCAAGACGCCTGTCACTGCAGGCGCATCATTGACCGCCATGACCTGGACCTTGGCCTGTATGGCCTTGCCGGACTCCCTGCCACTGCTGTCCCTGGCCACCGCGGTAAACGCATTGAGCGTGCCGTTGGCGTCGGCCTGGGGCAACCAGAAGAGCTTGTGCGTCTCATCCACGATGTTGTTGCTCACCACGTTCCAGGGCATGGCCGCTTCCAGCGACTCGCCTATCCACAGGAATCCGCTGGTCACGGCCCTGATGACATAGTTCGGGCCAGCCACGCTATCCTGGGCTTGCACGCTCTGGGTCCGCATCTGGCTGAGCGTGATGGTGGCAAGGCCGTCTTCGTCCACACTTGCGATGGCGCCCTTGAACTGTGCCAGCGTGGGCGCCTCGTCGACCTGCGTGACGTCAAAAGTCAGCGTGTTGGAAATCCAAGTCTTGTTGTCGGGCGCGAGAACCGCAGAAAAAGCGCCATACTGGTCCATGACCGAGAAGGTGAAGCTGGCGTAGTTGGTGCCGTATTTATTGGCGGTCGGGCTGAACACCAGCCGGCCGGCGGCCAGGTCGGCGGCGCTGACCACCTGCCCCTCGACGACGCTGGTGGCAACCTTGTTGGCGCCAATGAGCTCGAACACTCCAGCCTTGGTCGGGGGAAGCGTGTCGATGCGCACGGCACTTAAACTGTCGCCTACGTTGTCGTCGCGAAAGCCAAGGTCCTGGGCGGTGATCGCGTAACTGCCATCCTCCTTGAGGGTGATGGTCTTGTCGGCGGCCTTGGGGGCGGTATTGGCTGCTTGGACCAGCCCGTCAAGCCAGCTTGCACCCATGGTGCCATTGAAAAATTCGAACTTCTCGATCGCGTAGCTGCCCAGGGCCGGCGCGGCAAAACTCATGCTCTCGCCCGACGCCAGCGAGAGCGTGACCTGCCCGTTGGCCAGGCTGGCCTTGACCTGCGAAGATTGGATGGTCGTTTTCCCGCTGGCGTCCAGGAACACGATGCGGTCGTCGGTGCCCTCTGTGTCGGTGATGCTGTTCTGCCCGCCACTCCCCTGCTTGAGCAGGTAACGGTCATCGCCCTTGCCACCGTCCAGCTTGTTTTTGCCGGCACCGCCGTCCAGCGTATCGTTGTCCGCTCCTCCGTACAGGAAATCATCGCCGCCCAGACCGGACAGCGTGTTCTTGCCGGCGCCACCGACCAGCGCGTAGGACTTGCCGGCAACGGTGCCGGCCAGGTTGTCGTTGGTCCCCGCGCTCGTCATCAACGTCTTGTTCGAGGCCGCGGCGAGCAGAGCCACGACATCGGCATAGCCCCACGCCGTGCCGTCATCAAAAACAATTTTTTCGATCAGGCCGTCAGGGTTGCCGCTGAAGTAGTTCTTCAGGGTCACCGAATCGACATTGCCGGCCCACGTGAGCAAGAGGTCCTTGCCATTGTTCACCTTGCTTGCCGATGTTTTGCGCATGCCGTCCGCAAACGCCGTCAAGTCCAGGGTATCCACCGGCGCCGGGCCGGTGCTGTGCTCGAAGTCCTGGATGGTGTCGGCACCTCCGGCTGGTTTAAAAATATACGTATCCGCGCCGGCGCCGCCGTCGAAGGTATTGTTGCTGGCGTTGCCCGAGAAGGTATCGGCCATGGCCGTGCCGATCACGTTCTCGATATTGCTGACGGTATCGGTGAAGGTCGTGGTGGCATTGCTGTCCACCGTCGCCACGTCGACCTGCGTCACGGACGGGTCGGCCGCCAGGCTGATGTAGCTCGCGTCCGCGTCAAACGCGGTGCTCGAAACGTAGATCCGCAGGTTGCTGCTCTCGGCCGATACATCCCCGCGCCCCCACAGGGCGATGGAATCGATATTCCACAAAGCCTTGAGGTCGGTGGCGCTCGCGCTGCCCAGGTCCAGCTCGATATAGCCCTTGGCGCCGCTGACCCAGGTCAGGTTGCTGGCGCCGGATTTTTGCTGGTTCCAGATGCCTCCCACGTTGGCGTCGGTGAGCGCCTTCTTGTTGTGGTAAGTGTCGTCGACGCTGCCCGCATCGTCGGCGCCGACCTTGCTTTCCTTGCCGGCGGCCACGTCCACCCCTCCCACGTACACCTTCAACCCCGTCAAGGACAGGTTCGCCAAGGCGCCCGCCGCATCGGTGTGGTAGATGCGGATGTAGCGCGCGCTCGTTCCCGCCAGGTCTATCGACGTTCCGGCCAGTATCTTCTGCAGCTTGCCGGTGGCCAGATCGACATTGATGCTGCCGGCCATGCCGCTGATGCTGCAGTCCAGGGTGTCCGTGCCGTTCCCGCCGTCTATCACATCAGTCTCAGCCGCCATGCCCTGGCGGATCACGTCATCGTCATCGCCGCCCTTGATCGTGTCGTTGCCCTTGTCGCCGTACAACGTGTCGTTGCCCTTGCCGCCATCCACGAGGTCATTGCCGGCACCGCCCCACAGCACGTCGGCCGTGTCGCTGCCCGTGAGGGTATCGGCCACGGACGTGCCCCTGAGTTTCTCGATGCTGGTCAAGGTGTCGGTAAACGTCGTGATGTCCTTGGTATTGACCGTACCGACGTCGACCCAACCCATGGAAGCCATAGCCCCGGTAGCGGATGCCAACTGCTCGTAGCTCAGACTGAGGCCTCCCGGCGACACCAGGGGCATTTCCGAGACAAAGATGCGCAGGTTGTTGCTTTTCGCAGGGGTGAGGCCGTCGCCGCCCAGCACCAGCGCATTGATGTCGCGCACGACACCCAAGTCCAGCTCCAGGTATTTTTTTCCGCTGCCGCTGTCGGTGCCGGTGGCCAGCTTTTTGCCGCTGGCCACGTCCACGTCGCCCACATACACCTTCAGCCCCGGCAGCGAGAGTTCGGAGCTATCGTCGTAGTGGTAGATGCGGACATAACGGCCCTTGGAGCCTACGCTCACGGACATACCGGCCATCAGCTTGTAGACCACGCCGGTGGCCAGGTTGGCCTTGATGCCGCCGGGCATGTCGGCGTCATTGACGCCGTAGTCCACCATATCAATGCCGTTGCCGCCGTTTATCGATTCATTCACGCGCTCCCTGTCCTGCAGGACGATGTCATCGCCCTCGCCGCCTATCATGGTGTCCGTGCCCAGGCCGCCCGAGATCACGTCGCTGCCCGCGCCGCCGTCCACCACGTCGTTGCCGACGTCGCCGGCCAGGAAGTCGTCACCGCCCATGCCCTGCAGGGTGTCGTTGCCCTCCTTGCCAAAGAGGGCGTTTTTGCCGGCATTGCCGGTGAGCTTGTCGGCCAGTGCCGTTCCAATCAGGTTCTCAATATCGATGAGCGTGTCGGTGACCGTCACGTTGGCGGCCGTGGCTATATAGAACCGGTCCAGAACGGCCTCTGGAACGCCTTCCAGCTCGCTGTAAGTCATGGTGAGCGGCGTGCCCGACACATACAACCGCAAATTCTCGCTCCCGGAAGACGCGCCGCCCGGCCTGCCCCACAAGGAAACCGAGTCGATGAGCTTCGCGCTTCCCAGGTCCAGTTCGAGACAGGACTGGCCGTCGGCGTCAACCCTGGTGGCCATCTTGACCGCCACTTCCACGCCGCCCGAATACACGCTCAGCCTGTCCAGCACCGGGGCCTCAAGCGATCCGCCGGCGTGGAGGATACGGATGTACTGCCCCGTCACCCCGATGCTGACACTGCCCCCCTCAAAAAACTCGATGGCCGTGCCCAGGGTCAGATTGGCTTCGATGCCTTTTGTGGTCTGGCTGCTGATATCCGTCACGCTGAAATCCACCGTGTCGTTGTCGGCGCCGCCGTTGAGCGTATCGCCGCCCCGCCGCTCCGAATACTGCACGATCATGTCGTCGCCGCTGCCGCCGCGCACATCGTCCCTGCCCGCATCGCCGGCCAGCTTGTCGTTGCCCTCGCCGCCATCCAGTATGTCGTCGTCGTCGCCGCCGAAGAGCACGTCATCCGCCGCACCGCCCGCAAGCGTGTCCTTGCCGCCATTGCCGGTCAGCATATTGGTCTTGCTGTCTCCAGTCAGGCTGTCAGCCAGCGAGGTGCCGACCAGGTTTTCGATCTCGGTCAGCGTGTCGGTGGAGGTAGACCTGGATTTGACATCCACTTTTGGCAAATCAATGCTTGTCACCGCGGCGTTGAATGCCAGGTCGGCGTAAGTGAGTGTGTCGAATGCCGTGTCCGACATATACACCCGCAGGTTGTTTCCCCCGGGCTCATAATCCGTACGCCCCCACAGCGTGATCGTGCCGATGTCGTAAGAATCGCCGAGGTCCAGCTCGAAATAGGGTTTGCTGTCGAGCTGGTTGCCGTACGCCCAGGCAATGTTGCTGGTTTCCGGCGTACTCTTTCCGTTCCAGGCCAAGCTCCCGTCCTTATTGCCCTCGGCCAGGGTGCCGTCGGTCAGGGTCAGGGGGTTATGGAACATCTTGATGCCGTCCGCCCAGGCGTCCTTGTCGGCCCAGGCCGTGACCGATTTTCCATGGGCGATTTCCAGGTCGTTCGTGTCATATACCTTGAGCCCCGTCAAGTTCAGGACCTGGTTGATCTCCGGATGGGCCGGGTCCGGGTTGCCGTCCTGGTGGTAGATGCGGATGTAGCGCCCCGTCTTCCCTCCAGCGCTAAAACTGGTGCCTTCCAGCGTCTTGATGACCTGTCCCTTGGCCAGATCGGCGACAATGCCTATCGATGTGCGGCCGCCCAGTACCGACGAGCTGTAGTCCGCAGTGTCGATACCGGAACCACCATCGATCACGTCGCTGTCCAGTCCCACGTCCTGCACAAAAAGGTCGTCATCCTCACCGCCTAGCAGCGTGTCGGCACCCGGCCCGCCCGTAATGACGTCGTTTCCGGCGAGCCCCATCAGGCGGTCATCGCCCTCGTTGCCAACCAGGGCATTCACCCCGGAACTGCCCACGATGATGTCGTTCAGCGCCGTGCCGATCAGGTTCTCGATGCCGACCAGGGTGTCGGTGAAGGTCCGACTGGCCGCCGTGTCCACCGTGGCCACATCCAGTTTTTGCACCACGTCTTCCTTGGCCGCCAGCAGTTCATAGGCCAGGGCTTTGACCTTGGCCTTGTCGATGGCCAGGGCCTGGGACTCAGCGTCGATCAGGCTGTCGAAACTCGTGTCCGAGACATAGATGCGCAGGTCGTCGCTCTCGGCGGGAATGTCAGCGCGGCCCCACAATGCGATGGAGTCGATGGCCATCACGCTGCCCAGGTCCAGCTCAATATAGGGCTTGGTGCCGCCCATGCGAGCCAGGTTGCTCACCCCATTTATTCCGCCGTTCCACTTCCCGCCCACCTCCGCATCAGTCAGCGCCTTGGGGTTGTTCAGCTGCTCAGCGCTGTTATTTTCGTTGTTGCCGACGATATGCTGCTTTCCGGCAGCCACGTCCACCCCGCCCGAATACACCCTCATTCCCGTCAACGCCAGAGTCTTCTTGCTCTTCGTGAGTTGATCATCATCATTGTCGATATTGTGGTAAATCCGGATGTAGCGCCCGCTGCGGCCAACGGCCACGGGGGTGCCCTCCAGCACCTTGACCAGGCTCTCTCCGGCCAGGCTCTCCCCGGTCGGCAGGGTCACGGAGGCCTTGCCCAGGTTGGCCATGATGCCCCTGGTGGTCAAGCCCCTGAGGTCCGTGATGCTGACGTCCACCGTGTCGACACCGCTGCCGCCATTGATCATGTCGCTATCCGGCCCGATGTCCTGGTAGATGGTGTCATTGTTCGCGCCGGCGTTGATGACGTCCGCGCCCGGGCCCGCGCCCAGCCTGTCGTCACCATCGCCGCCGTCCAGGAAGTCCTTGCCCTCACCCCCCACCAGTACGTCATCGCCTTGCGCGCCAACAAGCGTGTCATCGCCTTGGATGCCAGACAGCGCGTTGTCATTGGCATCACCCTTGAGGGTGTCGTTGAGCACGGAGCCGATCAGGTTCTCGATATTCTTGAGGATGTCGTACACCGTGGTGCTGGCGGCCAGGTCCACTGCCGCCGCCACCACATCGACGCGCCGCACGGCGGAGTTGGCCGCCAGGTCGGCATAGGTCGCAACGGGAGGGGAAGCTGGCTTAAGTGGGTTTTCCGGCACCACATAGACCACCAGGTCGCTTGTGTTCCCGAAGCGATCCTTCGACTTGTTACCCCATAACACAATGGAACTGATGTCCCTGGACGAGCCCAGATCCAGTTGCATGTAGATTCCGTCAAAGCCCGCGGTCCAGGCCTGCGCCCCATCTATGCTGCCATCTGTAAGCTTCGTCGTCTTATCGATCGAAGTACCCGTCTTGTCATCGCCATATGACACGGAGATTCCGGCGGCTACCTCCGTCCCGATCCCAGAGACCGGATCCTGCCCATCCACATACACCTTCAGCTCAGCCAAAGACAAAATGGGCTTATTGCCATCCTTCACGTCCTGCCCGCCCTTCAGATAGATGCGGATATAGCGCCCCGTCGCATTGACCGCGATGGGCGCGCCGGTGCGGGAATAGGTGATGGCCGTGCCCGCAGACAGGTCGGCCACGACGCCCGTGGCGCCCATGATTGGGCGCGTGCCCGCGGGAAACACGTCCATGCTGAAATCCACCGTGTCCACACCGTCGCCGCCGTCCAGGGTGTCCCACGCCCCCGACATTCCCGGGAAGTAGGCATCAAAGCCCTGCTGGATGACATCGTCGCCAGCGCCTCCCAGGACGAAGTCCTTGCCCGTCCCGCCTCTCAATATGTCCGCGTCGGCGCCACCGTCCAGGCTGTCGTTGCCGGCCATGCCGCGCAAAACGTCGTTGCCTGCCATGCCGATGAGCACGTCGTCGCCGTCGGCCATGTCCCCCAGGCACTGGTCTGTATATCCCAGCAGCACATTGTCTTCAGCATCCCCCGCCAGCGTATCGGCGCCCGTCGTACCGATCAGGTTTTCAATACTCTCCAGCGTGTCATAAGCCGTCGCGGTGGCGCTTGCCATCACGGTGTCCAGATTAAGCTGCACCACCTGGGAATTCGTCGCCAGGTTGCTGTAGTTCGCGGACGCATCGAACGCCGTGTTCGACACATAGATCCGCAGGTTGTTGCTTAGCGCGACATTGGCCGGGTTTCCCCACAAGACCATGGAACTGATCATCTGCCAGGTTCCGAGGTCCAGCTCGATGTAGGGATTGAAGCCCCGCGCGATAGCCAGCCTGCTGAAGTCCAGCACACCATCCGTCAGGGACCCGCGCCAGTTGCCGGCATCAATGGTCTTGCCCTGGTCATCCTTGACCAGGTGATCCACACCCGCGGCCACGTCCACCGTGCCCACATACACCTTCAAGCCCGCCAGCGCCAGATCCAGGTCCGCATCCGCCATATCGTTGTGGTAGATGCGGATATAGCGCCCCAGCGCATTGAGCTTGACGCTGGTACCTGCCACGATCTTGGCCACCTGCCCCATCGCCAGGTCGGCACGGATGATGCCGGCCATGCTGCCATCGCCGCTGTAATCCACGGTGTCCGTGCCGTCATCGCCGTGATAGGTGTCGTGGGACAAGTCCACCCGGCCGACGATCCGGTCACCCCCGAAGCCGCCGCAGATGGTATCGTCGCCCTCTTCGCCATCCAGGTCGTCATTGCCGAAATCGCCTTCAACGTAGTCGCAGCCCCCACCCGCCTTCACCATGTCGTCACCGAAGCCGCAGTGGATGGTGTCATTGTCCAGGCCCGTTCCCAGCGCGTTCGCGTCTTCGTTACCCTCGGTGGTATTACCCGACAAATCACCGGCACGAGGCAAACCGCTGCTGATCGTCACCTGCTCTATGCCGGTGAGCGTATCCGTCACAATGGTCCTGGCATTTGTATCCACCACGGCCACATCGATGCGGGCGACATCGGCCCTGGCATCCAGCGCGGTATCGTTTGAACCGCCCAGGATGTCCTCCGAGACGTACACCTTCAGGTTCTGGCTGTTGGCGGGCACACTGGGGTCACCCCACAGGGCGATCGCATCGATGGACTGCGACTGCCCCAGGTCGAGTTCAATGTACGCGCCCACTGTGCTGCTCGTCACAGAGGCGGCTGTGCTGCCTGCTTCGTTGCCCACCTTGGCATCCGTCAGTGCCGCCAGGTTGCTGCTGGAAGCGCCGTTGCCGCCAGCCGTGACCGTCCAACTGCCGGCGGTGGTCACGTCCACCTCGCCTGAATACACCGCCAGCCCCGTCAGCGACAGCGTCTTCGTGTTGTCACTGTGGTAAATGCGGATGAACCGGCCCTTGCGCGCCTGCGGGCCTTGCGGACCCTGCGGCATCTCGACGAAAGTCCCATTGAGAGTTCTGGTCACAGTGCCATTGCCCTGCGCATCCAGCTTGATATCCTTCTCCCTATCTATGCTGCCCTCCATGGGCCGGATGGTGTAGTTCACCGTATCCTTGCCAGTCCCGCCGTTCAGCACGCTGCCGTCCCGCCACATGCCCTGCTGGATCAGGTCGTTGCCCTCGTCGCCATTGACGGTATTCGCACCCATCCCGCCGGCAAGGGTGTCGTTGTCGGCCCCTCCGCTGAGCGTGTCGTTGCCGGCGCCGCCGTCCAGGCTGTCGTTGCCGGCGCCTCCCGCCAGGCTGTCGTTGCCCGCACCACCGTACAAGGCGTTGTCCTTGGTATCGCCCGTGAGCTTGTCATTGAATGCCGTGCCCACCACACCCTCGATATTGGAGAGCGTGTCGAAGTAGGTCGTGTTACTCACACGCCTGGTGACCTGCCGGGTCGCCAGACTCAAATCGGCCACGATGCCGGCCGTGGCCAGGCCATAGTCCACCGTGTCCCAGCCCGTGCCTCCGTCCAGGCCGTCATTGCCCGCTTCCCCTCGCTGGACAAACAGGTCGCCACCGGCCCCGCCGCTGAGGGTGTCCGAGCCCGCGCCGCCATCCAGGGTGTCGTTGCCGTTGTCACCGCTCAGGGTGTCATCGTCATCCCCGCCCACGAGCTGGTCGTCGCCATTGCCACCGCTGATCACGTCATTGCCCTTGCCCCCCGACAGGCTGTTGGCATAACCATCACCGCGCAGCACGTCAAAAAGCGTGGAGCCGATGACGTTTTCGATGCCTGTCAGTTTCAGGACCGGAACGGAGTTCGGGCGAAGGAAATCGGGCGCCCGCCCGGCCCACCCATTGTTCAGATCGACCTCGACGCCAGCAGGTGATAAGTACTCTACGGGGCCAACAAAAGGAATCACCTGTATCACAGGCGGAAGTTGCACAACACCGCTAAAGTCCACCGTGTCCCTGCCCGCACCGCCGTCCAGGATGTCCGCCGTGCTCGGGTCATCCGCAGTCAGCAGGTCGTCGCCATCGCCGCCGCTGATGGTATCCACGTCGGCGCCGCCGTCCAGGCTGTCGCTCCCCGCCCCGCCCAGAAGGGAGTCGGCGCCGGCGCCACCCTTCACAACGTCATTGCCATCACCGCCATCCAGCACGTCGTTGTCTTCGCCGCCATCCAGGCTGTCGTTCCCCGCCTTGCCCAGGAGGGTGTCGATGCCGGCCTGGCCCAACAGCGTGTCATTGCCCGCCCCGCCGTCAAGCACATCATTGCCCGCGGCACCCGCCAGGGTATTGGCATCACTATCGCCCGTGATAATGTCGTGGAGCACCGTGCCGGTAAGGTTTTTGATGCCGATCAGGGTGTCGGTGTAGGTCACGTCAGGCGTTGTGTCCGTCGTGAGCACATCGAATTTCTTCACGTTACCGTTGGTTGCCAGATCACCGTACTTGCCTGTAAACGCATTGCTGGACACATACACCCGCAGGTTGTTGCTCCAATCGCCGATCCCAGCAACTCCCCATAAGGCGATCGAATCAATCGCCTGCAAAGAACCCAGGTTCAGCTCGATATAAGGTTTGCTTCCGACATCCCAACCAAAGTTAATCACCGATGCAACGGCCATGTTGCTGGCTGCCCCTGTTTTTTTGTTCCACTCGCCCCCAACCACCCCGTCAGTCAAAGCGGTCGGGCTGTCGTTTTCTGACGGCTTGGAACGCTTGTCGGCCGAAGTTATGCTGCTCAAACCATAGGCCACTTCTTTTCCGGCTGCGGTAAATACCTTCAGGCCCGTGAGCGCCAGGTCCAGCGTAGAACTCACCGCATCGGTATGGTAGATGCGGATGTATTGCCCCTGTACGCCGATCTTGACGTTGGTGCCTTCCAGGAGCTTGCGGACCTTGGCCCCAGCCAGGTCCGCCACAATGCCCTTGCGGGTTTTTGCCAGCAAACTTCCCAATGCCTCCGCCTCGTAGCTCAGCACATCGTCGGCATCACCGGAAATGGTCGAGTTGTTTTTTTCGACCTTGCCTTGCAGGGTTTTGACAACCTTATCGCCCGCGACGGGGGGAAGCACAACAGGGCCGGAAGAAAGACTGGCCGCGGACATGCGGCGGTTCAGCTTCACCGGTGGGGACACCATCTGGTTCTTTGACGTGTCGCTATGCTGAATGTTGACGAGATCGTCCGTGTAGGTGACGGTGGCGCTGGTGTCCACCTGCCCCACGTCGATACGCGCGACACCGGCATCGCCTGTCAGGGCAGCATAAGTCCTGGAGCCGAATGCCTGGTCCGAGAAGAAGATTCGCAGGTTGTTACTCCATGCACTGTTTCCCTCGACGCCCCACAGCGAGATCGAGTTGACATCTATGCTGGCCTGCAGCTCGAGATCAATGAAGGCTTTGTAGTTGCTGTCCTTGCTTTGCGCATAGGCGTAGCTCTTCTTTCCACCCAGGACAGTGTCCGTCAGCGCCCAGATGTTGTCATACTCGGTGTTGACAAGCGTGTTGCCGGAATCCGCGCCATCCACTCCCGAGGAAGACTCAAAATTGGACCCGGCCATATTGGTTAGGGGTCCACCAGGCGCTGTGGGCAAATACACCTTGAGCCCCGTCAGCGCCAGGATCTGTGTTGCATCCGTGTGATAGATACGGATGTACTTGGCTGTTTTGGCCTTGCCATCGTCAAAAGTGGCAAAGGTGCCATCGAAGACCTTGGTCGCCTTTCCTGCTTGCAGGTCGACCATAACACGCCCCTCCCCGGCCCGGACCTGATAGATGACCGTATTGCTGCCCCCACCGCCATCGACTGTTTCGTTCACACGCTCCATGAACTGCTCGACGGTGTCGTCGCCCTCACCGCCAAAGATGCGGTCCCAGCCCAGGCCGCCTTTCAAGACATCATTGCCCTTGCCACCCGTGAGGATGTCATTACCCGCGCCACCGTCAAGTTCGTTGGCGTTGTCATCGCCCGTGATCGTGTCGTCAAATGGAGTGCCGACCACATTTTCAATACTGGTGAGTGTGTCGTGAAAGGTCGTGGAGGGACTGGAGGTATCCACGATGTCCACGTCGAAACGGTTCACCGCCCTGTTGAGCGCGAGTGTGTCATAGGTGCTGTCCGCATTGAATGCCTCGTTCGACACATACACCCGCAAGTTGTCGCTCAATACCGGATCGTCCGCATTCCCCCACAAGGCCATCGAATCGATGGACTGCACGCCACCTAAGTCCAGATCAATGTAGGCCTTCTTACTCACGCTATCGGCCGAGCTACTTTTGAGCGGCCCACCCTGATCCACAACAACCTTGCCCACCCCCATGAATTTGTCATCCACAATCAACGCGGTACCATCCACAACGACCTTCAGCCTGGCCAGCGCCACGCTTCGATCCACCTTCGTGGCATCCGTGTGATAGATGCGGATATAGCGCCCTGAAACCCCCATACCGACAAGCGTGCCGGAGAAGAGTTTGTCCACCGTGCCTTTGCTCGTGCCGTCGGCCTGCGTGACCAGCGTGGCCACAATGCCGCCGACCATTCCGCTACCGCTGTAATCCGCCGTGTCCGTGCCCGCACCACCGTTGACTATGTCGTTGCCGGCGCCGCTGCTCAGTTCGTCGTTGCCGCCCCTGCCGTCAAGCGCGTCATCGCCCGCCTTACCCGACAGGATATTGTCGAAATCGTTGCCCGAGATGTAGTCAACCAGCATGGTACCCACCACATTTTCGATGTTCCTCAGCGTGTCGGTAACCGTCGTGCTGGCGCTGGTGACCACCTTGGGAACGTCGATGCGCGTGACTGCCTCGCTGGCCATCAGCTGGTCATAGGCCACCGACTTGATATTGATGGCATCGTCGCGTGATGATGCGTTCGTATAGGGCATCGGCGTGTCCGAGATGAATACGCGCAGGTTGTCGCTCCAGGCGGTATTTCCGTCCACCCCCCACAAGGCGATCGAATCGATGTCCTTTATTTCCCCGAGATCAAGCTCAATGAAGGCCCTGTTGAGGACGTTGTATTTCAGGTTGACGCCCAAGTCCCCCTTGCCTTTTGAATAAGCCAGGTTGCTCGTCTTCCAATCCCCCCCATTAAAGGAGCCACCCAACTCCGAATCGGTCAACGCCTTGGGATTGTTGTGTTTCGACATATCGTCGATGTCGGCAAGCCTGTCGGAGCTGGACCGGCTCGGCAGGGGGGAGGGGTTGGAGGCGACATCCTTGCCACCTGAGTACACCTTCAGTCCTGTCAATGCCACGGCGTCAAGCGTGTCATTGTTATGATAGATACGGATGTAGCGCCCCCTCCCCCCTACATTGATGCGGGTGCCCTCCAGGGTCTTGTAGACCGTGCCCGCGGCCAGGTCGGCCACAATGCCTATTTTTGATGTCCTGCCGCGCAGGTCCGTGCTGCTGTAGTCCACCGTATCGCCGTCATCGCCCCCATCCAGCATGTCGGTGTCCGCTGCGTCCATGCCCTGGAAAAACATGTCTCTGCCACCGCCGCCGTTCAGGGTGTCATTGCCTTTGCCGCCTATCAACCTGTCACCGGCCCCGCCGCCGGTGATGGTGTCGTCACCATCACCGCCGTCCAGCATATTGCCGGCATTACCGCCGGTGATCGTGTCTGCGCCCGCTCCGCCACGAATGCCTTCAACATTCGAGAGCGTATCCGTGACGGAGCTTGTTCCGTTCAGCGTGACCAGCTTGTAATCCCGGGTCTGCACGGAGTCTGCCCTCTTGCCATACTGGAAATCCTGTGAGTTGGTAGTCTCCTGGTAGGTTTGGGCGTTCTGCAGGCTCTTGACGACCGTAAAGCCTGTTCCGGCCGCGTTGGCGGTGGCCACCACGCCGCCATCCATTGAGCCGTAGCTGACGAGGTCATTGCCCGCCCCTCCGTCGAAGGACAGCCTGGAGGCCCCGGCAAGCAGGCTGTCGTTGCCGGCGCCGCCGCCCACCTCGAGCGATACCTCCTTCTTCAAGTTGCCGTCATCGCTGAGGACCGAGGAAACCACCTTTCGCACATCGATGATGCTGGACGCATCACCGTCCTGGATCTTCCAGACGGCCTGGTTTGTCTCCTTCATCGTCACCTTCATGCTCGTGAGGTAGCCGTTCTTTCCTCCCACGATAGTTTCGCGCGTGAGTTTTTCCCCACCGGGTTGCATAAGCGGTGTGACGAAGACGATCAGTTGCGTGGTGCCAGCCACGCTGTCCAGGGTCGACAGCTTGCCGGTCTTGGTATCCAGAGTGGTTTTTTCGCCCGCCTTCGGCTGCTTCTGCCCCCGAACGTACACGTCGATATACGCGGCTGAAGTCGCCACGCTCTCTGTTGATCCGGTGATCACGGCCAGCTCCAGCGCCTGCCGTGTCACCTGCATCGTCGTCACGGCGACCACCCTGTCAACACCGTAACTGGCCTGCAACTCGCTCAGGTAGGCCGTGGTATCCGTATTCCCCTCGGTCTGCAGCTGATATTGCGCCGACAGGTTGTTGGCAAAAAACTGGCGGGCACCGCCCGGCTGGCTCTGGATCTTCCTGGCGAAGTCCGCGGCGGCCAGCTCGATAAATCCTTGCTGCGCGCCTTTAAAGGCACCGCCCACAAACCCGGTCACCAATGCCGTTATAGCGGCCACCGGAGCCCCGACGACGGTGGCCGCGCTGGCCACGGCGATCACAGACCCTATGGCCGACAACGCCACAGTGCTCGCCAAAATACCCCCCTCCACCTTGTTCTTCTCGCGGAACAGGTCCGCAAGCATGCCGTCGCCTGAATAACCTGCCTTGCCCAGCTTTTTGCCCAACTCGTCGAGCTTGTTCGCATAGTCGCCCTGCTGCACCAAGCCGTAGATTTCAAGGGGGCTGACCATCACCGCGAGATTGCCCACCGCCATCCCTATCGAAGGAAGGTAGCGCATGCCGGACGCGGCCGATGTTGCCGCATTGTGCGCCAGCCACCAGTTGGAGAGCGCCAGTGTCACCCCCCCCGCGACCTGTGCGCCCATTTCCGCGCCAATCACACCTTTTTCATCGCTGGACAGGTGTTTGTCAAACAAGCTGGGAGCCAGTGATGCAATCCCGAAAACCGCGTTGAGGATCCCGAACGCACTGCCGGTCCACCCCATCCCGGCTTGGGTCTTATCCGTGAATCTGCGCACAGTGGCCAGGCTGTTGATGCTTTTTGCGGCGTTGGCGATCGAATTGGAGAGGGCGGAGGCAAGCCCAAGCGAAGCGCTGGCGATCGCGGCGGCCCTTCTCGATTCGCCCCCGTCCTCCTCCTCGTAGTATTTGGCGTCGGCCCTTTGGATCATCTTTCCCGACATGCCGGCAGCAATCAAGGCGTTGAGCGCAAAGCCCGCGCTGACACCTGCACCCAACCGGGAGCGGAAAATCTTGCGCTCGGATTCCCGCATATCCCACTTCATTGCACCGAGACCCAGGTCGGCTTGGGCTTTCTTGGCCAAGGCCTGATTAGCGGCACGAGTAGACATGTTCGAGGCACCTTGGGCAACCCCGACCATCTCTGCGACGTCCGATTTTGCCCTGGTGGTGGCATTGCTGCCAGATTCCGTTATCACGCGGTAAAAGTTTGCTGTGTCTTTCCCTGCCTGCTTACCAGCCGCATCGGCCACGTTAGCCGCAGCGTAGGCCTCACCCAATGTCTGTATGGCAAGCCGCTGTGCGTCGATAGCTGTCGCCTTCGCACTGTTGACGGCTGCCTGGGATAGACCTTTGATAGAATCGCCAGTGGCGGCCTTAGCGAAGTTGGCGGCGCTTTTAACGGCTGCGTCGGCGATCACAGCAGCGCCGCGCGCTGTTTTCTGCAATTCTTTGAATTTCTCGATTGAGGTATACGCCTTGTCCATCGCCTCAAGAGTGGGGCGACTGACCTGACCAAGCTCAGTGGACCCCGCATTAACCAATGCCCTCTTGGCAACCTCGAAAAGCCCATCACTAGCTTGCTCGGCGGCATTTGCCCAAGTACCAGGCTGATAGACCCTCACTCCGCCGTGATGCAGACCAAGCGAGTCTGTCCAGCCACCTATGATCACATCATTGTCCGGGAACACACTTTGGAATGTGGATGTCTTTAATACTCCACCGAATGTGAGTGCATAACTTGCCTCGCCAAAGTTAGGGGGCGGTGCCATCTTGGGCCCATACCGCCAGCCATTGGCAATCACAAGCGTTGACTCCAGTGCGGCATTGATGCCCTGCCGTATCACAGCAAGTGCACCCAGCGGATACAAATCGATCGACGCAGTGGCCAGATTGGAACTGTAAAAGCTGGCGCCGAACCCCAGCAGCGCGGTGCTGGCCCAATAGTATTGGCTCAGGACATTGGTCCGTGCCTCGTACTCAAAATTGCGCAGGCTGTTGAACTGCTTGAATTCCTTGTATTTCGCCTGATATTCCGGGCCGGCGAGTGCCGCTCTGGACGTGTTGAGCCGCGTGCCGCTGCCGGGTAGCCCCCATGGTGGCAGCTGATGCAGCTCCAGCATCGCCTTCAACTTCGTGGTGGTAAACAAGCGATAGGAAACATTGAGAAATCGATCCGTGTTGTTGTACATCGTGTACGGGTTTGTCGGATCGAGCACCTTCTTGATCCGGTCGATTTCATATTGGCTCTTGACGCTGTCAAAAGGATTGATGGTGCTGGGCATGTTTGTCTCCGTGATGTTGGGGGTGAGTTAACGCTGGTTCAAACCGGTACTCAGGCCGGGGTTGTGTGCGCCGCATTCCTGGGCTCTATGCGCGCCTTGCGCACCTGCAGCACCTTGAGGAAATCCGCGCCCTGCTGCGCGAGCAACTCCCGCGCGGCCTGCCTGTCGGTATCACGGCCCCTGAACTCCATGACGCGGCCCGTGCGGTTGCCGCGCTTGACGCGTATGGCGCGCGCGACCGAGGTGGGGAACATCTCTTCAAGCCGGCTCTTCATCTCCAGCGAATCGGCCTTGCCGAAGGGCGCGACCCAGTCGACAAACCACAGGTGGTCGCCACCCTTCCAGTCGGCCAGCGCGATGTTGGAAGCGTCCAGCATGTAGTCCGCCTCGGCCCGGCTGTCCAGGTGGGCCCAGCTGCAGTAGGCGACAGGCATGCCCTCGCGCTCGAGCAGCAGGTACTGGCCCAGCTCAATCGGCGGCAGCGCGAAGCGGCTCAGCAACTCGACGGGCCAGTCACGCTGCAGCGGTGAGTTCATCCACAGCCAGGCCAGCTTGCCCAGGATGGTGAATTTGTCGGCGGGCGCGAGGGAGTTGGCGCTGGAGGGCATCGTCATGGCAGGTCTCCTTCAGGAGGGTGTGCGGGTGGGGGGTGCGGAGATAAAGGCAAAGGTGCCGCGGCGGCCAGGGCAGCCGGGCCTCCGGGTGAAAGCCCTGTGGGCCTTCATCGGTGGAAGAGTGGGAAAGCTGCGGCCCCACCGGAAGACTGGTATCAAAGTACTCATGCCCCTCTCCTCACTGCCTTGTAGACGGGCACCTCAACCTTAAGTGGTACTCAAATGAGATTGAGATGCCTTTTCCATTAATAAAACCCGATAGGTTTTATTTGTTAGTAGCTTTTAAGTGCTACTTACATGGAGCCGAGAATAGGTAGGAGACTAAAAATCAGGGAGCCGCTTTGTCTTCCGATGGACAAAGAGGTAACGATTTTTTGTAAATTTTTCACAAAACTGACTTATGAGGCGGCGCCTGAATGGCTTTGCATATAGGCGCGCGCAGGTGCGGCCTGCAGGGCCTCGGCTCATTGTTTCCAGGGGTAAATCAGGGTAGATAACTGTATGCACATACAGTACGATGGCGGCTCATACAGAACAACAAAACCGCCCTGCACCAGGGCCCTCAAGGACAGACATGCAGCTCTCCCCTACCCCTTATCAGCCCCGGGCCGCCACGCCGCCGGCCCGTCCGCCAACAGCGGGCCGCACGCTCGCGGCGCCCTGGCCTTTTTATGTGCAGGCGCCTCGGCCTTGCGGCGATATCGATGTGAATGCGCGGCGTGTGCTGGAGACTTCGGCGCGCTATTTTTCAGCGCCGCTTACACACGAGACGAGTGCGAGCCCTACTCGCTCCCAGGGAGAGAGGAAGTGAAACCGGGGAAGCAGTCGCTAAATCAAAAAGCGACCGAAGCTTGCATCCACAAGGTAGGCCGCTTGGCCGCCGATGCCGGGACGGACGTCGGCAGGCCGCCGTCGGTACGCCAGGCCAGCGATGAGCGCAGTTGCACCGGGCCCAAGGCGGCATTCACGCCCACACCCACACCGGCCAGGCTGCGGCTGTTGGAGGCCGGCGCGCCAAAGGGATTGCGGTTGATGGTGACCTTGCCCACGTCATAGAAGAGCGTGGCCTGCACATTGGGCATGACGTTGTGGCGCAGTTCCACCGTGGCGCGGTAGCCTTCGTCGCCGCTGGCCTCGCCCTGCGGATAAGCGCGCACGCCGTTGATGCCGCCCAGCGAGAATTTTTCCGACGAGTCCAGGTTTTTGCTGGCGGTCTGGCCGGCCACCGAGAGCGCCAAAAAGGTGCTGTCGGTAAAGCGCTGCAGGCGGTTGGCGCCATAGCTGAAGCGTGTGTAGCTGCCGTTGGACTGGGCCGAGGCCGCGTCTATGGCCAGGGCCGTGGGCGAGTTGATGCTCAGCTTGCCGAAGGCGATGCCGAGGTCCAGGCTGGTGATGCCGCCGCCGCCCAGCGCGTCCTGCAGGCTGCCCGAAAGGCCCAGGCTGGTAACGCCGACTTTCTTGGGCGTGAAGGTGGCCGTTCCGTCTACATAGTCCTTCAGGCTTTTGTCTTCGTAAGAGACCGTGCCGTTCAGGTTCGTGAACTGGCTGCGGATAAAAGGATAGGCCGCGAACACGCTGGTGCTGGTCGCCGTGCCGTGGGCCTGCAGGGCTTCAAATTCTTTGCCGAGCTTGTAGTGGATGTCGGAATAAGCCGCGCCCACCTTGAGGCCGTCGCTGCCCACGGGCAGCTGGTAGGCCAGGCGCGCAAAACTCAGGTTGGAGCCGGCGGTCAGTACGCTGGCGGTGAGCTGGTCGCCTATCCTGAGCGGGCTCACCAGGTTGAAGGTGCCGGCCAGGCGGAACTCACCGGTGTAGCGGCTGCCGTAGTTGTCCAGCACCACGTTGCCGTTGTAGGGCTTGGCGGGGTTCACTTCAATCAGCAGTTCGGAGGTGCCCACGCTCGCACCAGGCTGCAGCGTGGCGCGCGAGGTGCTCACGCCGGGCGTGTCCTGCAGCAACAGCAGGCCGCGGTCTATCTGGTCGCTCTTGATGACGTCGCCGTCCTTGACCTGACCCAGGTAGGCCTGGGCACGCTCGTCACTGAGCAGCGACTGGTTGTTGATCTTGTGGCTGGAGATGCGTCCTTCGATCACGCGGATGGTGACCGCACCGTCGGTGATGTCCTGCGCCGGCAGGAAGGCGCGGGGCCCCGCCAAAACCCTGCCCCCGGAAAAGGGAGGGGTG
>Ga0102587_1000902_pt1 | contig 26082 bp, 24 predicted proteins | sample AraplaF_Col_mTSA_FD_76853 | JGI IMG/M metagenome (GOLD analysis project Ga0102587, IMG submission 76853) | Arabidopsis root microbial communities from the University of North Carolina, USA - plate scrape MF_Col_mTSA (SPADES assembly) (version 2) | ecosystem: Host-associated > Plants > Roots >... | reverse complement strand
CGAGTTCGGCATTGAGATTCCCGACGAAGACGCCGAGAAGATCACCACCGTCCAGAACGCGATTGACTACGCGAACACCCATCAAAAGGCCTGAGGCCGCAGGTTTGCGCCTGTGACTCTGCCGTCATCAAGCCTGAAAAGCCACAGGGCCTTTTCAGGTTCTTTTCAGGATTTCTGAATGAGCCGTCGTCGTGTCGTCGTGACAGGTCTGGGTTGCGTCAGCCCGGTAGGTAATACCGTGGCCGAGTCCTGGACCAATCTTCTTGCCGGCAAGCCCGGGATTGATCTTGTCACCGGGTTTGATGCCAGCAACCTCGCCTGCAAATTCGCCGGCGAGGTCAAGGGTTTCAATATCGCGGACTACATCCCCGAAAAAGAAGCCCGGCACATGGACCGGTTCATCCACCTGGGCCTGGCCGCGGCCTTCCAGGCGGTCGCCGACAGCGGCTTGCCGACCGGCGAGGCGCTGGGTGACGAGATGGCCACGCGCATAGGCTGCAATATCGGCTCGGGCATCGGCGGTTTGCCGATGATCGAGCAGATGCACACCGAACTGGTCAATCGCGGCCCGCGCCGGATCTCCCCGTTTTTTGTGCCTGCCTCCATCATCAACATGATCTCGGGGCATGTGTCCATCAAGTTCGGCTTCAAAGGCCCCAACATCGCAGTCGTCACGGCCTGCACCACCGGCCTTCACGCGATCGGCCTGTCGGCTCGCATGATCGAGTACGGTGATTGCGACGTGATGGTGGCCGGCGGCGCGGAGTCCTGCGTGTCTCCCCTGGGCATAGGCGGCTTCGCGGCGGCCCGTGCCTTGTCCACCCGCAATGACGACCCGAAAACGGCCTCGCGCCCCTGGGACAAGGACCGCGACGGTTTTGTGCTGGGCGAAGGCGGCGGCGTGCTGGTGCTCGAAGAGTACGAACACGCCAAGGCCCGCGGCGCGAAAATTTATGCCGAGCTGACCGGCTTCGGCATGAGCGCCGACGCGTTCCACATGACTGCGCCCGATATCGACGGCCCGCGCCGCTCCATGGTGATGGCCCTGAAGAATGCCGGTGTCAATGCCGACGAGGTCCAGTACCTCAATGCGCACGGCACGTCCACGCCGCTGGGCGACCTCAACGAAACCAACGCCATCAAGGCGGCTTTCGGCGACCATGCCAAAAAGCTGATGGTCAGCTCCACCAAATCCATGACCGGCCACCTGCTGGGCGGGGCCGGCGGCATCGAATCGGTGTTTACCGTGCTCTCGCTGCACCACCAGAAGATTCCGCCGACCATCAATATCTTCAACCAGGACCCCGAGTGCGACCTCGACTACTGCGCCAATACCGCGCGTGACGCCAGGATCGAAGTTGCCGTGAAAAACAACTTCGGCTTCGGCGGCACCAACGGCACGCTGGTTTTCAAGCGCGCCTGATTGTTAGCCGCGCTTCGCAAGCCCTTGGCTACGCACAACGCCCCTCCGGTTGTTTATCCGTTGGGGCGTTCGCGTTTTCTGGGCGCGCTCTTGCTGGGCCTGTGGCTTTGCGGCTTGTTACTGACCCTGCTGTGGTTTCTCCAGGGCGCCGGGCGGCTTGACTGGCGTATCGCGCTGGCGCTTGTCTGTGTTGCCGCCGCCGGGGCGGCGGCCTACGTCGGCTGGCGAAACGCCCCGGCAGGCCAGCTCGCCTGGGACGGCGCGGTCTGGCGCTGGGAAAGCCCGGGCTACCAGGCCGGTGTCGCCGAATACGGCCTGTCGGTCCTGGCCGATTTCCAGAATATCCTGCTGCTGCGGCTTGAAAACCAGGCCCACGCCTGTTTGTGGCTCTGGATGGAACGGCGCAGCATGCCCGAGCGCTGGCTGGACTTGCGCAGGGCGGTTTATTCGCCGCACAAAGCAGCTGTGGCAGTATCGGGGGCTATGCATTCCTTAGACGGCGGGCCAAACCCTTCATGAGCGCCGACCTGCCACTTTTGCCGCTGGAAAAAGCCACCGACAGCGACGCCATGCTGGTCGAGCGCACGGTCGCGGGCGACCAGAAAGCCTATGAGCTCCTGGTCATCAAGTACCAGCGGCGCATCCAGCGCCTGATAGGCCGCATGGTCCGCGATGTCGACCTTGTGGAGGACATCGCCCAGGAGACGTTTATCCGGGCCTACCGGGCCCTGGCGCAGTTCAGGGGTGAGGCCCAGTTTTACACCTGGCTGTACCGGATCGCCGTGAATACCGCGAAAAAGGCCCTGATGGACCTCAAACGGGACCCGACCGTTTCAGAAAATGCCTTCAAATCGGGCCAAAGCGAGGAAAGCGATGAAACTTCCCCGCTGGAAAACGAACTAACAAGCTCGGAAACGCCGGATGCCGTGCTGGCCAGCAAGGAAATCGCGGAGATCATCAATGCCGCCATGGAAGCCTTGCCGGAAGAGCTCCGCCAGGCCATCACCCTGCGTGAAATCGAAGGGCTGAGCTATGAAGAGATCTCGGAGGCCATGGATTGCCCCATAGGCACGGTGCGCTCCCGGATTTTCAGGGCGCGTGAAGCGATTTCGCAGAAGGTGAAGCCTTTGCTGGAAAACCAGAGCGGCAAGCGCTGGTAAGGCCGCGGCATCCAGGAGCCATCCATGAACCCCACGAACAGCAAAAACATCATGAAACCGTCTATGCAAACCAGCGAACTCATGTCCGCCCTGGCCGATGGCCAACTGGGCGGGGAAGATTTTGCGGCCGCGCTTCACGCCAGCCGGCATGATGATTCGGCGCTTGCGTGCTGGGATACCTATCACCTGATCGGCGATGCGCTACGGTCCGCCCATGGCGCGCGCGGCGCGAACCCGGCATTCCTGAGCCGCCTGAACCAGCGCCTGGCGCAGGAAGCCTCGCCGGCCGCTGCGCCTCGTCCCGTCCAGCCGGCCGTCCAGGATTTGCCCGCGGCCCTGCCTGATCACCGCGGCCAAGCTGCCAACGACGGCGAGTTCCGCTGGAAGCTGGTGGCGGGCTTTGCCTCGCTCGCGGCGGTGTCCGCCATCGCATGGAATGCCGCCGGCCTGCTGACCCCCGCCGCCGCGCCGCAGCTGGCCCAGGCGCCCAGTTCCCCCACTTCTGCCCAGCAGGTGGTGGTGGTCGCCTCGCCGCAAGGCCCGGTGGTGCGCGATGCGCGGCTTGAGGAACTGCTGGCCGCGCACAAACAGCTGGGCGGCACCTCGGCGCTGCAGGAGCCGTCGGGCTTTCTGCGCAATGCCACTTTCGAGACGCCTCGCAATGCAGCGCGCTGAGCGCAGGCTGCACAGCGACCGGGCTTTGGCGACACCATGAACCTCAAGCTACTTCGTCTTCTCGCCCTGGCAGGGTGCACCTTGCCGGCCGTGGGCTATGTAGCGGCACAGGCCACGCCTGCCCCCGCGGCATCTGCCGTGGAATCCCGCAGCATCAACGACTGGCTGATGCGCATGCACGAGGCCTCCCGAAAGCGGTCCTACATCGGTACCTTTGTGGTCTCCTCGGGCGGCGCCATGTCCAGCGCCAAGATCTGGCATGTCTGCGAGGGCGACCAGCAGATGGAGCGGGTCGAAACGCTCACGGGCGCGCCGCGCTCCATCTTCCGCCACAACGACCAGGTGGTCACCTTCATGCCCGACCACAAGGTGGTCCGCAGTGAAAAGCGCGAGTCGCTGGGCATGTTCCCGCAACTGCTGCAGTCGGCCGACGGCCGTATCGCCGATTACTACAAGGTCAAGCAGGAGGGCGCCGAGCGCGTGGCCGGCGTCGAAGCCGACATCGTGCTGCTGGTGCCCAAGGACAGCATGCGCTTTGGCTACCGCGTCTGGACCGAGCAGAAAAAAGGCCTGGTCGTGAAGCTGCAGACGCTGGACACCGACGGCAAGGTGCTGGAGCAGGCGGCGTTTTCCGAGCTGCAGCTCGATGCCCCGGTCAAGATGGACAAGCTGCTGCAGATGATGGGCAAGGTCGACGGCTACCGGGTCGAGAAACCGGTCCTGGTGAAAACCACCGCCAGCGCCGAAGGCTGGGTCCTGAAGGCACCGGTGGCGGGCTTCAAGCCCATGAGCTGCTACAAGCGGCCGGCGACGGCCAACCCGGCGCCCGGCGAAGAACCCCTGCAATGGATTTTTTCGGACGGCCTGGCCTCGGTGTCCATCTTTGTGGAGCCCTTCGACCGGCAACGCCATGAGAGGGAGTCCAGCCTGTCGATGGGCGCCACGCAGACCATCACGCGGCAGCTCGATGCCTATTGGGTCACCGTCATGGGCGAAGTTCCCATGGCCACCCTCAAGCTCTTTGCCAACGGTCTGGAGCGCAAGAAATAATATGCCCCTGGCGTTCCGGCGATGGACCGGATTGCCTGACGACCCCTATTTTTGACGAGGCTGACGATGCTTGAATTGAACTGGAAACCCCTGCGCTCCTGCCTGGCCGCCGGTCTGGTGGCGGCCGCCGCAGTCGCTACGCTGGTGCCCGTGACCCCGGCCTGGGCGCAAACCCGCACCTTGCCCGATTTCACGGATCTGGTGGAGCAGGTAGGCCCGTCGGTGGTCAATATCCGCACCCTGGAAAAAGCCAAACCCTCGGCCGGCGGAAGCGCCGACGAGCAGATGCTGGAGTTCTTCAAGCGCTTCGGGATCCCGGTCCCGCCCAATATGCCGCGCGTGCCCCGGCCCGACCGCGGGCAGCCCGACGAAGACCAGCCGCGCGGCGTGGGCTCCGGTTTCATCCTGACGGCGGACGGCTTCGTCATGACCAATGCCCATGTGGTGGAGGGCGCCGATGAGGTTCTCGTCACCCTGGCGGACAAGCGCGAATTCAAGGCCAAGATCATCGGCGCCGACAAGCGCAGCGACGTGGCCGTGGTGAAGATCGAGGCAACCGGCCTGCCGGCCGTCAAGATCGGCGACATCAACCGCCTCAAGGTGGGCGAATGGGTGATGGCCATTGGCTCGCCTTTCGGCCTTGAGAACACCGTGACTGCGGGCATCGTGAGCGCCAAGCAGCGCGACACCGGCGACTACCTGCCCTTCATCCAGACCGACGTGGCCATCAACCCGGGCAACTCGGGCGGCCCGCTGATCAATATGCGCGGCGAAGTGGTCGGCATCAACAGCCAGATCTACTCGCGCTCGGGCGGCTTCCAGGGCATTTCCTTTGCCATTCCCATTGATGAGGCCGCCCGCGTATCCGACCAGCTGCGCAGCAGCGGCAGGGTCACGCGCGGCCGTATCGGCGTGCAGATCGATCAGGTCACCAAGGACGTGGCCGAATCCATAGGCCTGGGCAAGGCGCAGGGTGCTTTGGTCCGCGGCGTTGAAAGCGGCGCACCCGCCGAAAAAGCCGGCATCGAGGCCGGCGACATCATCATCAAGTTCGACGGCAAGCCCATCGAAAAATCCAGCGACCTGCCGCGCATGGTCGGCAACGTGAAGCCCGGCACCAAGGCCGTGGTGACCGTCTTCAGGCGCGGCGCGAGCAAGGACCTCTCGGTCACCATCGGCGAGGTCGAGCCTGAAAAACCGGCGCGCAAGGCTTCGGGCCCTGAACCCAAGGCGCCGGCCGTGGGCGCGGCCCAGGCGCTGGGCCTGGTGGTCAGCGAGGTGAGCGACGCGCAGAAGAAGGAACTCAAGATCAAGGGCGGCGTCAAGGTGGACACGGCCGAAGCCGCGGCTTCGCGTGCCGGCCTTCGCGAAGGCGATGTGATCGTGGCGATCGCCAATTCGGAAATCACCAGCGTCAAGGAATTCGAAGCGGCCCTTGCCAAGATCGACAAGACCAAGGCCATCAACGTGCTGTTCCGCCGTGGTGAATGGGCGCAATACGCGCTGATCCGGCCCGCGCGCTAACCGGCATCGCAGGAGCGGGCCCAGGCTGAATCAACGGGTTCATTCACGTCCGGTCAGGGCCTGTGCCCTGGCGCCGGGTACCCACCCAAAGGCCTGGAAGGCCCCCATACCCTGCTGGGGTTTATGGGTTTTGCCGGTATCCAGGCCTTTTTTAAGCCCTCTCAAAAATATATTTTTCAGCGGCCCGGTACTTGCTTTTTGTTAGTGATTGCTCACAACAAAATCAGGTCACGGACGGATTTCGGTAGAATAGGGGCTTGCCTCTGTGTCTTTTGGATATATCGGGGACTCCAAAATCCCGCTTTCCAACTTGATTTTGGGTAATACACACTGATCCACAGATCACCCACAAGTTGTTCAGAGACATGCAGTTTAAAAATGTGAATAAGTTGTGTATAAGATTCCTGTTGCTAGCCTGCAACGACAAAAATATGGCAATTTCGGGACTGTTCGGCTCTGGCTTTTTGCCTACAATGAAGTTCCAACTATCGCAGTTGCCATAGATTGTTGGTTCAGGGCGCGTCGCTAATCGACGCGCCCTTTTTTATGGCCCCTCGCGAATCGCACCCAATCTCTTCGCAATACTTTCAAGTACTTAGGCGTTCTCGTTGATGAATCACATCAGAAATTTTTCGATCATTGCGCACATTGATCACGGCAAATCCACCTTGGCCGATCGACTCATCCAGCGCTGCGGTGGTTTGCAGGACCGCGAGATGAGCGCGCAGGTTCTGGATTCGATGGACATCGAAAAAGAGCGTGGGATAACCATCAAGGCGCAGACCGCTGCGCTCAAATACAAGGCACTCAACGGCGAGGTTTACAACCTCAATCTGATCGACACGCCGGGCCATGTCGACTTCTCTTATGAGGTCAGCCGCTCGCTGTCCGCGTGCGAAGGCGCTCTGCTGGTGGTGGACGCGAGCCAGGGCGTGGAGGCGCAGACCGTCGCCAACTGCTACACCGCGCTGGACCTCGGCGTCGAGGTCGTGCCGGTGCTCAACAAGATGGACTTGCCGCAGGCCGACCCCGAGAACGCCAAGCAGGAAATCGAGGAGGTCATCGGCATCGACGCGACCGACGCGATTCCCTGCAGCGCCAAGACCGGCATGGGCATCGACGAAATCCTGGAGGCCATCGTCGCCCGGATTCCCTCGCCCAAGGGCAACCCCGACGGCCCGCTGCGCGCGATGATCATCGACAGCTGGTACGACGCCTATGTGGGCGTGGTCATGCTGGTGCGCGTGGTCGACGGCCGGCTCGCCAGGGGCGACCGCATCAAGCTGATGGCCAGCGAGGCGATGTACAACGCCGAGCAGCTGGGCGTCTTCACCCCGCACACCGAGCCGCGCCAGTCGCTGGAGCCCGGCGAAGTGGGTTTTGTGATCGCCGGCATCAAGGAGCTGCAGGCCGCCCGCGTGGGCGACACCGTCACGCTGGTCAAGCCCGGCACCGGCGGCGCGGCGTTCACCGCCACCGAGGCGCTGCCCGGCTTCAAGGAGATCCAGCCGGCCGTTTTTGCCGGCCTCTACCCTTCCGAAGCCAGCGAATACGAGTCCCTGCGGGACGCGCTGGAAAAGCTCAAGCTCAACGACGCCTCGCTGCACTACGAGCCTGAGGTCAGCGAAGCCCTGGGTTTCGGCTTTCGCTGCGGCTTCCTGGGTCTGCTGCACATGGAGATCGTCCAGGAGCGGCTGGAGCGGGAGTTCGACCAGGACCTGATCACGACGGCGCCCAGCGTCGTTTATGAGGTGCTCAAGTCCGACGGCGAGACCATCATGGTCGAGAACCCGTCCAAAATCCCGGATGCCGGCCGCGTCAACGAGATCCGCGAGCCCATCGTGACCGTGCACTTGTATATGCCGCAGGATTACGTGGGCGCCGTCATGACGCTGGCCAACCAGAAGCGCGGCATCCAGCTGAACATGGCCTACCACGGCAAGCAGGTCATGCTGACCTACGAGATGCCGCTGGGCGAGATCGTGCTGGACTTCTTCGACAAGCTCAAGTCCGTCTCGCGCGGCTACGCGTCCATGGACTACGAATTCAAGGAATTCCGGGCTTCGGACGTGGTGAAGGTCGACATCCTGCTCAACGGCGAGAAGGTGGACGCGTTGTCCATCATCGTCCACCGCAGCCAGTCGGCCTACCGCGGGCGGGCCGTGGTGGCCAAGATGCGCGAGATCATCTCGCGCCAGCAATTCGACGTCGCGATCCAGGCCGCCATCGGGGCCAACATTATTGCGCGTGAGACAATCAAGGCGCTTCGCAAAAACGTGATCGCCAAATGCTACGGCGGCGATATTTCACGCAAGCGCAAGCTCCTAGAGAAACAAAAAGCGGGTAAAAAACGCATGAAACAAATCGGTTCCGTTGAAGTCCCCCAGGAAGCCTTCCTGGCCATTTTGCAGGTGGAAGACTGATGCGCGGCGCAATGAGCACGATCACGGCCGCGGTGCTGGCGGCCTTTGTGGGTTACGGCGCCGCCTGGTACTTCGGCGCCGTCGAGGGCAACTTCTCCCTGCTGCTGTTCCTGGCATCGGTGGTCACCGGCATCTACTGGCTGGCCGAGCGCTTTTATTTCCTGCCGCAGCGCTACAAGGCCGCCGCGGCGCTTGAGGAAAGCGCCGCCAGGCGCCAGGCCGAGCTGGCCCAACAAGGCATTACCCAGGTCGACAACAACAACCTCGGGGAAGCCCGCGCACGGCTCATCATGCAGCCCTGGTGGCTGGACTGGACCGCCGGCCTCTTCCCGGTGATCGTGGTGGTCTTCCTGCTGCGCTCCTTCCTGTTCGAGCCCTTCAAGATCCCCTCCGGCTCGATGATCCCGACCTTGCTGATCAACGACCTGATCCTGGTCAACAAATTCCACTACGGCGTGCGCCTGCCCGTGCTGAACATCAAGGTCATCAACAACCAGAGCCCGCAGCGCGGCGACGTGATGGTGTTCCGCTACCCGCCCAAACCCAGCCTGGACTACATCAAGCGCGTGGTCGGTGTGCCGGGTGACGAAGTGGCCTACATCAACAAAAAGCTGACCATCAACGGCAAACCCCTGCCCAAGACGCCGCTGCCGGACTTCTTCGACGAGGACGTGCTGCGCTACGCCAAGCAGTTCGAAGAGGTCAACGGCGGCAAGAAGTACCGCCTGCTCAATGACGACACACGGCGCGCCGGGCTGGACGAGCGTGAGGTCATGGACTTTCCTTTCAAGCAAAATTGCCGTTACAGTAGCGAGGGCATGGTCTGCAAGGTGCCTGAGGGGCAGTACTTCATGATGGGCGACAACCGCGATAATTCGCAGGATTCGCGCTATTGGGGCTTTGTCCCGGAGGCCAATATCGTGGGCAAGGCCTTTTTTGTCTGGATGAATTTCGGCAACCTCAAACGTATCGGCTCTTTCGAATAGCAACATGGGCGGCGGCGCCGTCCGGGACGGCGGGCCGGAGGGTTTTCTAGTCAGAGCAGGAGAAAAAATGAAACATCAGCAACGCGGCATTTCCTTCATCGGCCTTCTGTTTTTCTGCGTCATCCTGGTTTGCGCGGGGATTCTGGCCGCCCAGGTTTTCCCCACGCTGGTTGAGCTCCAGGCCATCACCAAGGCCGTCAACAAGGCCAGGGACGGCAATACCGTCGTTGAAGTCCGGACCATCTTCGACAAGGCGGCCCAGATTGACGACATCAAGTCCATCAGCGGCAAGGACCTGGAAGTGACCAAGGACGGTGATAAAACGGTGGTGTCCTTCGCCTACAACAAGGAAATCCACATGGCCGGCCCCGCCTTCTTGCTGCTCAAGTACAGCGGCAAATCCAAATAAGTGCGAGCCAGCGCCACCTCGAGCCCGGGCCTGCCGGCGCTGCAAAAGCGCCTGGAGCATGAGTTCTCCAACCCCAAGCTGCTGCTGCAGGCACTGACGCACCGCAGCTTTTCGTCCGACCACAACGAGCGCATCGAGTTTCTGGGCGATTCCGTCCTGAACCTGGCGGTGGCCGGCCTGCTCTATGAACAACTGAGCGAGCTGCCCGAAGGCGACCTGTCCCGCGTGCGCGCCAACCTGGTCAAGCAGGACACCCTGCACAAGCTGGCGGTCGGGCTGGGCCTGCCCGAGATGGTGCGCCTGGGCGAGGGCGAGGCCAAGTCCGGCGGCCACAAGCGGCCCTCCATTCTTGCCGACGCGCTGGAGGCCGTGATAGGCGCGGTCTACCTCGACGCGGGCTTTGACACCGCCGCCCGGCTGGTGCACCGCCTCTTCAAGGATGTCGAGATCAACCCCCAGATGCAGGCCATCGGCAAGGACCCCAAGACCGAATTGCAGGAGTGGCTGCAAGGGCGCAAAATGAACCTGCCCATCTACCGTGTGGTAGGCACCATGGGTGCCGCCCACAAGCAGACATTCGACGTCGAGTGTGAAATCGCGGAATTCGGGCGGGCCGAGCGCGGCATAGGCGGTTCGCGCCGGGCCGGCGAGCAGGCCGCCGCCGCAGCCATGCTGATGTTTGTCAAGACGCTGGAATCCTGACTCCGCGCCTGCCGCCGCCCAGAGGCTGCGGGCCAACACCCCAAAATTATGAGTACAGGTAAAAAAGAAGCCAAGAAACCCGCGGCCGCACCGGCAGCCGAGCCGAAAAAGCGCCCGGCCAAGGCCCTGGAACCCGTCCAGCCGCCCGATGCGCTCGAAGCCATGCTGGCGCAGGCCCTGTCCTCGCGCGGCGCGGCCGTGCCGGCCACCGACACGCCGCCCGTGGGCGAGCAGCGCTGCGGCCTGATCGCCATTGTCGGCAAGCCCAACGTGGGCAAGTCCACCCTGCTCAATGCCCTGGTGGGGCAAAAGATCAGCATCACCTCACGCAAGGCCCAGACCACGCGCCACCGCATCACCGGCATGCGCACGGTCAAGGCCACGCAGTTTGTGTTCGTCGACACGCCGGGTTTCCAGACCCGGCACGGCAACGCGCTGAACCGTTCTCTGAACCGCACCGTGGTTGGCGCCGTCAATGACGTGGACCTGATCGTGTTTGTCGTCGAGGCCGGCCAGTTCAACCAGGCCGATGCCAAGGTGCTGGCCCTGCTGCCCGAAAAGACGCCCGCGATCCTGCTGGCCAACAAATTCGACCTGATACACCGGCGCGCCGAGATCGCGCCCTGGCTCAGGGAGATGCAGGAGAGGCACAATTTCGCCGAATTCGTGCCCATGTCGGCCAACAACGCCAGGGACATCGAGCGCCTGTTCGGCATTTGCGAAAAATACCTGCCGGTCCAGCCCTGGATGTATGGCGCCGACGAGCTGACCGACCGCAGCGACCGCTTCATGGCCGCTGAGATCATCCGCGAAAAGCTGTTCCGCCTGACCGGCGACGAGCTGCCCTACACCTCCACCGTGGTCATCGACCAGTACGAGGAAGAGGGCACCCTGCGCAAGATCGCCGCCACCATCATTGTCGAGCGCGACGGCCACAAGGGCATGATCATTGGCGAGAAGGGCGAAAAGCTCAAACGCATAGGCACCGAAGCCCGGCATGAACTCGAAACCCTCACGGGCGGCAAGGTGTTCCTGGAGATCTGGGTCAAGGTCCGCTCGGGCTGGGCGGACGACGAGGCCAGAGTTAAAACATTCGGCTACGAGTAAGCGGAGTTGCGCACCGCCCATGGCCACCAAACGCATCGGCGATGAACCCGCTTATGTCCTGCACCGCTACGACTGGAGCGAGTCCAGCCTGATCCTGGAGGTGTTTACCCGCAAGTACGGGCGGGTGGTGCTGGTGGCGCGTGGGGCCAAGAAGCCGAGTTCGAGTTTCCGGCCGATTTTGCTGCCGCTGCAGCCGCTGCATATCGCTTTCGGCGGCGACGCTGAAATTCGCACCCTCAAGAGCGCCGAATGGCAAGGCGGCCATGTGATGCCGACCGGGGATGCGCTGCTGTCGGGCTATTACCTCAATGAGCTGCTGATGCGCCTGCTGGCGCGCGACGATCCGCACCCCGTGCTGTTTGACGCCTATGCGGCCACGGTGCAACTGCTCGCCGCGCAGAGCGCCGAGACCTTGCAACTGGCCTTGCGCGCCTTCGAGCTGCGGCTGCTGCGCGACATCGGCCTTTTGCCGCTGCTGGATCTTGAGACCGCCACGCTGGCGCCGCTGGATCCGGGCATCCGCTATGTGCTGGTGCCCGAGGCGGGCCTGCGGCAGGCGCATGATGACGACCGCGCCAGCTTGCCCGGCGAGCAATGGCAGGCGCTGCAGCAGGCGCTGGGCGACGAGTCCCTGTTTTCCGACACCGTGCGGGCCTGTATTCCCGGCTTCAATGAGCTTAAAACCCAGCTGCGCAGCCTCCTGCACTACCATTGTGGCGTCAAGGTCCTGAAAACGCGGCAAATGATGATGGACCTGCAAGCTTTTTAACGAGCCACCGCCATGAAAATCCTTTCGCCCGTTCCCGTCGTCTCCCATGCGCACGACAAGACCGCACTGTCTGTCAATGTCAACAAGGTTGCCTTGCTGCGCAATTCCCGCCACCTGGACATCCCCAGCGTGCTCCGCGCAGCCGAGTTGTGCCTGGAGGCCGGCGCCCAGGGCATCACGGTGCATCCGCGGCCCGACGAGCGCCATATCCGTCCCGACGACGTCTTTGAGCTTGCGGCGCTGATGAAGGACTGGCCCGACCGCGAATTCAACATCGAAGGCAATCCTTTTCAGAACCTCATGGGTTTTGTGCACGACCTGGCCGCCCGCGGCCTGCCGCTGCACCAGTGCACCTTTGTGCCCGACAGCGAAGACCAGTTCACCAGCGACCACGGCTGGAGCTTTCCCGAGGATGCCGAGCGCCTGCGGCCTTTGATCCAGCAGGCGCACGACCGCCGCGTGCGCGTCAGTCTTTTTATGGACCCGGTGCCCCAAGCCATGGCAGCCGCCAAGGCCGTGGGCGCCGACCGCGTGGAGTTTTATACGGAAACCTATGCCCGCGCCTGGGCCGGTCCCGAAAAAGCGCAGGTGCTGGCCCGTTTCACTGCGGCGGCGCAGGCTGCGGCGGCCGCCGGCCTGGGCATTAATGCCGGCCACGACCTGAACCGCGACAACCTCACGGAGTTTGTGCGCGAAGTGCCGGGCGTGCTGGAAGTCTCCATAGGCCACGCCCTGATCGCCGACGCGCTGGAACTGGGCTACGCCGCCACCGTCAGGAGCTATCTGGCCAGCATAGACCGGGCGTTTGCAGCCGCATGATTTCCCGCTACCGTGAAACTACCCTGAAGTACCAGCCTGAGCCGCGGAACCGGCTTTGCCGGGCCGCAGGCGGGCGGCCCCCTCGGGGGGCAGGGAGCCACACGCAGTGGGCGACCGTGGGGGCTCCATGATCTACGGCATCGGCACTGATATTTGCGACGTGCGCCGCATTCGCGCCAGCCTTGAAAAGCACGGCGAGCGCTTTGCCAGGAGGATCCTGGCCGACGGCGAACTGGCTACCTGGAAGGCCCGCAGCGCGCGCTGGCCGGACCGCGGCGTCAGCTACCTGGCCACCCGTTTTTCCGCCAAGGAGGCCTTCAGCAAGGCAATAGGCATGGGCATGCGCATGCCCATGACCTGGCGCTCCTGCGAAATCGCCAAGGCCGCCAGCGGCAAGCCCGAAATCGTGCTGCACGGCACGCTCAAAGCCTGGTTCGAGGCGCGCCAGCTCACCGCCCATGTCACCGTCACCGACGAGACCGACTACGCCGCCAGTTTCTGCGTGGTGGAAAAACTCTCCTGACCCCTCAACGGAAGCTCCCAACTCCGGATTTTTCTTATGACCCAGCACGCCCCCCTCATCATCGACATCGCCGGCCATGCACTCACCAAGGCCGACCGCCGGCGCCTGAAACACCCGCTGACCGGCGGCATCATCCTGTTCGCCCGCAACTGGAAGGATCGCCGGCAGCTGTCCGACCTGTGCGCCGAGATCAAGGACATCCGAGAGGATTTGCTGATCTGCGTGGACCACGAAGGCGGCCGCGTGCAGCGCTTCAAGACCGATGGCTTCACTCACCTGCCGCCCATGCGCGAGCTGGGCCTGCTGTGGATGAAAGACCAGCTGGCCGCCACCAATGCCGCCACCGCCTGCGGTTATGTGCTGGGCGCCGAACTGCGCGCCTGCGGCGTCGATTTCAGCTTCACGCCGGTGCTGGACCTCGATTACGGTGAGAGCGGTGTGATCGGCGACCGCGCCTTCGGCCGCGACCCGCGCGTCGTCACGCTGCTGGCCAAGAGCCTGATGCACGGCCTGCTGCAGGCCGGCGTCGCCAACTGCGGCAAGCACTTCCCCGGCCACGGTTTTGTCAAGGCCGACTCCCACACCGACATTCCCGTCGACAAGCGCAGCCTCAAAGCCATACTGGCCGACGATGCCGCGCCTTACGGCTGGCTCAACACCACGCTCAGCAGCGTGATGCCCGCCCATGTGATCTATCCCAAGGTCGATGCCCGGCCGGCCGGTTTCTCCAGCCAGTGGCTGAATTTCATCCTGCGCAGCCAGCTGGGTTTTGGCGGTGCGATTTTCAGCGACGACCTCAGCATGGCCGGCGCCCGCCTGATCGACGGCAAGGAAGTGAGCTACACCGAGGCAGCCGTCACGGCACTCAACGCCGGCTGCGACATGGTGCTGCTGTGCAACCAGTCCGTGGGCGAGGGCCAGCCCGTCGACGAACTGCTGGACGGCATGTCCGAGGCCCTGCTCAAGGGCCAGTGGGAAGCCATGGACGCCAGCGAGTTGCGGCGCCTGGCGCTGTTGCCGCAGGGCAGGGCGTTTGGCTGGGATGAGTTGATGGTGCAGCCGGCATATATGCACGCGCTTGGGTTGATTCCCTGACGCTGCCGCCTCCTGCGCCTCAGGCCGCCTGGCTTCCCGGCCAGGCCAGCTTCCCCACCGCGTCCACGTGCGTGAGGTAGACCCGCAAATCAAACTCGTACTGGTGATACTGCGGCTCCATGTGCGTGCACAGCTGGTAGAAAGCCTTGTCATGGGCTCGCTCCTTGATGTGGGCCAGCTCATGCACCGTGATCATGCGCAGGAACTCCGCTGGCACATCCTTGAACAAGGTGGCGACGCGGATCTCGCGTTTGGCCTTGAGTTTGTTGCCCTGCACGCGTGAGACGGTGGTGTGCGTGCCCAGCGCGTGGGCGATCACGTGGAGCTTGCTGTCGAAAGCCACCTTGGACAGCGGTTCGGAGCTGCGCAGGAAATCGTTCTTGAGTTCCATCACGTAGTCGTACAGTGCCTTGTCGGTCCGCACGCCGTGGCCCTGGGGGTATTTGGTGAGCAGCACTTCACCCAGCCGGCCCTGATCCAGCAATTGCTGAACTTGGACCCGCAGGTTTTCCGGATAACCGGCGAGATATTTCAAAGGGGCGGCACTGGCCATCAGGAATTGAGGCCGGGCGCCTCACCGCTTGCGCTTCAGACCTCGCGGCGGAGGGCAGGGAACAAGATCACGTCGCGAATGCTGGGGCTGTCCGTCAGCAGCATCATCAGGCGGTCAATGCCCACGCCGCAGCCGCCGGTGGGGGGCATGCCGTATTCGAGGGCGCGCACGAAGTCGTGGTCGTAGAACATGGCTTCGTCGTCGCCGCTGTCCTTGGCCGCGACCTGGGCGTTGAAGCGGGCGGCCTGCTCTTCGGCGTCGTTGAGCTCGCTGAAGCCGTTGCCGAATTCGCGGCCGGTGATGTAGAGCTCAAAGCGCTCGGTCACTTCGGGCCGGCTGTCATTGGCGCGCGCCAGCGGCGAGATTTCCGTCGGGTGTTCCATGATGAAGGTCGGCTGCCAGAGCTTTTCCTCGACCAGTTCCTCGAAGTACAGCACCTGCAGGCTGGCCAGCGAACGCGTCGAGAGCCGGTCTTTTTCCTCGTTCATGCCCAGCTTTTTGAGGGCATTGGTAAGCCAGGCGGCGTCGTCGACATGGTCGCCGGCTTCGGTGTGCTTGAGGATGGCTTCGCGTATTGTGAGGCGGGCAAAGGGCTTGGCGAGGTCGACTTTTTCTTCCTTGCCGCCGTAGCTCAGCTGCAGCGTGCCCACGGCCTTTTGCGCCGCGTCGCGGATCAGCGCCTCGGTGAAGTCCATCAGGTCGTTGTAGTCCCAGTAGGCCGCATAGAACTCCATCATGGTGAATTCAGGGTTGTGCCGCACCGAGATGCCCTCGTTGCGGTAGCTGCGGTTGATCTCGAAGACGCGGTCAAAACCGCCGACGATCAGGCGCTTGAGATAGAGCTCGGGCGCAATGCGCAGGAACATCTCCTGGTCCAGTGCATTGTGGTGCGTCTTGAAAGGCTTGGCATTGGCGCCGCCCGGGATGGGGTGCAGCATGGGCGTTTCGACCTCGAGGAAATCGTGTTTGACCATGAATTCGCGGATCGAGCTGACGGCCTTGCTGCGCGCGGTGAAGCGCTTGCGCGCCTGCTCGTCGGTGATCAGGTCGACATAGCGCTGGCGGTATTTCTGTTCCTGGTCGGCCATGCCGTAAAAATCGCCGGGCAGGGGGCGCAGGCTCTTGGTCAGCAGGCGCACGCTGGTGGCATGGATAGACAGCTCGCCGGTTTTGGTCTTGAAGACCTTGCCTTCGGCCGCCACGATATCGCCCAGGTCCCAGTGCTTGAAGGCGGCATACAGCTCTTCGCCGATCTCGTCGCGCGTGAGGAAAATCTGGATGCGCCCGGTGCTGTCCTGCAGGGTGGCAAAACTCGCCTTGCCCATCACGCGCTTGAGCATCATGCGGCCGGCGACCTTGGCGGGAATCGCCTCGGCGGCCAGCGCCTCGCCGTCCTTGTCGCCGTGCGCGGCGTGCAGCTTGCCCGCATGGTCGGCCGGCTTGAAGTCGTTCGGGAAGGCCACGCCTTTGCCGTCCGCCTGGTCTTTGCGCAAGGCCTTGAGCTTTTCGCGGCGCTCGACGATCAGCTTGTTCTCGTCTTGTGGCGCGGGGGTGGCGGTGGGCGTGTTCGGCTGGTTGGACATAAGGTCAAGGTTTCCGGAAAGAGGTCGAAAGGTGCCGGGCGCCCGGCCCACGCGAGGTGGGCCCGAAAAGCGCCGAATTGTCGATTTTAAGTTTTTACAGGGGTGTTTTGGCCCGGCTGCCTGAAAAGGCATTCGAGATGGCCAACAGGCCCTAAAGCGCGATGCCGGTGCGCTCCAGGATGTCGCTCACCAGTTCCAGCCGCATCAGGGGGTTGTCCAGCTGCATCAGGCGCTGCTTGAGTTCCAGGGGGATGGGCAGCAGTTCGCACCAGCGGTTGGAAACCCAGCCGCAGTCGTCCAGCCGGTAGGGCGACTGCAGCGGCATCTGGGCCTGCGGAATGTCGCGCACTTGCAGGCTTTTGATCAGCCTGCCCAGCGCGTCGGCCGCGGCTTGCAGGTCGGGCGGAATGGCGACGGGCTGATCGTCTTCCAACCGGGTGACGTCGGCGATCCACAGGCCGTGCTTGAGTTTTTCGCGGCGGGAGATTTCAAAGCGTTGCGCACCGGTGCAGCGTATGGCCATCAGGCCCGGCTGGGGGATGGAGAACTCGGTGATGGTGGCCAGGGTGCCCACGCTGCTGAAGGTCTCGTGCGCAAAGCCGTCGCCCGTCGGGGCACCGGCATCGGCGGGGCGGCGGACCTCGGATCCTTCGATGAGCGAAACCACGCCGAAGGGCGCGCCGGCCTTGTGGCACTTGCCGATCATGTCGAGGTAGCGGACCTCAAAAATGCGCAGCGGCAAGACACCGCCGGGGTACAGCACCGCACCCAGCGGAAACAGGGGAAGGGAGCTCAGGGTCAAGGCTTCTGACATGGTCTCATCGTGCTTTGGGGTGCCGTGAACCACATCATCCCATGTGACCCGCGCTGCGAACTTTTCGTGCGGCTAATACGCCTTGCTTGAGGGGCTTTTCGGGGGGGAGAGGCAGGGCTTGCCGGTTTCTCAGCTGACGGCATCCGCAGGCTGGCGCAGCAGCATGGCCAGCGAGTTGGCCACGGTCTTGCGCAGTTCCCTGCGGTCGCAGATGAAGTCGATCGCACCCTTGGTCTGCAGGAATTCGGCGCGCTGGAAACCTTCCGGCAGCGTCACGCGCACGGTCGATTCAATCACGCGAGGCCCGGCAAAACCGATCAGGGCTTTGGGTTCGGCAATGACAACATCGCCGACAAAGGCGAAGCCGGCGCTCACCCCGCCCATGGTCGGGTCGGTCAGCACGCTGATGTAAGGCAGGCCTTTTTTGGCCAGGCGCGTCAGGGCGGCATTGGTTTTGGCCATCTGCATGAGGCTGAGCAGGCCTTCCTGCATACGCGCGCCGCCGGTGGCGGTAAAGCAGATGAAGGGGACTTTTTGTTCAATGGCCGCGTGCACGCCGCGCACAAAGCGCTCGCCCACCACGCTGCCCATGCTGCCGCCCATGAAGTCGAACTCAAAGCAGGCCACAACCACGCCTATGCTGTGCACCGCGCCGCCCATGACGACCAGCGCATCGGTTTCCTGGGTGTTTTCCAGGGCTTCTTTCAGGCGTTCCGGGTATTTGCGGCTGTCCTTGAACTTCAGGGCATCGACCGGCAGCACTTCCTGGCCCAGCTCGTAACGGCCTTCCGGGTCCAGGAAAGCGTCCAGCCGAGCGCGCGCGCCTATGCGGTGGTGGTGACTGCACTGCGGGCAGACGTTCTGGTTTTTTTCCAGGTCGGTTTTGTAAAGCACAGCCTCGCAGCTCGGGCACTTGATCCACAGGCCCTCGGGCACCTGGCGGCGTTCCGTCGGGTCGGTGGGGCTGATTTTGGGGGGGAGAAGTTTTTCTAGCCAAGACATGAAGTCAGTCCTTGTGGTGTCGGGCGGCGCCTGGGGCTTGCCGGGCGAAAAGCGCAATTATGCGCCGGTTTGCCCGGTGTCCGGCCCCAGGCCGGCCCGCTTGAAAGTCAGTCCAAAGCAGTACGGATTTCCTGCAAAAACGCCTGCGCGGTGGCGGCCACCTTGTCGCGCGGCTGGTTTTCGATCAGCTGGATGATTTTGCTGCCTATGACCACGGCATCGGCCACCTTGCCGATGGCCTTGGCCGTGGCGGCGTCGCGGATGCCGAAGCCCACGCCCACGGGCACGTTCACATGCTTGCGTATGCGCGGCAGCGTGGCTTCGACGGCCCCCACGTCCAGCGTGCCGGCGCCCGTCACGCCCTTGAGCGAGACGTAGTAGACATAGCCGCTGGCGACTTCGGCCACCTGGGCCATGCGGGCGTCCGTGCTGGTGGGCGCCAGCAAAAAGATCAAATCCATGTTGTGCGCGCGCAGCCGGGCGGCGAACTCCACGCATTCCTCGGGCGGGTAGTCGACGATGAGCACACCGTCCACGCCGGCCTGGGCCGCATCGCGGATAAAGGCGCTTTCCGTCTTGCCGCCGCCGTGCTTGATGTCGTAGCGCTCCACCGGGTTGGCGTAGCCCATCAGCACCACCGGTGTGCTGCTGTCTTTGCTGCGGAACTGGCGCACCATGTCCAGCACCTGGGCCAGGCCGATACCGAAGGACAGGGCCTTGTCGCCGGCTTTCTGGATCACCGGGCCGTCGGCGCTGGGGTCGGAAAAAGGCACGCCCAGCTCGATCACGTCGGCGCCGCCGGCCACCATGGCATGCATCAGCTCCGGCGTGACGTCGGCAAAGGGGAAGCCCGCGGTGACGTAAGGAATCAAGGCCTTGCGGCCCTGGCTTTTCAGCGTGGAAAAAGTGGTGGCGATGCGGCTCATGATGTTTCCTTGGTGCCGCCCTTGACGGAAAGGCCGCGCATCGAAGGCCGGTCGTAGAAGTCGGCGCCCGAGAGGTCGGCCACCGTGCCTATGTCCTTGTCGCCCCGGCCCGAAAGGCAGACGAGCAGGCTCTGGTCGCTGCGCATGCTGCGGGCCATCTTCATGGCGCAGGCCACTGCATGGCTGGATTCCAGCGCGGGAATGATGCCTTCTGTGCGGCACAGATAATGGAAAGCTTCCAGCGCTTCCTTGTCGGTAATGCCGACATATTCAGCGCGACCTATGTCCTTGAGGAAGGCGTGTTCCGGGCCCACGCCGGGGTAGTCAAGCCCGGCGCTGATGCTGTGGGTCTCGGTGACCTGGCCGTCCTCGTTTTGCAGCACATAAGTGCGGTTGCCGTGCAGCACGCCGGGCAGGCCGCGCTGCAGCGAGGCCGAATGCTTGCCGCTTTCCAGGCCCTCGCCGGCGGCCTCGACGCCGATCAGGCGGGTTTTGGCGTGCTGGATATAGGGATGGAAGATGCCCATGGCATTGCTGCCGCCGCCCACGCAGGCGATCACCGCGTCGGGTTGTTTGCTGCCGATGAATTCCGGCATCTGCTGCAGGCATTCGGCGCCGATCACGCTCTGGAAGTCGCGCACCATCATGGGATAAGGGTGGGGGCCGGCCACCGTGCCTATGATGTAGAAGGTGTTGTCCACGTTGGCGACCCAGTCGCGCATGGCCTCGTTGAGCGCGTCTTTCAGCGTCTTGCTGCCGCTTTCGACCGGCACCACTGTGGCGCCCAGCAGGTTCATGCGGTAGACATTGGGGCTCTGGCGCTTGACGTCTTCGCTGCCCATGTAGACCACGCACTCCAGGCCGTAGCGCGCGCAGATGGTGGCGGTGGCCACACCGTGCTGGCCGGCGCCGGTCTCGGCGATGACGCGCGGCTTGCCCATGCGGCGCGCCAGCATGGCCTGGCCTATGGTGTTGTTGATCTTGTGCGCGCCGGTGTGGTTGAGGTCCTCGCGCTTGAGGTAGATCTGCGCGCCGCCCTGTTCGCGGCTCATGCGCGCGGCATGGTAGATCGGGGAAGGGCGGCCCACGAAATGCGCCAGCTCGGAATGGAATTCGGCGATGAATTCCGGGTCGTGCTGGTATTTGGCGTAGGCGGCCTTGAGTTCGTTGATCGCGTGGGTCAGCGTTTCCGAAACGAAACTGCCGCCGTAAATTCCGAAATGGCCTGAAGCGTCAGGCTGGTGGTACTCGTACATGATGGGGACTCTTTGCAAGTAACTCGTCGGCGGCGCGCACGGCCGCGACGAACTGGTTGATTTTGTCGGCGCTTTTGATTCCCTTGGAAATCTCGACGCCGGAGCTGACATCAACGGCCAGCGTTGTGCAACGCGGCCTGACTTGCGAAATGCCATCGATCACGTTTGCAGGCGTCAATCCACCAGACAAAACGAGGTGAGCGTTGACGTTTGGAGGAAGAAGTGACCAATTGAATGTTTTCCCGCCGCCGCCATAACCCTCGACATGGGCGTCGAGGAGGATGGCTTGTGCGGCCTTGAAGTCCTGGGCGTATTTTACGAGATCAAAGCCACCCGGGTTGCCCGGGGTGTTTGGGGCGGCTTTTTCATCAAGCGGAATGCGCGCCGCGCGCATAAAGGGCCGGCCGGCCTGCAGGCAGGTTTCGGGCGTTTCGTCCCCGTGAAATTGCAGAAAAGCCGTGGGCATGAGGGCGCAGGCGGCGCTGATGCGGGCCGTGGGCGCGTTGACGAAGAGCAGCACCGGGGTCACAAAGGGCGGCAGGCGGCGGGCCAGTTCGGCGGCGCGTTCGGCCGTCACATGGCGCGGGCTGGCCTCGTACATCACAAAACCGACCGCGTCCGCCCCGGCCGCCACGGCGGCATCCACGTCTTCCTCGCGGGTCAGGCCGCAGATTTTGATGCGGGTACGGGTAATTGGTGTCGGCGTCATGGCAGCCAATCATAGGCCGCCGTGCGACTTGGCAGGCCATAGTGGTCTTCATACACCGGCCCCAGGAAGTACAAACCATCAGGCGAGAACGTGGGCGCGGCTGCGTCGCGGCTGCGCGCAGCCATCACGCCGGCCAGCCAGTCCGGCGGGTAGCTGCCCTGGCCTATGGCGACCAGGCAGCCCATGATATTGCGGATCATGTGGTGCAAAAAGGCGTTGGCTTCGAACTCGAAGCGCCAGTACCGGGCTCCCGGCTCCCCACGGTGCGAGATCGTGATGCGCTTGATGGTTTTAACCGGGGACTTGGCCTGGCATTGCGCGGCCCGGAAGGAGCTGAAATCATGCTCGCCGACCAGGTGGGTGGCGGCCTGGCGCATGGCCGTCTCGTCTAGCGGCCGGTAGACCCAGCCGACGCGCCCGGCTTCCACGCTGGGGCGCACTGGCGATTCCAGCACCACATAGGCATAGCGGCGCGCGATGGCGCTGCCGCGGCAATGGAATTCGTCCGGGACTTCGCGCGCCCACTGCACGGCGATGTCGGCCGGCAAAAAGGTGTTGGTGCCGCGCACCCAGGAGGCGATGTCGCGCTGCAGCAAGGTGTCGAAGTGCACGACCTGCATGAGGCCGTGCACGCCGGCGTCGGTGCGGCCGGCGCACAGCGTGCGGATCGGCTGGGCGGCGAATTTGCCGAGCGCCAGCTCCAGCTTGTCCTGGACCGTGTTGCCCGAAAGCTGGCTCTGCCAGCCTTCGTAGCCGCTGCCGCTGTAGCTGATGCCGAGTGCGATCCTCACAGGCGGGCACGCAGTGAACGCAGCGCGTTCAGGCTGCGCTCACGACAGGGCGTTCAGGAAGGCCTGTGCCTTGACCTTCAGCGGGCCCTTGGCTTCGGCCATCACTTCTTCGGCCAGGGACCTGGCGCCATCGGAATCGCCGAGCGAACGGAATTCCTCGGCCAGCAGGAATTTGGTTTCCAGCGGGTCTCCGGACATGGACAAGGCTTCCTCGGGATGGGCAGGGCTTTCCGTGGTGGGGCCGTTGAGGTCCAGCGACAGCGAACCGAGGTCGAACTCCAGCATGCCGTTGTCAGCCGCCGGTGCCGGAGCTGCCGCTGGCGCAGGGGCCGGCGCGGGCGCCGCCGCCTTCACGGGGGCGGGTGCCGGTGCCGGTTTGGGCGCTGGTGTGAACGGCTCGGGCGTGAAGTTCAGGCCTTCATCGAGGAAAGAGGCCTCGGGCGCGGCGGCGGGTTTGGCGGCCGGCGGCGTGGCCGTCGGGAGCGCTACCGTGGCGCTGCTGAAATCCATGTTCAGGGGAGCGGGTTCCGGCGCCTTCATGGCCACCGTGGGCTCGACGCGCACGGGTGCCGGCGGCGGAGGCGGCGGGGCCGAGATGGCGGCCGGCGTGGTCGGCTCACTGGGTTCGTCACCGAGCGAGAAGTCCAGGTCGAGGTCGACATCCACGGAAGGCGTGGGCGCGGGGACGTGCGCCGGTTGTGCCACCATGGCCACGGTGCCGCCCGGGCTGAAGGCCGAGGTGCTGCCGCCATGCCCGGCGCCGGCGGGCTGCCCGCCCGGCTGGTACATCGGGTTGGCGGGGTCGAGTTCGCGGCCCATTTCGGTGATGTAGGCCCACTCGGGACCGCTACCGTGGGTGAGGTTGAAAGCCTCGATGGCGACGGTCTCAAACGCCTTGCTGTCACGGCGCTTGGCGTAGATTTCCATCAGCTTGGCATGGATGGCCACGCGCATCGGGCTGGTGCGCATGGCTTCCTTGAGGATTTCCTCGGCCTGCAGGTCGCGTCCATAGGCCAGGTACACATCGGCTTCGGCTACGGGGTCGACGTCGCCAGCGGCATCCAATTGACTGGGCGAATACACCAGGGACGAGCCTGTGGCGTTGCCTTCATTCGTGTCAATCCTTTGGCCGCCGCTGGCGCCGAAAAAAGAATCGGGCTGCAGCCTGCTTTCGAGGAAGGAACTGTCGACCTGGGCCGCGCCGCCGCGCTGGCGGTAGCGGTAAAAGCCGAAACCGGCGAGCAGCAACAGCAGGCCGCCGGCGATGGGCAGTATCAGCGGGTTGTCGAGGAGTTCGTCGACCAGGCTGGGTTCAGGCGGTGGCGGCGGTGCTGCCACGGGTTTTTTGGCGGCAGCCACAGGCGGCGTGACCGCGGCGCTGGCGGCCGGGGCCGGCTCGGAGGCCGCAGCTACCGGGGCAGGGCTGGCGGAGGCCGCCGCTACAGGGGCAGAAGTGGCTGCTGCGGGAGCGGACGCGGCTGCTGCTGGTGCCGGCGCGCTACCGGCAACTGCCGGCGGTGTGACGGCGGCAGCGGTCGGTGCCGATGCCGGCTTGCTGGCCGGGGCGGACGCGGCAGGGGTGGTTGCCGCGGCAGGAGCCGGTGCGACCGCTGGGGCCGGCACGCTGGCGGGCGCGGGAACGGCGACGCCGGGGGCTTTGGCCGCACTGGCGGCGGGCGCTGCCGCGGGAGCCGCACCCAGCTTGTTCAGTTCGCTGATGTTCTTGGACAGTTCGGCCACCCGCGTGGAGGCTTCCTTGGCCTGGCGTTCCTTGGCGATCTTGTCTTCGGCCGCCGTCGGGGCCGCCTTGCCCTGGACCGCGCCCTTGGAGAGGGTCAGCTTGTCGGGTGTGCTGCTGGCGGGTGCGCGGTCTTCGACCTTGGCCTGTACCTTGCCGCCGGCCTGGCGGTCGGCACCGGCCACCTGCGTGGCCGGCACGCCTTCGGCCAGTTTGCGGCGGAAGCTGTTGAAGTCCTTGCTTTGCGCGACGATGGTCTGGCTGGCTTCACCGGCGGCAATCGCGCTGGCCGTTTCGGCGCTCGGGATGTCCAGCACGGCGCCGGATTTGATGCGGTTCACGTTGCCGCCGATGAAGGCGTCCGGGTTGCTGCGCAGCAGGGCCACCAGCATCTGGTCCAGCGACACGCTGGCGGGCTTGTTCTGGGCGGCGATCTTGCCGGCGGTGTCGCCGCTCTTGACGGTAACCTGTTTGTCACCGCCGGCGGGCACTTTCTCGAGGGGCGCGGCAGGGGCCTTGGCGACCGGCGCGGGCCGGGTGCTGGGGCCGGCCGGCGGCGAGTAGGGAATGGAGGCAATGCCCTTGGCGGGCGGCGCCGCGGGGCGGGACGACAGGACCGGCGCGGTAGGCGCGGCTGCGGAGCTGCCCGAGCGCAGGGCCGGCGGGTCGAACAGCATGGTGTAGTCGCGCGTGATACGGCCGTTGGCCCAGCTGGCTTCCAGGATCAGGTCGACAAAAGGCTCGGTGACGGGGCGGCTGCTGCTCAAGCGCAGAAAGGAGCGGCCGTCGGGGCGCCGCTGCAGGCTGACCTCGACGCCGGAAACCACGCTGCCGTATTCAAGCCCTGCGGCCTTGAAGGTATCGGGTGGGGCCACGCCAGCCTTGAGGCTGGACGCTTCATCGGGCCTGATGTCGGCAATCTCGATTTCCGCGCGAAGGGGCTCGCCCAATGCCGACTGAACTGTGATCCGGCCCAGCGCGAGCGCGTGGGCTTCCAGACTTGCCAGGCTGCCGAGCAGTGCAATGGCACTTGCCAGGGCGCCTATACGCCAACGACCGCGATTATTCATGGGGTTGTGAGCCTCCAGTGCTCGGTCTGCATGTAACTTTATTCTGCTTATGCGCACAAAAACCTCGATGCGAATTTTCGAAAAACAACCTTAACATCAAGGCATTAGGCTGACAAGCTAAGACACCACTTAAGTTTTGACACAGCGAGTTAGCAGCAACTTACAAGTTTCGGATGTTGTCTGACGACAACGTCCTGTGACATGTAGTTACGGATGGGCGGCTGTATGTTGGCAGCCGCTCACCTCCATTATTTCAGGCCTGCAGCAGGATGCGCAGCATGCGGCGCAGCGGCTCGGCGGCGCCCCACAGCAGCTGGTCGCCCACCGTGAACGCACCCAGGTAGTCGGGGCCCATGGCCAGCTTGCGCAGCCGGCCCACCGGGATCTGCATGGTGCCGGTGACGGCCACGGGCGTGAGGTCCTTGATCGAGGCTTCGCGCGTGTTGGGCACGACTTTGACCCACTCGTTGTCGGCTGCGATCATGGCCTCGATGTCGGCCAGCGGCACGTCCTTCTTGAGCTTGAAGGTCAGCGCCTGGCTGTGGCAGCGCATCGCGCCTATGCGCACGCAGAAGCCGTCCACGGGGGTTTCGGCCGTGCCGAAGCTCGCGCCCTGGCCCAAGATCTTGTTGGTCTCGGCGCCGCCCTTCCATTCTTCCTTGCTCATGCCGTTGCCCAGGTCCTTGTCGATCCAGGGGATCAGCGAGCCGCCCAGCGGCACGCCGAAGTTGGCGGTCTCACTGGTGCTCAAGCCCTGTTGTTTGGCCAGGATGCGGCGGTCGATTTCAAGGATGGCGGACTTGGGGTCGTCCAGCAGCGAGCGGACTTCGCTGTTGAGCGTGCCGAACTGCGTCAGCAATTCGCGCATGTGCTGCGCGCCGCCGCCCGAAGCCGCCTGGTAGGTCATGCTGGTCATCCACTCGACCAGGCCGGCCTTGTACAGCGCGCCCACGCCCATCAGCATGCAGCTGCCCG
>Ga0102587_1000898_pt1 | contig 26193 bp, 20 predicted proteins | sample AraplaF_Col_mTSA_FD_76853 | JGI IMG/M metagenome (GOLD analysis project Ga0102587, IMG submission 76853) | Arabidopsis root microbial communities from the University of North Carolina, USA - plate scrape MF_Col_mTSA (SPADES assembly) (version 2) | ecosystem: Host-associated > Plants > Roots >... | reverse complement strand
CGTATCGACCACGCGCCGCTGCTCGGCATCGGCGATCTTCTTGGCCGCATCGGCCTTTTCCTTCTCGATCGCCTGCTCGCGGAACACCAGCACCGCCTTGGCCATCGCGCCGATCTCGTCGCCGCGGTCGGTGCCCGGCACATCAACGGCGTTGTTGCCGTCCGCGAGCGTTTTCATCACTACGGTCATCTGCGCGACCGGCGCCGCGATCCCGCGCGCGAGCAGCCAGCCGAGCAATACCGAAAGCGCCACTGCGCATGCGCCGCCGATCCAGATCGCCCAGGTGGACGAAGCGACCGCCGCTTCCTGGGTGGCGCTCCGCTTCGCGACGCGCTCTTCCTGAACATCGCTGATTTTCTTGATCAGCGGACGGATCTCGCCGAGCATCTTGACGCCCGAGAGTTCGCCCGCCTGGTCGTGCGTCGCTGGGTTGCGCGCAAGTTCGATGATATGATCGAGCTTGCCGCGCAGTGCCTGCACATTGACGACGAGCTGGTCGATACGAGCGTGTTGCTCGCTCGAGGTCGAGTACACCTTGAACTCCTCGACCGTCTTGAGGAACTTTTCGCCGCCCTCCTGATAGGTCTTGAAGAATTCATCCTTGCCGAGAATCGCAAAGCCGCGCGCGGCGTTCTGCTGCTCGAGCACGTCGGTCAGCAACTTCTGGCTCTTCTCGAGCGCGCGCAGCGACTGCTCTTTCTCGTCGGCTGCGACGGCGACCGCAGAGAGATTGGAGAAGACGATCGTGCCGACACCGGCGAAGATCACGATCAACAGGGCAAAGGCGCCTGCGAGCTTTCGTGAAATGGGGATGTTCTGCAAAGACATCATAGGCTCCGTAATATTTCTCCGGCGGAGCCCTCGACAGAGTGCCCGCGAACACGCCCCTCGCTTTCGCGGGTTCGACGCGCCGGTCCTCAATCATCATAGGAGAAGAGGACCGGGGGCTGCGCCCGCAACCCCATATTATTCCGGGGGAAAAAGCCACGCCGGCCATGGTTTGCGAATTATTTCGGTATTATTTCCGTCGTTTGGCGCGCGTTCTGATCAACTTTCAGATGTTCAATTAAATCAATCACATTGCGCAGGGTGCGCTATGCCCCGCGGCGCAGGAGCAGCCAAAGCGCCGAGGCTGCAAAATAGAAGGCGCCGAAAGCGGCATAAGGGGCGACGTCGGCAATGCCCGGCACGGCGCTTCCGAGTGATCGGCTGATGAAGAAGCCGCCGGCCAGGGCGGACTGCGCCCCGCTCAGGATCATCGCCCACTGCGCGCCAAAGGATTTCCACCGTCGCACGCCGGTGGCGAGCTGGAGAAGCCCGGCGAGAATGGCCCATGCTCCGAAAACGCCGAGCACGGCGTTCATGCTTCCGATCACCGCCGCGACGGCAATCGCGGTGATGCCGCTCACCGCGACATTGAGCGCCTGTGGCCGGTTCTGCGCCACGCCGCCGTTCCGCGACACATCGATCAGATTGGCGATCGCATCCCATGCCGGATAGGCGATCAGAAGCGCCGCTGCGGCCAAAGGCGAAGCCTTGCCGAGGGTGAAGGCTGCGCCCACCCACGCGGCCGCCACGCCGGCGCGGACGAAATAATAGTTCCCCAATCCGGCGGGGCTGGACATCTTGCTCGCCGGGGCCTGCGGATTCTGTTCGACGACATAAGAGCTCATAGCGAATCTACCTACCTATCACTTGGTAGGTTGGCATTAGGCTGTTGCGGAATGCAGCGCAAGCGGATATCTACCTATTGGAAGGTAGAAAGATGATTGGATCGACTGCGGAGCGGATCGTCGGCGAAGGACGGCGCCTGATCATGACGCGGGGCTATAATGGCTTCAGCTATGCCGATATCGCTGCGGCCGTCGGCATCCGGAAGGCGAGCATCCATCACCATTTCGCGAGCAAGAGCCATCTCGCGGTTGCGGTTGTCGAGCAATCGCGCGCGATCATTCGGGCGCAGGTCGAACTATTGGCGGACGTGGAGCCCGATGCCGTCGAACAGCTTCGCGCTTACGCCGGATATTGGGAGCGGTGCATCGCCGACGACAGCGCGCCGTTCTGCATCGCGGCAATGCTGGCTGCTGAATTGCCGAGCTTGCCGGACGATCTTGCCCAGGCCGTCCGGGCGCACTTCGCCGAACTGTCGGGATGGCTCGCGCAGCTTCTTGCTTTGGGCGTGCGCCAGGGCGGCGTGGTGCTGACGGGTTCGCCGGAGGACGAGGCCGATGCCTTTATGTCGGCGATCTACGGCGCGATGTTGTCCGCACGAGCCTTTGCGGATCCCGCCCGCTTCGTCTCGATCACCGAGACGTTGCTCGCTCGGGTCGTTCGCCTCCGTTGAACCTCAGCCCTCGGCCGGTGTCGCTTCGACCTGCTCGATCAGATCGAGCACGTCGCCGATCAGCGCGCGCATCGCCGTGCGTGCTGCCTCGGCGTCGTGCGCCGCGATGGCGTCTCGCACCGCGGCGTGATCGGCGACGTTGGCGGTGCGGCCCTTGAGCCGGTTGGTGAAGCGGATCGAAGTGCGCAGCGCGGTGCCCACAACGTCGCGGAACTGTGCGTAGAACGGGTTGCCCGACGCACGCAGGATCGCGACGTGAAAGGCGATATCGGCTTCCAGCGTATCCTCGAGGCCCTGCTCGGCGGCCTCCATGCGCTCCAGCCCCTGCGAGATCCGGGCGAGGTCCTCGGCCGTGCCGACGCGCGCGGCGAGGGCCGCCGCCTCGGGCTCGATCGCGACGCGGAGCTGGTTGAATTGGCGGAGCAGATCGACCGAGAATTGCCGCTCGAGCAGCCAGCGCAGCACGTCGGTGTCGAACAGGTTCCAGTTGGTCGCGGGCTGCACCACCGTACCCTGGCGCGGGCGGGCGCTCAGCAGCCCCTTGGCGGTCAGCATCTTGACTGCCTCGCGCGTCACCGACCGGCTGACGCCGTGCTGCTTGGCGAGCTCGGCCTCGGTAGGGAAGGCCTCCTTCTCATAGCGGCCGGTGACGATCGCGCGCCCCAGACTGTCGAGCATCCCATAGGTAAGGTTGCGCCCGAGCTGGGGGCCTGAGTCCTCTGCACCGAGCCTTGGATAATTCGGCATTTCCGGTCGCCCCTTGATCGATCCTGACAGCGATGTCAGGATCCTCTCCTTGCCATTGTTTCACCTACGTTAGCGAAGCGGCGGCGCTGGACAAGTCCAATAAATACGATAAATGAACCGGGGCCGCGCTTCTCGCGGCACAGAACGGGACTTAGAGCGCGGCACGAGCCGCCGGACCGTGGGGCAGGGAGGAAGCAATGACGAGTCTCTCGCAGATCGATCTCATCGTCGTGATCGTTTACGCCATAGGCATTTTCGGCCTGGCGCAATGGGTTAGCCGTGAGAGAGCGGGGCATGCCAAGGACACGTCGGATTATTTCCTGGCGTCCAAGTCACTGCCCTGGTGGGCGATCGGCGCTTCGCTGATCGCTGCAAATATTTCTGCAGAACAGATCGTCGGTATGGCCGGTTCGGGCTATGCGCTCGGCCTCGCGATCGCTTCCTATGAATGGATGGCGGCGCTGACCTTGCTGATCGTCGGCAAATTCTTCCTGCCGATCTTCCTGAAGAACGAGATCTACACGATGCCGCAGTTCCTCGAGCAGCGGTTCGGTCGCGTGCTCCCGGTGCTGATGGCGGTGTTCTGGCTCGCGCTCTACATTTTCGTGAACCTTACCTCGATCATCTGGCTCGGCTCGATCGCAGTCAACAAGGTCGCGGGGATCGATCAGACCGCGGCGCTGATCGCATTGGGCGGCTTCGCCTTGCTCTATCAGCTCTATGGCGGCCTCAAGGCCGTGGCGCTCACCGACATCGTCCAGGTGACTCTGCTCGTGCTCGGCGGTCTCGTCGTCTCCTTCCTGACGCTCAACCAGATCGGCGGCGATCAGGGCGTGCTCGCCGGCTTCTCGGTCCTCACCCAGCGTGCGCCGAGCCACTTCGACATGATCCTCAGCCAGGACAATCCCTTCTACAAGGATCTGCCCGGCATCGCGGTTCTGGTCGGCGGCATGTGGATCGCCAACCTCTCTTACTGGGGCTTCAACCAGTACATCATCCAGCGCGCGCTGGCCGCGAAGAACCTCGGCGAGGCGCAGAAGGGCGTGGTGTTCGCCGCCTATCTCAAGCTGCTGATGCCGGTGATCATCGTGCTGCCGGGTATCGCCGCAGTGGTGCTCGCGCCCGATCTCGCCAAGCCCGACGAAGCCTATCCGACGATGATGAAGCTGCTGCCCCCGGGCCTCCTCGGCCTCGTCTTCGCGGCTTTGATCGCGGCGATCATCGCGTCGACCGCCTCGAAGATCAATTCGATCGCCACCATCTTCACCCTCGATCTCTACGCCAAAGCGCGCGGCATCAAGACGCGCGGCGAAGACAATGTCGCGGGCGTCGAGGGACAGGAGAAGCACCTCGTCCTCGTCGGCCGCGTCGTCGCCGCGATCGCCGTGGTGATCGCGATCATCGCCGCCCGGCCGCTGATCGGTCAGTCGGACCAGGCCTTCCAGTTCATCCAGGAATTCTCGGGCTTCTTCACGCCTGGGATCACCGTGATCTTCCTGCTCGGCCTGTTCTGGAAGCCGGCGACCGAGGCCGGGGCGATCGTCGCCGCGATGACGTCGGTGGTGCTGTCCTACCTCCTCAAGATCGGCATTCCCTCGCCGTTCCTGCCGGAGGCGCTCAACGCTTATCTCTTCCCGTTCATGAACCGCATGATGTTCGTGTTCGTGGTGAGCCTGTTCCTCGCGATGGTCGTCTCGCTGCTCGTCCGCGGCCGGGGCGACGCAAACCGGGTGACGATGGAAGGCGTGACCTTCCGCACCTCGGGGGCGTTCAACATGGCCGGGATCGGCGTGATCCTCATCCTCATCGCATTGTACGCGACCTGGTGGTGAGTTTCGGCAGCCGTTTCCTCGCCGTCGACTGGGGCACGACCAACCGGCGCGTGTTCCTGATCGACGGCGGCGTTGTCGCGAAGACCGAGCGGGACGACCGGGGCGTGACCTCGGTGCAGGACTTCGCAGCAGAGGCGGCGGCGATCCGCCAGCGCTTCGGCGACTATCCGATGCTGCTCGCGGGGATGGTCGGCTCGAACATCGGCTGGCGGCCCGCGCCCTATGTCGCCGCGCCAGCCGGCATCGCCGAACTCGCGGCGGGGCTGCTCCGGATCGACGACCGCACGGTGATCGTCCCTGGCATCTCGACGCAGGTGAATGGCCGCCCGGACGTGATGCGCGGCGAGGAAGTCCAGTTGCTCGGCGCGGTCGCCGCGGGGCTGGTTCCGGCGGATTCGCTGCTCGCCCAGCCGGGCACCCATTGCAAATGGGTCGAGATGCAGGGCGGCAAGGTCGTGGATTTCGTCACTGCGATGACCGGCGAGTTGTTCGCATTGCTCCGCAAGCACGGCCTGCTCGCGGCGCAACTGGGCGGCGAGGTGACTCTCGGCGCGGCGTTCCTCGAAGGCGTCGAGGACGGCAAGCGTCAGGATCTTGCCGCATCGCTGTTCGGCATCCGCGCCGCCAAGATGCTGGGACAACGCGACGATGCCGATGCGGCTTCCTACGCCAGCGGATTGCTTATCGGCACCGACGTCGCCGCCCGACTCGCCGGCTCGGGGCACGAGGCCGTCCATATCCTCGCCGATCCCGTGCTCGGCGGGCTCTATGCGGCGGCCATTCAAGCGCATGGCCGCAATGCCTATCTGATCGACAGCCACGCCGCATTCGTTGCCGGCGTAAACGAGATTGTGAGCCAATGAACTTCGACGCCGCCTTCGCCCGCTGCCCCCTCATCGCCATTCTCCGCGGCGTGAAGCCCGACGAGGTCGAGGCGATCGGTGACGCGCTGGTCGATGCCGGGTTCACGCTGATCGAAGTCCCGATGAACTCCCCCGATCCGCTCGACAGCATCGCCCGCCTCGCGCGCAGGTTCGAGGGCAGGGCAGTCATCGGCGCCGGCACCGTCCTCACCGAGGGGCAGGTCGAGCAGGTCCGCACCGTCGGCGGCACGATGATCATCTCGCCCAACGCCAACACCCGCGTGATCGCCGCCAGCGCCGAAGCGGGCATGGTCTCGCTCCCCGGCGTGGTCACGCCCACCGAAGCCTTCGCCGCGATCGAGGCCGGCGCCACTGCGCTCAAGCTGTTCCCCGCCGAGGGTTCCAGCCCGGCGATCCTCAAGGCGATGCGCGCCGTGCTCCCCAGGGACATGCGCCTGCTCCCCGTCGGCGGGATCGCGCCCGACAATATGGGCCCTTGGCGCGCTGCCGGCGCGGCGGGCTTCGGGCTGGGCTCGGCGCTCTACAAGCCGGGCCTCACCGCCGCCGAAGTCGGCGCGCACGCCAGGGCGTTCGTATCCGCACTGGCAAGCTGAGCGGATAATCGCCTACACCCGCTCCCGGAGAGGGGGCGCGGTGAACCAGCCGGCTAAGAAAGTGATCGTCGTCGGCGGCGGCACCGCCGGCTGGATGGCCGCAGCGGCGCTCGGCAAGATGTTGCCGCACGCGTGCAGCGTCGAGTTGATCGAATCCGCCGAGATCGGCATCGTCGGGGTGGGCGAGGCGACGCTGCCGCATCTGCGCGCCTACCTCCAGACGCTCGGTCTCGACGAAGCCGAGTTCATGACTGCCACCCACGCCACCTACAAGCTGGGCATCGAATTCCGCGATTTCGGCAAGCCCGGCGATTCCTATCTCCACCCGTTCGGCGATTTCGGCCGTCCACTGAACGGCGTGCCCTTCCTCCAATATTGGCTGCGGATGCGCGCGCTGGGGCAGGGCGGCGAGATTTTCGAATATTCGATGGCCAATGTCATGGCGGCGGCGAAGCGCTTCGCATTGCCCGCGAGCGATCCGGCCTCGCTGCTTTCGACGATCGGCTATGCCTACCAATTCGATGCCACGCGCTTCGGCCCTTATCTGCGCGAATTCGCGGAAGGGAGGGGCGTCAAGCGCACCGAGGGCCGGATCGTCTCGGTCGAGCGCGACTCCGAAACCGGCGATGTCGCGGCGGTGCTGCTCGAAAGCGGCACGCGAGTAGAGGGCGACCTGTTCGTCGACTGCTCGGGTTTCCGCAGCCTGCTTCTCGGCGACACGCTGGGCGAGGATTGGGAGGACTGGTCGCACTGGCTGCCCTGCGACCGGGCGATGGCATTGCCCTGCGCCTCGCCGCCGGGGGAGATCGAGCCGCTCACCCGCGCCACCGCGATGGCGGCGGGGTGGCGCTGGCGCATCCCGCTCCAGCACCGCGTCGGCAATGGCTATGTCTATTCGAGCGCGCACCTCTCCGACGATGACGCGGCTGCCGCGATCCTCGGCGCGGTCGAGGGCGAACCGCTCGCCGATCCGCGCTTGCTGCGTTTCCGCGCCGGGCGGCGCAAGCGGAGCTGGTCGCACAATGTGATCGGAGTCGGGCTAGCCTCGGGCTTTCTCGAGCCGCTCGAATCGACCAGCATCTATCTCGTCCAGGCGGCGATCACGCAGCTGCTTGAACTCTTCCCGATCCGCGATATCGAGCCCGCCGATCGTGACGAGTTCAACGCCCAAATCGACTATGAATATGATCGCATCCGCGACTTCCTGATCCTCCATTATCACGCCAGCACCCGCGACGATTCGGAGTTCTGGAACTACGTCCGGCATATGCCGATACCCGACAGCCTCGCCGACAAGATCGCGCTGTTTCGCCGCGCCGGGCGTATCCAGCGCTACGCCCATGGCCTGTTCTTCGAGCCGAGCTGGATCGCGGTGCTGATCGGGCAGGGGGTGATGCCCGAGGGCTGGGACCAGCGCATCGCGGCGGCGCCGCCAGTGGAGCTCGGCCAGGCGCTCGATCGGCTGCGCGGCCGAATCGCCGTGGAAGTGCGCGCGCTGCCCGGGCACCGCCAGACGCTCGAACGGCGGAACTTGCTATGAGCGATCGTGCGATCCGCAGCGTCGCGATCCTCGGCGGCGGCATCACCGGCCTGTCCGCCGCGGTGGCGTTCGCGCGCGCGCTGCCGCAGGTCGTGATCACCGTGATCGAAACCGCGCCCGATCCCGCGGCGCTTGCCGATCGGCTGCCGGGCAGCATGACTTCGGTCCACCGTTTCCATGCGAGCGTCGGCCTCGACGAGGCGGCGCTGCTCCGCGTGGGCGCGGCGATCCCCCGGCTGGGGCTCCGCTTCGAGAATTGGCCCGCAGGCAGCGAGACCTGGTTTCACGTCCATGGCGATCATGGTGCGCAGACGGGGACGATCGCCTTCCACCAGCTCTGGGCGCGCGCGCGGCGCGCGGGGCAGGCAGAGGCCTATCATCGTTACGCCGCCGCCGCTGTGCTCGCCGAAGCGGGAAGGTTCGTCCATCCGCAGGGCGATCCCGGATCGCCGCTCGCGGCCTTCGATTATGCGCTGCGGCTCGATCCTGATCGCTACCGCGAGGTCCTCGCGTCGCTCGCCGACCAACTGCGCGTGGTGCGAACGCAAGGCAGTTTCGCCGGCGTGGACCGGCATGGCGATGGCAGCGCGGCGGCGCTGCTGCTCGGCGACGGCCGCCGGATCGAGGCTGATCTATATCTCGACGCTTCGGGCCCCGCAGCCGTGCTGGCCCAAGCGATCGGCGGCGAATTCGAGGACTGGAGCAGTGCACTTCCGTGCGACCGCCTGCTGTTGGGCGAAGGACCGCCGCGCGCCGTGAGCCCGAACGACACGATCGTCGGCGGCGCGCATGGCTGGCAGTTCGTTTGCCCGCTGCCCGGACGGACTCTTCTGGGGCATGTCTGGTCCTCGTCCGATCCCGTCCCAGATCGCGAAGGGCGCGCGCTCATTTTTCGTCCGGGTCGACGCGTCGATCCCTGGGTCCGCAACGTCCTCGCGATCGGCGATGCGGCGGTGGCGTTGGACCCGCTCCACTGGCCCAATCTCCACCTTGCCCAGAGCGGCATCGCGCGCGCGCTCGATTTGTTGCCAGGGCGCGATTGTCACCCGGTGGAGGTCGCCGAGTATAATCGCCGTTCGCGTGAGGAAGCGCAGCGGATGCGCGATTTCCAGGCGCTTCATTATCTCCGTGCCGGCGCTTCGATCGAAATCCCGGACAGCCTCGCCCGGACGCTCCAGCAGTTCGAGAGCCGTGGGCGGTTGCCCACCTATGACGAGGATAGCCTGCCCGACGAGATCTGGCTGTCGGCGTTGCTTGGTCTGGGCGTGCTGCCCCGCGAGATCCAGCCGCTCGCCGCGGCGGTGGACTCGGTCGCCGCTGCCACCCGGATGGCCGAGATGCGCGCCGGGCTCGCGCAATTGTCGGCACGGCTGCCCGGTTTTGCGGAGTATCTTGCGCGCGCCGCGGCTTCGAAAAATTAGGTTGAAAAGCCCGTTCGCCCCTTTTCGTCATCCCCGCGAAGGCGGGGACCCATCTCCGACAATTTCCACGAGCGCACCGGCGGCATTTTGCCGCTCGCTCAGGAGATGGGTCCCCGCTTTCGCGGGGATGACGCGTCTTGAATATGTAACCTAAACTTAAGGCTGGCCGGCCGCCGCTTCCGGCCCTTGCGGGGTCGCACGCAGCAGCGAATCGCCGCCCAGGGTGCGGTACAGCGTCACGAGATTGCTCGCCTGCACCAGCCGGGTGTTCACCAGCGTGCGCTGCGCCGAATAAAGCGATCGCTGCGCATCGAGGCTGGAGAGGAACGTGTCGATCCCGCCGCGATAGCGCGCTTCGGCCAGCTGGAAGGTATCGGCTGCTGCGCTCGTCTGCGCCTGTGTCGCGCGGAGCTGCTCGGTGATCGTGCCGCGTCGTGCCAATGCGTCGGCGACTTCGCGGAATGCCGACTGGATCGCGCGCTCGTAGGTCGCGACCGCGGCCTCGCGCTGGGCCTCGCTCAGCCGCACATTCGCCTTGCCGGCCCCCGCATTGAAGATCGAATAATTCGCATCGGCACCGGCCGACCAGTTAAAACCGTTGCCGCTGAACAGCCCGGTCAGGGCATTGCTGGCGAGCCCCAGCAGCCCGGTGAGCGAAATGCGCGGGAACAAGGCGGCGCGCGCCGCGCCGATCTCAGCATTGGCGGCGCGAAGCTGGTATTCGGCCTGCACCACGTCGGGGCGGCGAAGCAGCACGCTCGAATCCACTCCGGCGGGCAATTCGGCGATCGTCGGCGCAGCTTCGTCGAGCGACGCGGGCAGCAGCGCCGGATCGATTGGCGCGCCGACCAGCAGCTGGAGCGCGTTGATGTCCTGCGCCAGCGCGGTGCGCTGCTGGGCGAGATCGGCGCGCGCGCCTTCCAGCACTTGCTCGGCCTGGCGCAGATCGGTGCGCGGCGCGATTCCGCCCTGCAGCCGCGCACGCGTCAGCCGCACGCTGTTCTCGGCATTGCCGGCAGTGTCCTGCGCGATCTTGAGCAGGCTCGCGTCGGCGGCATAGTTCAGCCACGCATCGGCAATGTCGCCGACCAGGGTGAGGTAGGTCGCGCGCGCGCCGGCCTCGGTGGCGAAATAGCGATTCTGTTCGGCGCGGGTGAGCGAGGCGACGCGGCCGAACAGGTCGAGTTCGAAGCCGGTGATCCCGGCATCGGCAGTAAAGCGCGTGCGGGCATCCGATCCCGCGGTGGAGGATCCGGTGCTTTGGCCGCCCGAGACTGTCGCCCCTGCGCCGGCGCTGACTTCGGGCAGCCGTTCGGCGCGCTGGATGCGATATTGCTCGCGCGCGGCGCGGATGTTCGCCGCGGCGAGCCGCAAGTCGCGATTCTCGGTCAGGGCGCGCGCGATCAGCGACTGGAGCCGCGCGTCGCGAAAGATGTCGCGATATGTCACCGCTGGCAAAGTCGTCTCGCTGTTCGCCAGATAGGCGTCGCCGACCGGCCACGACGGCGGCACCGGCGCTGCCGGCTGGACGTATTTCGGATCCATCGAGCAGCCGGCGAGGGCAGTCGCGGCGAGGAACAGCGCGGCGCGCCTCATGCCGTGGCCTCCGGGCCGTCGTCGTGGTGGCTCCGCTCGCGGATCGCCTTCAGCCCGTCGCGCACGCCGCGCCGCACCAGCACGAAGAACAACGGGATGTAGAAGATCGCGAGGATCGTCGCGGTCAGCATGCCGCCGATCACTGCGGTGCCGATCGCGATGCGACTGTTCGCGCCGGCGCCGGTCGAGATCGCCAACGGCAGCACGCCGAAGATGAAGGCGAGGCTGGTCATCAGGATCGGGCGGAGACGGATGCGGGCCGCTTCCAATGCCGCGTCGATGACGCGCTTGCCTTCCTTTTCGGCGCGTTCGGCGAATTCGATCATCAGGATCGCGTTCTTGGCGGCGAGGCCCATGGTGGTGAGCAGGCCGATCTGCAGATAGACGTCGTTCTGCAGCCCGCGCAGCGTGACCGCGAACACCGCGCCGACAAGGCCCAGCGGGATCACCAGCAGCACCGCGACGGGGATGCTCCAGCTCTCGTAGAGCGCCGCGAGGCACAGGAACACGACGAGCAGCGATACCGCATAGAGATAGGGCGCCTGGCCCGAGGACAGCCGCTCCTGGAACGACAGGCCGGACCAGGCGACGCTGGTGCCCGGGATCTGCGCCGCGAGCTCTTCCATCCGGCGCATCGCGTCGCCCGAGCTCTGGCCGGGCGCGGCCTGGCCCTGGATCTCGAACGCCGGGATGCCCTGGAAGCGCGACATCGTCGTCGGCGCGGTCGCCCAGCTCGTCCGCGCGAAGGAAGAGAAGGGCGCCATCTGCCCGTCATTGGTGCGGACGAACCATTCGTCGATATTGTCCGGGTTCGCGCGATACTGCGCATCGCCCTGCACATAGACGCGCTTCACCCGGCCGCGGTCGATGAAGTCGTTGACGTAGCGGCCGCCCCAGGCGGTCGACAGCGTCGAATTGACGTCGCCCTGGCTCAGGCCGAGCGCGGCGAGCTTCTGCTGGTCGATGTCCACCTTGAGCGTCGCGACGTCGGGCAGGTCCGACAGGCGCACCTGCGCGAGCGCGGGATCGGCATTGGCGGCGGCGAGCAATTTGTCGCGCGCGGCGAGGAACTGGTCGCGCGGCATGCCGCTGGCGTTCTGGAGCTCCATCGTGAAGCCGCTCGACTGGCCGAGACCGCGGATCGCCGGGGGCACAAGCGCGAAAACCTGCGCGTCACGGAAGTTGCGGAACGCGGCTGCGGCACGCTGGACGATCGCGTCGGCCGCGTTCTCCTTGCCCTTGCGCTCGGACCAGTCAGCGAGGTTGATGAACCCCTGCCCGGTATTCTGGCCGCTCGCGCCGCCACCACCGCCGCCGCCGGTAACCGTGAACATCACCGAGGCGTTCTTGCCCTCCTGCTCCATGAAATAGCGTTCGACCGCTTTCTGCACTTCCTGCGTGCGGCTCTGGGTCGCGCCCGCGGGCAGGCGGAACTGCACCGATGCAGCGCCCTGGTCCTCGGTCGGCAGGAAGCCGGTCGGGAGGCGGGTGAACAGCACCACCAGCAACGCGCAGACCAAAGCGTAGATCAGCAGGAACAGCCATTTGCGATTGACCACGCTGGTGACCGCGCCGGTATAGCGCCGGACTCCGCGATCGAAGTTGGTGTTGAACCAGTCGCGGGCATTGCCGAAGAAGCGGCCGACCGCGGGGAAGCGCCGCTCGACCCAGCCATTATGCTCCTCGCTCTTCTTCTTGAGCAGGGTGGCGGTGAGCGCGGGAGTCAGGATCAGCGCGACGAGTACCGAGAGCACCATCGCCGACACGATCGTCACCGAGAATTGCCGATAGATCACGCCCGTCGATCCGCCGAAGAACGCCATCGGCAGGAACACCGCCGAGAGCACCAATGCGATGCCGACCAGCGCCATCTGGATCTGCTCCATCGACTTGATCGTCGCCTCGCGGGGCGTGAGTTCGGGATCCTCCTCCATCAGCCGCTCGACATTCTCGACCACGACGATCGCGTCGTCGACGAGCATGCCGATCGCCAGCACGAGTCCGAACAAGGTGAGCGTGTTGATCGAGAAGCCGAGCGCGTAGAACACCGCGAAGGTGCCCAGCAGCACCACCGGCACCGCGATGAACGGGATCAGGGTCGCGCGCACGCTCTGCAGGAAGATGAACATCACGATCACGACGAGGAGGATCGCCTCGACCAGCGTCTTCACCACTTCCTCGATCGAGAGCTTGATGAACGCCGTCGTGTCGTTGGCGTAGGCGAACTTGAAGCCGGCGGGGAAGCCGCGCGCGATCTGCTCCACTTCCGCCTTGACCAACTCGGCGGTCTCGAGCGCGTCGGCGCCCGGGGAAAGGCTGATCGCGATGCCGGCGCCCGGATGGCCGTTGACGCGGGTGACGGCATTGTAGCTCTCGGCGCCGAGCTCGACCCGCGCGACATCCTTGAGCAGCACCCTGGCACCGCTGGTCTCGGTCTTGAGGATGATCTGCTCGAACTGCGCCGGGGTCTGGAGGCGCGATTGCGCAGTCACCGTCGCGTTGAGCATCTGCGTCGGCGGCTGCGGCTGGCCGCCGATCTCGCCCGCCGCCACTTCGGTATTCTGGTTCTGGATCGCAGTGATCACGTCGCTCGGCATCAGCGCATAGCTTGCGAGCCGATCGGGGTTCAGCCAGATCCGCATCGCATAGGGCGCGCCGAACACATTGGTGTCGCCCACACCCGGCGTGCGCGCCAGTGTGTCCTGCATGTTGGACGCCATCCAGTCCGAAACATCCTGGTTGGTGCGCTTGTCGGTCTCGTCATAGACGCCGACGATCATCAGGAAGTCGGGGTTGGACTTGGTGACGCGCAGTCCCTGCTGCTGCACCTGCTGCGGCAGGCGCGACAAGGCCTGCTGGACCTGGTTCTGGACCTGGACCTGCGCGATGTCCGGATCGGTGCCCTTCTCGAACGTCGCCGAGATGTTGACCTGACCGCGCGAGGTGGAGGACGAACTGAAATAGAGCAGCCCGTCGATCCCGCTCAATTGCTGCTCGATGACCTGCGTCACCGAATTCTGCACCGTCTCGGCAGAGGCGCCGGGATAGGTAGCGCGCACATTGACCTGCGGCGGCGCGACGTCGGGGTACTGCGCGATCGGCAGCGCCATGATCGCGCCAACCCCTGCCAGCATGACGATGATCGCGATCACCCATGCGAAGATCGGGCGATCGATGAAGATGCGCGACATGGGCCGTCAGTCGCCCTTCTTCGCCGCGCCGCCCTGCGCGTTCTGGCCGCCCTTGGGCGCTTCGATCTTCTGCGGAACCGTCCACGGCACCGGCCGGATCTCGGCATCGGGCCGCAGATTGGCGGTACCCTGCACGATCACCTTGTCGCCGGGCGCGAGGCCCTGCGTCACCACCCAGTTCGGCCCCTCGGTACGCGTCGCGACCACCGTGCGGGCGACCGCGCGATTGCCCGGTCCCACGACGTAGACTGTCGCATTGCCGCGCGGATCGCGCGAGAGCCCCGCCTGCGGCACGAGGAACGCCTGGGTATCGATCGCCTGCGCGAAGGATGCGCGGACGAACATGCCGGGAAGCAATATTCCCTGCGGATTGGGGAAGCGCGCCCGCAGCGTCACCGTGCCGGTATTCTCGTTGACCATCACTTCGGAGAATTCGACGGTGCCGGTCTGGCCATATTCGGTGCCGTCCTCCAGTCGCAGCCGCACCACCGCCGTCGTCGGCGTGAGCCCGCCGCGTGCCAGCGCCTTCCGGAGCGACAGCATGTCGGCGCTCGATTGCTGAATGTCGACATTGATCGGATCGAGCCGCTGGATCACTGCCAGCGGATCGGCCTGGTTGGTCGTGACCAATGCGCCTTCGGTGAAGAGCGAACGGCCGATCCGCCCGGTGATCGGCGCGGGAACGCGGGTGAAGCGCAAGTTGATCTGCGCGGTGCGGAGCTGGGCGCTGTTCTGTGCCACTGCCGCGGCGGCCTGGCGCGCCTGCGCGGCGGCGTCGGTATAATCCTGCTGGCTGACCGCCTCCATCTTGGCGAGCGGGCGATAGCGGTCGGCGCGGATCCGCGCGGCCTCGGCAGTGGCGCGCGCGCTCTGGAGGTTGGCCTCGGCCTCGGACGCCTGCGCCTGATAGAGGCTCGGGTCGATCTGGTAGAGCGTCTGGCCGGCGCGGACGATCGAGCCTTCGGTGAAGAAGCGGCGCTGGATGACCCCCGCGACCTGCGGCCGCACCTCGGAGGTCTGGAACGCCGTCACGCGGCCCGAAAGCTCGGTGACCAAAGGCACGTTGCTCGGCTGGACCACGACGAAGCCGACCTGCGCCGGGCCGCTCTGGCCCTTTTTCTGGGCGGCGTTGCCACCGCTGCCGCAGGAAGTGAGGAGGAGAGCCGCGGCCGCCAGTGCCACACTCGATCGACCGACGCTGTTCGATGGGATCAGGTTCAATTGGCAGACCCGTTCTTGCGCTGGGCGGCGCGCTTCAGTTCCGGAATCCGCCCATAGGCAGGCGGTCGCGCGCCTACTAGGGAAGAAATGTATCAGAATGTGTCAGACATGCGCCAGACACACGAAAGGCCGCTCCCTAAGGGAACGGCCTTTCCATTGTCAGCCGCTGCGGCGAGCGACTTATAGTCAATGCCTCAGGCGGCAGCTCCGATGGAGCGGACCGAACCCTGAATGCGCGCCGCAGACGGCGTTTGACAATGAGACATTCGATCACCTCCTTCCATGTTGTTGAACTCGAAGCGGAATATGGGGGATCGGAACGCGATTTAAAGGGGAGTGGCGCAAGCGTGCCTAACGCCCTAGAAACCCGCGCGAAATGGCACGTATCGAAACCCCCAAGCGCATCCGGGGCACCCAGGACATCTTCGGCGACGAGCAGCGGCGCTTCGCGCATGTGCTCGACACGTTCGATCGCGTCCGCCGCCTCTATTGCTTCCAGCGGCTCGAGATCCCGATCTTCGAGGCGACCGGCGTCTTCGCCCGTTCGATGGGCGAGACTTCGGACGTCGTCTCGAAGGAGATGTACACGTTCGAGGATCGCGGCGGCGATTCGCTGACGCTGCGCCCGGAGTTCACCGCCGGCATTGCCCGCGCCTACATCACCGAGGGCTGGCAGCAATATGCGCCGCTCAAGCTCGCGACATCGGGGCCTACGTTCCGCTACGAGCGCCCGCAAAAGGGCCGCTTCCGCCAGTTCCACCAGATCGACGCCGAGATCATCGGCGCGGCCGAACCCGCGGCGGATGTCGAATTGCTCGTCCTGGCCGACCAGCTCCTCCACGAGCTGGGCATCGCCGAAGGCGTGACGCTCCAGCTCAATACCTTGGGCGACGCCGAGACGCGCGATGCGTGGCGCACGGCGCTGGTCGCGCATTTCCTCAAGCACAAGGAGATGTTGTCGGAAGACAGCCAGACGCGGCTGATCAAGAACCCGATGCGCATCCTCGATTCGAAGGACCCGCGCGATCGCCCGATCGCCGACAGCGCACCGGACATCGACGCGTATCTGACCGAAGAGGCCGCCGCTTTCTTCAAGGCAGTGACCGACGGCCTCGACGCGGCGGGCGTGAAGTGGACGCGTAATTCGCGGCTGGTCCGCGGCCTCGATTATTACCGCCACACCGCGTTCGAGTTCGTCACCGACCGCCTCGGCGCGCAGGGCACCGTCCTCGCGGGCGGCCGCTATGACGGCCTGATTGGCTCGCTCGGCGGGACCGAGACTCCGGGCGTGGGCTGGGCCGCGGGCGTCGAGCGGCTGGCTATGCTGATTGAAGAGCCGGTGGCTGAGCGCATCGAAGTCTATGTCGTGGTCGAGGATGATCATGCGCAGCACGATGGTGTCCGGGCGACCGCGGCGCTCCGACGCGCCGGCTTTGTCGTCGCGCTGCTCGCGAGCGGATCGCCACGCAAGCGTTTCGACAAAGCAGTGAAGGCGAATCCGAAGAGCCTGTTGTCGCTCGGATTCGCGGACGGCAGCACCACCACGCGCCTCAAGGTCTTCGATGGCGAGGGCTCGCCGATTGAAGCCGTGCTTGCGGATTTGGGCTGGTCATGACCTCCATCCCCGCCGACCGCATCGCCGCGATCGAGGCGCGGCGCGACGAATTGCAAGCGCTGATGGCGACCGGCGACCTGTCGGGTGATCGCTTCGTCCAGGTCTCCAAGGAATATGCCGAGCTCGAGCCGGTCGCGCAGGCTGCCAGCGAAGTGCGGCGGCTGCGTGCCGAGGCGCAGTCGCTTCAGCACATGACGCACGACGCCGATGACGAGATCCGGCAAATGGCGTCCGAAGAGCTCCATGCCAATGGCGAGGCGCTCGCCGCGGCCGACCGCAAGCTCGCGCTGGCTTTGCTCCCGCGCGATGCCGCCGACGAGCGCGCCGCGATGCTCGAGATCCGCGCCGGCACCGGCGGCGACGAGGCCGCGCTCTTCGGCGGCGACCTGTTCCGCATGTACCAGAAATATGCCGAAAGGCAGGGCTGGAGGGTCGAGCTGATCTCCTCCTCCGCCTCCGATGCGGGCGGGTTCAAGGAAGCGATCGCCTCGGTCGAGGGCAAGGGCGTGTTCGCGAAGTTGAAGTTCGAGAGCGGCGTCCACCGCGTCCAGCGCGTGCCGGCCACCGAGACGCAGGGCCGCATCCACACCTCCGCCGCCACCGTCGCGGTGCTGCCCGAGGCCGAGGAAGTCGACATCAAGATCGACGACAAGGACCTGCGGATCGACATCTATCGCTCGTCGGGCCCAGGCGGCCAATCGGTCAACACCACCGATTCGGCGGTGCGCATCGTCCACATCCCCACCGGCCTCGTGGTGATCCAGCAGGACGAGAAGTCGCAGCACAAGAACAAGGCCAAGGCGATGAAGGTGCTCCGCACCCGCCTCTACGAGCAGGAACGCGAACGCCTCCACGCCGAGCGCGCCGGCGCGCGGAAGTCGATGGTCGGCTCGGGCGACCGCTCGGAGCGCATCCGCACCTATAATTTCCCGCAGGGCCGGGTGACCGATCATCGCATCAACCTGACGCTCCACCGCTTGCCCGAAATCCTCGAAGGCGAGATGGACGAGCTGATCGGCGCACTGATCGCGCAGGACGAAGCCGACCGGCTGGCGCAGTTGGATGGGTGAAGGGGCGGAGGGCAAACTCCAACCGTTCGTTTCGAGCGAAGTCGAGAAACCATGACTTTCTTGCTTCTCGACTTCGCTCGAAGCGAACGGGAGATAAAGGCTTGAACACGATATGTGCTGCCCTTGCCGGTGCCGCACAGCGCCTTGCCTCGGTCACCGACACCCCCCGCCTCGACGCCGAGCTCCTGATGGCGCACGCCCTCGGCATCGCCCGTAGTGACTTGCTCCTCCGCCACCTCGACGATCCCGCACCCGAGACCTTCGAATCGCTCCTCCAACGCCGCCTGACTCACGAGCCCGTCGCCTACATCACCGGCACGCGCGCCTTCTGGACGATCGAGCTGCAGGTCGGACCGGGCGCCCTCATCCCGCGTCCCGACAGCGAGACGCTGATCGAAGCCGCGATCGAGCATTTCGACGAGCGCGCACCCGCGACGATCCTCGATCTCGGCACCGGCCCAGGCACGCTGCTGCTCGCCGCGCTCGATCAATGGCCCGAAGCACGCGGCCTCGGGGTCGACGCGTCGGAGCAGGCGCTCGATTATGCCCGCGCCAACGCCGGGCGCCTCGGCATGGCGAATCGCGCCGAGTTCCGGATCGGCGACTGGGGGCAGGGGGTGGAGGGCGCGTTCGACCTGATCCTCGCCAATCCGCCTTATATCGGCACGCACGAATCGCTTCCTGTCGAAGTCCGCGATCATGAACCCGCCTCGGCGCTGTTCGCCGGCCTCGACGGTCTCGACGATTATCGCCGGATCGTCCCCGACCTTCCTCGCCTGCTCGCCCCCGGCGGCGCAGCGGTGCTGGAAATCGGCTGGACGCAGGCGAAAGCGGTCTCGGCGCTGGCGCTCCAGCATGGTCTGTTGCCGGCGGTCCACAGCGATCTGGGGGGGCGTCCCCGTGTGATACTACTTACTTGAAACCGTCGCGCCGGTGCCCCATATTTCTGCTTGGAGATTGTTGCTCCACGGGCTAAGACAGCGCCGGGGCGAGGCACTTTCAACCAAGTTGTTGAAACATAGGGCTAAGGCTCACTCCATGTCATGTGGCTGCTGCAGTCCGGCGGCCATGGCGAGCGGAAGCGCCGGTTTCGGTGCTGTCCGCAATTGCAACGTGCATCCGGGACCCCGAATGGATCGACGGACGGCTTAAGTAGACAGGACATACAGACCTTGATGAACAATCGTCAGGCTAATAACGGCCGCCGTCGCGGTCGTGGTGGTCAGCAGCGCCAGGGCGGCAACCCCAACCAGGGCAATGGCAACCGCATCGACAATCGTGCGCGCGGCAATGCGGCGCAGCTTCTCGAGAAGTACAAGAACCTTGCTCGCGATGCGCAGATGCAGGGCGATCGGGTCAACGCCGAATATTATCTCCAGTTCGCGGATCACTATTTCCGGGTGCTGAGCGAGTCTCGCTCGCGCTTCGAGGAGCAGAACCCGAACCAGCGCCAGCCCCGCCCGAGCAACGACATCGACGGCGATGACGAGGATTTCGAGTTCGAGGCCGAGGGCAACCGCGGCGACGATCAGCGCGACGACCGCCAGCAGCAGCAGCGCGAGCCGCGCTACGAGCGTGAACCCCGCCAGGATCGCATGGGTAATGATCGTCAAGATCGCGAGCCCCGTCAGGACCGCGAACCCCGCGAGGGCCGTGACCGCGATCGTGACGGTCGCCGCGATCGTCGTCCGAACGGCAATGCCAACGGTTACGCCAACGGTCACCAGGCCGAGGTGCAGGAAGCGCCGGTTCCCGAGCTGTTCGCCGAACAGCGCGACGCCGGCGAGGAGCGCGCCCCGCGTGCCGCCCGTGGCCGTGGCCGTCCGCGCCGTGAGGAAGCCGAGGTCGAAGCGCCGCAGGGCATCGACGCCGCGATCCTTCCGCCTGCCTTCGGCGACGCGAGCGCCGCCAACGATGCCGACGAAGCGCCCAAGAAGCCGCGCCGCCGCCGCACCGTGAAGAGCGACGAAACCGAGGTTCCGCCGGCCGCCTGATCCCTTCCGTGAAGGGGCTGGCCCTTCGCGATCAACCTGCTAGCATCCTCTCCTGAGACGCCTTGGGGGAGGATGCTTTGCGTTTGACGGCTCTGATTCTGGCGGCGACTCCGCTCACCGCGCATGCCCAGACCCAGCCGGCGTCCGTGCCCGCCCCGGACCAGAGCGCGCAGGGCGACGTGTCGGTCACCATCTACCAGAATGGCCAGTCGCTGGTGCAGGACGTGCGCCAGCTCGATCTGCCCGCCGGCCGGACGCGCCAGGAATTCCCCGACGTCTCGGCGCAGATCCGTTCGGAGACGGTGACTTTGTCCGGTCCCGGGCTCGGCATCGTCGAGCAGAATTTCGATTACGACCTGCTCTCCCCAGACAAGTTGATGGAAAAGGCAGTGGGTTCGGTCGTCACGATCGTCCGCACCAATCCCGCCACCGGCGCCGAGACGCGCGAGCAGGCGCGGGTGCTCGCCGCCAATGGCGGCATCGTCCTCCAGATCGGAAACCGCATCGAAGTGCTCCGCGATGACGGACTGCCGGTGCGGGTGATCTTCGATAAGGTGCCCGAGAATCTCCGCGCCCGCCCGACTCTGTCGGTAACGCTGCAGGCGGCGCAGGCGGGACGCGTGCCCGCGACGCTCACCTATCTCACTCCCGGGCTCGGCTGGACCAGCGACTATGTGATGCTGTTCGATGAAGCCAAGGGCGCGATCGACATGCAGGGTTGGGTGACGCTCACCAACAGCACCGGCACCAATTATCGCGGCGCCGATGTGCTGCTCGTCGCCGGCAATACCAATCGCAGTTTCTCGCGACTGGCCGAATCGACGATCGAGCAGGCCGGCACCGAAACCAGCCCGCGCGAGAAATTGGGCGACTATTATCTCTATCCGCTCGGCGAGCGCACCACGATCGCCAACGCCCAGCAGAAGCAAGTCAGCTTCCTCGACGTGAAGAACACGCCGGCGCGCAAGACCTATGAATGGACCAATGGCTGGCTGGAAACCCAGACCGATCCGCGTAGCGCGGCAACCGTGCTCAAATTCTCGACTTCGAAAAATGGCGGTCTCGGCGATCAGCTGCCCGCAGGGACGATCCGCGTCTATATGCGCGATGCACGCGGCGATCCGCAGTTCATCGGCGAGAGCCGGGTTGCGGCGGCGCCGATGGGGTCGGCGATGTCGATCCGCACCGGCGATGCGTTCGACGTGAAGGGCGCCGCGGTGCTGGTAGAGCGCAAGCGGATGTCCTCGACGCGCTGGCGCACGTCGATGCGCTATGATTTCACCAATGCCCGGGCCGAACCGGTGACGGTCGATCTCGCCCAGAACGGACTATGGGGCGACGTGCGGCTGGTCGAGCAAAGCCTGACCGGCGAGCGCGTCTCCGCCGAGAGGATGGAGTGGAAGGTGCCGGTGCCCGCCAATGGCAAGGCGTCGGTGACCGTGGTGTTCGACACGCGCTATTGATCGATGCGCCGCATCGTCTTCGCCTTTTCCCTGCTGCTCGCAGCCGCGCCCGCGGCGGCGCAGGCGCTCGTCGAATCGGACCGGATCGATTCGGTGTCGGTGACGCTCTATCGCGATCCTGGTCGGGGGAAGGGCGCCATTCCCGCGGCGGGCTGGCCGGGCGGCTATGCGCTGGTCACCGAGACTCGCACGATCAGCGTGCCCGCGGGAAAATCGGTGATCCGTTTCGTCGGCGTATCCGAGGGGATGATGCCCGAGACGGCGATCGTCACCGGTCTGCCGCGGCAGGTGAACGAGAAGAATCGCGACGCCCGGCTGCTCTCGCCTGCGGCGCTGATCGATGCCTATCTCAAGCGCCGCGTCACGATCCGCCGCACCAGCCGCGCGACCGGCAAGGCTACTGAAAGCGAGGCCATCATCCAGTCCGGACCCGGCGGCGGCGTGCTGCTGACGACCGCCGATGGAGTCGAGGCGCTGGGCTGCTCCGGGCTGCCCGAGAAGCTCAGCTATCCCGGCGTTCCCGCGGACCTTTCCGCCAAGCCGACTTTGTCGGTGACGACCGACAGCGCGGCCGCCGCGACGGTGACGGTCCAGATTTCCTATCTGGCGCAGGGGTTCGATTGGTCGGCGAATTATGTCGCGCAGGTCGCCGAAGACGGCGAGACGCTCGACCTTTTCGCGTGGCTGACCGTGGCCAATGGCGGCAGTCAGGGCTTCGCAGGCGCGCGCACCAATGCCGTGGCGGGCGCGCCGAACAAGGAGCAGGCGGCCGTCTTGCCGAAGGGACCGCCGCCCGAATTGCACTTGCGCTGCTGGCCGATGGACATCACCAGCACTCATCCAAGCTGGGGGATCGAACGGATACTGCCACGGGTGGAAACCGCCGACGGGGTCATGGCGGAGGATGTCGGTGGGTTCGAGAATATCGTCGTCACTGCCAGCAGGCAGAGCGCGCCGGCGCCGCCACCGCCTCCCGTTCCTGTTATGATCGCACAGCAGGAAGAGCTCGGCGATCTCAAGCTCTACCGGATTCCCGAACCCGTCACCGTCGCCGCGCTGAGCCGCAAGCAGGTGGCGATGATCGATCGCAAGAAGGTCGCTTTCGCGCGCGTCTACACCGGCAGCTTCGAGCAATTCGACTATGCGCGTGACGCCGCCGAACCCGAAAGCCGGGCCGCCGCGCGGATCCTGCGGACCGAGAATCGCGAGGGCAAGGGCCTCGGGCTTCCGCTGCCGGCGGGCCGCGTCGCGGTGTTCGAGCGCGCGCACGACGAGTCGCTGCTCGTCGGCGAAAGCGACCTGACGGATCGTGCGATCGGCGAGGAAGTCGAATTCGCAACCGGAGAGAGCAGCGATCTGCGCTACAAGGTGGTTGCGCGGCCGCCCTCGGCCCGACGCCAGCCCTTTACCGTTGAAGTCACCAATGCCCGTTCGACGCCGGAGACCTTCGAGATGGCGATTCCCTACAAACTCTCCTCGGCGAACGCGACGCTGATCGAGCGCAAGGGCGTCAAGACGTGGCGGGCGACCGTTCCGGCCCACGGCACGGCGCGCCTCGAATTCGCGCTGAAGCTCGAGAGAGCGCGCTGAGCTTCAGTCGATATCGACTTCGCCCTTGAGCGGATCCTCGACGCGCTCGTCATGTCCGGTGCCCGAGCTCAGGAACATCAGCCCCATCAGCGCCGCGGCGACCATCATCGTCACGAAAACGCCGAGAAAAGTGGCGCTGGCGGTGACGAAATTGAGTCCGCCCAGCCAATGATAGAGCACCAGTTCGGCCAGCCCCGCGGTCACCAGCGCGGCCAATGCCATCCAGCGCAGGATCCGCTTGAAGCGTCCCCAGGCGAAGGCGGCATATTCGGGATCGTCGAGATCGTGCCGCGGCGGGTTCATGGCTTTGCAATTGGGCGCGAATCATGGGAGAAACAACCGCCTGAACCCGAAAGCGGAGACATGCGATGACCATCGCGGCAATCCTGGGGGGAAAAGGGCATGACGTGGTGTCGATCGCGGGCGATCGCACCGTGGCGGAAGCGGTCGCTTTGCTCGCCAGCAAACGCATCGGCGCCGTGCCCGTCGTCGACGGCGAGGCCGTGGTCGGCATCTTTTCCGAACGCGACGTGATCTACTGTCTCGAGCGCGAAGGCCCTTCGGCGCTCGACCGCAAGGTACGCGACGTGATGACGGCGCCTGCGCTCACCGTCGCGCCCGACGAATCGGTGCTTGGCGCGCTGGCGCTGATGACCCGGCGGCGCGTGCGCCATTTGCCGGTGATCGAGCGGGGCAAGATGATCGGCTTCATCTCGATCGGCGACCTGGTGAAATATCGGATCGAGCGGATCGAGTCCGAGGCCGAGGCGATGCGCGCCTATATCCAGGCGGTCTAGCCGCGGCGGTTGCGGATCAGCGCGATCACCTCGATCAAGGTGCCGCGCGCGAACAGCGCCAGCCACGCTCCATAGACCAAGGCGCCCGTGCATCCGAGCAGCGCGAGCTGCGCCAGCGACGGCATCGGCGGCAGCACCCGCGCCAGCAGCGACACGGCCAATCCCATCGCCGTCGCCGCGAATATCACTGGCGTCAGCCCGTCGACGAGATCGCGGAGCCGCACGCCGATCACCGGCAAGGTCCGCCAGGTCGAGACCGCGAGATAGACCGGATAGGCGGCGAACCACGCCGCGACGAGGCCCATCAATCCCCAATGCACCCCGATCAGGAAGGCGGCGGGCAGCAGCAGTGCCCCCGTCGCGCCGTTCTGCGCACCGATCCCGGGACGGCCGACGGCGTCGCTCGCGGGTGAATAAAGCGCCTGCAGCGTCATCATCGGCATCGCCAGCGCCAGCCAATGGACGATCGGCGCCGCCTCTGCCCATTTCGGTCCGAGCACCACGTCGACCAGCGGCCGCGCCGTCGCCGCCAGCCCGAAATAGAAAGGCATCGCCACGATGAAGATCAGCCGCGCAGACTTGACGAACGCCGTCGCCGCCGCGGTGCGATCGTCCTTCAATTTGGCATAGGCTGAGAAGGCGACTTCGTTGAGCGGCGGCACGAATTTGGAGACGAAGATCTGGGTGAGGAACAGGCTGGTCGTATAGAGTCCCAGAGTGTGCGGATCGAACAGCCGCCCGGCGATGAACACGTCGGCCTGGCTCTGGAAGAACCAGAAGATCTGTCCGGTCGCCATCACGCCGCCATAGCGTGCGATGTCGCCGGCGCCGCGAAAGTCGAAGCTCGGCCACATCAGCGCCTTGGCTGCCCAGGTCATGCCGATCGCGCGGACCGCGAACAAGGCGATCGGCGCAGCCACCAGGGTCCACACGCCCAGCCCCATCCAGGCGCCGGTCAGCGCCGTGACCGCACCGGCGATTCCCGACGCGAAGTTCACCTTGGCTTGTTTGCGGAAGTCCATTTCGCGCGCGAGCAGGGCGTAGGGGAGGGCGATGAACGGCGTGGCGACATAGAGCAAAGCCTGGACGCGCAGCAGATCTGCGACCATTGGCTGGCGATAATAAGCCGCGGCGAACGGCGCGCAGACGAACTGTGCTGCGCCCAGCCCCAGATTGAGCAGGATCAGCATCCCGAACAATTGGCGCTGCGCGTGCCGCCCGGCCTCGCCGCGCTGAATGAGCGCGCTGGCTAGGCCATAGCCGTTGAGCATGTTGAGCAGGACCAGCACCACCTGCGTCATTGCGAACAGGCCGTAGTCCGAGGGGCTGAGCACGCGGATGACGATGAAGGTCGATGCCCAGGTGAGCAGCTGGCCGGCAATCTGGGCGCCCGAACGCCAGATCACGGCGCTGCGCACCTGATCTTTGAGCGATTCGAGCCCCTGATTCGGGGATTGGGCGGTTGATTCGGTCACGCGAGCGTCATGCACGACACGTGTTGAGATGGCGTAAAGCGCGGTTTTCTGCGGCTTCCGGGGCTCTGTTTCAGAAAAGCGACAGAAAGTTCCACAACCCTGTTGACCGAATCAAAAGCCGGGCATAGAAGCCACTCCACCGACGCGGTGCTCCTCACCGGACATTGCGACGGTCATCAAAAACCAGGCGCACAGGTCGCCCCGAGAAAAAGGGGTAGGCTAGGGCGTCGGTCTTTTGCGCTCTTTGACATAGTGATTTTGATGAAGGGACATGTGGGCGGCGGCTCCGGGTCCGGCGGCTTCAAGGCGTCGGGTGCTCGGTGAAAGCTAAGCTGCTCTTACATGTCTTACACGTTTCCATACGTAATAGATTTTGTGCAGAGCGGCTCCTTGAGATGAGCGGTTCGGATGGGGCATTCCACCTGGTTCGGATCGTACATAAACTTGAGAGTTTGATCATGGCTCAGAATGAACGCTGGCGGCATGCCTAACACATGCAAGTCGAACGAAGGCTTCGGCCTTAGTGGCGCACGGGTGCGTAACGCGTGGGAATCTGCCCTTGGGTTCGGAATAACAGTGAGAAATTACTGCTAATACCGGATGATGTCGAAAGACCAAAGATTTATCGCCCGAGGATGAGCCCGCGTAGGATTAGCTAGTTGGTGAGGTAAGAGCTCACCAAGGCGACGATCCTTAGCTGGTCTGAGAGGATGATCAGCCACACTGGGACTGAGACACGGCCCAGACTCCTACGGGAGGCAGCAGTGGGGAATATTGGACAATGGGCGAAAGCCTGATCCAGCAATGCCGCGTGAGTGAT
>Ga0102587_1000886_pt1 | contig 26471 bp, 10 predicted proteins | sample AraplaF_Col_mTSA_FD_76853 | JGI IMG/M metagenome (GOLD analysis project Ga0102587, IMG submission 76853) | Arabidopsis root microbial communities from the University of North Carolina, USA - plate scrape MF_Col_mTSA (SPADES assembly) (version 2) | ecosystem: Host-associated > Plants > Roots >... | reverse complement strand
GCTGGTCATCCAGATCAACACCGCGACCACCAAGCATGAAAACATCGCCCACCGCAAGGCCTTCCTCGACAGCCTGGACCAGGAAAAGTCCATGCTCACCAAGGCCGAGCACGAACAAAAAGGCGCGGCCGAAATGCTGGCCAAACTGCAGCAAACCTTGCCGACCTACCAGCGCACCGCAGCCGCGTATGAAAAGCTGGAGAAGGAAGGCTTTATGGGCAGCTTGGCCGCCGCCGACAAACAGCGCGAAGCCATCGAAAAAGGCAAAGACCTGGCCGCCCAGCAAGCCGCCGTGCAGGCCTTCAGCGCCACCATCGCCGCCCAGACCAAAAAAATCAGCCAGCTGCAAAGCGCCTACCAAAGCGAGCTGCAAAAAGAGCTGGCCGACGTGCGCGCCAAAACCGCGCAACTGCAACCCACACTCGACAAAAGCATTTACAAAGAAGGCCTGATGGAACTCCGCGCCCCGCAAGACGGCGTCATCAAAGACCTGGCCACCACCACCGTAGGCGCCGTGGTGCAGCCCGGCACCGTGGTGCTGACTTTGGTGCCCCAGGGCGAACAGTTGTTTGCAGATGTGTCGATCAAGAATGACGACGTGGGGTTTGTGCAGGTGGGGCAGTCCGCGCAGGTCAAGCTTGCTGCCTATCCATTTCAAAAGTACGGCATGTTGATGGGCAAGGTGATTCACATCAGCGCCGACGCCACGCAGAACAACCAGGGCGGCGGTGGTGCGTCATCAGCCAGCACGGGTTCAAGCAGCGCCGATGCCGCGGCAGCAGCGGCCGCCGCCATGGCGACCTACAAGGTCCGCGTCAAGCTCGACGACCAGGTGCTCAAAGACCCACAAGGCAAACCGTTGGCCATCACGCCCGGCATGCAGGTGGTGGCTGAGATCAATCAGGGCAAGCGGACGGTGCTGGAGTATTTGCTGTCGCCTGTGCAGAAGGCGGTGCAGGAGTCGGGGAGGGAGAGGTGATGAGGTGGAGTCCGTTGCTATTGGAGACAACCCTGATTGATTGGCTCGCCACGCTGAAGGACATCAAGCTATGACCAATGATCCGAAGGATGGTGCGTCAGAACCTATCTCTGACACGTTAGCCCTATTTCGAGACGCGGAGCGCAAACTTGACACGGCGTTCAGGCAAGCTTTACCTCTATTGCTTCAGCGCGGGGTGCTCTGGATTGATAAGTCTCTGCGAGATAGTGGTTACGGGTCGTCCTCCAATACGCCTAAGTGGCACCATGCTTTCGCAAGATCATGGATGGATGAACGGGGCTCTGCCTGTATTGTTCTTGACGTGTTTGCAATGGAACCGTTTGACGTGTTGTGGGGAGTTCCGCTGCATTGGCAGTTGAAGACATTTAGTGAACCCCGAATTCTTCAGGGTCGTGCTGCGTACAGCCAAGGAAGTGTAAAGCTGGAGAAAACGCTTTTAAATGGATTCGAACTGTTCCTCGTTGGGTGCATTGACCGAGAGGCATCACGTATTGATCGAAAACTCTGAGTATCTAAGTAAATTCATAAAAGAATCACTGTGTCGAAATTCATCACTTGGGTTGTTTATCTTCTGCGTTAAATTGAATAAATCGACAGCCACAAAAACTACCATTCTTGAACACAGAACTAGGAAATAAAGCATATGAAACTGAAATTGAAATTCAATGTACTGATAGCTCCATTGTTTGGTTTGAGTGTCCTGTTCGGTGCGCTTTCTAGTAGCTCCAGCATCGCGCAGACAAACGAACGTCAATCCAAGGCACAAGCGATATTTGCCGAGCGTTGCAAGACGGCAGGAACTCGAATTTCTCGAACAATTGATAACGTTGAGGGAATTCGTGTTCTAAAGCTAAGACCTGAACGCCCCAATCATTCGGATCAATTTGCGATGAATGACCCCTATGGAAGAGATTTGGGTGGCAAACTCGGATACATCGGGAGCTTTGTTCGCGGCGAATTTCAAGCTACCCATCGCGGTATTCCAAAAGAAGGATCGCCTCCAAGGCTGGGATATCTATATGTCGAAGCTCAAGATCCCGAAGACGGACTCTGGTATCGATATACCGGAAGTATGAAGGTGACAGGACGCATGGATGCGAGTGCGCCCAACGTTCAAGTGGATTTGAAAAGGAATCCTAATTTTGACTTGAATGTTTATCGCTTCGTTCTAGATCGTGCACCAGCCACCGGCCAATCTCCTCGTTATGGCGTGACTTACGACGATATTTCCACGCGTGAAGAGCGTGAATACTGGATCGCAGGCAGTTCTCTTAAGGTGGTCGATCTGCAAACCAACGAGGTTATTGCTGAGCGGATAGGGTATATGGTCGACTTGGCGCAGGGCAGCAAGTCCGGTGGGCGTTCCCCCTGGCTATTCGCTGCCGACAACGCGTGCCCAAAGTTCTCCGATAGAAATGGATCAGGAGCTCAGCCCTATCAGGCACTCGATTTTGTCGAAAAAGTGTTGAGACCAGCTAAATAACTGTGCATAAGGAAGCAAGAAATGAGCACACCATCGACCGCAGAACTTCTCAAGTACTCTGGTTTACAAATGGCCGCGGAGGCGTTTCTCCGCAACGAGACAACAGGGGCTCTTGCGGAGACTGGGCAAAGTTTGATTGATGCCCTTGTTGACGGCAATAAACACTCCAGCAAGTTCACCGTAACTCAAGCAATTGATTTTGAAAAGAACTGGATGGTTGTAGACCAGCGGGCCAACACCTCGACGGGTTTCAGCGGCACACTCTTCAAGTACACCGGACAGACGGATGCGGCCAGGGGCTTAGTTAGTGGTGAACTCGTGATGAGCCTTCGTTCCACGGAGTTTATCGACGACGCGGGCAGAGACAACAAGGCAACCAACGAGCTTGAACTTAAGGCTTTTGGGTGGGCCTTCGGTCAAATCGATGACATGGAGAAGTGGTACGCGGAGCTCAATGCGGACCCTGAGAAACTTCAGGGAAAGAGCTTTGCAGTCACCGGCTATAGCCTGGGTGGCCATTTAGCCACTGCTTTTAACCTTCTGAGGTCAGAGCAAGGGCAAGCCTCGCGTATTACGCAGACTTACACCTTCAATGGTGCGGGTGTCGGCGAGGTAGTCGGGTCATCTGCGGTCGGCTTGTCTTATGTCATTTCTCAATTTGATGAAATGCGTACTCAAGGCAATATGGGTGCGTTCAGTACGCAGCGGGCACGCAATGCTTATGGCCAAGTGTTGCAAAACCTGGTAGGGACTGTGCATACGGCGGCCGTTGTCCAGGGGCAACTGGACTATCTTTCCTGGATTGACGGCGCCGGTCCGTTGGTGCCGCTTAATGAAGATCTCTGGTTGCTCCGGGACGCGCTCATCCGTATGCGAGATATTGCGGCTGAGGCCGAACGTGTATCGGCTCTAAAGGCATCTAACGGAACGGCTATTGGGGGGTTCCCTTCTAACCTGCAAAATATGGCTGGGGTCGATCTTGACTATCAATTGGCAGTGTTGCGAACCGCTAAAGGGAATACTCGCGCTTTCAACTCTGGGGTAATTGCCGGAGGGATACAGTCATTTCCTGACAACCGGGATGTCTTGCCAGGTTTGAGCAATTTTTTTGATGTGTATGGCTCTACCTATCGTGCAAATGATTTCTCCGCGGTTACCAATTCGCAGCACCATTATGGGGAAGCAGTAGCTGCATGGATCGAGAGTCAACCTCTCCTTCGAGGAAATTATTTAAGTAGTCTTGGCGCCTCGGTGGTAAGTGGCGAAACCAAGTTGATTTTTCCGGAGTTCGATAAAAACGATTTTGGCGATACTCATAGCCTTGTCCTGATCGTTGATAGTTTGACGGTTCAAAATACACTTGTCCAACTTGACTCCACGCTGGACTTTTCAAAGCTTAGGCAAATATTGGATGCTGCCAGCGCCTCTAAGGCATCTTGGAGTGTTAATACGCAGGGTACGGCTGATGGGGATACCTTGGAGAAGACGGTCAATGCATTGGCCCGGTTGCTGGGTGTGTCCGGTGCTACTCTGAAGGGTAATCTTAGTGGCGGCAGCTGGGCAGAGACAGACAACAAGGATGGCTACACCGGACGCACTGCTTTTCAGAAATTAGTCAGCGATATAGACGGCAAGATCAAGGCTGATGGGTTGGCTGGCAAGTTCACGATTAGTACCAGTCATGACGTGACGACCGCCAAGGCGGATTTCGCAGCGCTTATGAGTCTTTTGAGTGGTGCCACATTCAGTTTGCGCGCCAAAGACGAGGCGGCCAAAACTCTCATCGCCGCTAAACTAGGTGCAGCCTACCCTGACGAACTGGCGCTGTTCAACGCGGACCAGACTGCACGCGCGCAGGGCCAGACCCTTGCGCTGAATTACACGGATAACTATCTCAGTGACCGTAGTGCGCTGTTGAATTGGCAGATCTACGGGGACGTTAAGAACTTGCAGCCCAATAGCGAGTTCGTGACCAAAATCCAGGCATCAAGTGGCTACGGGGTAAAGACTCACTTTATAGACTTGGTGGCGGGACAACAAATCAATGTGGGCGATCAGACGGCTATCACCAGTAGCACCAAGTACATCATTTTTGGGGATGAGCAGGGCAACATCCTCAATGGAGGCTCTGCCGTAGACCACATCTATGGTGGGAGCGGTGGTGACACGATTGATGGCCAGGCTGGCAACGACTATTTGGAAGGGAATGCTGGTAACGACCAATTGCGCGGAGGTGCAGGTATCGATACCTTGTTTGGTGGAGCAGGTGACGACACCTTGGATGGTGGCAAAGACAACGACACATTAGCAGGCGGGAGGGGTAACGATACCTATATTCTTCGCGCCAGCGACAACGGCACAGATACCATCATTGACTTAGGTGGTGAAGGCTCAATCAAGGTGATCGCCGCGGATAGCAGTGAAACAACTTTGGGTTCAAGTGCCATCAAGAAACTGTCCAACAGCAAAAATACCTGGCAAAGCGAAGACAAGCGCTTTATTTACACCACCCGTGTGGAGTCCGATGGCAGTACTACGCTGAGCATCAGCGGCGGCGGCATCAGTGCCGTGGTCAAAAATTTCACATCAGGTGACCTGGGCATTAACTTGCCGGGTTCCATATCCGCTCCATCCAATCCGACAACCGGTCAGCAAATTTTCGGCGACTTCGCGCCCATGGATTTTGACCCGGCGAGTGAAGGTGTACAAATTCAACTGGATGCGTTAAGCAACATCATCACTGATCCCAGCCAACCACAGCCTGACCGTGCTGACACGCTGTACGACAGCGCGGGTGACGACGAGATCGTCGCGGGTGGTGGTGCGGACCACATCATTGCCACACGCGGCGGCACCAACTGGGTCAAGGCTGGCAGCGGACGTGACTCGGTGGAGGGTGGTGCCGGTAGCGACCTGATCGAGCTGGGCAGCGAGCGCGACTATGGCGTGGGTGGCGGTGGCGCCGACAGGCTTTATGCCGACGCTCAACGCACGGTCGATGAATTGCTGGCGCAGACCGACGCGGCAGCGGACGACCAGGCTGACATCCTGGACGGCGGCAACGGTGACGATACCGTGATGGGGGATGCCGGCAACGACGCGCTGTTTGGCGGCGAAGGCAAAGACCTGCTGGTAGGAGGCGCGGGGGATGACGTGATGTTTGGCGACCTTGAGACGGCAGCTGTGCAGTCGAGCTGGAGCGTCAGCCAGCCACCGGTTACCAATAGCGCCCTGACGGGCAGGGCGTTGGCGCTCATGGGCATTTCTACCCAGTTGCCAAGCCAGGAAGGCGCTGACCTGATGTTTGGTGGCGCGGGCAACGACTACATGGTGGCCAACGGGGGTGATGATTACCTGGACGGTGGCGCGAACGACGATATCATGCTTGGCGGCACGGGCGCAGATTCGCTCATCGGCGGTGAAGGCGATGACCACATACATGGCGACGGCAGCACGGAAAACGCCACCGTCCTCGGATATGCAGCGGGCTCTGATCACGGCAATGACTACCTTGACGGTGGCGCCGGCAACGATTGGATGATGGGCGGCGGAAAAGACGACGTCTTGTATGGCGGTACGGGTGATGACCTCATGCACGGCGACAACACGCAGGACCTGCTGGCCGGAGAGTTTCACGGCAATGACTACCTGGACGGGGGGGATGGCAACGACCGGATGGCTGGCGACGGCGAGGACGACGTTCTCTATGGCGGCGCCGGGAACGATGTGCTCAACGGCGACAACACGCAAGACTTGCTGGCCGGAGAGTTTCACGGCAACGATTATCTGGATGGAGGGGATGGAGACGACGTGCTGGCCGGCAGCGGCAAAGATGACGTGCTCTATGGCGGCGCCGGCGATGACATCCTGCACGGCGACGATTCCCAGAACAATCTGGCCGCAAGCTTCCACGGCAACGATCTTCTGGACGGGGGAGAAGGCAACGACATCCTGATCGGTGGCGGCAAGGACGACTGGCTGACGGGCGGCGTTGGCAATGACCAGTTGTTCGGCGACGACATCACGATTGAAACCAGCGCTTACGTGATCGATGCCGCGGCCCACGGCAATGATTCGCTGGATGGCGGCGCGGGCGATGACCTGCTGGTGGGTGGTGGCGGTAACGATCAATTGCTGGGCGGCGAGGGCGACGACCTGCTCAAGGGGGACGGTGAGGGCCTGGCCCTGGCCTTCCAGGGCAATGACACGCTGGATGGCGGGGCCGGCAATGATGCGCTTTATGGCAATGGCGGCAACGACAGCCTGGCGGGCGGCGCGGGTGACGACCTGCTGGACGGCGGTGCGGGCGACGACGTGCTGGACGGCGGCGCGGGCAACAACCTGCTCAAAGGCGGTGCAGGCAATGATCGCTACCTGCTGAGTACGGCCGACGCCACCACGGCGACCGATGCGATGACGGGCCAAGTGAGGGTGGACACCGTCATTGATGACGCCGAGGGCCGGAACACGCTGCAGATAGACGCTAACCTCGCCGACCTGCGGGTGGAGGCCGGCGAGGACGGCTTGGGGCTTCGCTGGGGCGATGCGGGCGTGTACTTGAAGGGCGCCGCATCGGCGGCTGCATATGAGATAGAGCTGGCGGACGGCACCCGGACTACGATGCGCAAACTGGCCGGCGCCACGCTGGATTCGGTGGTGCAGCAGGTGTCGGGCGAAGATGCCGCGACGGTGGCGGGCGGCAAGCGGGCCGACACGCTGGCGGCATACGGCAAAGGCAGCGTGATCAGCGGCGGGCTGGGCGACGATGATGTCCAACTCGGCGGCGAGAACCAGACCTTTGAATACGCCCAGGGCGACGGCGCGGACCGCCTCGGTGGCGGCGGCCGCGGCGCGGTGATCGCGCTGCAGGGCAGCTACCAATTGGCCGATTTCAGGCTGGAGTCCAGGTTGCTGCAATTGAGCAACGGCGCAGGCGAGACCTGGGAAGAACAGCGGCTCAGCCTGCGCATGGGCCCGGGCGAGAACGATCGCCTGGACCTGGACATCTATACCGGCGCCCTGGGCAGTTCCGTGCTGATAGATCGTTTCACGCTGGCTGGCACGGAAGGCGCCCCGGCCCAGGTGCTGCATTTCAGCGAGCTGCTGGCGCGTGGCGTCACGATGATGGGCACCGCGCAGGACGACTTCCTGCAGGGCAGCGATATCGCCGACACCATCGATGCGATGGCGGGCGACGACACGGTGAGCGCCGGAGCGGGCGACGACACCATCCTGGCCGGCGCGGGCAACAAGCAGCTGGCCGGTGGCGCGGGCATGGACCGCTATGTGATCAATGGCGGCAGCGGCGCCAGCGCCATCCGCATTGAGGACTACGAGGGCGCCAGCGTGGTTCGCCTGGCGGGGGTGAGCGACTGGCAGGACGTGACCTTGCTGCAGCCGGTGGCGGGCTCCAGCGACCTGGTGCTGTCGCTGGCCGACGGCGGCCAGGTCACGCTGGCCAACGCGCTGCTGCAGGCCGACAGTTTCAGCATTGAACTGGCGGGCGGTGAAACCCGCGGCCTGGCAACCCTGGTGGCCGGGCTGGACGCGCTGGCCGTGACGGGAGGCTACAACGCGGACGTCATCGCCGGCAGCGGCCAGGACGACCTGCTGGACGGCGGGGCGGGCAATGATCAGCTCGCGGGCGGGGCGGGCAATGACTGGCTGCTGGGCGGGAGCGGGCAGGACCGGCTGGCCGGCGGCCTGGGCGACGACATGCTGTTCGGCGGCGAGGGTGACGACAGTTATGCCATCGAAGCCGGCGGCGGCAACGATGAGATATTTGACTATGAAGGCAGCAACACGGTGCGCTTTGCGGCCGGTCTTGATCCCTCGCAACTGCTGGTCGAAAGGCTGGAAGACAGCACCGACGTGCGCATCAGCGTGGATGGCGGCAACTCCGTGCTGGTGCGGCGTGCCCTGGAAGGTGCGGTCAGCAGTTATGAGTTTGCCGACGGCAGCCGGTGGTCCTATGCCGACCTGATCAACCGCTTTACTTCACCCGACGGCCAGGGCATGGCGGGAGACGACCTGAACAACACCGTGGAGGGAAGCTCCGGTGGCGATCTGCTCCTGGGTAATGGTGGCAACGACGTGCTGCGGGGCCATGCGGGAAACGACGAATTGCAGGGCGGCGACGGCGATGATGAGCTGTATGGCGGCGCAGGAAACGACCTGCTCAATGGCGGCGCCGGGACGGACCGCTACCACTTCGCTTTGGGCGATGGGGAAGACCGGCTGATCGACGTCACCGATGCGAGCATTCTCAAATTCGGCGCGGGCATCCGTTTGCAGAGCCTGAGCGCCACGCGCACCACCGTCAATGGCGATGACTACATACGCCTGGCGTACAGCGCGACGGACGCTGTTCTCATCAAGGACGGTGTGCTGTTGCCCGGGAGTGCGTTTCAGTTCAGCGACGGGACGAGCGCGACGCAGACGGAAGTCTATGCGCAAGCCTTGATGGAGGCACGCATTGCCCCGGCTTACACCGAGGGCGACGATGTCATTGATGGCTATGCCGGAAATGATGTCCTCCTTGGCGGCGGCGGCGCGGACCGCCTGCTTGGCGGCAATGGAGACGACAGTCTGGACGGCGGCGCGGATGACGATGCGCTGGAGGGGGGCGCCGGCACAGACACCTATGTGATGAGCCTCAACGGCGGGCGCGACACGCTGGTGGAGCGATTCGGGGAAGATAGCATCCTCAGCCTGAGCCAGGGCGACGAAAGCAGCCTCTCGTATGCCCGCACGGGCAGCCACCTGCTGGTCTCCAGTGCGAGTTTGAACAGCAGTTTTTATATCCGGGATTTTTATACCGGCACCGGCAGCTGGACGCTCAAGACGGCGCAAGGTGCGGAGCTGGATTTGCGGGCCTTGGTGGCGGCAGGCCTGCTGAACAAGACAGCCGAGCAACGGCGCGAAGACTTTTATGCCGGGTTGACGGCGCAGCCTGGGTCGGTAGAGTTGCCCAGCGGGGCGGTGTTTTACGTGACGGGTGCCAAGGAGTTTTCCGATGCGGCAGGCAACCAGTTTGCGTATTCGTTTAACCGGGAGCGCAGGCTGACGCAATCGGACGGCGCGCACATCGAAGCAACTGCGAATGAGATCAACCAGACGGTCGACTATACGGACCTGGGGGCTGTATCCCGCACCCGAACCTACGATGTTGTGGATGTGAGCTACACCACGACAGGGGTGACCATTCCAGGCAGGACTGTTCGAGTGGTGAATAGTTCCTCACAGATTTTTGACCCGAACCATCCGGCATACGGTGGCGTTTTTGTGCCGCCAGGCTATTCCTCTTATGTCGGCCCTGACGGGAAAACCTATCTTGTAGAACCGAGTAAAACGGTGATCACGCGCACGCCGACTTACTCAACAAGAACGGTCACCGAGACTTACGACGAATACCTTCACCGCACGGTGGTCGCCAAAGTAAGTGTGATTGAAGACGTGCGGGGCGGCGACCAGGACAATACGATCACCCTCAGCGGAACGGCGTCCAAGCTGGTCTCGGGCGGCGGCGGAGACGACGTGATTATCCGCGGCGGCCCGGCCACGGACGTTTTGGACTACAGCCAACCCAGCTACTCGGACTGGGCGGACGGCGGTGCCGGCAACGACACCATCGTGCTGGGGCGGGGCGATGACGAACTCAGTGGCGGCATGGGAAACGATTACCTCGCTGGTGGTGCCGGAGCCGATTGCTATGTGGTGTCCGCGGATGATGATGGCTGGGACACGATTTACGATAAGGCCGCGTCGGTGATCCATGTTGAACTTCGATCGTCGTATTACGGAAAACTGGATACCCATCTGGTGGACGAGCTGCTGGCCATAGCGACCCATGTCACCCGGTCATCGGGCACGGATCCATTCAGCGGTGAGGTTTTTGGCATCGAGTCCGTGTCGGGCGATGTGGAGGCGACCCCCGACAATCTCAACGCGCTGTTGGCGATCGACCGGGCTCGGCCCTTGCTGGATGAGGTTCCAGGTTGGTGGCAGGCAGGTGGCCGATCTTCCTTGCGGTCCCGCGGCCTGGATCAATTGATTGCGGATGCCCGAGGCCTTGCATTCCAGTCCTACGATTACTCAGGAGGCGGCCCGGAGGTTTTGCGGCCGGATATTGCCTTTTCGGCCGCGACGCAAGCGGCCTACCTGAAATCTGCGACAGACACCGTGCGCTTTGGCGCAGGCATTTCTTTGGCCAACCTGCAAATGTCCTGGGACACCGTTGAACTGGAAGACGGCACCCGGGATGCACTGCTCTTTTCTTGGGGTGGGCCGGGCGGGGCCAAGGTTGTGATGCCGGACCCGGGCGCCCCCTTGGGCCAGGGCATCGAAGTCTTTGAGTTTGCTGACGGCTCCAGGCTGTCGATGCAGCAGATGCTGGCACTGGCGCCGCCGCGCGGCACAGGCCCGGCCAATTCCATTGCCACCGGTGCGCCGATTGCCGCTGTTCAGGTCCAGGAAGACCAGGCGCTGTCGTTCTCGATTCCGGCCGGTGCTTTTGTGCTGACGGGCAACAGGACCGCGCGCTACGGCGCGAGGCTGGCGGGCTCGGGCGGCGAACTGCCGTCATGGCTGGTGTTTGACACGCAGACCGGCACGTTCAGCGGGACACCCCAGAACGGCGACGTTGGCGAATTGGCGATTGAAGTGGAGGCCTGGCAGACTTCGGCCCAGGTGGCGCGGCAAACATTTACCTTGCGCGTGGCCAATACCAACGATGCGCCTGAGTTGGTGAGCGCGATAGACAGCCTGAGCGCGCTCACCGGTGAAAGCCTGAGCTGGGCCTTGCCGTCCGGGGTATTTGCCGACCAGGATGCTGGCGAGCGCCTTTCCTACCGGATCGAAGGCCAGGGCGGTAGCGCGCTGCCTTCTTGGTTGAGATTCAATTTTGTCACGGGCAGGCTGGAAGGCACACCTGGCGCGCAAGACACGGGAACCTTCAACCTGCAGGTCGTGGCCACCGACTTGGCGGGCGCGAGTGTATCGACCGGATTTGAACTGACCGTCAGCCCGGATCTCACCATCCGGGGCGGCAGCGCAGACGATGAGCTGATAGGAACGGCAGGCGATGACGTGCTGCAGGGCCTGGGCGGCAACGACGTGCTCAGCGGTGGCGTGGGTAACGATGTGTACCTGTTCAAACGCGGCGATGGCCAGGACATCATCGACGACTATGACGAAACCCTGGGCAATATCGACACCGTTCGATTTGACAGCGGCATTTCAGACTCCGATGTCAGAGTCACCTTTGACTCCTATGGACATCTCTTCCTGAGCATAGACGGCACCGAGGACCGCATTCAGCTGAACAACTGGCTGAACGACGACGCCAGCAAGGTGGAAAACGTCCTGTTCGCAGACGGCACCGTGTGGGGCCAGGAAGACCTGGCCGCCATGGCTGTGTTTGGTCCTACCGAAGGAAGCGACTATCTAGAGGGAAGTGAATACGGCGACTTCCTGAGCGGCCTGGGTGGCGCCGATGAGCTTTACGGGCAGGGCAGCAACGACATCATTGTCGGTGGCAGTGGTGATGACTACCTGGACGGAGGCGCGGGTGACGACCTGCTGGAGGGTGGTACCGGTAATGACATCCTGAATGATGGTGTCGGCAACGATGTATACCTGTATAGCCGGGGCGATGGCTCGGATCGCATCGCTGACTACGATGAAACGGTTGGCAATGCCGACACCCTGCGTTTCTATGACGGCACGATTGCCGCTTCCGACATCAAGGTCACCCGAAACCTTGAGGACCTGTACCTGGACATCGCCGGCACAAGCGACCGGATAACCCTGGCCGGCTGGTTCATGGGCGGGGGCAGCAGCCAGATAGAGCAAATCGAGTTTTATGACGGCACCATGTGGAATGCCGCCATGATCGAAAGCCTGGTGGTTGTGGGTGATGCCAGCGAAGGCAGCGACGAACTGGTGGGCACGTCCGGCGACGACACGATCAACGGCCTGGACGGTGACGACGATCTGATGGGCTTAGGCGGCGACGACACGTTGGACGGCGGCGCGGGCAATGACTACCTGACTGGTGGCGCCGGCAGCGATGTTTACCTCTTCGGCCGCGGCTCCGGGCAGGACATGATTTCGGAATTTACCGAGGCGGACGGCGGCATCGATACCCTGCGCTTTGACAGCACGGTAGAAGCTGCCGATGTCACCGTCACGCGTGATGATGACGGAACCCTCAGCCTGAGCATCAATGGCACGGACGACAGGGTGCAATTGAGCTACTGGTTTTCCGACAGCACCGACCAGTTCAAACAGGTGGAGCGGGTTGAGTTTGCCGACGGCACGGTATGGGACCAGCAGGCCCTGGAGGCAGCAGTTGCCGTCACCGCAATCACCCCCACTGTCCTGGGCACAGCCGCAGACGACACACTGGGAGGCACAAGCGGCGCGGATGTATTTAAGGGACAAGCCGGGGATGACGCGCTGTATGGAGGCGCAGGCAACGACGTGTACCTGTACAGCCGGGGAGACGGAAGCGACGCCATCATCGACTACGACGAGACGGTGGGCAATGTGGACACGGTGCGCTTTGATGGCACCGTACTGGCCAGCGACGTTATAGCCAGCCGCGACCAGCAGCACCTGTACCTGAGTATCCAGGGTACGACAGACCGCATCACGCTGGGGAACTGGTTTGTTGACGACGCGCGCAAGGTTGAGCGGATAGAGTTTGCCGACGGCACTGTATGGGATACCGCGACGTTGGCCGCCACGCCCAACTACGTGGGTACGGAAGGCATGGACATCCTCACCGGAGGTTCGGGCAACAACACCTTCGATGGTGGGGCGGGCGACGATTACTTCTTCGACACCGCCGGCGGCAACGATGTGTACCTGTACAAGCGGGGAGACGGCTCGGATTACCTTTACGACCTGGACGCAACGGCTGGCAACATCGACACCGTACGCTTTGACAGCAGCGTGCTCGCGGCGGATGTCACGGTCACCCGCGACCAGGACAACCTGTATCTGAACATCGCCGGAGGCAATGACCGTATCAAGCTCAGGAACTGGTTCGTCGGCGATGAATTCAAGATCGAGCAGGTCCAGTTCGCCGACGGTACTGTCTGGGACCAGCAGACCCTGGCCGCCACGGCAAGCATCATCGCCCTGAATGTCGTGGGCACGTCAGGTGAGGACTTCCTGTCTGGCGACATCGGTAACGATACGCTGCAGGGCCTGCAAGGCAATGACACGCTTTACGGTGGCAAAGGTAACGATGTTTATCTGTATGGACGGGGCGACGGTTCCGACGTCATCATCGATGCTGACGACACAGCCGGCAATATCGACACCGTTCGCTTCGACGGCACGGTACTGGCCAGCGACGTCACGGTGACCCGTGATCAATACCATGTTTATCTCAATATCAATGGCACGGGCGATCGTATCCAGTTGAGCAGCTGGTTTAACGATGATGCTTTCAAGCTTGAGCGGGTCGAGTTTGCTGACGGCACGGTATGGAATCTGACCGAGCTGTTGGACTCGAGCATTATTCGCGGCACTACGGGAGACGACTCTCTTACCGGAACCGCTGGCGAGGACATATTGCAAGGGCAAGCTGGCAACGACTTGCTGGACGGAGGCGAAGGCAATGACGTCTACCTCTATAAGCGTGGAGACGGCTCGGACACTATCCGCGAATACGATTCCCTGGCCGGTAACGTTGATACCGTGCGTTTCGACGGTTCGGTGACGACGTCGGACGTCAAGGTGACCCGTGATGGCTCTCATTTGTACCTGAACATCAAGGGAAGTCCGGACCGGATCACGCTGCAATACTGGTTTTCCACCAGCAACAACAATGCCTACAAGGTCGAGCAGGTCCAGTTTGCCGATGGTACGGTGTGGGGAGCCTCTGCCCTGGCAGCGATGGCGGTGTTCGCCGGGACGGCGGGCGACGATGTACTGATGGGGTCCATGCTGGGTGACGTGTTTGACGGCGGCACCGGCAACGATGCGCTCTACGGCAACGCAGGTAACGACGTGTACCTCTACCAGCGGGGGGACGGCTCGGACACCATTGGGGAGTCCGATGCCACCGTAGACAATATCGACACCCTTCGCTTCGGCAATGCGGTGCTGGCGAGCGAGGTCAAGGTGACCCGTGATGCCTGGCATGTTTATTTGCACATAGAGGGCAGCACCGATGTGATCACGCTCAGGAACTGGTTCTTTGACGAGAGATACCGGATCGAGCAAATTGAGTTTGCCGACGGCACGGTGTGGGACAAGACCCAGGTGACTGCCCTGGTGGCGGCCGCCGTGCTTCCCGGCACCAGTGGCGATGATTACCTGTGGGGAACCGCGGGTGCTGAGACGATGGAGGGTGGAGCCGGTAACGACACGCTTCGCGGCGAAGCCGGTAACGACGTTTACCTGTACAAACGGGGCGACGGCACGGACACCATCACCGATCACGACGAATCCGCAGGAAATATCGACACGGTCCGCTTCGACAGCTCGGTGACAGTGGCCGACATCAATGTGACCCGGGACCAGGCCAATCTCTATTTGGGCATCAATGGCACGACGGACCGCATTATCCTGAGCAACTGGTTTGATGGCGATGCCGACAAAGTCGAGCGCGTCGAATTCGCCGACGGCACAGTATGGAACCAGAGCGATTTGCTGGACTTGAGCATTGTTCGCGGCACGGCGGGAGACGACTCTCTTTCGGGCACCGGGGGCCAGGACATACTGCAAGGGCAAGGGGGGAACGACTTGCTCAATGGCGGCGAAGGCAGTGACGTCTACCTTTATAAGCGCGGAGACGGCTCGGACACCATCAGCGATTACGACTCCCTGGCTGGCAACATTGACACCGTGCGTTTTGACAGCTCGGTGGCTGCCGCAGATATCAGGGTCACCCGCGATAACAGCAATCTGTACCTGAACATCAACGGCACATCGGACCGGATCACGCTGCGATACTGGTTCGACAGCAACAACAACAATGCCTACAAGATCGAGCAGATCGAGTTTGCCGACGGAACGGTCTGGGGAGTCTCAGCTCTGGCGGCGATGGCGGTATTTGCGGGCACGGCGGGCGACGACACCGTGATGGGATCATTGCTTGGCGACGTGATCGACGGCGGCACCGGTAACGATGCGCTCTATGGTGACAGGGGGAACGACGTATACCTGTATAAGCGCGGCGACGGCTCGGACACCATTGGCGACTATGACTCGACGGCTGGCAATATCGACACCCTCCGTTTCGACAGCTCGGTAGCAGCGGGTGATATCAAGTTCAACCGCGACTACTGGAATCTCTACCTGAGCATAGAGGGCACGACGGACGTGATCACGCTTGCCAGGTGGTATTTGAACGATAACTACAAACTTGAGCAGGTGGAGTTTGCCGACGGCACGCTATGGAACAAAACCGACTTCGCGGCGATGGCGAATGCGGTGGTGTTTGGCGGCACCGACGGTAATGACTACATCGAGGGAACCGAAGGCAACAACACGCTGGAGGGCGGCAGTGGCAACGACCAGCTTCGCGGCTTGGCGGGCAACGACGTATATCTGTACAAGCGGGGTGACGGCACGGACACCATCACCGACCACGATGCGTCGGCCGGAAATATCGACACGGTCCGCTTTGACAGTTCGGTGGCTGTGGCGGACATTCACGTCAGCCGCGACCAGTTCCATCTGTACCTGAACATAGCCGGTACGACGGATCGCATTATCCTGAGCAACTGGTTTGATGGCGACGCGGACAAAGTCGAGCGCGTTGAGTTCGCCGACGGTACGGTATGGGGCCTGAGCGACTTGCTGGATTTGAGCATCATTCGCGGCACTGTGGGAGACGACTCTCTCTCGGGCACTGGAGGCGACGACGTGCTGCAAGGGCAAGGCGGCAACGACCTGCTTAGCGGCGGACTCGGTAACGATGTCTATCTGTATAAGCGCGGGGATGGCTCGGACACCATCTCGGAAAACGATCCTTCGGCCGGCAATGTCGACACCCTTCGTTTTGACAACTCGGTGGTCGCGGCGGATGTCAAAGTGACTCGTGATGCTTCAAATCTATACCTGAACATCAACGGAACGGCAGATCGGATCATGCTGCGATCCTGGTTTGATCACGATGGTTTCAAGGTCGAGCAGGTTGAATTTGCCGACGGCACGATCTGGGGTACGTCAACGCTGGCGGGGATGGCAGTGTTTGCGGGGACGGCTGGCGATGATCTTGTAATGGGATCGGCGCTTGGTGATGTGATCGACGGTGGCGCAGGCAACGATACGCTCAACGGCAATATCGGCAATGACGTGTACCTGTATAAACGTGGGGACGGATCGGACACCATCAGCGAGTTCGACTCGACAGTCGGCAATATCGATACCCTGCGCTTTGACAGCTCGGTAGCGGCAGCGGACATCAAGCTCAATCGAGACGACTGGAACCTTTACCTGAGCATAGAAGGCACGACGGACGTGATCACGCTCGGCAGATGGTATCTGAACGACGGCTACAAGATCGAACAGGTGGAGTTTGCCGACGGTACGGTGTGGAACAAAGCCGACTTTGCCGCCATGGCGGCTAACGTGGTTTTTGGCGGCACTGAGGGCAGCGACACCCTGTACGGCGTCGCCAGCGATGACATCTTGAAAGGGCGTGGTGGCAGCGACTCGCTTTACGGCGGGGATGGTTTCGATGTGCTGGAAGGCGGTGCGGGAAATGACTCCCTTACGGGCGGCATTGGCAGTAACTACCTTCATGGAGGTGACGGGTCCGACACCTTGAGCGGTAGCGAGGCTGACGCCGACCTCTTCATCGGCGGCGCCGGAAACGACGTGGTCAACCTCGGCAATGGGAACGACCTTATCGCCTTCAATGTCGGCGACGGCCAGGATACGGTGTATGCAAGCGGCGCATCCGTGGGCCCGAACGACACCATCAGCCTGGGTGGCGCCGGCTTGGACTATGGCAACTTGAGCCTGCAAAAGAGCAGTAACGACCTGGTGCTCAAAATCAGTGCAACGGACCAGCTGACTTTCTACAACTGGTACGGCAGCACGGCCGACCGGACCGTGCTGAACCTGCAACTGGTCGCCGAGGCGATGGCCGCCTTTAATGCCAACTCCACCGACCCGCTGCTCAACAAAAAGGTACAAACCTTTGACTTCCAAGGCCTGGTCGGCGCGTTCGACGCGGCGCGCACGGCCACGCCGGGGCTGAGCAGCTGGGCGCTGAGCAACGGGCTCACGCAGTTCCACCTGGCGGGCAGCGACAGCGAAGCCCTGGGCGGCGACCTGGCCTACCACTATGGCGCGGACGGTACGCTGGCCGGCATGGGCCTGGGCAAGGCGCAGGAAGTGCTGACGAATGCGCAGTTTGGTGCGCAGGCGCAGGCCGTGCATTCGACGGCCAGCTTGCAAGAGGGGCTGATTCGACTGGGCTAAGCGGATGGTGAGTGCCGCGGCTGATTTGGTTCAGCCGCGGCAAGCCCGTGTCACGGCTTGGGGCGGGTCTGCTTCCGTACCGCAGTTCCGGCGCGCAGGTTCAGTACGGGTATTGCGTCGCCGACTTGATGTCGTCCAGCGGCGTGGCCGCTATCCAATGGGCGTACTGGTTGACCTTGCGGGTGTCCAGGCCGGCCGGGTTGATGTGCTTGTAGCCGCCATTGCGAAACTTCGACTTTGAAAAATAATCGTCGGTGTGGATCGCGTGGATGTGCAGCGTGAACTCGTCGATATGACCGACGACATAACTTTCGAGGTCCAGGATGCGCTGGTAGGAATAGCGTAAAAAAGCCTGGTGGTTTTCATTGGCCGCAATCTCCCCCGCATACAGGGTGATCACGCCCTTGAACCAGCCCGGCCACTGGCCTTCGCCATGGGCGTCAAAGTGTTCGAGCAAGCGCTCGCACCAGTAGGTTTGCCGCTCCAGGAAGAAGAGGACCAGCGAGGATTCGGCGAGGATGGACGAACCGCAGCCGAAGCTTCTCTGGTGGGCGACGCCATGGGCTTCGCAAAAGGCGACCATCTTGTCCCACACTTGCTGGTTCTCTGCATAACGGCCGCGCCCCAGCACCGGAAAGTTGGGGCGAAAATTTGCCAGGTGGCGGGTCAGGAAGACATCGGCGTCGGTGCGAAGCAGCCATTTGTAGCGGCCGGCCAGGTGAGCCGTGTGCGGGCCTGAAACGCAGGCGATGGAGTTGATGAAGTGGTAACCCTTCCAGCGCCCTTCCCGGGAGATGGGCTCGGCGACGATTTTGATGACACCGGGGTCGTCGCCGGGCAACTGCTCGTAGGCTTTGGGGTGGCAGACCACAATGAGGTCGGAGCGGCGCCAGACATCTGAATGGATCCAGCTTTTGTAGATCCAGCCGAATTCTTCATACATGGACGGGTGGTCGTCGATGTAGAGCAGTATGCCGAGGTCCTTCTCGTGTGCCTGCGCGGAAGTTGTTGGGGCCATCAGAAGTTGCGGTAGGTATAGGAGTTGCCGTCTATCACCTCGGTGTGCGAGACGATGCTGGCCAGCAGGTGCGCCGGCTTGAAGGGTGCCCCCGTGCCCATGCGCGTCACAGTGGGCGGGTTGGCATTGATGTCGCCGATCAGGCGGTCAAAAGGCATGGGGCTGGTCTGGTAGCCGCGCAGCAGGAAGAACTGCATGACTTCCGAACGCATCCAGGCCCAGCGGTCATGCCAGATGAAATCACGCTCGGACCACACGGAGATGTGGGACTCGTGGTGGTCCAGATTGGCCTTGGCCGTATCGTAGTAGCTGAACTCGGGGGCGATGACCAGCAGGTAGCCGCAGCGGTAGGTCAGGAAGTTCAGCAGGTCCAGGCCCCTGGACTTGGGCAGGTGCTCTATGCAGTCGCCGATCACGACCATGTCATAGGTTTCGTTTTTGTGGTGGTGGATCAGGTCGTAGGCATCCATCACGCGGACGTCGTTGTACTTGGCGCGGAGGTCGAACTGGGCCACGTAGTCGGCTGAGATTTCCGTGGCGCGTATGTGGGCCTGCGGCGCGGCCTGCCTGACCAGCTCCGCGTATTTGCCTTGGCCCGCGCCTATGTCGAGGACGGTGGTGGGCGAGATTTTCCGTATGACTTCAAGCGTCAGGGGGTCGAACACGGTTTCCGAGAGTCCAGCCACAGGTTTCTTTCCGTGAGGTGTTGTGAAGAGTGGGTGAGCGTCTGCGTTTGTCCCAGTTCGCAACCTTAAACGAAGACGAGGGATGGCCCGGCTGTGGGCCGGAAAAATGTTTACAAATAAGGCATGGATGAGTGCTTGATGGCGGTGGCTGGCCACTTTATACTGTACATAAATACAGTATTTAAGTGTCATGTCCGACGCCACCATCCCCCTGCACGCCATCAAGGGCCGCGGCACCGCCACGCGCATCGCGCATCGGTTTGAAAAAGACGTGCGCACGGCCTGGGACGACGGCTGGGGCACGCTGGAAGAGGGAATGGTGGGCGAGGCGCCGCGGCTGGAAACCACGGTGACGATGGAAGATGCCCGCAGTGCCATTGTGCGCAACGACTCGCCGGACATCTTTTTTGACTACAGCATCAATCCCTACCGGGGTTGCGAGCATGGCTGCGTGTACTGCTATGCGCGGCCCACGCACAGCTACCTCAATCTTTCGCCGGGCCTGGACTTCGAAACCAAGATCATCGCCAAGCGCAATATCGCCGAGGCCTTGCGCGCCGACCTGGGCAAGCGCAGCTATGTGCCACGCCTGCTCAACATAGGCTCGGGCACCGACTGCTACCAGCCGGCCGAGCGCGAGCTGCGGCTCACGCGCGGCCTGATCGAGGTGATGCGCGATACCTGCCATCCGTTTTCTTTGATCACCAAATCCAGCGGCGTGGAGCGCGACCTGGACCTGATCGCTCCGCTGGCGGCCGACAAGCTGGCCGCCGTGTACATCACCATCACCACGCTGGACGGCGAGCTTGCGCGCAAGCTGGAGCCACGCGCCGCGGCGCCGCACCGCCGCCTGCGCACCCTGCGCACGCTGGCCGAGCACGGCGTGCCTGTGGGCGTGAGCGTGGCGCCGCAGATTCCCTTTGTGAACGAGGACATGGAGCAGGTGCTGGAAGCCGCCTGGGAGGCCGGCGCGCGTTCGGCGTTTTACACGGTGATCCGCCTGCCCTGGGAAGTGGCGCCCCTCTTCAAGGAATGGCTGGAGCTGCACTACCCTCAGCGCGCCGCGCGCATCATGGCGCGCATCCAGGAGATGCGCGGCGGCAAAGACTACGACAGCGATTTCGCCTCGCGCATGAAGGGCTACGGCCTGTGGGCCGACCTGATCAAGCAGCGCTTTGAGAAATGCTGCAAGCGCCTGGGTTTTAACCGGCAGCGTGTGGAGCTGGACTTGAGCCGCTTCAGGCCGCCGGGTGCTGCGGGGCAGGGCAATCTGTTCTGACGGCCCGGCAGCTTGGGGTCGCGAGGGCTATAGTGCAAGCCCAACATTGAAGGAGTTCATCTTGGCATTCGAATGGAAACATTCATCGGAGGGCGTGGACTGGGACGTGCTCTCGCATCTTTACCGGATCGCCCCTTTGGGCGAGAAGAAACCGGCGGACCTGAAAGTCGTGTTCTCCAACAGCCTGTTCAAAAGTTTTGTGTACGAGGGCGGCCAGCTGGTTGGCGCGGGCCGCGCGTTGGCCGACGGCATGGACTGCTCGTATATCTGCGACATCGCGGTGCACCCGGATCACCAGGGCGTGGGCCTGGGCAAGGAGATTGTTGCCTCGCTGGTCGGCCTCTCAAAGGGCCACAAGAAGATCATCCTCTATGCGGTGGCCGGCAAGGAGCCGTTTTACCGCAAGCTGGGCTTCAGGCGCATGCTGACGGCGATGGCGATTTTCAGGAACCAGGAGCAGGCGCTGCGAAGCGGGCTGATCAGCGACAGCTGAAGCTATCCAATTTCTAGCGCAGATAGCTGCGGTTCAGCCGCACTTCAAGCTTGCTCTGCAGCTTCTCAAAAGTGGCGCTCATGGCCCAGTAAATGCCCGCCGCCGCCAGGTACAGCGGGAAGGGCTGGAAGGTGGTGGCGATCACTTCCTTGGTGGCCAGCATCAGCTCGCCGACGGCGATCACCGAGACCAGGGAGGTGTCCTTGATCAGGCTGATCAGGCTGTTGGACAGGCTGGGCACGGCCAGCCTCAAGGCCTGCGGGCCAATCACGTAGCGCAGGGTCTGCACCTGCGTGAGGCCCAGGCTGCGGGCCGCGTTCCACTGGCCGTGCTCCACGCCGTTGATCGCACCGCGAATCGTTTCCGACAGGTAGGCGCCCACGTTGAGGCTCAGGCCCAGGATGCCGGCGCTGATGGGGTCGAACTGTATGCCTATGCTGGGCAGGCCGAAGTAGATGACAAAGAGCTGCACCAGCAGCGGCGTGCCGCGCATGCAGCTGACATACAGCGCCGCGAACTGCGACAACCCCGGCACCTTGGCCAGCCGCGTGATGGCCACAAAAGTGCCCACGAGGGCGCCGAAAAAAATCGATGCCACAGCCAGCAGCAGCGTCCATGCCGCGCCCTTGAGCATCAGCGGCAGGGCGTCGCGCAGCAAAGAGGTCAAGCCAGACAAGTCCATGATGGGGGTCTCCACAAATAAAAACCCCGGCTGCGCGCCGGGGTGTTTCAGGCGCCGAAGGAAGGCGCGCGGCTGGATTGATGTTACTTCGATTACTTTGCGACAGGCGGCTTGCTCACGTCGCGGTCAAACCACTTGGTGGAGATTTTCGCGAAGCTGCCGTCGGCCTGCAGGTCGGCCAGTGCCTTGTCGAGGGCGGCTTTGAACTTGGGATTGTTCTTGACGAAGGGAATGCCGGATTTTTCCAGGTCGCCCACGGGCGCGCCCGGCTTGAGCGGCAGCTTGGTCTGCTTGACGATGTAGGGGATCAAGAGGCTGTCGTTCAGTGCCGCGTCGATGCGGCCCAGTGCCAGGTCCTGCAAATACTCCTGCGCGCCGGGATAGGTCTTGACGTCTATGCCGCCGACCTTTTTAGCGATGTCGGCGTAGTTGGTGCCTTGGCCCAGGCCCAACTTTTTGCCCTTGAGGTCGGCCAGCGATTTGAATTCGCGCTTTTCGTCCTTGCGGATGATCAGCTGCGGCGCCGAGATGGTATAGGGCTCGGAGAAATCAAAGGTCTCCTTGCGCTTGTCGGTGATGCCGACCTGGTTGATCACCACGTCGTACTTGCCGGCTTGCAGGCCGGCCAGGATGGCGCTCCATTCGCTGGTCGAGAACTCGGCCTTCACGCCCAGCTTTTGCGCCAGGGCATTGGCCAGCTCGACTTCAAAGCCGGCGAGCTGGCCGCCTTCCTTGTAATTGAACGGGGGATAGGTGCCTTCGAGGGCCACCTTGAGCGTGCCGCGCTGCTTGACGGTGTCCAGCAGGTCGGCGGCGCTGGCGCCGAAAGCGAGTGTCAAAAGGAGTGCGGAGGCGACGGCCTTGCGAATATTCATATTCAACCCTTGCATAAGAGAATTGTTATTGAGATGAAATGTGAATATTAGGCGCATCGCCAGGCGGATGCATAGCGGGCCTTTAAAGCCCTACATGGCATCTGGTGATGGTCGACGTTGCTGAGAAGATGCTCAGGGTTTGGCGCAGCGCGCGTAGATGTCGAGCGCGGATTTGTAGACGCTGGTCTGCACATTCATCAGGCCCAGCACCGAATGAAAGTAGTTGTCGTGGCTGACAGGCGTATCGAGTTGCTGTTTGAGGCAGGCCGTGCTCAGCTTGCTGCGCTGCTCGAAGCCGGGCGACAGCCATGTGATCCAGGGCACGCGCTTTTGCACGTCGGGCGCGATGCCATAGGGCATGCCGTGCAGGTAGAGGTTGTTCTCGCCCAGCGATTCGCCGTGGTCGGCCAGGTAGAGCAGGGCGGGCGCGCTGCGCGCTTCCTGCGCCTTGAGCCACTGGATGGAGGAGGCCAGCAGCTGGTCGGTGTAGACGATGCTGTTGTCGTAGGCATTGACGAGGCCTTCCTTGCTGCAGCTTTGCAGCGCGTTGTCGGCGCACTCGGGCAGGAATTTTTTGACGGCTTGCGGCGAGCGTTTGTAATAAGCCGGGCCGTGGCCGCCCATCTGGTGCATCACCACCACCACACCTTTGGCGCGGCGCTCGGGGGGCAACGCGGCGATGCGTTCGTCGATGCCGCGCAGCATCACCTCGTCAAAACATTCGCCGCTGTCGCACAGGCCGGGCACCTGGAGCTGCACCGTGTTGGCGTTGGGCACCCGGTCGCACACGCCCTTGCAACCCGACTGGTTGTCTATCCAGAGCACGGCAAGGCCGGCGCGCTGCAGCACGTCGAGCAGGCCTTCGTAGTTGGCCGGCCGCGAGTCATAGGCCTCGCGTCCGAAATGGGAAAACATGCAGGGCACGGAAGCGGCCGTGCTGGTGCCGCAGGACCAGGCGTTGCGCAGGCTCACCACGTTCTCTTTGGCCAGCAGCGGGTTGGTGGGGCGGTTGTAGCCGTTGAGCGAGAAATTGCCGCTGCGCGCCGTCTCGCCCAGCACCAACAGCAGCAGCGGCGGCTTGTTTTGCGCGCTGTAGCTGGCGCCCAGTTTGGCGTCTTCGCCGAGCGGCAGCACCACGGACTCGTCGCGCTGGAAGGGCTTGGCCGCGATGGCGCCCAGTGCGTAAAAAGAATTGAGCGGGTTGATCAGGTAGCGCACATGGGTGTAGTTGCGCATGACCGAGGCGATGCTCTGGAAAAACAGGAACACCACCAGCACCAGCAGCACGGAGGTGCCGGCCAGCGTGGCGAAGTTGCCCAGCAGCTGCCGTGCGGCACTGGCCCGCCTGACTTTTTGCCGCCACAGCAGCACCAGCGGCAGCACCGCCAGCACCAGCACCGTGGCCAGCAAACGCCAGTTCAGCAGGTCGCGGGTTTCGCGTACATCGGTCTGCAGGGTGTTGACCATCATGGTCTTGTCGATGACCACGCCGTAGGCCATCATGAAATAGGCGCCGAAGGCCGCAGCGAGCAGGAACAGGGTGATGGCCGGCTTGAGCGTCCAGCGCCAGGCCAGCAGGCTCAGCAACGCCGTGGTGGCCAGCGTGATCACCAGCACCAGCGCGACGCTGATGACGGCGGCCTGGCCGCCGCTCAGGCCAGGCAGGCGGGACAACTCGCGCCACAGCGCCACGTTGCACACGGTGGCGATCCAGATGCTGGCCAGCACCACCAGCCACAGCGGGCGCATGCCGCGAGCGGGTTGATCAGATGGGCGGGGAAGGGTTCCGGTGTCGGGCGGGGCTTGCAGCGGCATAGCGCTGGATTGTAGGGGTCGTGGGCTTAAGCGGTCCTTAAGCCCGGGCCGTCAAACTCAGTTGGCGCGCATGGTGGTTCAGGTGTTCGGCCATGAAGCTCGCGATGAAGTAATAGCCGTGGTCGTAGCCCGCATGGCGGTGCAGTTGCAGCGGCTGGCCGGCCTTGGCGCAGGCGGCTTCAAACAGCTCGGGGTACAACTGCTTGGCGAGGAATTTGTCGGCCAGGCCCTGGTCTATGCGAATGCCGCCGGGGTAGGGCGCGGCGGGCATGAGGCTCATCAAGGCGGTGGCGTCATGCTCTGCCCAGCTTGACTCATCGCTGCCGAGATAGCCGGTAAAGGCCTTGCGCCCCCAGGGGCACTGGCTGGGCGCGCAGATGGGCGCAAAGGCCGAGACCGACTTGAACAGGTCCGGATGCCTGAGCGCGAGTGTCAGCGCGCCATGGCCGCCCATGGAATGGCCGAAGAGGCCAATGCGCGCCGCGTCAAGCGGCAGGGCACCGGCCAGCAGCGGCAGCAGTTCCGCCGTGAGGTAGCTCTCCATGCGGTAGTGCCGTGACCATGGAGCCTGCGTGGCGTCGAGGTAAAAGCCGGCGCCCACGCCAAAGTCCCAGCTCTCGGTCTCGCCGGCAATGCCTGCCCCGCGTGGGCTGGTGTCGGGTGCGACCAGGGCCAGGCCCAGTTCGGCCGCCAGACGCTGTGCGCCAGCTTTGACCATGAAGGTCTCTTCGGTACAGGTCAGGCCCGCGAGGTAGACCAGGAAAGGCACCTTGTTGCCGGCCAGGGCCTGCGGCGGCAGGAAGACCGAAAAGCGCATGGGCAGCCCGATCTCGCGCGAGCCGTGCTGGTAAAAGCGCTGCAGGCCGCCAAAGCAGCCGTGTTCGCTAAGGAGTTCGAGCTGGCTCGCCATGCCGTTCAGTAAAGGACCACGCCACGGATGGACTCGCCGCTCTTCATAAGGTCAAAGCCCTTGTTGATGTCCTCCAGCGGCATGGTGTGGGTGATCAGGTCGTCGATGTTGATCTTGCCTTCCATATACCAGTCGACGATCTTGGGCACATCGGTGCGGCCGCGCGCGCCGCCGAAGGCCGAACCTTCCCATTTGCGGCCGGTGACGAGCTGGAAGGGCCGGGTGCTGATCTCGGCACCGGCTTCGGCCACGCCGATGATGATGCTGCGGCCCCAGCCCTTGTGGGTGCATTCCAGCGCCTGGCGCATGACCTTGGTATTGCCTATGCATTCAAAGCTGTAGTCGGCGCCGCCGTCGGTCAGCTGCACGATGGCGTCGACCACGTTTTCGGTATCTTTCGGGTTGATGAAGTGCGTCATGCCGAACTTGCGCGCCATCTCCTGCCGCGCGGGGTTGATGTCCACGCCTATGATTTTGTCGGCGCCCACCATCTTCGCGCCCTGGATCACATTGAGGCCTATGCCGCCCAGGCCGAACACCACCACGTTGGCGCCGGCTTCGACCTTGGCGGTGAACAGCACCGCGCCTATGCCGGTGGTCACGCCGCAGCCTATGTAGCAGACCTTGTCGAAGGGCGCGTCTTCACGGATCTTGGCCAGCGAGATTTCAGGCGCGACCGTGTAGTTGCTGAAAGTGGAGGTGCCCATGTAGTGGAAGATGGGCTTGCCGTCCAGGCTGAAGCGGCTGGTGGCGTCGGGGATCAGGCCCCTTTCCCGGGTG
>Ga0102587_1000881_pt1 | contig 26587 bp, 25 predicted proteins | sample AraplaF_Col_mTSA_FD_76853 | JGI IMG/M metagenome (GOLD analysis project Ga0102587, IMG submission 76853) | Arabidopsis root microbial communities from the University of North Carolina, USA - plate scrape MF_Col_mTSA (SPADES assembly) (version 2) | ecosystem: Host-associated > Plants > Roots >... | reverse complement strand
GGAGCAGGTGGCCAAGGCCTCCGACACCATCGACAAGGCCGACACGCGCGCCCGGCAGATGCGCCTGGCGCTGCGCAAGGTCGAGGCACTGCCCGAGGCGCAGGCCCAGGCGCTGCTGCCGCCCACCGCCTCGGGCACCGACGCCGACAACAACGAGAAAGAAGAGGGCGAGAACTCCCCGTGAAAGGTTCCGAACTGCTGCGTGTGATCGGCGCCCAGGTGTGCCTGCACGCGACCATGGCCGGCATGCGGCTCGCCACGCCGCTGCTGGCGCTTCAACAGGGCTACAGCGCAGCCGCGGTCGGCGTGCTGATCTCGCTGTTCGCGCTGACCCAGGTCTTCCTCGCGCTGCCGGCGGGCCGTTTCGCCGACCGGCATGGCTTCAAGCGGCCGTTGTGGCTGTCGGTGGTCGCCGCGGTCGTGGGCGCCGGGCTGGTGGTGATCTTCCCGGTGTTCCCGGTGATGTGCCTGGCGGCGCTGCTGACCGGCGGCGCCACCGGCGCGACGGTGATCGCGCTGCAGCGGCACGTGGGCCGCTCGGCCACCAACCCGACGCAGCTCAAGCGCGTGTTCAGCTGGCTGGCCATCGCGCCGGCCGTGGCCAACTTCGTCGGGCCCTTCCTGGCCGGCATGCTGATCGACCACGCGGGCCGCACGCCTGCCGACATGCTGGCCTTTCGCATCTCCTTCGGCGTGATGGCGGCGTTGCCCATTCTTTGCTGGCTGCTCGCGCGCGGCGCGCATGAGCAGCCGCCCGCGCCGCCGGTGGCGGGTGCCAAGCCGACGCGCGCCTGGGACCTGCTGCGCGAGCCGATGTTCCGGCGCCTCCTGTTCGTGAACTGGCTGCAGTCGTCGAGCTGGGACGTGCATGCCTTCGTGCTGCCGATCCTGGGCCATGACCGGGGCATCAGCGCCTCGGTGATCGGCTCGATCCTCGGCGCCGACATCGCGATCGCGAAACGCGGTTGTTGGCCATCGCGCAGGGATTCATAGCAACGGCCGAATTCTGCCTGAAAGAGCACGATCGGCTGACCCTCGCCCGGCAGTCGATGGAACGTCGGCTCAATGGTCGGCGTACATCGTCAAAACTGCCGGCGCTGATTGACCTGGTGATGTCACGGCCGCTGGTGTCGGCCGGCATGATCGTCAAGGCGGTCGGCGTGACGCCGCAGGCGGCGATCAGGATCGTCGGCGAGCTCGGGCTGCGGGAGATGACGGGGAGGGGGAGGTTTCGGGCGTGGGGGATATTGTAGGAACGAGCCTGGCGACATCAAGCCGTCGATCCCTGCGAGCTGCTGTGTTCTGGAAAGGCGCTGTTTTCTTACAGCGGGAGAACACACGTTCGCCCAATCGAGGAGCGCCAGCCCACAGCTCATTTGCGCTAAGCACTGGCAGAATCATGCATAATTGTGCATAAGGATCGAGTATTTGAAAACATAATTCGAGACCACGTATAGACCATGGCGAAGGCGACGAAAAGCAAGGCGATCAGCGACGAGGCGAAGCTTGCGGCAGAGCAGGCAGTCATAGCCGTTTCTAAGCAGGTCAAGTTCAACGTCGCCGAATATCCAGTCTCGATGTATGTAAGTCGCTTCAAGGACGATACCACCGATCGCTACTTCGTGCCTGAGTATCAGCGAAACCTTGCATGGAACGCCGAGCAGCAATCGCAGTTCATCGAGTCCTTGATCGTCGGGCTGCCTATCCCCTTCATGTTCTTCTATCAGACGGCCGAAGGCCGCATGGAGATCGTAGATGGGTCGCAACGCATGCGCGCTATGCGCTCGTTCTTGAAGGAAAATTTGCGGCTTCGAGATCTTGTTTTGATCCCAGAGCTCAACGGTTTCTCGTTTGCCGATCTCCCAGGCGACCGTCAGAACAAATTAGAAGATATAACGATCCGGACAATCCTGCTTGATACCGATACAGATCCTGCGACCCGGGCGGAGATGTTCGGTCGCATCAATCGGATGGGAACGACAGCGAACGAAGCTGAGATCCGAAGAGGGTCTCTCCCCGGTCCGGTGACAAGTCTTATTCAGGAGCTTGCCGAGTCCGAGCAGTTCGTTGCGATGACGCCGTTAACTGAGTCCGCTGTCAACCAGCGCGAACGGGAAGAACTCGTGACGCGGTTTTTTGCCTATCTCAACAAGAACGACACGCCTGATGGCCGGTTTCCAGGTTATCGCGATCGGCCGAAGAAATTTCTTTACGATTATCTCAAAGAGGCGAACCAGGCTGCACTCGCGGACGAACAGGTCATTCCGGCGATGCGTCAAGAGTTTGCCCGTATGCTGGGCTTTGTAACAGGCGCTTTTATGCTCGGCTTTCGCAAGTCTAAAACCGCCAATACCGTCCCGCGCGTCCGGTTCGAAGCGATCGCCGTCGGTTCGGCACTGGCACTGCGGCAGCAACCTGAGCTGGAGGTGGCACCGGAGGTCGTCGCGGCGAGGATGGCGGAGGCCGGATTCGATAAGCTCGTCGTTTCCGATGGAGCAAACGTTCGCTCGAAGCTCGAGGGAAGGATCGATCTGGGTAGATCGGTCCTGCTGGCAGAATGAGCGATCTTCAAGTGACTCTAACCGAACGGCGGCAGGAGTTCGATGGGCACCTTGCCTTCGCGACAGCGCTGGACAGGCGCCTGATCGAAGGAGATACGATCTCGATCGGCGAGATGGCCTTGACCGCACGTCACCTGCTGACGATCAAGTCCGGTCTGATTGTGCATCTCTACAATGTCGTCGAGGCAACCATGACAAAGGTTATTGATGAGATAGGAAAGGAAGTCCTGGCGATCCCCCCAGCGCAGTGGTCGCAAATTACCGTCAAGGAGTGGCTCCGCCACTATGCCGCGATCGGTGTCGATGGCAACGAGGATAGTCGCCTTGACGTCGTCCATACCGCCGCTCTGAAACTCCTAGCAAGACAACCGATCCAAACTCTGAAATTCAAGAAGCCCTCGGGGACGTGGTCCGACAAGGTTATCTTAGAATTCTCGAGACGGCTCGGTGTTAACTTTCCGCTCAATGCACAGATCGCTCCGAGGATCCAGGCGTCGCCAAAGTATCGGGATCTTACGCCACTCGAGTTTCTTGCAGATCGAAGAAATGCCATCGCGCATGGCAGACGGACATTTGAAAATGGCGCAAACGATCTGACTCTACCGGATATCGCCGAACTCGCCTCGATCACCCTCGATTATCTCGTCCTCGCGGTCTCCGCCTTCGAGGCCTATATCACTCAAAAACAATTCAAGACTGCCGATGCGTAAAATCGAACACCCAGAAATTGTTGCTGTCGATCTGTTCTGCGGGGTCGGCGGGCTGACCTACGGCCTGCAGTCCGCTGGGGTATCCGTCAAGATGGGCGTCGACATCGACCCTGACTGCGCGCACCCGATCGAGAAAAACTCGAACGCCGTGTTCTTACAGGCCGACGTCGCTGCGCTCGACCCGAATATCGTAGCCGGCGTCTTCAAGGGCGCTGAGGTAAGTCTCCTTGCAGGATGTGCGCCCTGCCAGCCTTTTTCCACCTATTCTCGGTCTGCAAAACAGAAACACGGCGATGCGGCCGGTGAAAACCGCAGCAAGGATTGGCGACTTGTCGAGCATTTCGGCAATCTTATCGAGCAGGTCCAACCCGATCTGGTGACGATGGAAAATGTTCCACCTTTGGCGCAGCAACCAATCTTTGATCTGTTTCTGAAAAAATTAAAAGGCTATTGGGTCGATTGGCGCGTAGTAGAATGTCAGACGATCGGTCTGCCGCAAACGCGTAAGCGGCTTGTGCTTGTTGCGTCGCGACTTGGGCCAATAACCATTCCCGAATTCGAGAGGCCACTCCGAACAGTCCAATCGGTGATCGGCGAACTTCCAGAATTAACCGCCGGCGGCCAAGATCCAAAGGATCCGCTTCATCGCGCGAGCAAGCTAAGTAGCGTGAATTTGAAAAGGATTCGTCATTCCGTACCAGGAGGCACTTGGCGTGACTGGCCCGAGGATTTGCGGTCTTCGTGTCATCTCAAGGAAACCGGCGCAACATATCCTTCTGTTTACGGGCGGATGAGATGGGACGCGCCGGCGCCCACGATAACGACTCAGTGCTTTGGATATGGAAATGGTCGGTTCGGCCATCCGGAACAGGATCGCGCTATCAGCCTCCGGGAGGCGTCAATGCTCCAGGGCTTTCCGAAAGGCTACTCGTTCTTGCCCGACGAAAAGAGTGCCAGCTTCGATAAGCTCGGACGACTGATTGGGAATGCAGTACCGGTGAAGCTCGGAGAAGTAATCGGTGAGCTATTCTCCGAACATGTCGCGAAATTTCGTTCGCCCGACACGAAGCACTGAGACGGAAACAAATTGCTGCCCAATAGGCGCCAAATTTCAAACGTATCCAAATGCTTTTCTATTCCGAACCAGTAGTAGGAAAGAGCTATGACCATCGATCCGGCGCGTTCTGCTCTGATGTCCAAGGTAAAAGGTAAAGACACCCAACCGGAAATGATCGTGCGTCGCAAACTGCATGAGCTCGGCGGTCGCTATCGCTTGCACCGTCGGGATCTACCGGGAAAACCCGATATCGTCATGCCGTCGAGAAAGATAGCCCTCTTCGTGCATGGTTGTTTCTGGCACCGGCACGAGAACTGCAAAATGGCGTCGATGCCAAAGACACGCCAGGATTTCTGGCTTGCAAAGTTCGATGCCAACATGGCTCGGGATCTCCAAAATACAGCCGACCTGAAACGCCTTGGCTGGCGTGTAGAGGTGATATGGGAATGCGAAACTAGAAAAAGAGATTTGCTCTCCGGACGGTTGGAGCATTTGCTCGCAAAATCCTCAGCAGCGATGTCCTTACGGGAGCGCAGATAAACGCGGAACCAACATCTCGTTTCGGAAAGTAGAGAATGCTCGAAGTCGGGAGCTTGGAGGGGGATTCTTTAACACAAACTACTTCGCCGGCTCGATTTCCCCGAGTTCTTTCCGGATCAGAACCCGATCGGCGAAGCTTGTGTTTTTATTGGCGAAGGCAGGCGTCAAGCTCCTGATCTTCTCACGGTGCGCCTCTGTCACGCGGATCTCAGTGGGCTCCAGCCACCGGAACGCGATGTCGTCGCAGACCTCGTTGATCAGGTCGATGTATTCGTTTCGCCGTATGCCCAGCATCAGCTCATCCTTGTGCTCGAGGTCCTCAGCGAGGCTGTCGAACGTCATGATTTTGAAATCCGGTCGCTCCTGTGCCCGGATTAGCCCGCGCCTGATGTCGTTGGTGCCGTATTCTGCGCGACGTCCGTAAACCAGGACGAATTTGTTGTAGGTCTTGTTTCGGCGCATGGTCTCCGGAACGCGTAGCGTGTTCACCATGTTGAGAAGCGCGGCTTGATTATCGTCGAGCCATGCCCGCCACTGGCCAATTTGCTGGAGTGCATGGACGAAGTCGCGGTGGAATTCGTTGGTGCCGTCCTTGAAGAACAACGACGATGGCTTCTCGATCTCAATGAAGACGGCATTCCAATCGTCGGAGCTTTTGGACAGGAAGAAAAAGTCCGATTTGTAATCGGCACCGAACGGCAACTTTCTCAGCACGATCTGGCAGGCAACGCCATGATTCTGGACGAACTCGCGCGGGACAAGCTGCGTATGGTTTTCAATGAACTTCTGATAGACCTGCTCTTTCGCGTTTTTTTCGAGGAGTGCGAAGTATTCCTCCCGCAGTTTTTGGGTGCCGTTCGACAATCGCTACTCTCCCACTTTCGCGTTCAACGAGGTTGTTCAGCCGTAGCACAAGCTGCAGAAGTCATCCAAGCCGTACAGCCAAGAACGTTGACAACAGACCGCGAAATGCCGGTATCTATCTCCGCCTGACTAAGGAGCTATACCGCCATGAAATTTGATGTCCTCGGCAGAATTAACAACATGCGTCTTCCCGACGGCAAGACTGCTGTTCTCTATTCTGTCTACGAAGCTGTCAGCAACTCGATTCATGCGATCAATGACCGGTTTACAGAGGCTCAGGCGGCGAAAAAGGGCAAGGTAAATGTCGAAATCGAAGTAGATTCCGCCGGAGATCTGTCTTCGATTTCCATCACCGATAACGGCGTAGGCTTCAACGCAGCAAACCTCGACTCATTCGAAACGAGTGACAGCCGTTTCAAATATGCGCGGGGCGGAAAAGGCGTAGGACGCTTTATCTGGATCAAATTGTTCGAGACGATCCGTGTTGAGAGTGTCTACGAGGACGCCGGCGTCAACCGATCAGTTTCCTTTCGCTTTGCCCCCGAGGAGGCAGACTCAATACGAGAAAAGACTGATGTCAATACGACCGGCCAGTCCGTTGGCACGCGGATAACCCTTTCCGACCTTCGTGCTGATCAGAAAGGCAGAGTTCGACCGAGCTCCTATCTGAAAGACCTTGCCCTCCACTTTTTTCCGCAATTCATTGCTGGAACCTTGCCTGCGATCACAATCACCTACAAGGGCGATGTTTCTAGCCTCAATGACTTCATAAACGAGCAGGTTTCGCCGCCTGTCCGAACGACCCAGATGGTGAATTTCGGAGATGTCGAGGCCGAACTAGCGGTGGATCACCTGTTTGTTGAGGCTTCTATTTCGACCGGGCTGCGCAACTCCTATCTGTTGACCGCTCATGGCCGCCTAGTCGGTGAACCCGTGTCCATCGAACGCAAATACGCCCTCAAAGAGCTCGAGAACGGAAAAGCCTATGTAGCTGTGGTCAGCTCATCGTTTCTGGATGAACGCGTCGATCAAGAAAGGCTCGGTTTCAAATTTACACCCGAGCAAAAGGAAATTCTCGAAGATGAAGTCCTCAGCGCCACTGAAACATTCCTCTCTGAGCACATAGCAGGCCTGAGGACGCGCCAGAAGAGCACGGTTGATTACCTTCTGAAGGAACACCCGCAGTTGAGGTCCCAGATCACAAACCTCGACGAGTACGTGAACTCGATCTCCCCAAGCATGGACGACGAGCAGATTGCCCAGAACCTTTTCGTGCTGCTCTACCGCGACGAGAAAGACTTGCGGAAACGTATTGCCCAACTCGACCAGCTGGCGAGCCTTGAACCGGAAATTCGTGAGAAGGCTGAGGAGACCCTCCGTGAGATATCAAACCAGGAAAAACTTCGACTGGCTGAGCTTGTTGTCAAAAGGAATCAGATCCTGCAATTGGCGAACCTGCTCCTAAAGTACGATGATGATAAGAAACAGACTTACCACTACGAGCGCGTGATCCACGAGTTGATCTGCCCGATGGGTGAGATGTATCGCTCTGGCGAATATGCTGACCACAACCTGTGGATGCTCGATGACTCTCTCGGCTCCTACGAGTTCTTTGCATCCGATAAGACTATAAAATCGCTGGCAACCGATTCAAAATCGACGAAGGAACCGGATGTGATGTTTTTCAATCCCCTCGGCTTTCGGCGCGAGGGAACAAATGACCCAGTCGCAATCGTGGAGTTCAAGCGGCCAGGCGATGAGCGAATGAGCCAGGACCCGGTCAACCAAGTTCTGAACTACATCGACCTTCTCAGGGGAAAAACGGTGCGCGATGTTGATGGCACAGTGGTGACCAATATCAACGACGAGACCCCATTCGATTGCATCATTGTTTGTGATCTGACAGTCCCAACTCGTCGATCGCTCGAACGATCGATCGCTCAAAATCCCACGCCTGATGGCGACGGCTACTACGGGTGGTCGATACCGCACAAAGCACGGATCCGAGTTGTTTCATACGGCAAGATGCTTCGAGATGCCGAGGCTCGAAACAATGCCTTCTTCGAGCAACTCGGGCTAGGTAGCCCTTCGGCTGCGGCGAAGCGGCGTTCCGCCAAGGCGCGTGACCGCAGGAAAGCCGAAATAACCGAAGGGACGGTCGAATTGCATGAGCTCGCTGGTGAGGAAGAATGAACCAAGCGCGAAGGCTTCATTGAAACCAAGGCTGGCACATTAACGCCGTCGCGACGGCGGCCTCGCCTTGGGTTCGGTAGCCTAATAACCACGCGCAGACTCGCACTAGCCTTCCAGCATTTGCTCGAGTGAACCGGGCCAGGTAGAACTGCTCCCCCAGAGACTGAATTTGAAATTCTCAGACGTTTTAGTCCTGCGTCGACGGTTGGTCGGCACCGTGCCGTTCACTTGCCAATGCCCGGTAGCGTTGGAGTAGTGTCTGAAATTCGTCCCAAACGTCGGTTTTTGCTTTGATCTTCATGATGAGCAGAGTGGCGACTGTCATGGAAATGCCGAGCTCTGTCATCGTGCGCTGAAAATCGTAGTCATCGAGCTCCGGATGAAGGGTCAGCATTGCCAAGCCGGTTTCGGGATGCTCGATATAGTGCCGGTTGAGGGCGGTGACGCTCACGTGAGCCGCGTCCCCGGAAATATCGCGATAGCTGCGATAAAGTCGGTCGAAGTCGCTGCCCTCCAGGAGCGTACCGAGTTGGATTGCCTTCGCGCCCTGGAGCCCTTGATCGACAAATTCCTGTAGCTGTTGCCTGACGTCGTCGGTGCCGCTGAACGTCTTTGCATCGAGATGAAGAGCAGCACGCGAATGCCGGCTCCTGAAGTCGTCGTCCTTCATTTTTGCGACGAAAGCGGGTTTTCGGTCCAGCGCGATGAGGTACATCGTGGCCTCGAGGACGCCGCGGGAATGGATTCGAAAATCAAGCTGTCGGTCGTTTTCGAGTAGGAGGAGGGCGCCCTCGAACAGCGTCAGCGCTCGCACGTAAAGCGCCATTTTTAGCGCTATCAGCTCCCGTTCCTCGTCTGATGCAACATCGACCGGATCTTCTGAAGTGAACTGCCTCGCAGCGTCGACATAGTCATTCATCCAGGCAAGCCATTGCGATGAGCGCGATTGTTGTTCGGTCACGGAAAATAGCTCCGAAAAAATTGGTATGGCTGGGGTTTACCGGCAGAATTTGGCGGGAGGCCTATGCAATCAGCGCGCATATAGGAAAAGCAAAGAGCGCTGGCTTTCGTATTCTTGCTGCCGGATTCGGTTTTCACGTCGCGGCCCCGATTATCATTGAGGTATTTCATGGTAGATGAATGTCATGAGGGGTGATTTGCAAGAAATACTTTCAGTATTCGCGGCTGCGGTGCATGCGCTTCTGCAGGATAAGGATCTTGCCTATGCGGATCCTGCCGAGCGCGCGCTTGTCGCTCGGATTCGGGATCTCCTGCATGGGGAATATGCCGGCTGGTCAATCGATTTGGAATGGAATCGCCGCGAGGACGTGGTCAAGCGCCTTCGTTATGACCTGAGCGATGACGAGCTGATTGGGAAGGATGCGATTGTCCCTGACCTCATCGTACATCGGGTCGGCAAGCGTGAAAATTTGCTCGTCGTCGAGGTCAAGAAGTCGAGCAACAAGGACTTCGATGGGGACATCTGGAAGCTCAAGGGGATGACGGAACAGGCCGGGGCTTACGGGTATCTGGTTGGGCTCCATCTGGTGATCGACGTGAAGGCAGGGATCGCGCCGCGTTGCGACGTCTATGTCGACGCTGCGTTGGACGAAGAGTTGACGGAGTGGATGCGCGCTGAGCTGGGGAAAGCAGGGTGACTGGAGATCCCGTCGAGATCGTCAAACTGCTCGGTCGCTTTACCGGGCCGGATTTGACGCGAACATTATCGCGCATCGAAGGCGCGGTGCGAGGTGTGTCGGCAGGCGACTGCACGGGCTTCCTCGAAAATGCCGGGGCTGGCCGTGAGGTGCTTGCGGCCGCGGCCGGCATGAAGCGGCTGGCCGGACAGATCAATGTCACGATCCATGCGCTCGGCATCCTCATGTGCCTGCCTCATATTCTCGAACCGGACGAGCGTGTCGAATCTGTGTCTCTCGGTGCGGGAAATACGGGCCGCGATTTCGATCTGGAGACGAGTGTTCGGGTTGCCGAATTCAAATTCATCCAGTGGAGAGGCGGACCAGAGACGATCCGCCAGAATTCAGTTTTCAAGGACTACCTGCTGCTTGCGGAGTATCCGACAGCAAAGCGTAAGCACCTCTATTTGCTCGGAACGGAGCATGCAATCAGGTTCTTGCGTGGTGGCCGCGCGATATCGAGCGTCCTGAGCAGAAACGCCAAGCTGCAGAGGATGTTTACGGAACGGTTCGGGGAACGCTTCCGAACGGTCGGTGCCTATTACGCGGCGAACGCCAACGCGGTTCAGATCGATGATGTTTCGCCTTGGCTTTCGGAATTGGCCGAGGAGTTGCTCGCGGAGCCGGATATGGTGATGAGCGATTGAAGAGCAGCGCAAATGAGCGAATGCGTTGGCGAACGGGAAAACACTGAAGGGCTGGGATGGGGAAAACGCTTTACATCATCGGAAACGGCTTCGATCTTTTTCGATGGATGCGGAGTTCTGGGCCGAATTCGAGGATCGGTTGGCCTCGTTCGACAGCGATTCGCTGATCGAGGACGCGTCCAACTTTCTGATCGGATATGGTGCCGAGAATTGGAGCGACGCATACCACCACGATTACAAGTACGAGATTCAGCAAGCGGTCGAGGCGATCTCGACAACGTTGCGGTTGCGCTTCTCCGAATGGATACGCCAGCTTCCTGTCCCATGGGCCGCTGAATTCAGCGGGCAGCGCGTTCCGGTGGATCCGTCGGCGGTCTTCTTGAATTTCAATTACACGCCGTCGCTGCAACGCCTGTACGGGGTTCCCGACTTCAACGTGTTGCATATCCATGGAGCGGCGGCGAACCCAACGGAAACGTTGGTGCTGGGCCATGGATGGGAGCCCGTTCCAAACCTGGATCCCTACCGTTTCGAGCAAGATCCGGAGGGTGCGGATATGCGTGTTGTTGAAGGGCAGGTGATTGTCGACGACTACTTCAGGGACACGTTCAAACCCACCGCCAAAGTCATTGAGAAAAACGCAGCCTTCTTTGCCGGGCTGTCGGATGTCGATCGGATTGTCGTGATGGGACATTCGGTGTCGGAGGTCGATCATCCGTATTTTGAGGAGGTCATCGCGAATGTCGACGTCAAGCGTGTGCGCTGGAAGGTCAGCTACTACGGGGATCTCGATGGGCTGCGGAAGCGCATGGAGTCGCTGGGTGTGTCGGCCCATCTGATGGAATATGCCTTGCTGGATGCGTTTTGAAGTATCAATTGGCGTAACGCCGCTTGCCGGAAAACATGAAGCTGAAGGATTTTTGGACCTCTTTTGCTTTCGAACTTTGAGGCACTCTACGGTTATCGAAAGGAACCGAACGATGTCTTTGAATGAGCTTTTGAATAGCGTAGCCAACCTCCCTGAGCGCTCCCGGGAAGTGCCATCGTCACCGCCGCTCGAAACAGTAGCTTTCTTCGTACGATGGTCGCGCGGACTGAAAAACTGGAAGGTCTCGACACTAGCCGACTTCGCAGGCGTTTCGGTATCGACCGTGGAGCGGGTCGAGCGCGGTGAAAAGGTGAGCGTGGAAAATCTCGACAGGATCGCTGTCGCGCTGGGTTACGAGACGGGTAAGCTTCACGCTCCGCGCATACCGCTTGGTGCAGACAAGGCGGCGGAAGATCTGATCGAGACTTACGGCTACCTCGAACAGGTGTCGGTCATGCCACTGAAAACCCAGAAGGCCATTCGAGATGCGGCGAAGTGCGCTGGCATCCTGGTTCACAAGCATGCCGTACCAGATGAGCACGGCGACGATATCGCAAACCTAGTCGAATGGATTGACCTGGCTGGGTTCATATTGAGCGAGGAAGTCGAAAGGGATGGTCAGGAACCCAAAAGACGTCGCCTATATAGGGACATTCAGGACCATGTGACCGAAATGGAGCGGCAAGGGCTGACGGTGCTCGTCGGTGTTATGGCTGCTCCCCAGCCACGATTCCCCGATATGGAAGTCGCCATACTCGCCATAACGACGAAAGCCGCTGATCCGGGTGCGGTAAAACGAGAGCACGTCTGGGTCGACCGTCGGAACGTCAGCAATCTCAGCTTTGACGTTCCCGATATGGAACCGTAGGCCCTTTCTGGGTCGCAGATTCCATCGAGCCGGCCCGGCAGCATTCCGCCGAGTAATGCAATGGTTCTGTTCGAACTCTCTTGTGGAACAGGCGGCTTGCAATAGTCCGCCTCAGCTTCCCGGCGTTGCGACGGCTGAGGAGCTGCACTACCATTGAGGGTACAGTAAAGGGTCCGCATTTCTTTTGCCTGGAGGCGACGTGGATACGCTTTTCAAAGAAGATCTCGAAATTTCGCTTCCGCCGCAATTCGCGATAGCTGGTAAAATCTACGGTGCCTCTGTCCGGAGACTTAGCCATCCCGGCCGCAAGCTGATCGCCTCTGCGAACGAGTTCACTGAAAAGCGGGTTCGGGGACTATTTCTTCGCAGCCCGGATGGGCGACGCGAGGTGGCGGTCATCTCTCGCAAAACCGATGTGGATCTGCCCGCCGACGAGATACTTCGCCATCCGGCGGCCTCGAGCCTTGCGGAATTCCGAAGAGACCCGACCCCAGGCGTCTGGATCAAACCCGCCGCCGCCGATGCCGCAAGCATCCCAATCGAAAAACTCGAAGCCGGGTGCGCGGAGATACGCGAATCCTGGCGAGGGGCGTTCACCTTTGCCGAAGAGCGCCTAGTTGGAGACATAGTTGTCCAGCCCGGTCTCAGGAAGCCGCAAATAGGGGCGATACATGCCGCCCTCGGCCATTGGACCGCTTCTTCTGACCCTGCAACCATCGTCATGCCGACCGGAACCGGCAAGACCGAGACGATGCTGGCCCTTATGATCGTCGGCGAGGTCGAGCGGCTTCTTGTCGTCGTGCCAAGCGACGCCTTGCGGACGCAGATCTCGGACAAGGTCCAGAGCCTTGGGGTTCTCAAGGACAGCGGCTGTCTCGCACTTGAGGCGAAACTGCCCGTCGTTGCGACCCTCGAAGAAATCCCCAAGTCGGCCGAAGAGGTCGACGACATCTTCAGGCGGGTCAACGTCGTCGTCACGACGATTGACGCGGTCGCCAAGGCAAGCGGAGAAGTCCAGATGAGGATGGCGGAGGTTGTCAGCCACCTTTTCGTCGACGAAGCACACCACATCGCCGCCAAGACGTGGCGGGAATTCAAGGCGCAGTTTGCTAACCGCATCGTCCTGCAATTCACCGCGACGCCGTATCGGACCGATGGGCGGCGCGTCGATGGCAAGTTCATCTATAACAACCCGCTCGCCAAGGCCTATGCAGAGGGGTATTTCAAGAAGATCCACTTCAAGCCGATCTATGGGCTCGACCGGGACGACGCCGACCTGCGGATCATCCAGGCCGTCAAGGCCGCCCTGGTCCAAGACGAAGCAGGGGGCCATGTTCATCTTGCGATGGCGAGGTGCAGGATAATCGATACCGCCGTCAAGCTGCATCGCCTCTATTGCCAGCTCGTGCCGGAGTACAATCCCGTCATCGTCTACGGCAGCCTCTCGTCGAAGGCGAAGATGGAGGCTCTCCGGAAGCTGAGGTCCGGCGGAAGCAGGATCGTCGTCTGCGTCGACATGTTGGGCGAGGGCTTCGACCTTCCTGAACTGAAGATCGCGGCGCTGCACGACAAGCATCAGAGCGAAGCGATTACCGTTCAGTTCGTCGGGCGGTTTACGAGGACGAGGAAGGATCTCGGCGACGCCACCGTGATCGCCAACGTCGTAGCCGCCGGCATGCGGGACAGTCTTCAGGCACTCTATAACGAAGACGCCGACTGGAACCATCTGCTCGAAGGACTCGGAACCCGTAACACTGCCCGCGAAGAGCGGCGGCAGGAAGTGTTCGAGGGTTTCGATCTACCGCCGACGGATTTTCCCCTGGATCAGGTGACACCACGGCTAAGCGCGGTCGTATACGAGACCACTTGCGAACGATGGGATCCAAACAGGATCGTCGAAGCCTATGGACCTGGCTCTATCATCGAAGGTCCGTCGATCAACTACGCCGAGCGGCTTGCTGTCTGGGTTCTGAAAACCGAAGAGAAGCTCAAGTGGACGTCGATGCGCCAGCCCGTAAATTCGGCGTATCACCTGTACGCATGCCATTGGGATGACGAGCGGCAGCTTTTCTACGTCAGCAGTTCGAACCTGAGCGATCTTCACGCCAGGCTGGCCGAAAAGGTTGCCGGGGCCGATGCGAAGCGAATTCGCGGAGACGACGTCTTCAGGGTGCTGGACGGCTACAAGCGTTTAATCCTAAGCCATCTTGGCCTTTCGGAAGCGGTCCGGAAGCCAATCAGGTATTCCCAGTTCATGGGCAGCGACATCGCTCCCCAGCTTACCGACGACCCCGCCAATCGCGGTCGGATGAAGACGAACATCTTTGGCCAGGGTTACACCGCGAGTGGCAAGTCGACGATCGGTTGCTCCACGAAGGGAAAGATCTGGTCTTACGAGTCGGTGCATGGCTTTGCAGGCTGGATGGAATGGTGCAAGGTCATCGGTGCGAAGTTGCAGGACTCATCAATCCAGCCCGACGGTATTCTGCGACGGCTAGTTCAGCCCACCAAGCTCACTTCGATGCCAGACAAGCACGCTGTAGCCATCAACTGGCCCGAGGCGGTCCTCCATGTCGATGATGACAGGGTGGATTTGGTTTTCGGCGACGTCTCGGTTCCGTTCTACGATTGCGATATCCGCATCCTATCCCAGATCCCTGGTACCGAGATCGTAATGAGGGTCGGAGGAGATGACAGGTTCGTCGATGTCGCGATGACCATAGACGGTTCCGGTGCGCACTATAGGCCCACGGCCGTGAGCGGCGTCCGTATCGGTAAGAAAACAACGGATTTGGTCACATGGTTCAAGGACGATCCGCCGCATATCTACTTCGCGGATGGAAATATGCTTTTGGCGTCCGAGTTGCTTAAGCTGCCCGACGACCACGCTCCGCCGTTCGATCCGCAGCGCCTGGTCGTCCGAGACTGGAGCGCTGTCAACATCAAGAAGGAATCGCAGGGCAGAAACAAGGACGCGACCAGCATCCAGCGCCGCGTCATCGACGAACTGCTGCAGAGCGGTGGGTTCGATGTCGTATTCGATGATGACGGCTCTGGCGAATCTGCGGACGTCGTGGCCATCAAGAAAGAGGGTGACGTCATCACGGTGGCGATGTTCCATTGCAAGTACTCGAGCGATCTTACCCCGTCCGCCAGGGTCGATGACCTCTACGAGGTATGTGGCCAGACGCAAAAGGCGATCCGTTGGAGGGAACGGCCGGATCTCCTGTTCGCCCGGTTGAGAAAACGTGAGACGGCGATACAGAAGAAGTTTGGGCTTTCAAGGTTGGAGAAGGGTAGCGTTATCGACCTGATCCAATGGCACAACCGCTGGAGCGAATTCGACTATCGTTTCGAGATGACAGCCGTCCAGCCCGGATACTCGAAATCGGAGGCAATCCGACAGCAGGATAAAGGGCAGCTGGAAATTCTCGCCGCAACACAATCCCTGCTAATGGACACGTGGGCCATACCATTCACGTTCCAATGCAGTCCTTAAATTGAAGATTTTGAACCTGCGGGTAATGAGAAAGCGTCAGTCTTCGATATTACTGGATATGGGCGGTCCAGCTCCCGCTTAGATAGGAAATTTGAATGGCCGGGAATGAAGAAGGCGTCTTTCGCAAAGCTAAGGCGGAATTTCAAGCTCTGCAGATTTTGCAGGTGCTAGTGCTCCCTGTCGCATGTGGTCGCTCCAATGACAGCATTTTGGGCGTATGCTTGGACAAATGTGGTATGTACGGAACCCCAGAAGAAATTCGGGCGGTCATAAGTCTTCTTGAGCGATCCGGCTTGGTACGCACAGACAAGGTCGAGGAGTATGTGATCGTCGCGATCACAGACGCGGGCGAACGAGTTGCTGAGGGTAAGCAACTCGTTGATGGAGTGGCTCGCCCTACGCGAAAATAGTGTAGTTGATGGTCAGGCTTCATCAACTCCGGCGTGAGAGGCGCAAGACCGGTTGTCTCCAGCAAAATCATATGGATACATCGTTACAATGATGCCGAGACTACGGGTCTTAGGTCCGTATCCTTTCAAGGCGATGGCGCAATTTGCTTGCACTGCAAGTGCAGTGTCCGGCGGCCTGCCGATCGTATGGCCCAGGATTCTCGTCCTAGCTAAGCGGCATTCAGAAATGCCCTTTCTAGGCCCATGCAGAAAATACCGTCTAAACCGATGCTGCGTACCGTCATATCTAATCCTGTAAAGGGAACCCGCCACGGCCATGGCCATCACTCGCAACGCCCCGCGTCTGTGAAGAGGCATCCGCTTGGCCTAGGCCTTCAACAGGAGTCGCACCATGGATCAGCAGAATCACGAAGCGCGCCAATTTGAAATCAGACGACGCGACTTTCTGATGGGAGCCGCAGTTGCCAGCGCAGTCCTCCCGCTAGGGAAAAATGCCTGGGCCGCCGCCTCCGACACTCCTGCCATTCAGCCAGGCTCAATGAAGACCCGCAAGCTCGGAACGCTCGAAGTTTCTGAGATAGGTGCGGGCGCGATGAGTATCAGTGGCACCTATGGCCCCGCGGTCGACATTTCCGACGGCATACGGGTGTTACGGACCGCGCATGAGAATGGCGTCACTTTTTTTGATACGGCTGAAGTCTACGGTCCTTTCATCAACGAGGAGCTGTTGGGCGAGGCCTTGGCTCCAATCCGCAACCAGGTAAAAATCGCGACCAAGTTCGGTTTCGCGCTTAACGGCACGACAGACCGGGATAGCCGGCCGGAACGTATCAAACGAGTAGCGGAAGCGTCGTTGAAGCGCCTCAAGACAGATCACATCGATCTATTCTATCAGCATCGAGTCGATAGGAACGTGCCGATTGAGGACGTAGCCGGCGCTGTCAAGGATTTGATCCAGGAAGGCAAGGTCCTGCATTTCGGCTTGTCAGAACCAAGCCAGAAAACTATCCGCCGAGCTCATGCGGTGCAGGCTGTGACAGCTGTGCAGACGGAGTATTCGATGATCGAGCGCAATCCGGAAACGAATGGTGTTCTGGCAACTTGCGAGGAACTCGGGATCGGCTTCGTGCCGTGGGGACCGCTTGGAATGGGGTATCTGACCGGCAGGATCGATAGCACCACCAAGTTCGACCCGAATACGGACCTGCACGCCAATTTTGACCGCTTCAGTTCGGAAAACATGGCGGCCAATATGCCGATAGTCGAGTTCCTCAAACAGTTCGCGGCGAAAAAGGGAGTGATGCCGTCTGCTATCGCATTGGCATGGCTGCGTGCGCAGGGGACCTTTATCGTGCCAATTCCTGGCACCCGCAACATCGACCACCTGGTTGAAAATCTCGGGGCGCTTCGGGTGGAATTGACGCCCGCCGATCTTACGGAGATCAACGCAGTGCTTTCCGCCAACCCGGTACGTGGCGGACGTATGAGCCCAATGTTCAGGGAAGCGCTCGACGTAGACGCCTGACCTTCCGTTGAGACGGACGCCGCGTGCCACCTGTTGGCATTCAGACTGCCGCCAATCGCCTACATCCACGCAGCAGGAAAGGATCCCCATGCCTTTGTCACGTTTTCGTTCTGTTTTCTTTGCACCGTTCGCAGCTATTCTCCTTCTGACAAGTGGCTCCACCGCCACGGCCGCTAACCGCGTGACGTTCCCCAAAGATTTCAAGCAGATGGTCATGTATGGGGATTACAGACGTGGCTCAGGCGGCGAGCTTGCCTACGCCCTGAAAGAAACGATCGACATCGCCAAGGCTGGCCAGCCACTGCCGCCGGGCACAAGGCTTGTCTTGGAGATTTATGAAAACGGCGCTCTAACAAGCTATTTCGTCATGGAAAAGGGCGTCGACTGGGGCCTCGAAGTCGAGGAGGAGAAGCGCACCGGCGACTGGCATTTCCAGCAGTTTGGCGTCAACGGCGAGGTCAATCGCACCTCGATCGCGGAGCGATGCGAGTCCTGCCATCAGGGTCAGGAAAGCAATGATTTCATGTTCACTCGCGAGCGCATGGAAGCCTACCTGCCCTGATGGCCCTTCAAGCGCGTCTGCTGATAAACTTGGTAGCGGGCGGTTTGCTGCTCGCGGCCCTGGCCTATGACTGGCTGGGGAACCTCGCGCATGAGCTGATCGGAACGGCGATGTTCGGGCTGCTGGTCGCCCACAACACCTTCAATCGTCGCTGGTATGGCTCGGCCGTCCGCAAGGGTGGCCGGGATTTGCGGGGCTGGCTCAACATCGCCACCATCGCGACGCTCGCGGCTGTGATACTGATCCTGCTGGCAACCAGCATTGTCATCTCGCAATCTCTGTTCAGCGCCCTGCCGATTGCCAGCTCCTTCAGCGCGCGTCAGCTGCACGCCCAAGCCGCCTATTGGGCTCTCGTGATCGTCGCGGTGCATGTCGGGATGCGCTGGTCAATGATCATGACTTCGATGCGCTCTTGGACACGCCTTGGCGCACCCAACGCCGGCCGGACATGGATCCTCCGTGTTTTAGCTCTTTCCATCGCAGCCTATGGCATCCATAGTTGGACGGTCATTGGCACCGGCTCGCGCCTGTTAGCTGAAATGACCTTGAACTTTTGGAATTTCGAAGAAGCGGCGTTGCACTTCTTCCTCCACCAAGGTGCTGTTGCGGGGTTGCTCATCTGCGTGACGCATTACACGACCGCGTTGCTGCAGAGGCTGAAGCAGCGGTTCTAATTCGATGCCCGCTGGCTTTTTGCGTGCGCGTTAACCAACTATTGGCGATCGCTTCACGCGATCGCCATGAAGCAGCGTCCTCTGATCAGCCGTTCAACTCCATGATAGCTTGCTCACTGGAATCGACGTATCGGTGGCGTTGAAGAACGCCGAAGGGTCCATAGGGATATTCTTCAGGCGTGGGCGCACTTACCGCGTCGAGCTTCTTCATCGCGGCTTCATCGAGTACGAGGTCGCCGGCCGCCAGATTGTCCTTGAGCTGCTCCATTGTGCGCGCACCAATGATGCTCGCTGTAACGGATGGGCGGTTTGTGACCCAGCTCAACGCGACCTGGCTTGGCGTCGCGCCGATCTCGCCGGCAATTTGCTTAACGGCATCCATCGTCGCCCAGTTTCGATCGCTGGCGAACATTTTGTCCCCGATCCGTTTGAACATGGCGTTGCCGTTGCCAAGGCGCGTGTCTGAGGCTGGCTCGGTGGCGCGCGAATATTTTCCCGTCAGAAAGCCGCTACCGAGCGGGGACCAAGGCAGGAGCCCTATCCCATTATACAGTGCCGCCGGGATGACCTCATATTCTACCTCGCGCACAACCAAGCTGTATTGCTGCTGCAGCGTGATCGGGACCGTTAGACCCATTGAACGTGCAGTCGATAGGAATAGCTGCAACTGCCAACCGGTGAAGTTGGAAAGGCCAACGTAATGGATCTTTCCGGCCCGTACCGCCGAATCCAAAAACGTCAGGGTTTCCTCGGGCGGGGTGAGGGGATCCCATCCATGCATCTGGTAGAGATCGATCGCCTCTATGCCCATTCGGGCGAGCGATGTATTTAGCGCCCGGTGGAGGTGGGGCCGCGAAGTCCCGGCGTCGTTCACGTCGGGACCTGTTCCGAAGCGAGCTTTCGTGGCGACGACAAGCCGGTCAGTCTTGTCCTTGCGGCTTGCACGCCAACGGCCAATCAGTTCTTCTGATGCCCCATTCCCGTAAACGTCGGCTGTGTCGATCATATTTCCTCCGGCATCGACGAAAGCATCGAGAATGGCGAAGGCTTCTTTTTCCGGCGTCTCCGTCCCAAATCCCATCACGCCTAGAATGAGGTTAGAAACCGATAGGCCGGAATGTCCGAGTGTGCGGTACTTCATGAGGTTTTCCTAAATCGTCCTTATATTGATCGGACCGATGACATCGGCGGTTCAATCCAAACTTAGGGGACGTCGCTCTCGCGATTATGGGCTGATATTCGCATGAACCTATAAAGCTCGCTTCTGAATGTCAGAGCGGCTCGCCAGCCCACCTTCATCGCTGAGCGGCCTACCTCAGCCGTGTTGACTGGGCGGAGCGCAGAGCCAGTCTCGTCCGAACCGCCGCCCGCACTCATTTAGAAATCCTATTTCTAACATCATGCAGATTATAACGAATAATCGCCGATCGGCTTCATTGCTAAAAACTGGCTCCGATAGAGTCAAAAGAGCGATGAAGAGAAATGCCGATCAAGAAATCCAGACTGTTCGAACCCTTTAGCTTTCCGAACGGGTTGCGCCTGCGAAACCGTGTCGTGATGGCGCCGATGACGACATGGTCCGGAAATGACGATGGGACGGTGTCAGATGAGGAAATCAGCTACTATCGGCGCAGGGTGGGCGGTGTCGGCCTGGCTCTGACTGGCTGCACTCACGTAACAGCAAACGGCATCGGCTTCACGGGCGAATTTGCCGCTTACGACGACAAATACATACCGAGCCTCCAACAGTTGGCTGATGCGGCGAAGAGCGGCGGAGCTCCAGCGATTCTGCAGATCTTCCACGCCGGCAACAAGGCGGAACCCGATCTCGTGCCGGACCGGGACGTTGTAAGCTCCAGTGCTGTCCCCATTGCCGCCGGACCGTTCAATCCAGGCGGGGTTGTACCGCGCCCGTTGAGCCATGACGAAATCCTCGATGTGATCGCCGAATTCGGCGCAGCCACCCGTCGCGCGATCGAGGCCGGATTCGACGGTATCGAACTGCACGGCGCGCATGGATTCCTGCTCCAGAACTTTTTCTCGCCTTTCTACAACAAGCGCGATGATGAGTGGGGTGGATCGCCGGAAAACCGGATGCGCTTTCCACTCGCTGTCGTAGCAGAAGTGAAGCGGGTCATCAGCGAATTCGCCACACGGCCGTTCCTCTTGGGATATCGTATTTCGCCGGAAGAATCGGAAGACGGCGGTCTCCGTATCAACGACGCCTATGGCTTGCTCGACCGACTCATTGATGTGGGTGTGGACTATATCCACGCCTCGCTGGCCAATGTGCTCGAAGCAAAGCCTCTTTCTAATACTGGCGAACACACGATCGCGGAGCTGATTGCCACGCGCGTCGCAGGACGTGTGCCGGTGATTGCCGCTGGCCAGATGAGGACGCCCGAGCAGGCAAACCGTGCTCTCGAACTCGGTCTGTCGCTTGTAGCGGTCGGCCAGGGATTGGTCATCAATCCGAATTGGGTCGAGCTGTCGGCGAGCGGTCAGGAAAATCTAATCGAGAGCGCTGTGAGGACCTCGAACGTTCCGAAGATCGAGCTACCCAACAAGCTCTGGGGAGTGATCCAGACCGCGACAGGTTGGTTCAAGGTCGATGATGACCTCGCCGAACGAGCAGATCAAGCAAGCGCATAGCTCATCGCTCCCACTGATGGGCCGTCAGGCTCGCCCCATCCCAACCCAACATTGAAGGAAATCCCATGAGTAAAGTATGGATGATCACAGGCGCCGGCCGCGGCATGGGCCTCGATTTCGCGAAAGCGGTTCTGGCGTCAGGCGACAAGCTCGTTGCCACTGGCCGGAACCCGGAGCGTGTTGCCAAGGCAATCGGCGCTTCAGAAAATCTGCTGGTGACGACGCTGGACGTGACAAAGCCGGCAGACGCCGTCTCCGCCGTTAACGCAGTGGTCGAACGTTTCGGACGCATCGATGTTCTGGTCAACAACGCAGCAAGCTTCTACGCGGGCTATTTCGAAGATCTGACGCCTGAGCAAATGGACTTGCAGCTGGCGAGCGCTCTGATCGGCCCGATGAATGTTACGCGTGCTGTGCTTCCGGTGATGCGCAAGCAGGTATCGGGCAGGATCGTGTCCATATCGTCAACAGCCAGCCTGGTCGGCTTCGAGTTCTGCAGTGCCTACGCTGCCGCAAAGTTCGGCCTGGATGGCTGGATTGAATCGCTGCAGCCGGAAGTCGCGCCCTTTGGCATCGAGACGATGATCGTCAATCCGGGCTTCTTCCGAACCGAGCTCCTGACAGACGACTCCACCCAATATGCTTCGTCATCCGTCAGCGACTACGCCGAGCGACGCGCGCAGAACATCGCGTCCTGGAAATCCGCCAGCGGCCAGCAGCCTGGAGATCCGCACAAGCTGGCGGAGGCCTTGATTACGCTGGTGAACTTGCCCCAACTTCCTCGCCGCTTCATCGCAGGTGCCGACGCGGTCGCTATGGTCGAACAAAAGCTTGCGCTTGTCCAACAGCAGATCGATGCCCATCGCGAACTTTCAGGTTCGTTGTCGTTTGAACCAAAAGCCTGAAAATTCCGGCAGCGGGATACTTTTCGCAACCCGCTGCTTTGTCTGCCTTGATGCAGTTTCAGCCTGAAAGCTGAACATATATACACTCACTGAAGTCGGACTGCTTACCGGGCTCGTTACCCGGTTTTTGCGCAAAAATGAGTCCATTGTTGCCGCAAAGATTGAGTGCCGTCGGTCATGCTGTAACCTGACGCGCGGTTAGATCATCACGTGCACTGGACAACAGTTTTGGATGGCGTCTCACGGGCGACTGCGGTCCACCCTGCCTGAACCGTACCGTGCAGATCGACACTCGCAACGCCCATGCCACAAAAGATCAGTACAGCAAGCAGCCACCCTGAACCGACGGATCGCAAGTCGAAATGATAGTCTTTAGGATCGTAAGACATTCGTTCACTTCCTCTAATTGTTGGCAATTCGAGCCTTTGGCCACATGTGCTTCGGCCTTAAGGACGTTTAATTCTGTGGCAGGGAAAACGCCTGCGCGACCTCGGCCACGACCGAAAGCGCCAACGCGTTCGCATCGCGGGTCGGCACGAACAGTCCGATCGGCGCTTTGATCCGAGCCGCTTCAGCAGATGAGTAGCCCAGGTCGCGTAGTGCCTGGCAGCGACGCTCATGGGTTCTTTTGCTGCCGAGGGCGCCAATGTAGAACGGCTTCCTGCGCAATACAGCTTCAAACCAAGGCAGTTCCTGATCAACGTCGTGATACAGCACCGCAACCGCTGTGTCCTGGTCGATCATGCTCGCTTCAAAATCACGAGATTTTTGAACGAACGCGAACACCTCGAACTCTGAGGCCATCGCGACCCTCGTAGTCGCCTCCAATTCGATCCCGCGTCCACACAGGATGAGACGGAGATTTGGTCTGTAGACCCGGAGAAATGCAGTCTCGCTCCATGAGGAGACAGCGCCTGTCGGTGCCTTGACTGCTTTAATTGTCTGGGTACCGGGGACGTAGTGGAGAGCAATCCTTCTGCGAGCCTCCAGGGCTGTGAGCACCTGACGGAGCGCACTGACATCTCTGATGACGTGGATTGCCAGAGTAATTCCACCGCCGCAGGGCAGACTGATGTCGAAGAATGGCGAGCCTTCGCCGAGGCTGAGATATCTGTCCGTGCCCTTGCTGATCGCTGTGATCGCTTCAGCGGCAACAGCGGCTTCTGTACAACCGCCGGATATGTAGCCACAATAACTGCCGTCACCACGAACTGCCATCTGAGCGCCGATTGCGCGCGCTGCCCCTCCACGGATTTCGACAAGCGTGACCAACGCACTTCCCAACCCGCAATCTGTACCATCTGCTGCATAATTGATGATCGCTGCGGCGTCATCGGTCATAAAGGCACAAACCGGCACAGGTGGAGCGTCGAGGACGGAAAATGAGTTTAGCATCAGAAACCTCAAAAGGCGTGGGCGCTGCAAGCCTTGTCACAGCGCCCCGTTGTTCAAATCAGCTTTTCAAGCGTGATCGGAAGACTACGGATCCGTTTGCCTGTCGCATGGAAGACGGCATTGCCGATGGCGGGTGCAACGCCAACGACGCCAATCTCGCCGACGCCTTTGCCGCCAAGTGCAGTTGCTTGCATGTCAGGAATACCAACTGAGATCACCTGAATGTCGGGCACGTCTGCATTGACCGGGACGGCATAGTCCGCGAAATTCGCGTTAACGGTCCGTCCGTCTCGCTGATCGACAAATCCCTCTTCGAGCAACGTCTGGCCGAGCCCCATCACCATGCCGCTGATCCACTGGCTTTCGGCCAGCTTAGGATTGAAGATCCGGCCGCAGCAGAAGGCGGAAACCATGCGTTTGACCCGGATCGTTCCGAAATCTTCATCGACACGAACTTCGACAAACTGCGCGCACCAGCTATGAGCTGAAACACCACCCTCCACGGCGCCTTTCAACTGGGCGAAACTGCGGTCGGCGGCATTCTTCATGTCTTCGGTGGCGCCGGGAGCAAAGGTGTTCCCCTCGATTTCCAAACGGTCCCTGCCAACGGCTTTCAGCAACTCCGCGATACTGATGCCGCCAGCAGGCCGACGGGTCGGGCGTATCGTGCCGTTCTCGAAGATGAGGTCTGCTATTTTCGAGGCCTGTAAGGGAGACTTCGGATCAGATGCAGCAAGCTCCAGCAAAGCTGCGCGGGCGTTTTCTGCGGCTTTGACCAGGGCCCCAGTTAGGTTGTTGGCCTGCTGAGAGCCGCCGGCCAGGGCAGAGCGCGGGAGAGACGTGTCACCAAGACGAACAGTGACGGTTTCCACCGGAACTCCGAGGTAGTCTGCAGCAGTCTGGGCGAGAATGGTGTAGGTCCCCGTTCCCATATCGGTGGCGGCGCTGAGGACTTCGACCCGTCCAATGGCATGGAGGACGATTTTGGCTTCGCTGGCCGTCCGAATCATTGGGTAGGAGCCAGCAGCCATTCCGTAACCGATGAGTTCACGGCCTTCGCGCATCGAACGCGGGACCGGATTACGGTTCCACCAGCCGATGGCCTCTGCACCGGCGGCATAGGCCTCCCGCAACTGCCGTGTCGTCCATGGCATGCCGTTGCTTGGGTCCACTTCGGCCCAGTTGGCAAGGCGCAACGTGACGGGGTCCATATTCAGAGCGTAGGACAGCTCGTCGATCGCACTTTCCAGCGCATAGGCGCTTGGGTTTTCTCCGGGACCGCGTTTCCAACCAGGCTGGACCGTATTGACGGGCACGACGTTCAGGCGCGACGAGAAATTCGGTGTCGCGTACATGATCTTGGTCACATTGTTGCAGGCTTCGACATGGACTTCATCGATCGCGGTCTCGTTCCAGCTCTCGTGAACGATCGATGTGATCTTGCCGTCTTTCGAGGCGCCGATAGAGAGAGTTTGCCGCGTTGCCGGCCTGCCGCCAAGCCCCGTGAACGTCTGGGGGCGCGTGAGGGAAACTTTGACCGGACGGTTCAACTGACGAGAGGCAGCACAGGCGAGCCCGACATGAGGATGTGCCCCGATCTTCGAGCCGAAGCCCCCGCCGACATAAGGGGAGATTACCCGCACGTTTTCGATATCGATGCCGAGAAATTCCGCGACGACGCTTCTGGCGCCACCAACCCACTGGCTGGGCTCCCACACGGTGATTTTGCCGTTGTCCCAAGACGCAATGGTCGCATGCGGCTCCATGGGCACGTTGTACTCGCGGGCGGTCGTATATGTCACGTCGACCTTGACGTCGGCACTGGCAAGCCCCGCCGTTGGATCGCCCCAGGTCGCGCCCATCGGTTCGATGAGCACCGGCTTGGCCTTGGGGTCGTTGATGTCGAGAATGGCGTCGCCGTCTTCATACTCGACCTTGATAAGACTTGCCGCTTCCATCGCGGCTTCAAAAGTCTCTGCAACAACGAGCCCGATGTGCATGCCGTTGAATCGAACCACATCGTCCTGGATGGGCGTGAATTCTTCCGTCGCGCCGCCGCCCTTGCTGTAGACAGTTGGTTTGTTGATCTTGAGGGTGTTCTGGAAGGTGTAGACGTCGATCACACCCGGAACGGCTTTGGCCGCCGAGGTATCGATATTGAGGATCCGCCCAGCCGGCCGCGTCGACTGGACTGTCACGCCATAGGCCATGTTCTCAAGCTTCTGCTCGATCGCATAGCGGGCCTGGCCTGCGACCTTCAACGGACCTTCTGCGCGAGAAATCCGGGAACCGAGCGCTGTAACCTTTGCAGTGGCGGGTTCGGCAGCAAAAGCGTTCGGTGCCAGATTGACGCCAGCGCCAGCGACTGCAGCAACGCCTGCACCGAGTTTCATCACGTTACGGCGGCTGAGTTCCAAATGATTTTTGTCTGTCATGCGATATCTCCTACCGTCATCAGGGCGCGTGCCACGACCTTCGGTGTCAGCTCGATCTTGAACGCGTTGTGTCCGCTCGATTTTGCGCCATCGACAGCGGCTGCCGCCGCGGTCCGAAGCGTCGCCTCGAGAATCGGCTTCCCTTTCAGCGCATCTTCGACGGCCCGCAGGCGCCAAGGTTTCGTGGCAACACCGCCCACCGCGATACGCACATCGCGAACGGTTTTTCCATCGGGTTCGAATTCGATGCCGACTGCGGCACTGGCTGCCGCAAACTCATACGAAGCGCGATCACGGACCTTGAGATAGTGCGACCTCTTCAAGGCGGGGACACGCGGAATTTCGATCCCAACGATCATCTCGCCGGGTGCCAGTTGATGCTCGAGGTTCGGCGTTTGCCCCGGAAGCAGGTAGAATTCACCTACAGGGACGCGGCGCTCGACAGAGCCTCGAATGAGCACAGTGGCGTCAAATGCCACAAGCGAGACGGCGAAGTCGCCGGGATAAATGGCGATACAGGCATCG
>Ga0102587_1000872_pt1 | contig 26766 bp, 29 predicted proteins | sample AraplaF_Col_mTSA_FD_76853 | JGI IMG/M metagenome (GOLD analysis project Ga0102587, IMG submission 76853) | Arabidopsis root microbial communities from the University of North Carolina, USA - plate scrape MF_Col_mTSA (SPADES assembly) (version 2) | ecosystem: Host-associated > Plants > Roots >... | reverse complement strand
AACGCAAGCTGTTTGAGCAGGAGCAACAGCACAGTGGCGCGCTGGGCATTGCCGGCTTTGTGGCTGAAGGCCTGCACCCTTATGCCCGCTCGGGTGAATTTGTGACGGCCATGAAAACCGCCGCCGTGCCGCACCCCTATGACACGCACCCGCCGCTGGCCGAACGCATGCGCAATGTGAACCACCAGGTGGCTGAAGACAGCTACGGCGCCATTGTGACCACCGTGCCCCAAACCACCTGGGCCGATGACATATCGACCGCCGCCGCCATCGAGCAGCGGCTGTGGACAGACTACGAGCAGCGTTTTGCCGCCGCGCATGAGCAAAGCCTGGCCTACCGCTATGAGCCGGCCACCGAAGAAGAGCGCGCCGTCGTGCTGCGCTACTTTCCGCCGGTGTCGTTTGACCTTGGCAAGGACAAGCGCATCGACATTACCTATGAGGGCGTGCATGCCACGGCAGACGGCGGCGTGCCGGTGTCATGGGACGAGGTCAAGGGCATGACATTCAACAACGGCAGTTTTGGCAACACGCTCACCGTCACCCACTTCGACAAGGGCATGCTGGGCGCGCGCACCAGCACGATCAAGCTCAAGGGCCTGGGCAAGCAGGAAGAGCACTTCAAGGCGGTGCTGGGGAGCTACTGGCAGCGCCACCAGATCATGCGGGCGCAGCAAAAAGCCCGCGCCGCTGAAACCGAAACGGCCTGAAACACGCGTGAGATTGAAGCGCCGGCGAAGGCCGGCTGGTGATTCACCGGCTTTCAGCGCTTTTCTTTTTTCAAGCGCCCGGTCCTGTCCGACATCAGCAAGGCCACGGCCTCCACATCCGCCTGCGTCACCGGCGTAAACACCATCAGGCTCAGCCCGGGCGAGCTGTCGATGGCCAAGGCCTGGTACTCCAGCGTGATGGCGCCGACGCCAGGCCGCTCAATGCGTTTGGTTCCTACCCAGTGGCTGCGCATTTCGTTCTCGGCCCAGAGGCGGCGGAAGTCGGCGCTGCTGGCCTGGAGTTCGGCCGCGAGGGCGGCGGCTTCGGGGCAGTCGCCAGCGCGTGCCGCGTCGATGCGAAAGGATGCGACGGCGTAGCGTGCGTCGGTTTCCCAGTCGGGCAAGCCCTTGCGCACGCGGGGGATGCTGAACAGGCGCCTCAGCAAATTGCGTTCGCCGGGCTCCAGCGTGGGGTAGTCGGCCAGCACGGCCAGGGCTGCCGCGTTCCAGGCCACGATGTCCCAGGTCAGTGTCTTCACCACCGCGGGACTGGTGGGCATGGCATCGAGCACGCGTTGCAGCGCGGGTGTGACCGCCGCTGAAGACCTGGGCTTGAGCGGCGGCGGGCGCTGCTGGGCCAGCAGGAACATGAACTCGCGGCCGGCGCTGTCCAGCTCAAGCGCGCGGGCCAGGCGCTCCAGCACTTCGTCTGAAGGCGGGCCGCCGCGCCCTTGCTCCAGCCAGGTGTACCAGGTGACGCTGACGTTGGCGCGCGTGGCGACTTCCTCGCGCCTGAGGCCGGGCGTGCGGCGCCGGCTTGCGGCTTCGGGCGTGGGCAGCAGGCGCGCGCGGCGGTCACGCAGGAAACCGCCCAGCGTGAGAGGCTGGGCCGGCAGGGTGTTAGTGCTCATACCTGTATACGCTCACGGCTTTTGCAAATTCGGTGGAGGGCGGATTATCGGGACTCATTTTTTCAGGAGTTCAGTATGCGTGTTTTTGTGACGGGAGCGACGGGTTTTGTGGGGTCCGCGATTGTGCGTGAATTGCTTTGCGCGGGGCACCAGGTGCTGGGACTGGCGCGCAGCGATGCGGCGGCCGATGCCCTGCTGAAAGCGGGTGCGGCGGCACACAGAGGCGAGCTGGCGGACACGGCCAGCCTGGCGGTTGGCGCGCAGGCCTGCGACGGCGTAATCCACACGGCCTTCCACCACGATTTTTCCGCCCACGCGGCGGCGGCCGAGATGGACAGGCGGGCGATCAAGGCATTGGCCTGCGTGCTGGAAGGCTCGGGTCGACCTTTTGTGTCGACCTCGGTCACCATGCTGCTGGCGCACGCGCGCCCCGCGACCGAAGACACAGCGGTTCCCGCGGACTCAGCGAACCCGCGCGCCGGGGCGGAGGCCCTGATGGACACCGCTGCCGGCCGCGGTGTGCGCGCCAGTGTGGTGCGGCTGCCGCCTTCGGTGCATGGCGCGGGTGACTATGGTTTTGTGCCGGCACTGGTGGCGATTGCGCGCCGCAAGGGTTTTTCAGCGTATATCGGCGAGGGCGCGAACCGCTGGCCGGCGGTACACCGGCTGGACGCGGCACGCCTCTTCCGGCTGGCGCTGGAAAGCGCCCTGCCCGGCGCGCATCTGCATGCCGTGGCCGAGGAAGGCCTCGCGCTGCGCACGATTGCCGAAGCCGTGGGCGCGGGGCTGGGTGTGCCGGTGCGCAGCATCAGCGCCGATGAAGCACCGGCCCACTTCGAGTGGCTGACGCGCTTTGTTGCGGCCGACAACCCGGCGTCGAGCGCGCTGACGCGCAGTTCGCTGGGGTGGCAGCCGCAGGAGCCGGAACTGCTGGCGGACATACGGGACGGCGGCTACTTCGCTTGAAACGGGGCAGGCCTGGGGTTTAATCACCCCATGCCCCAACCCAATTTCAGCCCCGCGGCAGACCGCAACAAGCAGCCCATCCTCGATGTGCTGCTCAAGGTCCTGCCCGCGCAAGGCACAGCCCTCGAGATCGCCTCAGGCACAGGCCAGCATGTCGCCTGGTTTGCCGCGGCCCTGCCGCAATGGACATGGCAGCCCACCGATGCCATGCCAGCCGCGCTGGACTCGATTACGGCCTGGGTGGCCGAGCAGGGTTTGCACAATGTGCGCCCTGCCCTGGTGCTCGACGTCATGGCGCCCGCATGGCTGCCGGGCGATGCGAAGTTTGACCTCATCTATTGCGCCAACATGCTGCATATCTCGCCCTGGGCGACTTGTGCTGCGTTGATGCAGGGTGCGGCGCGCCATCTGGCGCCGGGCGGGGTGCTGGTGATTTATGGGCCGTACCTGGAAGACGATGTGCCTACGTCCGAAGGCAATCTCTCATTCGACCAAAGCCTGCGCGCGCAAGACCCGGCCTGGGGTATACGCCGCAGGGAAGAGGTGGAGCAGCAAGCCGCGCGCGCCGGCCTGCGCTTACTGGAGCGGCATGCGATGCCGGCCAACAACCTCTTGCTGGTCTGGGCCAGGGCCTAGGCCCGCAGGATTTTTTCCATCGCCTTGCCTTTGGCAAGCTCGTCCACCAGCTTGTCGAGGTAGCGTATTTTTTGCATCAGCGGGTCGGCAAGCTCTTCGACGCGGACGCCGCAGACCACGCCCTTGATCAGCGAGGCATTCGGGTGCATGGCGGGGGCCTGGGCAAAAAAGGTTTCGAAATCGTTTTGCTGGTCAAGCTGGCGGCGCAATCCCTTTTCGTCATAGCCCGTCAGCCAGCAAATGATTTGATCGACTTCTTCCTTCGAGCGGTTTTTGCGTTCCGCCTTCTGGACATAGAGCGGATACACCTTGGCAAACGCCATCTTGAAAATCTTGTGTGAGGGCATGGTCATGTCTCCTCGGCTTCCAGCGACGCCTTCAAGCGGCCCAGCGCCTGGTCCCATTGCTGGGCTATCAGGTCCAGCGAGCGGCGGGCTTCGTCGAGCTGCTGCGGGTCAAACTGCCACAGGCGCTCGCGCCCCACTTTCACATGGTGCACCAGGCCCGCGTCGGCCAGCACATGCAGATGTTTGGTCACGGCCTGGCGCGTGATGTCGGTGGTGGCGGTCAGCTGCGAGATCGAGACCGCGCCGCCCACACAGAGCACGGCCACCAGGCGCAAACGGGTTTCATCGCCCAGGGCGGCGAACACGCCCGCGGGGCCGGGCTGGGGCGAGGAGGTTTCGGCGGGCCTGGAATTGCTTTTAGGACGAGCTGACATATTTCTCGATGTTAGCCATCTGCCCTTGCCAGCCGCCGTCGTTCATGCGGAAGGCCTGCTCGCGGCGCGCCACGGGGATTTTGTCAAAGCCGGATTCGACCACGCTGAGCAAGGTGCCGCCGCCCACCGCCTTGAGGGTGAATTCCACAAGGGTTGTGGGCTCTTTGGAATAGTCGACGGCCGGGTCGACCGCATAGGGGTGCCAGCGGTAAGAAAAAAGCCTTTCGGGTTCCACACGTTCAATGAACACATCGAACAGCACATGCTCATAGCCCGCAATGGTGATGTGGCCTTGCACCTGTTGGCCGGCGGTAAAACGCTTGCCCTTGAGCGCCACACCGAACCAGCTGCCGAATTCCTCGGCGTTGGTAAGCGCCTTCCAGACCCTGGAGGGCGCGGCCTTGATGTGGACGCTGCGTTCGATGCGGTCGGTGGATGAAGTCATATGCAATCTCCTGGTTGCGTTTATTTTGCACCGGAAAATTCATTTATGCAACATATTGGTTGCATGATTTTGTCCCCAATTGCAAGCAATTGCAGCCGCCGTGGCGCAAAGTGGTTGTTCGCCTACAAGGGCCTGGGGAAATCGCTGCTCAAATCAAAGCGTACGGGCTTGTTTTGTGTTTTTGACCGCCCGCTTTCCCCACCCCCATCCATCCAGGAGACAGCCATGCCCCAGTTCGCCATGATTACCGGTGACGTGACCTACACACCGGGTGACGGTACCCCCATTGAAATCCCGCGCGTGCGCATTGAAGTCGCGCTGCAGCCCGACAGCGCCACCCTGAGCTGGGACGCCGGCGACGGCGTGGCCGCGGTGACGGCGATTCCGCGCATCCAGTTTGACGACTATGTGCGCGAGGGAAAAATCACCATGACGCCGCAATAATGGCGCCATGCATGTCCCTTTTTCACCGATCACGATTCCTTCACACCTGAGCCGCCGCGCCGTGCTGCTGGCCGCCGCGGCCGGCTATGCCCTGCCCGCCTCCTTGCTGGCCCAAGCGGAGCCCTCACCCAGCAACACCTGGCCGCGTGCCTCGCAGGTGCCCGGCGGCGTGGCATGGCTGCCGCTGGGCCCGGCCGCGCAGCGCCCCCAGGCTTTTGCGGGCGAGCTGCCCTTGTTGGTGCTGGGCGATGCGGCCGGATGGACGGCGCTGCTAGGCATTGCGCTTTCGGCCGCGCCCGGCGAGGCGAACATCACGGTGCAGGCCGCCGACGGCAGCCGGCGCGATGTGGCTTACACCATCGCCCCCAAGCGCTACAGCGAACAGCATCTCAAGGTCGAGCCGCGCACGGTGGATTTGTCGCCCGAAGATTTGGCGCGCTACGAGCGCGAACGTGCGCACCAGGAGGTCGTGATGGCCACCTTCAGCGAACCCCTGCCGCAAGGCCCGCTGCGCATGCGGGTGCCGGTGCCGGGGCGGCGCTCCAGCTCTTTCGGCCTGCGCCGGGTCTTTAACGGCCAGCCGCGCAACCCGCACAGCGGCATGGACATCGCGGCCGCCACCGGCACGCCAGTGCGGGCACCGCTGCCGGCCCGGGTGATAGACACGGGTGACTATTTTTTTAACGGCAACACGGTGTGGCTGGACCATGGAGGTGGCTTGCTGTGCATGATGTGCCATTTGAGCGAGATCGACGTGAAGCCGGGGGACACCCTCAAAACCGGTGAGCGCCTGGGCGCCGTGGGGGCTACCGGCCGGGTGACCGGGCCTCATCTGCATTGGGGGGTGATGCTTAACCGCACCATGGTGGACCCGGCGCTGTTCCTGCCGGCCTGAGCCCCCAGCCCCCTCTCCCAGAGGAAGAGCGCGTCATTCTGGATATCCCTCTCTAACCCGTTAGGTCGCACTCACTAGGCAAAACCGGCAAGATGACTCCATCGTCAAAAGCCTATTGAAGGAACATTCCATGAGCGCCAAAAACCTCTCCACCGTTGCCAACGACCTGATCGAGTCCTACGGCAATACCGCCCTCAACGTCATCCAGGCCTACCGCGCCGGCGGTGAGCGTGTGGTCAGCCTGCTGGAGCAGCGCTGGAACCAGGCCCTGAAACAATCGCGCACCGAACTGACGGCTGAAACCGCGAAGAACGCTTCGGCCGCCCAAGCCGCTTTCAGCGCCTACTACACCAAAGGCCTGCTGCTGACGACCAGCGGCGCCGAACAAGTCGTGAGCCAACTCGTCAAAGTGGCCGAAGCCGGTGTGGAACGCGCCGCCGCCAACGCCAGCCTGTTTGAAGAAAAAACCGGCGTGACCACGCTGAACACCCTGGCCCAGGCTACTGCGCCCGGCGCGCTGGCCTTGAGCAAGCTGGCCGCACAGATCGAACAAAAGAGCGCCGAACTTGCCGGCAAGATTGCCGGTGACAGCAAGCCCAGCAGCAAACGCAGCTCGGCTTTCCGCCGCGCCAAGGCAGCCTGATAGTCAGCGCCCTGCGCTTCAAGCAAAAACCCCGGCCGGCGCCATGCGCTGACCGGGGTTTTTTCATGGCCTTGCGGCTTTGGCGCTAGCCTTGGTTTTAACCGCGCGGGTTGATCAGGCGCTCGACTTCATCGCGCAAGGCGCCCAGCTGGGCACGCAGGTCGCGGCGCTCCTGCGGGGTCAGCACACCGTCGGAACGGTAGGCGGCTTCGCGGTTTTCAATCTCCTGCTCGCGCGCCTGCAAGCGGCCGGCTTCGCGCGGGCTCAGGCGGTGGCTGCGCACGCCCTCGTCAATGCGCTGGCGGATATTGAACTCCTGGCTGTCGATGGCGCCCATCCTGTCGGCGGGGTAGGCAACGGCCACGGTGCGGTTGTTGGCAATGGCGCGCTCGACTTCTGCACTGAGCTGGGCCATGTCGGCGCGCAGCTGCTGGCGCTCCTGCGGCGTGACGCGGCCGTCGGCCTTGTAGGTGGCTTCACGGTTCTGTATCTCGCTGTCGCGGCGATACAGCACACGCGCTTCCGAGGGCGTGATGCGGCCGGACTGCAGGCCCTCGCGTATACGCTCGCTGACGGCCTGCTGCGCCCTGTCTATGCCCGGCGTCTGCGGAGCCGGCGCATACACCACCTGGGGCGGGTAAGAAGGCGCATAAGGGCCTTGCGGCTGCGCCATGGCCGGCGCGGCGGCCAGGCCCGCGGCCAGCGCGGTGGCCAGGAGGGATGCGGTCAAGAGTTTCGATGTCATGGGGTCTCCTTTGCTCAATGAATGAACCGGCAAGCCCTGAGGAGGAAACTTGCTTTCCGAAACACCGGCCCGGAGGGGCTCGGGTGCTTCAGTGCTTTCATCGTGGAGGCCCAAGGTGAAGGCCGTGTAATGCGGACGTAGGGCGCATGTAATGTGACGCGCTTTTACCCCGTGTTTACCTCGTGGCATTCCGCAGTATCAGGATGTAGCAGCGCTTACAGGCCGCGCGGCATATCGCCTACTGGCTGAGCGGCAAATCGTCCACCGTGGCCAGGTAGCGGCTGACCAACTCAAAAAAGCTGTCATAAAACGCGTCCGAGGAAATCGTGACGCTGCCGACTTTGACCATGGAGTCGTTGCTCGACGAGAAAGGCAGGGACACTGAACCTATGGCGCCCACACCCAGGCTGGCGGAGTTGTTGCTCTTTTTGAGCTGGTAGCTGTCCTGCAGCGCGGTGACAAAACCCAGGCTGATCTTGCCGTCGGCGCTCTCGGGCGCGCAGACCACGCGTATCACCATCTGCAGATGCGCCTCGGCCTCGGGCTGGAAGCTCTTCTGCCCTTCGACCAGGTCGACCCTGGCGGTGTTGATGATGTAGCCCTGGCTCAGCAGCGCGCGGCGTGCGGCCTCGCAGGTCTGCTCGGGCCTGGCGTCAAAGAGGCGCGAATAGGTGGCGGTGGAGCCGAACTTTTCCTGCAGCGGGAAGGACTTGACGGTGCTGACGCAGGCCGTGAGCAGGCAGGCAAGGCCGAGCATTCCCACAAGCAGGGCTGCACGCGGAAAAGCCTGGCGATGCATCTGTGGCGGTTTCAAATTCAGTACGCTCCTTGCAACTTGAAACAGGGCCGGACGCCGGCCCTCTTGCTTTAGTCTTGCTTTAGTTTAGCGGCCTGTCACTGGCCCAGGTAGATCTGGAAAATAATCCCGGTGTTATTGGCAACCAGCACATAGTCGCCGCCGGTTTGCACCCAGTGGTAGCCGGGCGGCGGCGCGCTCAGGCGGTGGCCGCGCCAGTCGTCCACCCAGTAGCCGCGGTCGCGGTACTGCACGGGCAGGCGGCCGCCGCGGTAGAAATTGTGGTCGGGGCCCGCTCCGCGCCCGCCGGCCTGCGCGTGCGGCGGCGGGCCGTGGCGGTGGTGCTTGTCGGCTTTTTTGCCGTGCCCATGGCCGCCTTTGTTACCGTGGTCATCGCCATGGTCCTTGGCCATCGCAAGCCCGCCGAAGGCGAGAGAGGCCGCGGCCAGGGCGGCCATCCAGGTTCTGGTTTTCATGGAGATCCTTCGTTGGTGAAGCTTGATTGTTCTCCCGCGAAAGGCCGTCCCGCGTAGGCGAAGCACCCGTCTTGAGGCACAGCTTCTCAGCCTTTACCCGCTGTTTGCCATGGTTTTTCCCCGGTGTGGGCCGGCAGGCGCGACGCTTGAAATGCCATACGCCCATCCCCAATTGCAGGAAATGTCCGACCCACTTCATATCGTCTGCCCCCACTGCCACACCACCAACCGCGTGCGCGAGGACCAGCTGGCCAGCGACCCGAACTGCGGCAGCTGCAAAAAAGCGCTGTTTGTGGCCCATTCGGCCGCGCTCGACGAAGCGGCTTTTGACAAACACATCAGCCGCAACCAGATCCCGGTGCTGGTCGATTTCTGGGCGCCCTGGTGCGGCCCCTGCCGGCAGATGGCGCCGGCCTATGAACAGGCCGCCGCGCAGCTGGAGCCGCGCGTGCGCGTGGCCAAGGTGGATACCGAGGCCGTGCCCAATCTGGGCGCGCGCTTTAGCATCCGCAGCATTCCCACGCTGGCGCTGTTCCAGAACGGCCGCGAGGTGGCGCGCCAGGCGGGCGCGATGGGGGCGGCGGATATTGTGCGGTGGGTACGGGCTAATTCGCGCTGATGCATTAATCAGACACTCGATCATCGAATCTTGGCGCGACTGAATGTTTCTGCATATTCAGCGCGGTATTAATCGAATTCGATACCAGCGCGCCTCCTTAGGCTGCCGAGACTCGCCTTCTTGAGCAGGTCACCTTGCCATCTGATTCATCCTTTGCAGGAATTAGTGCCTGTACATCGGCACGAGGAATAAGAACTCGAAGCCGTAACTTGCTATCAGACTGTGAATTAAGTTCCAACAGCCACCGTTCGCCAATATTCGACAGGACCACTGCGGAAACCTCATTCCATTCGTTATCCAGGCAATCACCCGTTCTCTTGACTTGGTTCTTTTTATGTATTTCAGCCATGAGGTCGCATGACTTCTTGGACACATGAAGTTTTACTTCGCCATTTGAACGAACGCCTAGTTGCCGAGCGACCATGGTTGGAAAGAAGCCTGGTCGATCCGTTGCAATCGGTAAAAGAACGAAAACAAGTACCACCAAAAATACCGCTGCGATTGCCATTCCACTCATTTCCGATTTAGCCCCTCCTTTGGCATTTCCAATGATGGCTAACGCCCATATCGCAAACAGGAGGATTCCGAAATCAACTTCAGATGCCAAAAATAGCTCCCCGAGAGGAATAATGATAAAGATAGGTGCCAAGCTAAGCACCATGAGAGTCAGAGAAGCCCAAACTCTTAACCGCCGACTTTTAAAAGATCCCGCCCTCAACGCGATTCGTGCTAAGGCGATGAATCCGATAAGAAAAAGAGTCGCGCCAACTAGTGCGTAGCCCCAAGAGAATTGATCGCAATCGCGATAACTGACATACGCGATATACGCAAAAAAACCACCGACACCACCGAGTTGCAGTGCAATTAACTCCGACTCGTTAAAAGATACCCGAACATCGGGCGGATAGTCTGTGCTGGCATAGTGACGATAGAAGGCCGCTGGAGCGATAAGAACAAAAGAGAGTACCGCAATCACCGTGATAGCTCCGATAGAAGCGGCAGCTCCCATGCCAATCACAGCGGAAAAATCGTTAGGGAAATAGTCGATGGAGCGAAAGTACGAGAACAGAATGACTACGCCAAAAAGCGTACTAATCGCAGTAAGGCTGACCCAAGGAATTTCTTCCAACGTCTGAAACAGGCGCCGTACCCAATTGGGCCAATGTGACTTGATTTCCTTCTTTCTCGTGTTATTTCGTCCCAGAAATTTCGGCATTTCCTTCTCCCTTTAAATTTCATTCTAGGCAGCAACGGAGTTTGGCCAACGGTCTTATTCCCGTATTCCGTCGCTCTTCCTCAATCAGGATCCTCTGGTTAGACTGCACCCATGCTGATCATCCCCTCGCTGAGCCGCAAGCAGACCTTTCTGATCGCCGTCGCCATCATTGCCGGGCTGGCGGTCATCCTCTCGATGTTCTCGCGCTCGCTGCTGCCGGCGCCGCCGCGGCAGGTCGAGATGACCACGGGCGCGGTGGACGGCGCGGCGCACCAGTTCGCGCTCAAGTACCAAAGCTATTTGAACGCCAACGGCGTGACGCTGGAGCTCTTGCCCTCGACGGGCGCGGTGCAAAACCTGGAGCGCCTCAACGCGGGCACGCCCGTGGGTTTTGTGCAGGGCGGGCTGGGCCTGCTGCAGCTGGATTCGCAGGAGCCGGAGTCGAGCACGCCGCTGCGTTCGCTGGGCGTGGTGGGTTACGAGCCGGTCTGGATGTTCGCCTCGCCGGCGCTGGCCAAAACCCTGGGCAAGGGACTGGGCCCGCTGGCAGGCAAAAAGATCGCCGTCGGCGTGGAAGGCAGCGGCACACGCAAGGTGTCGCTCGAGTTGTTGCAAACCTACGGCGTCACGCCGGCCAATGCCACGCTGGGCACGGGCGGCGGGGTGGCGGCGGCCAAGGCGCTGCTGGCCCGCGAGATCGACGCGCTTTTCCTGATAGGCGCGCCGCAAACACCGGCGGTGCAGATGCTGCTGGGCAAACAGGATGAGGCCCACCTGGTGTCGATTGAACACGCCGAGGGGCTGACGCGGCGCCTGCCCTATCTGTCGCTGGTCACGCTCAAGGCCGGCTCGGTGGACCCGGCGCAGGACCGACCGCGCCAGGACATCACCTTGCTGACGACCACGGCCAACCTGGTGATCCACAAGGACCTGCACCCGGCTTTGGCCTATCTGCTGCTGGAGGCCGCGCGCGAGGTGCACCGGGGCCCCACGCTGCTGAACAAGCCGGGCGAGTTCCCGAACCCGCGGGCCACGGAGTTTCCGCTGGCCGACGAGGCGGCGCGCTATTACAAGGACGGCCGGCCGTTTTTGCAGCGCTACCTGCCCTACTGGGCGGCGAACGCCTTGCAGCGCCTGCTGCTGGTACTGCTGCCGCTGGTGGCGATCGCGATACCGGTGTTTCGCATCGTGCCCAGACTGTTTGAGTTCAAGGAAAAGAACCGGCTCTACCGCCGCTACGGCGCGCTGCTGGAGATGGAGCGCGACGTGACTTCACGCCGGCTCAATGCCGCGGAGATTGCCGAGGCCACCGCCAGGCTGGACAAGATAGAACACGATGTGAGCCACATGAAGTTCGCGCTGGATTTTTCGGACCGGGTCTATACGCTGCGCCAGCATGTGGACTATGTGCGCCGCCAGTTGCAGGCACATGGTGAGCCCCCGCCGGCATAACGGCAGGCGTTTTCCGCTAGGCCGTGCTCACCACGCGCTCCGGCACCGGGATGGCCGCGGTCGGTAACTGGTAGTGCCTGTCGTCGAACAGGTCTATGCCGCACATCAGCGATTCGGCCCAATCGAAGAACTGGCCTATGGCCGGGCCCTCCAGCGGCGCGCCGTGCTGCGGCACCAGCATGCGGATGTCGAGCTGCCGCGCCATGCGCACCCACAGGCGCAGCACCTTGTTGGACACCATGTAGCGGCGGTGAAAACCCTCCATCAGGCGCAAATGCCCTTTGAGGTCGCTCACCGGCACCTGGGCGTCGCGCCCCGAGGTCATGGAAACACCCAGGTCGCCCGTGAAAAGAATGCGGCTGACGGGGTCGTAGAAATGGAAGTTGCCTTCGGAGTGCAGGAAGTGGGCGGGCAGCAGCCACAGCTCGTTGCGGCCCAGCGGCAGGCGTCCGCCGCCGTCGGCCACGCCGATCACGCGCTGGTCGGTCTTGCCCACCTTGGTGAAGTGCGGCACAAAGCGCTCCCACACGCGCGAGATCACCAACTGCGCCGGCGTGGAGGTCAGCCAGCGGTCCAGCGAGGCAATGATGTCGGGGTCGGCATGCGAGGCGATGATGTAGGACAGCTTTTGCGGGCTGAAGTGGCGCGACATGCCGAGGAAAAGCTCATTGAAGGCCAGGTTGCCGCCCGGGTCTATCACGGCGCCGGTGCCGTTGTCGACGATGAGAAACTGGTTGGCCTGCACGGCCTGGTTGTCCTCTTCGACGAGGTCGGTGAACATCAGGCAGGCGTGGCGGCTGTCGCGGTAGAGTTCAATAGGCATAAGAAGGCCGGCGCAACGCCGCGTTGGGAAAACCCCGGACTTTAAAAGGCCTGGGCGTCTGCACGCTTGATGCAGGTCAAGCGCTGGCAGAATCCATTGACGACCGCCGCACCAGGAACCAAGCCATGCCGACCTCCCCAACTCCCCTGCTCCAACGCCGGCTGCTGCTGGCCGGCATGGCCTCGGCGCTCATGCTGGCGGCCGGCTGCTCCAAAAAAGCCAAACCGCAGGGCAAGACCCTGCCCAAGGAAGCCGTACTGCTGTGCCTGGGCGATTCTTTGACCTTTGGCTACGGCGCCGCGGTGGGCACCGGCTACCCGCAACAGCTGGAGCAACTGACCGGCTACGTGACCAAGAACGCGGGCGTCAACGGCGACACGGCCGAGGGCGCGCTGGCGCGCCTGCCCGGCTTGCTGCAAGAGAACGCGCCCGGCCTGGTGTTGATATCCATAGGCGGCAATGACTTTTTACGCGGCCTGCCGCTGGAGCGCACACGCGCCGCACTCAAAAGCCTGGTGCAGACGGCAGCCGCCAGCGCCCAGGTGGTGCTGATCGCCCAGCCCAAACCGGTCTTCCTGGCAGCCGCCACAAACTCGCTGAGCGACCACGAGGTGTATGCCGAAGTCGTGAAGGAAACCGGCACGCCGCTGTACAGCGGCGGCTGGTCCTATGTGCTGTCGCGCAGCGAGCTCCGGTCGGACCAGATTCATGCGAATGCCGAGGGGTATAAGGTTTTTGCCGAACGCTTGGCGGCGTGGTTGAGGGAAATGAAGTTTTTGGCCTGATAGGCCGGGGTGGAGGCCGGGTCTTGCTCCGGCTGAGCGCGCTGTTCCTCCTCATCCTCCTCTTTCCTCTTTTTGGTTTTGCTGGCCGGGGGTAGCCCGGCGGCTACTCACTTTTCTTTTGCTTCGCCAAAAGAAAAGTAAGCAAAAGAAAAGGCGACCCTACTTGCTGCGTCCCTCCGCTTCGCTACGGGCAACCTGCGGTGCTCGGTCCAGCCGGGGTCTCGCTAAACTCGCTACGCTGCGCTTCGCTCAAACAACGCGATCCCTGATCCGTCTGGCCCTGCGCTCCTCGGCGCATCCACAAGGGGTGGGAGAAAAAATACCAATACCGAAAACAACAAGGACACGCCATGGCGTGTCCTTGTTTGTATTTGTCTTCTTGGTATTTCGGTATTCGGTTCCCGATCCCGATTGCCCCGTCCTGGCTGGGCCGAGCAGCGCAGACGGAGGAGGGATAAGGGCTGGCGTTGTCTGAGCGAAGCGCAGCGTAGCGAGTTTAGCCAGACCCCCTCCGCAGTCGAGCAGCGCAGGTTGCCCGCAGCGCAGCGAAGGGACCCAGACTGCGGGTCGCCTTTCTTTTGCTTACTTTTGGTGTTTGCGTAACTTCGCTACGCGAAGTGAGCAAACCCCGCGCGCGTAGCGCGCCGTTTGGCGAAGAAAAGAAAACCCGCCTTGCGGGTTTCGATAAAAGTGAGTTGCCGCCGGGCAACCCCGGCCAGCAACTCTCAGAGATGGACACGCCGTCGGAACAAACAAGAACCCCGCCGGCGCAGCCAATCCTCAATCAGCAACCGTCACAACGTTATTGGCAAAACTGATCCGGTTGCCGACATCCGGCACCAACTGAATAGCCGGTACGTTGGCCAACGTAATAGGGTTGGCAACAGTACCAGTCTGCCCCCGCGGCACAGTTCGCACAACTTGACTCCCCGGCAACGGCGCACCACTCCTCAAATGCGCATACATCATGTCCATGGCCTGGATGAAGTAGCGGTGCAGCGGCACCAGGCGCGCGCCGTATCCCGGAAATCCCAAAAAGGCATCAAAGTGCTGGGCGTTGGTGACTTCGATGTAGGAGAGCTTGCTGGCTTGGCCTTCGACCATTTTGTTGAGGCCGAAGTAAGGCCGTGAGGTCAGGGCCACCGGCACCAGCGTGTCGGAGCGGCCGTGCACGATGAGGGCCGGCTTGCCTTGCAGGTTGGCGGTGCGCAGCACTTGCTGTATGCCTTCACGCACGCGCAAACTTGCGGGGCTGTTGCCGGCCACCAGGGCGCGCAAGCACAGTGCGCCCTGGCTGTTGTAGTCCTGCACATTGCCTGCCGATACCGAGGCTGCGTCGAGCAGCGGGCCGCCCACGCTGAGGTTGTTGACGATGCTGACGCCGGCCGTGGGCGGCACGCCGTTGCCGGTGCCGAAGGAAGTCGCCAGCGCGGCGGGGGACACCGGCACCGGCACATTGGGTGTGGGCGAGGTGGCCGGGGCCGTGGCGGCAAAGCTGTAGCCGCAGAGGTTGTCCTGCACGCCGAAACGGCCATAGGCATTGGCGTAGGTCAGCGCCACCGGCAGCGTGGCAAACGAATAGTGCGAGGCCTGCAGGTCATTGCTTTCGGGCTGCCAGCCCGCGGCCTGCAGCACCGCCATGGCGCCGGCCGCCTGCTCGGCCGGGGTGTTGCCGTTGACAATGCCCTGGGCCTTGAGCGCCGCGCAGCGGTTCGCGGCCATCGCCGGGTTGATGGTGTTGAACACATTGGTCGCGGGCGAAAGCAGCGCGGCGCAGGGCTGCAGCAAATTGGCCAGCGTGGTGTAGTCGTACAACGGCCGGCCGGTGCCGGTGAGCGTCGTGGTGCCGCGCCGCACGCTGAGCCGGTTGTCGGGCACCAACTGCACCTGCGGCTCGCCGACCGCCACGCCGCTGATCAGCCCGCGCGTGTCGAGCTCGGCCGCGGCCAGCGCCGCGCCCGCGCCGTTGGACACGCTGGAGGCAATCACAATCGTGTTGGCCGGTGCCAGCGTGCGCAGGCGCGAAACGCCGTCGCGCGCCGGCGCGCCATAACGTTCGTTGAGCACGTAGTAGGCAAACTCCACCGCCTGCAAGGTGAAGCGGCCCCAGTCTTTTTCGGAGTTCTGCTGCGAATGCGCATGCTTGACGGCAAAACGGTTCGGCGTGGCCGCGTTAAAGGCCGTGCGCTCGGCCGGGCTGATGGCGGCCGTGAAGTTGGAGGTGATGCCCGCCGCCACCGCGTCGGCGCGCAGGCCGTTTTGCAAATGCACGGTGTTGTTCTGCAGGTCGTGCATGCCGCTGCCCGTGCCCTTGTCGGTATAGGCCACGGCGCAGCCGTTCTTCAAGCCCCATTCGCCCGATGAGCCAATCGCGCCGTAAACACCGCGCGAGCCGCTGGAGGTGCCGGTCACGATGCAGGCGCTGGCCGGGTTGAAGCTGGCGGGCACCTGCACCATCATGGTCACGTTGTGGCGGCCGCTGCCGTCGTCCGAGTAGGCGATGTATTCGCTGCCGGGGATCTTGCCCTCGCCGGTGGTGGCCACGCCGCGCGCATCCACATTCGGGCCATACAGCGTGCCGTAGCCGCCGGCCGGCGAGATGTCGAGGATCGCGCGGTAGTTGTTGTAGATCGCGATGCGCCGCAGCTCGGCCGGCGTCGGCTTCAGCGGGTCCACCGGCTGCGGCGCCGCGCCGCCCAGGCCGGTCTTGCCCAGGCCCGCGGTCAGCAGGTCGTCGTTGCCGCCGTCGTACACACCGACGCTGATGGGGCCCAGGTAGGCCGGCTTGGTGTTCTTGGGTTCGCCCGCGCCGCTGCCGCAGCCGGCCAGCAAGGCGGCCGCCGTGAGCAGGCCCAGGCCTGTGGTGATGGTGTTTTGCATCTCGTCCTCCGTGGTGTTGTCCGGCTGCTGCCGCGACCATCATCATCGGGTCAAGCGCCGTGATTTGCACGACGGAGACGATTTGATTTGTAAGGGTTTTGCCTCTGTGCGATGGCCGGGCCGCCCACTACCCGCCGCGAACCTCTACTTCGCGTCGCTGTACACCGTGGCCCGCGACACCCCCATATGCGCCGCCGCGATCTCCGCGCCGCGGCGTATCTCGAGGTAGCCGGCTTTCTTGAGGTCCTGCACCAGCTGCTTGCGGTCCGCCGGCCGCAGCGAGCGCGCGGTCGTCGCGCGCGCGGCGGCGAATTCGTCTATGCACTGCTGGATGCGGTCGGCATTCGCCGCGTCCAGCGTCTCGGTCACCGCGCTGCTTTCAATCGCGGTGAACTGCCCCATCGCGGCCTGGAAGCCGTTGAACAGGGTCAGGTCCACATTGAGGCAGATGGCGGCCACATAGTCGCCCTCTTCATTGCGTATGCCCACCGAGGTGCTTTTGACCTTGCGGCCGTCGGCGAACTGGTTGGCGTAGTTGGCGATCACCGCCGGGTAGTCCGGGTCCTGGATGCGCGCAAGGCCCAGTTCGGTCGCGGGCTGGCCCACGCGCCGGCCGCTTAAATTGTTTTCAATCGCGAGGATGGCGTTCTTCGGATGCGTGAGGTCGTGCACCACCACCTCGCAAAACGGCGCAAAGGTCTTGCCCAGGCCTTCGGCGATGTTTTTCAGCTCGGCGAGCAGGTGCTTGTTGCTGGGCTTGCTGGCGGATTGGGGGGGCTTGGCAGGTGCTTTGGGCATGGCGGTGGTCTTCAGAATTCAGACAAATTGTCTGGCTTTGATCGTATCCCAGCACTTCCGCCTTGGGGAGATATTTGACGATTTATCCAAAATTGGATATATTTTCCAATACATGGACAAACACCTGAAGTCCCCGAAAGCCCCATGCAAGCCCACTACATCGACCCCCGCACCGGCAAACACTACCCGCTCACCGACCGCCGCTGGCGTTCCGACGACGGCAACCCGCTGATGCTGAGCGCGCTGCCCGGCATCAGCCGCGACGACATCGACACATGCGAGCGCTCCCTCTGGCGCTACCGCGCGGCCCTGCCGCTGGCCATCAACAGCCGCGCCAGCATGGGCGAAGGCTGCACGCCCCTGGTCGAAAAATCCTGGGGCGGGCTCTCACCGCTGTTCAAGCTCGAATGGTTTAACCCCACCAGCAGTTTTAAAGACCGCGGCGCGAGTGTGATGGTGTCCTTCCTCAAGCAGCTGGGCATCCACCACATCCTCGAAGACAGCTCGGGCAATGGCGGTGCGGCGATTGCGGCCGCGGGCGCGGCGGCCGGCATCAAAGTCAAGATCCTCGCGCCCAGCTACACGCCCTTAGCCAAGGTCGCGCAGATACGCGCTTTCGGCGCCGAGGTGCAACTCGTCGAAGGCCCGCGCGAGGAATCCGAATACGAGGCGATACGCCAGTCGGACAACATCTTCTACGCCAGCCACAACTGGCACCCCTTCTTTTTGCAGGGCACCAAGTCCATCGCTTATGAACTCTGGGAAGACCTGGGCTTCAAGGCGCCCGACAACATCATCATCCCGGCGGGCGCCGGTAGCAATGTGCTGGGCTGCCATATCGGTTTCAGCGAGCTGCTGGCCTCGGGCCAGATCAAGAAACTGCCCAAGCTCTTCGCGGCCCAGCCCCTCAATTGCTCGCCGATAGACGCCAGCTTCAAGGCCGGCAGCGACGGCCCCGTGGAGCGCGCCGTCAAACCCACGATGGCCGAAGGCACGGCCATCAAGCGGCCCATACGCCTGCTGGAGCTGCTGAAAGCGATTCGCGAATCGGGCGGCGGCACCGTGGCGCTGACCGAAGAGCAGATCGCCGCGGCCGTGCGCCGCCTGGCCGGCATGGGCCTGTATGCCGAACCCACCAGTTCCTCGGCCGCCGCCGCGCTGGAGGTCTTGCACGCCTCGGGCGCCATCCAGGCGAATGAAACCACGGTGGTGCTGCTGACCGGCACGGGGCTGAAGTCCACGCAGTTCATGACCGAACTGTTTGGCGGCTAGCGCCCCCGGAAAAACCCTGGCATTCCAGGCCCCAATTCCCTCATAATTTCCCTGTCTACTAAAGGACTACAAACGCCAGCGTAGGCCCCACCCGCGCGGCAATGACAACAACACCATTTCCTTGGAGGGAAAGAACCATGATGACTTTGGGATTGAAGGCGCTCGTCGCCAGGCTGGCGCTGGGCATGTTTGTTTTGTTCGCGGGCGGCCAGGCCCTGGCCGCCGGCTCGCTGGCCATCGATTCGCTGCAGGGCGAAAAATACGGCTTCTCGTTTAACCACCCCAGCACCGACCAGGCCGACGCGCGCGCCATGCGCGAATGCGGCACTGACTGCGCCGTCGTGCTGCGCTTCGGCGGCGGCCAATGCGGCGCCTATGCCGCCGACCAGGCCAAGGGCTCCAACGCTTATGGCTGGGGCACGGCCGCCAACAGTTCCAACGCCCAGGCTCGCGCCATGTCTGAATGCCGCGAAAGAGGCGGCTCCAGCTGCAAGGTGCGCTCCTGGGGTTGTGATGCCACCAAGACCTCGGTGGACGCAGCATCCACCCCCCAAGGCAACAGCAATAACAACAGCAGCAAGCCGGCCGCCGGCGGCTTCGCCATCCTGGGTGAATGGCTGGTGGACTACGTTTCGCCGACCGGCTACACCGCCAATGGCAGCCTGCGCGTGACCCAGAGCACCGGCAGCAACAGCTACCGCGGCGTGCTGGTGCTGGCTTTTGTCAACAGCGAAGGCATCGCCAAACGCGTGCAGCAGGATGCGTCCATCACCGTGCAGGGCAATACCGTGGTCGTCAATGGCAGCAACCCGGTCTACCTGCAAGGCACGGGCGTCTACAACGCCGACAACTACACGCTGACCATCGCCAGCCCCAACCTGATGCGCGGCAGCAACTCCGACGCCAAGGGTGTGGGGGGCGCAGTGGTCATCAGCCGGAAATAGAGCCCCCACGCTTTTCACTGCGTCTTCGACTTCGTGTAATGCGCTGCCCCCCGAGGGGGCCGCTGCGCCTGCGGCCCGGCAAAGCCGGTTCCGCGGCCCCGGCTGGCTTGAAGAGCCCGCCTTCAATCGCCGCGCCCGACCCCGCGCCTGTGGGGGAAGGGGCAGCGCTCCCTCCCGCGATTTGCGAAAAAAGTCTTAAAAAAAACCGCCACGCACGCGCAACAAACCGCCTCGACAACAAGCAAACGCAAACACGCTTTTGCCCCTCTTGAAATTCGCGGGCGAATTCCTAATTCCTCCATCCGGGCGCCGAGCCGCCGGTCCGGCGCCATTCATGACCATGTTCAACCTGAATGGAGGTAATCGCCATGTTTCGATCCCTGTTTCCCTACGACATGTTCGGGGAGATGGACCGCCTGCAACGCGAAATTCAGCAGGCGCTTGAGCTGTCTCCCAACATACGCGGCTTCGGCCGCGGCGGCTTTCCCGCCCTCAACATAGGCGGCACACCGCAGACCGTGGAGGTCTATGCCTTCGCCCCCGGCGTAGACCCCAAAACCCTGGAAATTGATTTAGAGCGCGGCATGCTCACCATCGCCGGCGAGCGCAAGTCCGAGCTGCCCCAGGCCCAGGCCGGCGCGCAGTCCACGCTGCACATCAACGAGCGTTTTGCCGGCAGCTTCCGCCGCGTGATCAGCCTGCCCGAAGACGCCGACCCCGACGCCGTCGAGGCCAGCTTCAAGGACGGCCTGGTCCACATCAGCATCCAGCGTCGCGCGGCCGCACAACCGCGTCGCATCACCATCCACTAAAGGCACACAGATTGGCAAACAAGGAAAGGAGGCCAAACATGTTCGGCAGCAAATCCACCCAACCCACGACCAACACCACCAACCCCGCCAGCAGCGGCAACGGCAACGCAGCCATGCAAAACGGCACCCCGTCCAGCGAGCTCACACGGCAGCAAGGCCGGCAGCCGGCGCGTTATGCCAATGCCACGCTCACGCCGCCCGTCGACGTGGTCGAGGACAGCACCGGCATCACCCTGTATGCCGACCTTCCCGGCGTGCCCAAGGAAAACCTCAAGCTGCAGGTCGAGGCCGACACCCTGACCATTGAGGCCGACTCCGCCCTGGCCGCCCCCGAAGGCCTGCAGTCCAGCCACACCGAGGTGGGCCTGGGACGTTTCCACCGCGTCTTCAGCCTCAGCAAGGAGCTGGACACCGAGAACGTCACGGCCGAGCTCGCCCAGGGCGTGCTCAAGCTGCGCATCCCCAAGGCCGCGCACGCGCAGCCGCGGCGTATCAACGTCAAGGTGGCTTAAGCGGAAAGAAAGGGGCGGGGCGCTCGCCCTGTCCCCTCCCTTGATTGACGTCCCTCTCCCTCCGCGGAGAGGGAATTCTCCCAACTAAGGCTTCTTGGCCCCAGGCTCCGCCAGCGGGTCCGCGTGCCGGTGCACCAGCTTCCAGGCATCACCCTCCAGCCGGAACACCTCGGTCACCCGCAAGGTCATGGGAATGGTTTTTTCCTGGCCCTTCATATGGGCCTGCGCTTTCTGGTAGCCCGTCCAGTAGGCGACGGTGTCACCCGCCGCCATGTCCAGGATTTCAAACTCGGTCGTGCTGCCCGGCTCAAACAGCTGGGCATCGTGCTCATAACGCGACCACACCGCGTCCGCGCCCTGCACGGTACCGCCGCCCGGCCCCATAAACGTGGCCGGTGATGCATGCGCCACCACACGCGCAAGCGGCGCGGCATTGCCGCTGACATACGCGCTCGCGGCATGCTGGCGCGCTTTCATAAAGGATTGGAAGTCCTGGTGCTGGCTCATGGCTTGTCCCCTTAAAAGGAGCACCGTAAGCCGGGTGCGCGGGGCGTGGCGTAGGACAAGGGAGGAGGGGGAAAGCGGAGAAGTCGCACTGCCTTGGTGATTTGGTGAATATTCACATGCGAAATACAGGTGTTCTAGACGCTTAGGCCGCATAAGCACCCTAGTCATAACGCACCTTCGAGTCCATGATCATTGTCACAAAATGTCAACGGGATGAGGGACCTCCAAATGCCCACGCCAATGCCACCGCTAGCACTTCGGGCCAAAAGGCTGAGCAATGGCCTAGACGCCAACTGGCAACAAGTTCGAGATTTCCATTTGTTGTGCGGGTTTCCAGCTGGAAGTATTCCGTCCGCGCTACCAACAAACCGAACCGCAGTCTGGTCGTCTTGGATTGGGGAAGAACTGACGGAATTTTCGGCGTCACGAACTATTGAAGATCAAGCGGACGCAGTAATAGACCTTATTTATCTTGGCTTAGGCGCGCTCGTGGAAATGGGAATTCCGCCGCAAGCGATCTTCGATTTGGTGCACAACTCAAATTTAGCGAAAGTATCCTCAGGCGGATTTATTAAATGTGACGACAGTGGAAAAGTAATTAAGCCTGCAGATTGGCAGTCGCCACAACCTTCCATCAAGAGCTATATCGAGGGGTTGCACGGTACGCCTTCAGATAAGCAAGCCGTAGAGAGTTGTGCGCATACGAAGCTAGTTTTGCTTCTAAGTGGCGCAATCGCATCCGGTAAATCGGAGGTGTCAAAGGAGCTAACTACGCACCACGCTTTTAAAAGTGTGGGTACTGGAAAATTCCTGATGGAAAGATGCCGGGAAATGGGAGTCAATCCCACTCGAGCAACTCTGCAAGACCTCGGGGACGATTTAGACATTCAGACCGACTACCAATGGCCGGTTAATGCGGCCTATAGGTCCATTGCTGGAAATCCCGATACAGATCGGTGGTTACTCGACAGCGTAAGAAAAAGGCGACAGGTCGAAAATTTCCGAGCTCGCCCTGACGTTTCTGTCATCCATGTACATCTAACCGCCTCAGAGCTGACGCTTAAGTCGCGATACGAAAACAGAGTTGCATCCTTACTAACTGGTGAAGACATCGCACCGTATAAGGCAGCAATCGACCATCCGAATGAACAGGCGTCTCGTGCGTTGGGAGACATCGCCGATTTAGTCTGTGATACGGAAAGCCTCTCTCCATCAGAGATTGCAGCGCAGATTCTTAATCTGATTGCCGAAAAGGAAGCCCCATGCGACAAGTAGTCCTTATAAGCGGCAAGATTCGGAATGGAAAATCTAGCCTAGCCAGGCAACTTGCGGATGAGTTCAACTACATCATTGTTCGGACCAGTCAGGTCGTACAGGACCGTGCCAATGAACAGTCTCCCAAGCCCACACGAAGCGCGCTCCAGGAAATGGGGGATCGTCTAGATCAGGAGACTAATTTTTGCTGGATCTACAACGAAGTTTGTCGCGTTTGCTCAACCTCCGACGAAGACGTTCCCATCGTTGTCGACAGCATCCGAAATACCAAACAGTTGGACTGTTTCCGCAAACAGAAGAACTTAAACATTGTGCATGTGCACCTCTATGCCCCCGATGCAGAGCGACAAAGTCGCTTTGAAGCGGGGCAGAAGGCTGGCGGAAGAACGGAGGTTTACGCGAGTGCCGAAGCAATAAAAAATCCGGATGACATCGACTATTTTGAGAGAGATGCCGATGTCCGAATTAACACCAGTAGAAGTGACTCACAGGATACTTTTATACGAGTTGCTGCTCGACTTGGCTTGTATTCCACCCCGGATGTTCGCCTGGTAGACGTCTTAGTCGGAAGTCAATACGGAAGTGAAGGAAAAGGCCACATCGCAGCCTACCTCGCAAACGAGTATGACGTACTACTTCGCGTCGGCGGACCAAATGCAGGACATACCGTTTCCAGCATATCTGGGGTGTATACCTACCACCAGCTGCCATCGGGCGCGCGCGACACGAGAGCCAAGTTGCTTCTGGGACCTGGGATGACGATAGACGTAGAAGGATTGCTTAAAGAAATTGAAGATTGCAATGTAACTCCTTCTAGGCTTTTCATAGATCCTCAGGCCATGATCATTAGCGCAGAGGATAAACAAACCGAAAAAGGCATCGTGAAGACTATTGCCTCAACGGGAAGCGGAAGTGGCGCTGCGACAGCACGAAGAATAACCAATCGAGGAGACTCAACAACCAAGTTGGCTCGAGACATAGAAGCACTTCGCCCGTACGTTGGCGAATCGCCATCCTATCGAGGATCAACTGCACGCCAACTCGAAATTGCTTATAGACAAGGCAAAACCGTTCTATTCGAGGGAACCCAGGGAAGTGGCCTTAGCATTTATCACGGCCAGTACCCCAAAGTAACATCTAGAGATACAAATGTGGCAGGTTGCTTAGCCGAGGCAGGTATCTCGCCCAGTCGCATTAGACGAATAATTATGGTCGTGCGGCCGACTCCTATTCGAGTTGCAAACCCAGATGGTGACCTGGGACATTCCTCGGGCCTCCTTAAGCACGAAACAACCTTTGAAGCCGTAGCAAAGGGTGCTGGACTAGATCCTGACGAAGTAACTCAAAATGAGAAGACTTCCACCACAAGACGGGCGCGCAGAGTTGGTTGGTTTGAGTGGGAACAATTTCGGTCAGCTTGCTTTTTGAATGCGCCAACAGATTTAGTCTTGACCTTTGCGGATTACGTCGACGCTAGAAATCGAAATGCAAGAAGATTTGAACAGCTCAGCCAAAACACAATTAAATTTATTGAAGAACTTGAACGAGTCGCACAAGCGCCCGTTTCTCTAATCAATACTCGCTTCCCTCGAACTGCCGATGAAGTTAACGACCTAAGAACTGTTATTGATCGGCGAACTTGGCGCGGCACCCGAAAATAACTAATCGATATCGAACCGCGCCATGAAAAAAGAAGATCTGATCAAGCGCTATCCGCGGCTCTACCATATGGCAGAAGTTGGTAGCGCCAAGAGCATTCTTGAACATGGCTTACTGTCCACCAGTGCAGCACTTGATCGATTCAAATTAGCGGGGACACGAAGAAACAATCTTGAGAGTTGCCATAGACCTGAGAAAGTAACACTCAGCGATAAAAATTTGGGCCAAATCGTCCTTCGAGATCAGAAGCCAATGAGCGATCAACGTCTGAGCATCGGGTTGACCGATGGACTAACTCCTCGCCAGTGGTACGAAACCATCAACTCAAAAGTTTTCTTTTGGGTACGCGAAGATCGGCTACATCGCCTCTTAAATGCTCGTGCCTATAGAAAGCATGAGCACGACGTGTTTACTTTCGACACGGAGTCGCTAGTGAATGCATATGAGGCCTCCATCTGGCTTTGTCATATGAATTCAGGAAATACTTTTCCAATTCCTCACAGACGAGGTGCTACTACTTTTCGTCGAATCGCCGACTATCCAGCCAAGACTAATGGAGCCCCGCTTAAAGAAGTCGTTGAGCTTGTAGTTGATTATTGTTTGCCTGACATTTCTAAGTATGTGCTGGAAATACATAGGATGAAAGGGAAAACTGTCATTGAACGGATGCGCTAGAACCACCTATTCGAGTTTCGTGATTAGAAAGGGCAGCACGATTTTCCGCCTCAACGGCTCAATAAGATTGAATGGAGACGACATGAAGTATTGCGGAATGGAATTAAAGGGGAGTGAAGCTCTCATTGCGATTGTCGAGAAGGATGAAGCCGGGCTGCATTATGTTGAATCGCAAAATAAACGCATCGCGTTAACCGATGACGAATCACAGGCCGCAGTCAAGCTTTTTCAAGAAGCTATCGCCGCGTTCCTGCGAACAAATCAGATATCTATCGTTGCCATAAAGAAACGCAACAAGAAGGGTGAATTTTCTAGTGGAGCAGTGAGCTTCAAAATAGAAGGCCTGCTTCAGGTTAACCCGGTTTGTGAGGTGCGCCTCATAGCGGCACCGACAATTGCGGCATCGCATCGGCGAAATAACTTCCCCACCCCTCCTAAGTTAAATAAGTACCAGCTCGATGCATACCTTACCGCCTGTTGTTGTGCGGAGGCAAGCTGATGACTGAACTCTATATTCCAAACCTCAGCGTGCCACCGGAGATAAAACTCGCACTAACAAATCTTTCCGCCCAGTACGCTATTGAGAGAGAAGTAACCAAGGGAGCAAATGGCTTCCTATTTTTTGGCACCAATAGAGTTTTAAACACCAAAATCGCAATAAAAATTTATTATTGGGGCAGTGATAGTGCGTTTCATGCAGAACCTCAAAATCTCGCGCAGATCGCTTCGGCAAACGTCATTCCCGTAACTGACGCCGCGTACATAGACGATCGATGGGCATACTTCGTTACGCCCTACTGCTCCGGTGGTGATCTTGATGATCTTCTCGAACGCTCCGAAATAGGTAACGTTAGAGCGCTCAAATTGGTCGCAGACATCTTGAGTGGACTCAGTCACTTGCACGCTCAACGATTACTGCACAGAGACCTCAAACCTTCAAATATCTACATAAGCGAGAGTGGAGGGGCGGTCATTGGTGATTTCGGCTCTATCAAGAAAATGCCTCAGGGGCATAACAGCATCCCGGCATCGAGCAACTCAGTCCTCTATCGCCCACCAGAATCGCTTGAGACAAATGAATATGGCTTCGCTGGTGATATTTATCAAACCGGAATGACGCTTTATCAACTTCTTGGGGGTTATCTCCCGTACGAAGAGACAGCCTGGCTTACCAAGCAGGAGTTGGCTCACTTTACCTTTCTTCAAGGTCCAGCGGACCGTTCAATTTATTTGGACCAATGCATCCACGCACGAATTCGAAAAGGAAAGGTCGTCAATACGGATAGCTTGCCACCTTGGGTTTGCGATTCACTAAAGCGCGTCGTACGTAAAGCCTGTCACTTGACCAAAGAGCAGCGATTTGAATCTGCGGCACATTTCTTGGCCAAGTTAAACGAAATCAGCGCGGAGGTCAGAGATTGGCAAGTAGTCCGCGGGCATCCCACTCTGATAGCACCAACAAGCTACCGAGTAGTAGCTGCAGATGGAAACTACCAGGCGCAGAAACGCAGCGCAAGCGTGGTCTGGAGAAACGATCGATCTATATTGAAACCGTCTCTCAAAGAAGCCATTGATGCAATAAACCAGAAAAATTGATTGCGCAGTTGACCAAGTTCTGTGGGGTCATGTGGAGGATAGAACAGGGTTATGCGGTAAGGCACGAGCTCTGAGACGGATTGGGCCGTCGCTGAAACGTCATTAGCGATATCAGAACAAGTTAGCATCGATACAACCGCGCATGGTCATATTCCTACGCGAAAGCCACTCCACATTTCCCCATGCCCCACGCCGTCTCCCGCCTGCGCACAGCCCGCCTGGCGCGCGCCTCCAAACCTTTTTTAGCCCGTGGCGGGCCGCGCAATGTGCGTTGTGCCGGTTGCCGGCTGGTGCCCAGCCATTGCATGTGTGCCTTGCGGCCGGTAACGCCTGCCGTTAACGCCGGTGTGTGCCTGGTGATGGCGGATATCGAGGCGCTCAAGCCCAGCAACACGGGCTGGCTGATTGCCGATGTGGTGGCCGACACTTACGCTTTTGGCTGGGCGCGCACCGAAGTCGAGCCTGGCTTGATCGCCTTGCTGGCGGACCCGCAGTGGCAACCGTATCTGGTCTTCCCCGGCGAGTTTGTGGCGGCGGGGCGGGGGGGGGCGGG
>Ga0102587_1000870_pt1 | contig 26886 bp, 24 predicted proteins | sample AraplaF_Col_mTSA_FD_76853 | JGI IMG/M metagenome (GOLD analysis project Ga0102587, IMG submission 76853) | Arabidopsis root microbial communities from the University of North Carolina, USA - plate scrape MF_Col_mTSA (SPADES assembly) (version 2) | ecosystem: Host-associated > Plants > Roots >... | reverse complement strand
GCTGGGAGGGGAGGGCGCGTTTCGTGCTCGAGATCGTCAGGGCGATCCGCCGCGAGGTCGGCCAGGACTTTCACCTGCAAATGAAGATCAACGGTGTCGACCACAATGACTGGCTCTATCCCTGGATAAAAAAGGGCAACACGCTCGACGAGACCGTCAAGATCTGCACGATGCTGCTCGACGGGGGCAAGGGCGTCGACTCCTTTCATGTCTCCAGCGGCTCGACCTTTCCGCATCCGCGCAATCCGGCCGGCGACCTGCCGCTGAACGACCTGCATCGCTGGTACGACGGCATGCTCTCGCAAGGCACGCGAGCGCCGATGAATTATGCGATCTTTTCCAATCCCCTGCTGGGGCGCGCCTTCCAGGCGCTCTGGCGCTGGCGTCGGGGCAAGGTCATCGAGGGCATCAATCTCGATTATGCGCGCGCCGTTTCCGAAGCGATCGGCAAGATCGACCCTGCGATCAAGGTGCTCTGTACCGGCGGGTTCCAGCATGCCGACAGGATCGCCGAGGCCATCCGTTCGAAAGCCTGCGACGGCGTCACCATGGCCCGCCCGCTGGTCGCCAACAACGATCTGCCGAAGATCCTAGCCGAGGCCAACGGCCCGGAGAAGGAATGCACCTACTGCAACAAGTGTCTGCTCAACGATCTCGAAAACCCGCTCGGCTGTTATGACCTCAGCCGGTTCGACGGCGCGACCTTCGAGGATCGCTACAGCGAGATGATCAAGCAGGTCATGTCGGTTTTCGAGCCGCCGACCTTCCATTGAGGCCCGCATCGCACGCGCATTCGGAGGGGATCCATGAGCAGCGACAACGACCGCAAGACACCCGTCGAGATCGCCGTCGCCCGCCACCGCCGCTGGTGGCTGGCGGTCGTCGTGCTGCTGTTGCTCGCGCTCGTCTACTATCTGGTTTTCGTCAACCAGTATGTCGTCGCGTTCAAAAGTCAGAGCGAGCATTTCATGCATGGCTCGATCGGCAGCGAGACGGCGACGGGGCCGCCCTATTGGGTCTTCAAGGCCTTGCCGGTCATGTATGCCGACAAGCTCGGGCCGGAAGGCTGGAGCCGCTTCGGTTTCCTCTACGAAAAGCCGGGCGACGATCTTCCGATCGGGGTGTCGCGCCGCGTGGTCTCAGGCGTCGAGCGGGTCTGGCTCAACTGTTCCGTCTGCCATGTCGGCACCTATCGTCTGCCCGGCGATCCGGTTCGCCACCTCATTGCCGGCGCGCCGTCCAACAATCTGCGTCTGCAGGAATTCATCCGTTTCTTCATCGACGTCGGCCGCGATCCCGGCTTCACCGCCGACACGCTGATTGCGACGATCGATAGCCCCAAGGTTGGAGGCGACCTCAATGTCTTCGAGCGGTTGATCTATCGTTACGTGGTGTTTCCAAGGGTCAAGAGCGCCTTCCTCGATCTCGGCACCCAGCTCGATTTCGTCAAGCGTCAGGAGGATTGGGGGCCCGGCCGCGTGGATACGTTCAATCCTTACAAGGCGCTGCAGTTCAACTTCCCCATGGACGAGGCCCATATATCAGGCGCGGCGCTGAACGGCTCTTCCGACTATCCCGCCATTTGGCGCCAGCGCCCCCGAGAGGGCATGAACCTCCATTGGGACGGCAACAATGATTCCGTCGCCGAACGAAACCTGAGCGCCGCACTCGGCGCCGGCGTGACGCCTGTGACGGTCGACCGGGCATCGATCGCGCGCATCGAGGACTGGATGTGGGATCTGCCTTCGCCCCCATTCCCCTCCGCAGCCAAGATCGATCAAGCGAAAGTGGCGGAGGGCAAGACGCTGTTCCTGCATTACTGTGCCGATTGCCACGGCTTCAAGGATGCGAACGACTACAGCTACGACAGGCGGCGTTTCACACGCCTCGGCAAGACGGTTCCGCTCGCTGATATCGGCACCGATGCCGGACGCTGGACCTCCTATACGGCAAATTTTGCCGCTGAGCAGAACCTGCTTTACGCCGGCTATCCCTGGCGCTTCAGCCGCTTCCACAAGACGGACGGCTATGCCAACCACCCGCTCGACGGCATCTGGGCGCGCTCGCCCTATCTGCACAACGGCTCGGTGCCGACGCTACGCGATCTGCTCGAGCCGAGCACCAGGCGGCCGCCCGTCTGGTTTCGTGGCAGCGACGAATTCGATCTCGCCAGGGTGGGCTACCGCTCGGATCAGTCGGCCGGAGGGGATCTCTTCCGCTACGACACGACGCGGCCCGGCAATGGCAATGCCGGCCACGAAGGATATCGCTACGGCACCGAGCTGCCGGACGCGGCAAAAGACGCCCTCGTCGAATATATGAAAACGCTATGACCCAGTCGCGCTCGCTCAGCAAATGGAAGGCACGGCATGCGGTCCTCGTCTGGATCGGCATCCTTCTGAACTTCGCCTTCGTCCTTCCGCTCATCTTCTGTCCGGAGTGGATTCTCGGTCTCTTCGGCATCACCGTCAACCAGCTGATCTGGCCGCGATTTGCGGGCCTGCTGCTCGGGATCCTGTCGATCTTCTACATTCCGGCGACGCTCGATATCGACCGCTATCGCGTTTTCGCCTGGCTCGCGGTCTTCCCCTCCCGCACGCTCGGCACGGTTTTCTTCCTTCTCGCCATCTTCGTCTTCGGCCAGCCGATCGGCTATCTCGCCGGCGTCTTTCTCGACGGATCGATCGGCATTGCGACGCTTTTCTGTCTCCTGCGCATCCTGAAGCTCGAGCAGAACATCGCCGAAGGGAGACAGGCATGAGGCGCGCCTTCTGGAAATGGCTTTTCGCCGTTCTGATCCTGCTCGTCGTCGGCGCCTTCGCGCTGTTCTTCCTGCTCTTCCGGCCGGTCGCCCAGCCGAGGACGAACGATCTGGCTGAGGTCTTCAATCACGGTTCGATCGGCAATGAAGAGGCGCAGGGAATTCCCTACTGGATCTGGCGGGTCCTGCCGCAGCTCTTTCCAGACCATCTGCCGGCCGATGCCGACGGTTACGGCGCCTTCGGCCTTTACTGGCGCGCCGGCGAAGAGGTTCCGGTCGGCCTGTCGGTCAGGACGCTCGGCGTCATAGAGCGCGTCGCGCCGAACTGCGCCTTCTGCCATCAGGGCAGCTACCGGCTCAATGCCGACGAGCCGGCGCGGCTGGTCGAGGCGGGGCCGGGGACCAGGGTCAACCCGCAGGCCTATATCCGCTTCCTGATCGATGTCGGCGCCGATCCGCGCTTCACTGCCGATCGGGTGATGGCGGAGATCGGCAGGATCTACGACATGCCGCTCTGGGAACGGGCGCTCTACCGCTTCGTTCTGATCCCCGCGACCCGGTCAGCCCTTCAGGAACAGGGGCGGAGCTTCGCATGGATGAAGGACAGGCCGGACTGGGGTCCAGGCCGGATCGATCCCTTCAACCCGGTCAAGTTCCAGAATCTCCATCTTGCGGATGACCACACGATCGGCAATTCCGACATGATGCCGCTGTGGTCGCTTGCCGATCTCGCCGCCACCAATACGCGCCGCTTCTCGCTTCATTGGGACGGATTGCAGACCGATCTCTACGAGACGGTGGTCTCCGGCGCGATCGGCGACGGAATGACCTATAAATCCTACGGTGGGACCGAAGAGGGTCTGCGCGGCATCACGGATTTCATCCGCCTGCAGGGTCCGCCGCCGTCCCCCTTTTCTCCGCTGCGGCCTGGCGGCGATCCCTATCATGTCGATGCGGCTGATGTCGATGCCGGCCGTGCGATCTATATCGCGCAATGCGCCGTCTGCCATGATGCCAAGGGCGCCCGCTACCGGACACCGATCCCGATCGTCGAGGTCGGCACGGACCGCCATCGCCTGGACATGTGGACACCCGCTGCCCGCGACCGTTACGCGGCCTACGAGCCGGGCTATGCTTGGGGTTTTGCCAATTTCCAGAAGACCGACGGTTATGTCGCGACGGGTCTTGGCGGCCTGTGGCTGCGCGGTCCTTACCTGCATAACGGCAGCGTCCCGACATTGCGGGCATTGCTCCTTCCGCCCGCCGAGCGGCCGAAGCAGTTCTACCGCGGCTACGATCTGGTGGATGCAGAGAATGGCGGCTTCGTGAGTGCAGCAGGGACGCCGGGGGAACGGCACGGCACGCTCTACGATACGAACCTTCAGGGCAACGGCAATGGCGGTCATCTCTGGGGCACGGATCTGCCTCCGGAGGCGAAGGAGCAGCTGCTTTCCTATCTGAAGACACTTTGACCATCAGGAGGGGTCGATGGCAAACGTCAGACAGCGCATCCTACGGTTTCTCGCCTGGACGGTAGCAGCCGTCGTCACCCTCGCCGTCGTCGCCATTGCTGCGGTCGCGCTCATCGTCTGGTGGCTGATCGAGCCGGATTCCAGCCAGTTCGGCCATGTCGAGGACGAGGCGAAGAAGGCGCAACGCACGGTCGAGCAGTTTCCCGGGGCGGGCGAGCCTTACTTCGCGGCGATGGACAAGGGTCTGCTCTTGCCGCCCGCGCCCGGCGCCGACTACCCGGCCGAGATCAAGGAGGTCGCCACGGCCACCGGGCTCGATCCGGAGGCCGTACGCAAGGCGGCGATCCGCGGGCAGAATGCCTGGATCGTCTGGACCGGCGGCAACGACCGTTTCTGGGATTTCGCCGCCCGCTCGACGATCGGCTCTTTCGATCTCCTGAAGACCATCTCTTCTCATCCGACGATGGCCTATGGCCGCGACAACCGCTTCCGCTATCTCGGGCTCATCAACGAGCCCTGCTTCGACACCCCTGGGAGTGCCGACCCCGATCATTGGGGGCTGTGGCTCGATCAGCGCAAGAAGGATTGCGCAGCCGACAGTTTCGGGGGCAATGCCGAGGCGGATGCGCGCTATCCCGGCGTGCAGATCGGCTCGCGCGGCACAACGGTCAAGGTGAAGGGCGAAGAGAAGAAGATCCCGGTCGGTTCCTATTACGGCGAGCCGACGGGTGTAATGGGCCTGCGTCTCTTCCCCAATCCCGATTTCGACAGCAAGGCCGCCGAACATTGGGATCCGCTGCGCTATTACACCGATCCGTCCTATTACAACGATAAGGATCTCGTGCGTCCCTATCGCGTCGGCATGTCCTGCGCTTTCTGCCATGTCGGCCCCAATCCGATCAATCCGCCTGAGAATGTCGAGAGCCCGGAATTTTCTGAAATCTCCTCCAATCCCGGCGCCCAGTATTTCTGGGTCGACCGCATCTTCTTCTGGAACACCAAGCCGCGCGCGGCGGCGGGGCAACCGGCCGACAACGAGAGGAATTTCCTCTTCCAGCTGTTCCATACGAACCCGCCGGGTTCCCTCGATACCTCGCTCGTCTCGTCGGATTATATGAACAACCCGCGCACGATGAATGCCGTCTACGACGTCCTGGAGCGGCTGCGCATCGGGGCGAAGACCGGCAAGGAAATCATCAAGGGAGACGAGAAGGACAACAAGCAGGCGCAGGACTATCCGCAGACCGCGGCCTTCGGCTCGCTCTATGACAAGGCGTCCGGCACGGTCGCCTCGATGCGTGTCCTGAAGGACGGCGCCGATTCCGTCGGCACGCTCGGCGCTCTCAATCGCGTCTATCTCAATATCGGTCTCTTCAGTGAAGAGTGGCTGCTGCATTTCCGCCCCTTCCTCGGTGGGCAGAAGATCTCGCCGATCCGCATCGCCGACGCCCAGAAGAATTCGGTCTACTGGCAGGCGACCGAAGCAATGACGCCTGATATGGCGATCTTCTTCCTGGTCGCCGCCCGCGCCGATCACCTGAAGGACACGGCCATTGGCGAAAAGGTGCTCGAAGCACGCAATCCCACCGAGGTCGACCGCGGGAAGATCGTCTTTGCCGAAAACTGCGCCGCCTGCCATTCAAGCAAGCAGCCGACGCCGGCGCCGGACCTCGGCGTCGATCAGGGCATATGCGAAGGCGGCGGGTCCGGCCCGCATTATCGCGAATGCTGGGACCGCTATTGGGCCTGGGCGCAGTCGGATGCCTTCAAGGCCGGCATGGTCAAGCTCGTCACCGAAAAGGATGCAGACGGAAAGGATTTCCTCGACGGCAATTACCTGTCGACGGAACGGCGCGTGCCGATGGATGTCGTGCGCACCAATGCCTGCAGCGCGATCGCCACCAACGGGCTTTCGGGCGATATCTGGGACAATTTCACCTCTTCCACCTACAAGTCGCTGCCGCCGCCGCATGAGGTGACGGTCAATCATCCGGTTTCGGGTGCGGCAACGCCGCTGCAGGCGGCCGGCAACGGGCGCGGCTATCTGAGGCCGCCTTCGCTGGTCAGCCTCTGGTCGACCGCACCCTTCCTGCTCAACAATTCCGTTGGCCACGAGGACAGCTACTACGGGACGGACTATTACAATCAGGATAATGCCGGAGGCTACGGAACTGGGCGCGGCACCGCCTGCCCGGCGGCCGATGCGGGCGATCCCTATCTGCCCTGCGTCGAAAACAGGCTTGCGGTCTTCGACCGGTCGATCCGCCAGATGCTGTCGCCGCAGACGCGCCGCATGGATAAGATGACCGAGGCGCCGGTGCCCGGCTATATCTACCGCACCAGCGCTCCCTCCTGCCTCATCGTGCCGGCGGGCTTCGTGCCCGACAAGATCAGGCCCTTCACCGGCGTGCTGAACAAGGTCGCCGGCTGGGCCTTCAAGAAGGACGGCTCGATCACCATCGGCCCGTTCCCGGCCGGCTTTCCGGTCAATGCGCTGACCAATACCGAGCTGCTGCCGGACAATGACGATGAGGACAAGTTTGCCAATTACAAGCGCCTGATCGCCAACGGCCCGGCGCTGATCGGAGCCATCGCCGAGCTCGGCGGGCAATGCACGCCGGAGGAGCTTGCCGATCCCGCCGTGCTTGCCAATGCCGAGAAGGTGGTGCGCGACACCAAGCTCATCGACCGCCTGGTGGGCTTGAGCAAATGTCCTGACTATGTGGTCAATGGCGGGCATGCATTCGGCGCCGATCTGCCGCAATCGGACAAGAATGCCCTGATTTCCTATCTGCAGCAGTTCTGACGATGTCCGGCGGGCCGACCCACGACTATATCGTCATCGGCAGCGGGGCAGGCGGCGCTGTCGTCGCCGCGCGGCTCGCCGAAGAGGGGCGGACGGTGCTCGTCATCGAAGCCGGCGGCGATCCGCTGGCGAAGACCGACGACAGTTCCGACATGCCGCTTGCCGATGCCTCTCGCGTACCCGCCTTTCACGCCTTTGCCTCGGAACATCCCGGCATGGCCGAGAACCATTGGGTGCGCCACTACGAAAATCAGGAAATGCAGGAGCGCGACTGGCGCTACTCCAGGGAAAAGGACGGCGTGCTTTATCCACGCGTGCGCGGGCTCGGCGGTTGCACCGCCCATCATGCGATGATCATCGTCCGGCCCAATCATTGCGACTGGAACCACATCTTTGCGATCACCGGCGACGAAAGCTGGAAGGCCTCGCATATGCAGGGCTATTTCGAGCGTATCGAGCGCTGCCGTTACCGCTTCTTCCTGTGGCGCTGGCTGGCCGCCGCAACGGGCCTCAATCCGACCGGCCATGGATGGTGGGGGTGGATGACGACGGAGCGGGCCTTGCCGCTCAGGGCCTTGCGCGACTGGCCGCTGTGGCGTGCGCTCTTGCGCTGCGTCGGTGCGGCCGCCGATGCCTTCGGCAAGCGGGGTTCCGATTGGGAGACAACCGAGATCGACCCGAACGATAACCGCAACTGGAACGTCGGCGCCTGCGGCGTGCGCGTCACTCCGCTCGCAACGCGCCGCCACGTCAGGCACGGACCGCGCGAACGGCTGCTCGACGTGATGAAGCGGCACCCCGACCGCCTGACGCTTCGCCTGAACACCACGGTCACGCGCATCGAATTTGACGGCAAGCGGGCGGCGGCGGTTCGCTGCATGAACGAGGAGGGGCGCGAGGAGGTCATTCGAGCCGGCCGCGAGATCATCCTGGCGGGCGGCACCTTCGCCTCGCCGCAGCTTCTGATGCTCTCCGGCATCGGCGATCCCGGCCATCTCAGTGAGCACAAGATTTCCGTCATCGAGGCGCTTCCAGGCGTCGGGCGGAACCTGCAGGATCGTTACGAGGTCGGCGTCGTCAGCCGGATGAACGAACCCTGGTCGGCGCTGAAGGGCGTCACCTATACGACCCGCGACGCTCATTACCGGCGGTGGCGCAGGTTCCGCATCGGCAATTATACCAGCAACGGCGTCATGTTTTCCCTGACGCTGAAATCCCGCGACACGCTGAGCGAACCGGACCTGCACTGCTTTTCGCTGCTGGCCGATTTCCGCGGCTATTATCCCGGTTATTCCGAGCGCATCCGCAAGCCGGATTACATGACCTGGGCGATCCTCAAGGCTTATACCGAAAACCAGGGCGGAACGGTGCGGCTGAGAAGCGCCGATCCCGCTGTCCTGCCCGCCGTCATGTTTCATTCCTTCTTCGAGGGAACTGGTAATTGCGACCTCGACCTCGATGCCGTGGTCCACGCCATCCGCTTCGTCAGGAAGGTCAACGATGCGATGGACGATCTCATCGCCAGCGAAGAGGAGCCTGGCCGGCAGAACGAGAGCGACGAGGCGCTTCGCCGCTATGTCGCGGAAAACGCCTGGGGCCATCATGCCTGCGGCACCTGCGCCATCGGCCCTCGCGAGGGTGGGGGTGTGCTCGACAGCCGCTTCAGAGTGCACGGCATCGAAGGCCTGCGCGTCGTCGATGCCTCCGTCTTCCCGCGCATTCCCGGCTACTTCCTCGCCACATCCGTCTACATGATCGCCGAGAAGGCGGCCGACGTCATTCTCGCTGACAGCCCACTGGAAACACGCTGATGGACGAACCCCATCCCCATCGGGAAGCGAGCATCTACAACTGACTCGGCGAACATGTCCGAGGTTTCGTTCGCCTGTGGCGAAGGTTCGATGTCCGGCTCAACCAGCCGCTGCCGAAGGGGCGGCGCCTCGCCTGGCGATGGCTCGCCCCCGACGGCTACGCCTGGTTCGTGCCGCTGCTTGCGGGCATTCTGACCCTTGCCATGGCGCTTGGCCCGACCATCGATATGCGCTGGGGCAATCTCGGCCTGCTGGCGATCGGGGTCGTGCTTCTTTTCCTGCTGCATGCGGCAGCTGGCCGGCAGGCACTCTTCAACCAGTATATGCTGGCCGGACAACTGGTGATCCTTGCGGCTCTTGCCGTGCTTCTCATCATCAATTCGCGCCCGGAAACCTATGGCATGATGACGGCACGGCCCCGCCTGCATATCGGCGCCGCGATCGTTTGCGCACTCGTCCTCGCGCTCCCGGCGGCCTGGCTGCTCGCATCGAGCCTGTTCCGCTCCAATGCCGGCGGCGGGCTTGCCGACAGCCTGCCGAAGGTGGAGCTCTTCCTGCGGCCGAACGTTCGATCGCCCGGACCGCGCAGCCTATGGACTGAGCGTTGTAGATGGTAGACATCTGAAATGCTGTCCATATTCGCGGAGACCCGATGACCTCACCTAAAATTCGACCGGCGCAGCCCTCTGATTTACCCAGCATTTTGGCTCTGTATCGTCAGCTCAACCCCGGCGATCCCATTCTCGATCTTTCCTCTGCCGAACCAATTTGGTCCGCATTGCTTTCGTGCGGCCTGACAACAGTGTTCGTGGCCGAAATGGAAGGAAAGTTGGTGTCTTCCTGCACGCTTGCGATTGTGCCCAACCTGTCGCGGGGTGGGCGCCCGTATGGAGTGATCGAAAACGTCGTCACTGATGCCGACCATCGGAAGATGGGACTGGGACGCGTTGTTCTGCATGCTGCACGTGACAAGGCATGGGAAGCCAACTGCTACAAGGTTCTGCTAGCGACCGGCTCTCAAAGGGAATCCACTTTAAGGTTCTACGAGGAGGCAGGCTTTCAGCGAGGCGGGAAGACGTATTTCGAGATACGCCGACCTTAACTCCGACCAGCGCCTTCATGTCCGCATGGGGAACAGACCTTGTTCCGGCCCCTAAAAGCCCCAATTATAGCCGCATCCAGCGATTGTAAAATAAAGTGATCGCCACACACTTTACACGGATAAGAGGCAGATTTAGCCTCAAATCGCCGGTTTGGAGATACTGGCATTTACCTTCGTAAGTTCAATGTTTGATATCAAGAGGTTGAAATGCAGACCCAACGCGTGACACCGACTGAGCTGAAATCAAAGTTGATGCAGTACCACAAGGCAAAGTCCGTCCCCATGTCTGAGGACGAACTATCATCCGAAATCGATCGTAGCGCCATTGCACGCTATCAGGTTGGCGACCAGCTCCTATCCGAAGTACAGGATACGCTACGCAATATCGCCAAAGAACTGCCGGAAGGACCAGCTCGCAACGAGGCGGCCTTCGCGATTTCCAAGATTGACCAAGCGGCCCAGGAAATCGTCTACTGCGCTCTTAGTCTTAACAAGAGCATGCCATTCGTGAAGCCCGCTCTTCACGTTCACTCGGAAAATGAGAAGTAATCCCAGCCTCTTCGGCAAATAGTGACAAGGTGGTTCAGCGGCAGAAGGTCGCCGTTGGGCCACACTATCAATGTGTCGAATGGAGGTTACTCTGTGCTGACTTCTGAAGAAACCGAAATCCGATCGTTCCGCTATCGAAGGGCGCGAGCGCTTTCCTATTTTGTCAAAGATGGCGAAGTCGTCGTCTTCAATTTCCTGACCAATCGTTCGTTCGCCTGCAACTTGCGCTGCCTTGAGGTTTTGGTCAATTCGGAACACTGGCAATCGCTGGACGCACTTTTTGCGATGACGTCTGACGTTCACACGTCGTCCTTAGTCGAAGAAGTCGTGCAGCTATTCTCACTGACGGCATTGGTTGTCGAAGGCGATATGATAGCTGACAAGGATACTGAATACGAGGAAACCTGGGAATGGGGTCCGGTGACAGCGCAGCTGCATTTCTCATCACAGGACAACTTGACAGTCAGTGATCAAATGGCGTCAGAGATTCAAATACTTCGTTCGAAATCCCATCCTTCGCCTCCATTGCTGGATTCAAAACCACGCGAAGCCAGCGTGTCTTTGCCACCGTTTGAAATAGACAGCGAACTGAAAGCCGTCATGCGAAGCCGGCGATCAATACGAGCCTTTCTCGACGAACCGCTGGATTTGCCCCTGGTTGCCGACGCGATGTATGCGGGGCTGGGCGTAACCGACATTGTCAGCACCGAGGTTGGCGATCATCCCTTTCGAATGACACCTTCTCCTGGCGCTCGCAATGCTTATGAAGGTTACATTTTCGCGCGTAAGGTCTCAGGCCTCATGGAGGATCGCTTTTATCACTACAATTCTCTTCGGCATTCACTGGAATTGATCGCACGTCAGGATCCGATGCCGACGATGCAGGCCATGTTCGCAGAAAACCAGCCATGGGTCGAAAAGGCGAGCTTCATCGTATTCCTCGTTGCACACTTCGAACGGGTTATGTGGAAGTACATCAACGGAAGCGCTTATTCCCATGCTTTCGTCGAAGCGGGTCACATCGCGCAGAACATGATGCTTATCCTTAATAAACAAGGCGCGGTCGTCAATCCCGCCGGGGCAATTGGTCATTCGCTTATCGAAAGAGCGATCGGAGAGAACGATCTGACCCACAGCGTGGTCTACGCGTTAGCGGTGGGCTATCCCGACACATCTGATGATTACGTTTCCTGGCTGGCACCTGAGTTTGCAATTCGGGATGAACTGCTCTCGAAGATCCGGGCTCAAAGGTTTCATGGATAGCGCAATGGAAGAAGTTGAATTCAGCGCAAAGGACGACCTCTCGGTTCCTCCCGATCTAATACCCAGCAGAGCCATCATTTACCTGCGCTATGAGAACGGTAATGGCCAGGCTTCGCAGATCGCTGACGATGAAATTGTCAGTCAGGCACTGCGGCAGCTTGAAAACAACGCCGCCCATATCGCGGATGTCATTATGGAGACGCCATCAGGGCGCAAGCTACCCAACGCATGGGGCGAGAATTTCATTGCGGGACCTTTGGGTTCACCGCTCGCCCATGCTATCTCCACTCGACCCGAAACGATTGGTCTGGGCGAAGATATAAACGGCCAGCTCCTCGTGGCGGCATCGATGTCAGGTGTCGTCGGATTCTATGGCCCTCGAAACGTCGGCTCTATGGCCAGAGGAAGGCTGGTCATCCTCGGGCACGACGTCCACGACATCAGGCACAGCTGGCTGAAAAGCCTTTCGATAGACGACAAAGCGCTAAACGCCTACGAAGCTGATGACGGATTTGATCGTCTATCCCCCATCTCTTCAATCACACCTCGCGTTCACCTTGCCAAAGGCAGGTTCTGGGACATGGTGCATTTCGATGCGCGCACCAATTACGCCTTGGCAATGCGGGAATTCGAGAAGGCCGGCATTGAGATCGTTCCCGTCGAGGGATTCATTACCGACGAGTGCAGAACGGCGGCATCGCTCGTGTCACAAAATCCGCTTGGCATTGAAGGACAGCAGAAACTCCAGGATCTCCGCGGAACGTATCAGCTTCCGGTGACGGACGGCATCTTTTTACTTCCAACAAGTGGGATGGCGGCTCCGCTGATTGCTGACTGGCCGCTCACACCGGGAAGATTCGATCCCGATCCCTTTGAGACCATCATGCCGGTACTGCTGAGTGACGTGGCAGCGATCACCGTTCCGAACGGGTTCTCCGTGAAAGGCTTGCCAATGGGGCTGACGCTCGCAGGCCCGATGACTATGCTCGCGCGCCTGCTTATGCTTGCTCAATGGTTCCGAATGGTAACGAACTGGCCGACCGTGCCGAGAGGCCATCAGCCCTCATGAGTGAACGGCGTTCAGACTGGATTGCATTCGTACCACAGCTCCCCGCGCAGCTCTGGCTGCTTGCAACTGCGGCCTTCGTGAATTTCTTGGGCTATATGGTCACGCCCTTTCTGGTCCTATACCTGACAGGGGTAGCCAATTTCTCGATCGAGAGCGCGGGGGTCCTGCTGACGTGTTTTGGCCTTGGCGGTATCGCCGGCACCTGGTCAGGCGGAAGATTGAGCGATCGGATCGGCGCGCCCAACGTTCTGGTATTGAGTTTCCTGATCAGCGGTGGCGCAATGGCGGTCATCCCGGCAATCTCCAGCACGCCGATTATCGGGGGAATATTGATCGTCCTAGCCTTTGCCAATGGCGCTTTTCGGCCCGCCTATGATGCCTGTGTCGTTGGGCTATGTCCCGAAGACGAGCGATCACGAGCGTATGCAGTCTATGTGGTCGCTATCAATATTGGGGCGGGGATCGCTGCCAGTTTGGGCGGTTATCTTTACGCTGTCAAACCAGAGTTGATTTTCTACGTGGATGCTGCAACCTCGCTGTTCGCGGCCGGCCTTGTATCCGTTTTCCTTGCCCGACCTTTAAACACGGAGAGCAAAAAAGCTTCGAAGACTGAAATGGTCGACGGAGCGGCGCGAGCAGCTCATAAGAGCATAGCCTTCCTCCTTGTTTGCCTGGCTTCATGCGTACTCGACGTGGTGGCAAAACAGACCTCTGTGACCCTGCCGCTGTATGTCACCTCGGCATACGGGATGACGCCAGAGGCTTTTGGTCATCTGCTGACTCTCGGCTATCTTGTGTTCGCGGCCGCTGTGCTGCCCGTCTCGAGCTGGGTAAAGCAGCGAAATCCGATACAGATGGCCGTAGCGGGTATGGCCATCGTGGCAGCTGCCTTTTCCCTGCTCCCGACCGGGTCAGGTGGGTCAGTACTTGTGGGCCTTTATCTACTCATCACCTTTGGTCAGCTACTCTTCTATCCAGCAATCATGTCGATCGTTATGGGGATAGCCGCGAAAGATGGGGAAAGAAGCGGAGAGTATATGGGCTTTTACCGGACGACTCAGTCGGTTGCAGGCTTAGCTGCTCCTTCGATCGGAACATTCATTTACGCACAGCTGTTTCCGTCGGCATTGTGGGGTTTCTGCACGATATTGATCCTTGCTTCCGCGTTAGCGCTTTGGCGATTGAAGGGAATCTGAACCATGCAGACGGAGGGAATTCAGATGACTGTAACCGCTCGCAGGCTGGCCTAAATCTAAATATTGTCAACTGAGTGTGCCTCAGGCCAACATATCGCCTTGATATCCATCAGCTAGATGACTGATAATGCGATTACTTATCGGTCGTTTTATTGAGCCGACATGGCGTGCAGTTTGTGGGCAAAACACTGGTATAAACCGCACAGTTGATGGTAAGCGCGCATTTCGTTGCGCTGCGCGTTATGGGGCGGCTTGAGCCGGCGGTCTCGGCTGCAATGACAAATGCTGCTTTCGCAACGCGGCTTTGCAGCTACAAAGCCCATCAGGCATCTTTTGGTTTCTCGACGCCATCTCATTGCTTCCACGGCGAGCGCTGCCACGCTATCGCCTGGAGGAGCAAGCTTAGCGATGGGATCGGCCGTTTATGTCGAAACGCAGGTCAGGAGCGGTGGGTTTTGGGCGTCAATGCGCACGTGGGGCAAGAAGGATGCGGCAACTCTCGGCGCGTTAACGCTGTTTTAACTATGTGAAATACAACCTCGGCGGCGTCGTGTAGAATACCCTCTCAATCGACTGGGTGAAGGCATGGCAACGAATAGATATTCGGCCTTTGCGCCGATCGGGCTCAAGTTTCATAACAATCAGCCGCAAGTGGTCGTCCGGAATCTCACCGCCGCAGCGCGTGTTCTCATACAAGACTGGCCCCTTGACGATGGCGAGGATTATGTCATCGCCGTCAAGGCATGCGCTGATGCGCTCATCGGGGAAATAAGCCTAGAAGAATTCCGGGAGATCCTTCTGAGCGCTGCCATCGAGGCCGGAATTTCCGCTCTCTCGGTTGTATCCGACCAAGCTCTGCGCGATGGGTCCGGCAAGCCACACGCCGATCATCAAGAGCCTCGCTTCGAACTTGGCCCGTATTCTCGCTAAGTGCCTCGAGGCACGTCCTTCGGCTTGGCATGTCGGGGCACGAAAAGCCGCCAGGTCTATCCGTTCGGATAAAGCGGCACACTGGACGGCATCGGCGATCGCCGGGTTTTCGCCTTGGACCGAATGTCGGCTTCGACGCTCTTCCACAAGCGCACATAATGTTGATGACGTTAGACTGGAGTGCAGTTCCGTCGCCGATAATGGTGCTCAAATTATGAGAGGCCCTCGGAAAATAGGATCAAACGCGCCATGTATTGCATATGGGCGATGGTGGGAACGCTCTGACCTGTACTCGGACACTTCCTAAGACCTGCATGTTTAAAGTGTTGATCAATTTTATAAAGTTTCTAGTTGTATTTCTCATGGCAACCTTTAAGTTGTGCTCATCTTGCTGGTGGAGGTGACTATGTCTGAGTCAACGATCGTTTGTTGCCCTGGTCTTATTGCTTGCTGGCGAATAGGAAACAGCCTGTAGGCCCCGTAACGTTAGAGCTTCCGTAGTATCATCGTATTTCGATGTCCGCGCATATGCGTTCGGCGTCAAGAATCCTGTTTAGGTCACTTTAGTTCCGACGCTTCTTTCTCTGTTGCGGGTGGGAACATCGAAAACAACTAGAGCTCCTTTAGTGTCGGCTCATCAAAGCAACAAGGAAATTCAAATGCCCCTTCCGAGAACACGGTTGCTAGTGCGTCTTCATGCGAGACTAAGCGCCATCGCGGTCACGTTCTTGGTCTCTTGCTTGGCCGTATCCAATGCTGCTCTTGGTGAGGAGTCCAATACGACAGATCGGCTCGACGGCATCAAGCGGCCCTGTGTTATGCCTTCCGCTAGCGAGCAGGTGAAACCGAAGCCGCATAAAGTGGTGCTGGACCCCTGGCGATTGTTTGGCGTCGATCTGGCGCCTTATCGTTTCGCCGTGCCATGGCGGTATCTTCATGGTCGGCCTCCTGAGGATCTAGCGACTTGCAAATACAGTACGAACGCGGTGGGCATCCAATTTTGGATCCCTGACGGCGCTGCACCAGAGCGAGACTTGTCTCGGTCAGCCGATTTCAATCCGTCCGAAAGAGATCGGCCGAGACCGAGTGTGGGTGAGTGGATAATCAAATTCGTGTTTTTACAACACTATGACGAAATTCCCCCGGTCGAGGCAGATCCAGAAAATCAGTTCGCTAGCTTTGTTAAAGCCCAGGGTTCTCGGATCGAGCTCGATCGCCGACATGGTTTAACTAATGCGCGAATTAAAGATTCGCCCAATCCCATTCCACATTGGCTGTCGAAAGAGGACAACGCTTACGTACTTATTTGGTGCGTCTTGGACAGAGTCTGCCAAGGTTCGCTCATCCTTGAAGATAAGCACCTTGCAGGCCGGTTTTTCCTGACCCGAGAGTCTGTCGACTTCCGTGATGCAATCGTCCCGACACTTCGAATGCTCTTAGAGCGGTGGCAAATCCAAAAGTAGAATGTTCACAATCTGAGGAGGTATAAATGTCGACAATTTCCGCTATCCAGCTTGCGACTTTGAGTGCCATTACCAACGATGGGACCAAGAATTTCTGGCAAGGATAATGACTACCTCAGCGGAGGGGGTGGGAAGGATACGATCTTCGCTGACATCCAAGGTTCTGTCCAAGATACCGGAAATGACATCATCGTGGCGGGCGCTGACGACGACAAAGTGTTTTCCAGCGGCGGCTCAGACGTTATCTCGCTTGGGGACGGGAACGACGAAGTCCATCTTATTGCTTCCAACGGCGACGACGAATTGCCGTTCATAGAAACGGCCGTTTGGGGCGGAGCAGGTAGCGATAGCTTCTATTTCGAAGGCGACGCTCACGTGCTGTCTAACCGGCTCAGTTCTACGTGGAAACCAACAGATTTGGCCGCTAATGGCGATCAAACTGCGCGCACCATTCGTTTGGACCGCAGTTTACCACCGTCATTAGTAGAGCAATCGCGCTCGTGTCGTTCCCGGAATCTGGCGAAGTGCGTCAAGTATGTCATCGGCTGTCTGGCCAACGCCCTCGGCCTCAATGACCACGTAACCCATGTCGCCGTACGTCTGCAGGAACTCACCGACGATATTAAGTCCTCGGGACGAAAAGACCGTATTGAGATGGTTCAGGATGCCAGGGCGATTTTCATGAACATGGATGAAACGCGTGCCGTTTGGACGTGGCGGCAGTTGAACCTGGGGAAAATTGACTGCCCCAAGCGTCGAGCCGACGTCGGAATACTCGACAAGCTTCCTGGAGACTTCCCTTCCAATGCGCTCCTGAGCTTCTTCGGTCGACCCGCCAATATGCGGGGTCAGGATGACATTATCCAAACCTTGCAGTGGCGTTTCGAAACGCTCTTTGTTTGACGCCGGCTCCGTCGGGAACACGTCCACAGCCGCGCCGGCAAGATGTCCTTCTTTCAGAACCTTCGCCAGCGCTTCAAGATCCACCACAGTGCCGCGGGAATTATTGATGAAGATGGCTCCCTTTTTCATTCTGCGCAGCTCGGTTTCAGTTATCATGTTTTGCGTCGAGCTGGTTTCCGGAACATGCATCGTCACAAAGTCCGAGATTTCAAGAAGCTCGCCGAGCGTGGCCATCGATTCTGAATTGCCGTGGCGAAGCTTGTCTGAAGGATCGAAATAACGGACATTCATCCCCAAGCTCTCCGCAAGGACGCTAAGCTGCGAGCCGATGTTGCCGTAGCCCACGATCCCCAGCGTTTTCCCGCGCACTTCACGACTGCCTATGGCGGATTTCTCCCATCCGCCTTGATGAGCGGAAGCCGAGCGCGGGAAAATCTGCCTGGTCAGCATGATGATCTCCCCGATCACAAGCTCGGCGACCGAACGGGTATTCGAATAGGGCGCGTTGAACACGGGGATCCCGCGTCGGCGGGCCGCATCCAGGTCGACCTGATTTGTCCCGACGGAAAAACAACCGACGGCAATAAGCTTCTTGGCGGACTTGAAAATGTCGTCGGTCAGCTGCGTGCGTGAACGAATTCCGACAATATGCGCATCGGCTATATGACTTTTGAGATCCTTGTCATCCAGGGCCTTCGGCAGATGGGTCAGATTGACGTAGCCGGATGACGAAAAGTAGTCCACGGCGCTCTGGCTGATGCCCTCAAGTAGAAGCACGGAAATCCGATCGCGTGGAAGAGAAAGTTGTCGGGTCATGGAATTGCTTTCGATTCTCGTATTTGGCCAAACCAAGGTCGTGGGCCAGAAAAGCTCGCTACGGCAGGACGACTTAGCGGCCATCCAATCGACAGCGCAAGAACAAACTCAAAACTCCGTTGGCGGACTATGCTTGCGACGATTACGGCGTCAGCGCGCCTCTCAAGCGATACCCAGAAATACGGCCAGGGACCTGGTGACTGCCAGGAGAGACTCGTCGTCCAGGCGACCAATCATCGCACCAATGCCATCCCGTTTTACGGACATGGCTTTATCCACCATCACTTGTGAGGCTTTGCGCAGACCGCTTTGCGGGGTTGGCTGAATTGTTGGCCGAATGAGCGGCGCCTCGATGAGCGTACTCGATATGAGCAGGACGGCGACCGTGCCGGTGGCGTCGAACTGGTCGGCCTGGATGATTAGCGCTGGGCGCGGCTTGCCGAAATCGCCATTGATTGCGACGGTGACGATGTCACCACGCCTCATGCTTCATCCTCAGAACGCAGATCGCCGAGAGCTGCATCAAGGAAATCTTGCAAATCGTGGTCGCCAGCATCAGCAAGGGCTGCCTGAATGGACTGGCGATGGCATTCGGCGGCAAAACCAGGGCGTCGGGTATCGGGAATCCATATTTGGACGGGCCGCAGTCCGGCTGCCCGCAAGATTTCACGGCGCTTTCGAACTCTTTCATTAACCGAGGCTGCCATGTGTGAACTCCCTAAGGCCGTTACATGTAACATAGGGAGTAGGCTCGTGGATGTCAACGTGCCGGATCGCGGGTGAGGAATTTCGGGTTCTGGAGCTATCGGCTTCGGCTCGCTCGGCGGGGGCGTCGCATACCAGTCATTCTCGTGGATGCGGTACCTTCCGATCGCGGTCGCAGTCACATTCGACAAATGCATCAAATGCGGGTGATAGGCATCGCGCGCTTCTAACAATGACGAATAGTACCGCTTCGGCGAAAATTCCTTAAGTATCCTTCAGCCCCAGATGCCTTTTGCAATATAGTTGCCAGGCAGTATCACGCCTAGGTTTAATGTTATCAAAGTTTCGCGTCACAGCGTGCTTTGTGGTTGAGTGGGAGTCCGCGCTAAGAATTGGCATACAGTTCAAAGTCAAAGGATCGCCCGCCAATTATCTTAAATCAATTCAATCTCAGAAACGAAGTATTGATGCCGCCATCGACGAGTATAGATCGGCACGCCTAGCTCAAAATGTATAATTCGCGTGAAACTTGAGATCCTCGATAAGCGAGGTGGATTTAGCCTTGATTATGTACAGGCGATACCTCACTATCCGAGGTTGATAGTCTGCAGATCAAAAGCATGATGCGTCTTGAGGGTTGTACGCCCGGGCGTCAGATAGTTGCGAACCGGCACGTCAAAAAGGGCAAGCCGAATGGTCATTCGCTGTCAGGCTGAAGGTTGTGAGCGACCAGCGCCGGACGAGCTTCAATGGAAGCTTGTCATGGCGTGCAATGTCACCGACGTCTTTGATCTTTTCCTAGGCAAGTTCGACGCTTTCGATTGTCCGAATTGCGGCGCCCGATCATCGATTGCTCCCAGTCTGGTCGGCTTGTTTATCGTCGACGCTTGCCTCCTTGTCGTTGATCGAGGCTTCGATCCGAAGGACGTTGCGCAGAACGCAATCGCTCCGCTCGTGAACGGACTGGGGCTCGCTCTTGCAACTGAGCCGGCCCCTGACCTTTCCCAATTCAAGAGCGCATTTGCTGCCAAGACAAAGGCAACTGCCAGACGATATCCGTTCGCAAGCTTCGATCCCTCCTCTGCAGACGACAATTTGTCCAACTGGCGCGACCTTCAGGGAGAGATCCTGAGCGCGCTATTTGCTGGTGCCAGTGGTATCGTGCCCGGCCTCGTCATTCAGACATGCGATCTCGACGGCACCGTCAACGACCAAGATCATACCATAGATGTGATGAAAGACTTGGTTCTTCATCTCATGACGAGTTGGTCGCTTGGTTTGTCGAGCCTGACGAGGGACCTTCCTCTAGAGGAGTTGCTGCTTCGTCTGATCGACAGTTGTGGCGCAGTTGCCTTTATCTCCGAGCCATTGATCGAGAAATTGGCGCAGATCCGGACGTTTATCGACGAGGATAAAATTGATCGATGGGTAGCGTTCCACTTCAAAGCTGTGGAGGCGTCGGTATTTGCGATGCTGCAGAAGGATAACCCGAACGCGGATAACTGGGCGAGCGATTATCTGATGGTCCGTTGCGCGGCTCACGCCGAAGGTCAGGGGTCGGTGGACCGCTTCCGACTGTCCGAAAAACGCATCCAGTCCACAATAAGCTATAAGCATGCATGGAACGCCGTTGCCGAGGTCTTGTCGTCGATCCTGAAGGTGGATGATGACGAGGAGCAAGATCAGGAGATGACGGCTCTTGAACTGGCGCTCAACGAACTCGGGCGCGGCTACCTATTGGGCGCGGTTATCAAACGGGGCATGAGAATAGGGGCCGTTGGCGGCAAAAGTACTGCTACAGAGGCGATCGACAGAACCCCAGAGACATTTGCGGATTATCTTCGCGGCAGGCATGAGGCCAATCCGAATGTGCCGTGGAGTATTCTCATCCAGATGTGGAACCCGTCCTGGTTTTCCGATGCCTCCGCCGTCGCTCACCTCTTCGATCTACTCGAACCCCATTTGGAAGGGGCGCATGAACGCGCCGATATGCTGACATGGCTCGGTGAGCGGCTGAAACTGCTGGGTGTGCCAGAGATCGCGCTCGAGCGCATCGGTAAAGACCCGGCGCCGTGGGAGGATGCGCTTGACAATCGCGACAAGCGGGCGCTTTGGACCGAAAGGAGCAACGCTCTGCGTCTTGCGGGCGAACGGCAACGCGCTCTGGACGTCGCACGCGCGACGCTTTCGATGACGCTCGCAGACGCCGATGCTTCAAACCAAAACAAGGCCACCGCCCATTTGAACGTCGGCATCCTGTCGCGGGAGACCGGGCATTTCAACGAGGCGGTTACACAGATGCGTTTGGCGCTGACGCTATCGCCCGAGGCGGAGCGTTGGACTGCTTTGCAATCCCTGGCGGCGACATACGTACAGATGGGGCGTATCGCGGAAGCCGCCGACGCCCTGGCGGAAGCTCGACGAACCGCGGGCGGGATCGATATGGCCGGGACGCAGGCGGCGCTACTGGTGGGCGAAATCTCGGCGCGCCTGTATCTCAGGGAATTCAAGCGCGCTGACGCCCTGCAAGCTAAGGTGCCCACCCTGGACGAGGTGCCGGACGCGGCGCTCCCGGGGCTGTCTGGAATCATACGCGCAACCGCAGTCAGAAAGGGCGATTTGGAAGGGTCCAAAGACCAGGCGGTTCGGGTGGTCGAGCGATTGAAGCAATCGGCTGAGACATTCATGGCTGCCGGCAATCTTCTTCAAGCGCAGGTCGCCTGGCAGGCCGCCGCCGCGCTCGCGCAGGATTTTGACATACCGGAAGCAGAATCCCTTTGGCTGAGGGAGGCACAGGCGAGTGCGGCCGCGGGACGATGGCCGTCCACACGCACGGCGATCGAAATGGCAATCCTCGAGATCGAAAGAGATCCGGATCAGTTCGCGGATATGCTGGACGCGATCCTCGCTGCGCTGGAGCAGCAGGCGGGGGGTGTCGAGGTCGATACACTGACAATGGACCTGCTCTCCCCCCTTGAAGAGCCGCTCGAGCGGCTGGCCGCCGCCGTCTATGATCTTGGGCTCGGCCCGAATTACGATCAGATGGTCGCCGAACTCCGCCGCAACGCGCACCATCGTACCCAGATCTTTGCGACGGATGATGAACGAAGGATTGGAATCCGTGGGGTTGCAGCGGAAGCCATGAGCCCTCATCAGGCGCAATTCATGGTCCTGGAATGGTGCGATCTCAGGGACGAGGATATGATAGGGCTTGTGTCGGTTCTGAAGCCTGACGAGGCACGGGCCGGCTATCTCTATTACACGCCGGACATCGATATCGTCGCCACGGCCGAGCTGATTGCGGCGCGCATGCCCAAATGGCGAAACTCGCGCGCGGGCGAGCCGTTCGAGGTTCCCGGCTGGGAAAAGGTGCGACATTGGCTGAGGCTTGTCGCCAACGATTATCTTCCAGGTGGCGGGCATGTCGTCATTATCGATCATCCACAGCTGACGACTTTGCCGTTTCATGTTGCGCTCGCACCCGAATGGACGGTGTCCTACGCTTCGGACTGGCTGGCCATTGAAGCAGCGGTCGGCGCAAACGGTCGGGCGGCGAAGTCGCCGCGCCTGGGGGTCCTGCATGCTCCGAGATCGAATGAGACGAATTCGGTTCGTGAGGCCTTGGAATTCTCGGCAAAGGCCACGCAACAATTGGCAGTTCGCCTAGGGCTGAGTTGCAGACGTAATGAGCCCGGCGGCGGCGACAGCGCGGCCTTGAGCGAAATGCTTGCGACGACCGACGTTTTGAAAGTGCTTTGCCATGGGCAGGTCTGGAAAGACGATCGTGAAGTCGCGCTCGTCATTGACCACGACGGCAGGCCCCCGCCTGGCTACACGATGTCCGCGCTTGTCGCTTCGAACCGTGGACATCGGTTTGGCCGTGCCGCTCTTAGGAACCAGACGCTTGCGGCGCGAACAGTTTTTCTCGGGGCTTGTTCATCGGGAGTCGTCTCCATCGGCGGGCTGGACGAACGGACGAGCTTCGCAACGCTCTTGAGCCGGGTCGGCACCAGCGCGGTCGTGGCGCCGCGCTGGAAAATTGACGCAGAACTGGCATTGCCGATCCTCGACGATGCCATAGCGGGTTTCGTGGCCGGACAACCATTGAATATGGCGATGAGCGCGGCTGTCGCCGCTGCGATCAACCGGGGCGTGCCTGCATGGCAAGCCCATGCGTTTGTCATCGAAGGAGCCTGGGAATGAGTATTGTAGATGATCTCAACAACAAGGGTGCGACGCCTGAGACGATTCTTCAGATTCTGGATACGACCGTGTTCGAAGCATCGGGCGATCTATCGTCTGATGACATGATGTCGAATTTGAAGGCCGCGGTCGATGACGAGGCAGAGGTGGACGAGGCCCTTGAAACGCTTCGCAAACATCCAGAACTCATAAACGAGATTGCGTTGCTGTGGATTTCGCACGCTGCGCAGCAACCAGAGACCGAGCAACTCGTTTCCGAGGCGATCGCGGACGCGGATCGCCAGATGCCGATGCTGGAGATTAGTGCGGTCACGCTTGTCGCACTCTATGCAATTTACACCTTCGGCCCGAACAAACCGACGAATATGAAATGGACCATCAGGCAACGCAAGAACGGGACATTCGAGGAAATCAAGACTGAGGCCGGATATGCCGATTTCAGCGCGCCGGTGAAGGCGTTTCTTGGACTGTTTACCGGAGCGAATAAGGGCGAGAAATAGGATTGGCTAGCCTAAATCTCTCAAAGTAAAGGGTGCATCGGGTCCGCGAATCTGAGAAACTGCTTTTGCGACAAAGGTTTACCAGATTTGATACGGAAGGCCCGATGCAAACACACTGTATCTCCGCGCAGCTCGGATTTGAAGGCTTCGACGGTCACAAAGTTATCGCTGGTTTTGACGGCGGCGCGATCACCTCGGATGCCGGTGCGCTGCTGCTTCGCCACGTCGATGGGGCCATCGGGCTATTCGACCGGGTGGCCGGCTGCTTCGTTGATGGCCGCTGTGAATCGGCGCCGGGTTTCGAAGCCGATCTGCGCGGTAAGCCGCTGAAATCGCGATAATAGGTGGGGTCACGTCACGATGCCGATTCACAGGCGGGGATATCGTCCGGTCAGGCGATTGCCGGCTTCCAATTGAGATGTCCTTCAACGATTGTGATGGCGTCGTTGCGTCGGAGAGTTTCGGCTCGGTAAGAAATCAAACCGGATACGAGCTCATTTGCATCGGCCGCAGCCCCGGTAGGGTCCAATTCCAGCAGAACGTCACCTGTATGGACATGTGTGCCGTTCATGACATTGAAGGCACGTACGATTTCGCGCGCTATCGAGTTTCTGACATCGAGCCCTCGCCAGAAGGTGTTTGAACCTTGCAAATCAGCCCCATCTGGACTAAATGTGGTTACGTAACCACGACCATTGGAGGCTTGTTATGAGCGTTACCACACTTTCAGGCCGGGAACTCAATCAAGACTTGGGCCGCGCAAAGCGCGCCGCCCAGGAAGGGCCGGTGATCATCACCGACAGGGGACGGCCCGCGCATGTCCTTTTGTCGTTCGAGGAATACAAACGGCTTACTGGCAAAACGCGCACACTCGGCGACATGCTCGCAACGCAGGGTGCGGAGGACTTCGACTTGCCGCTCATGCCGCGCACGGAACATGCCCAGCCGGTTGACCTGTCCTGATGTTGTTGCTCGATACCAACGTCGTGTCGGAATTGCGTAAGGTCGCAAGCGGCAGGGCCGATCCCAATGTCGTGGTTTGGAACGAAACCGTAGATCCGGAAGAGACTTTTATTTCGTCTGTCGTTTTGCATGAACTCGAGATTGGTGTCCGGCTGGTGGAGCATAATGATGCCGCGGCCGGGAAGGTGCTGCGCAATTGGTTGGAAAACGCCGTTCTCTCCGCATTTTCCGGACGTATCCTCCCTCTTGACGAGGCGGCAGCCCGCCAAGCGGCCCAATGGCATGTGCCTCATCCCAAGCCGATCAATGATGCCTACATCGCAGCGACGGCGTTCACGCGGCGTATGACGCTGGTGACACGCAACGTCAAAGATTTCGAATCCTTCGGGGTCGCACTTAAAAATCCCTGGGATGTCCCACCCACCTGACGGGTCATTCGGTGTAGGATCATGGCGGCAAGGTAGATGTAATTCGACTTACACTATTCAGTGGCGTTGGTGCACGGATAGTGATTTTGAGGCAGGTTGGTCTTTGATACCGCTGACTATGCGTCAGCAACTTTGCTGTGCACAGATTTCGGGCGTGCGCATTGGAGCATGCGGTTGAGGATGGCGGAGGCGATGGCAACTTCTGCCTGTTGGGCGGGAAGGGAGCAGGCCCGCAGACGCCGTCCGATGACGGCCTTGTATCGCCCGATGGCTGTCTCGACCAGAGACCGCTTGCCGTAGCCGGTGGAGGCTTGCCATTTCATCCGTCCCTCTCTTTCGATCGCTGCAATGTGGTTGTCCCGTTGATCCGGCATTTCAGAATCTGCCCGTTCGACCGCGTTGGCACGAGGCGGAATGACGATTGCGGCAGCAGCGCTGTGGTTGATGACGGTATCGTAGGTTGGCTTTCCGTCATAGGCGCCGTCGGCAGTGAACTGTCCGATCGGACCGTCGATCTGGTCGAGCAGTGAGTCCACTTCCGGCCAGTTCGTCACTTTGAACTTCATCTTGCCGATACGGTGACGGCGGCGGGAATTGTGTTTGAAAGGCATAACAGGGGCACAACGGTCATTGAGGTTGCAGCCTACATATACGCCCAGCACTGAACGATCCGTGCACCAACGCCTCGGCCATTGGTTTCCGCCCCGATATAGACAGTGCGATTGGCACTGGACGTTTCCTGTTTAAATTCGTGATCACGATCGCGCTGGCAATAAGCGGCGGCCTCCTAATGTTCCGGATTGGCAAGCCGGGCGTTCCATTGCGATCATCGGCATGGGGTTTGCTGGTGCCGCTGGTGCTGGCCATTGGCGCTGCGGGATTCGAGTTATCAGTCATGCCGCCCGAGACTTGGGGCGCACGCATGGTCGGTCATAATTCCAGGCTCTGTCTAACGATCATACCCCTGCTTTCAGCCGGCCCCTTGGCCTGTTTCCTTTTCGCCTTGCGCCATGGCGCCCCGGGCAGCCCGGGACTTGCGGCCGCCATCGCCGGACTGGCCTCGGCGGGCATCGCGGCAACCTTCTACGCAGCGAACTGCAATGACGATAGTCCGCTTTTCGTCCTGCTTTGGTATCCGATTGCCATTTCCATCGTCGCCGGGGTCGGCATTCTGGCCGGCCGCAGCTTGTTGCGCTGGTAGAATTCGTCATGGCAATACTGACCGTGTTCTGCGCCGTCTAGGGTCCGGCCGGCCCAGAGGCTTCCGGTGCGCATTGAGATCGATGACACCCCGAAGGCAGCCCAGCTTATTGCTGGCCGCCTCAAAGCGTGCCGTGAAGGAAGCCATCAAGGATGTCGGCAACAGCCGCGACGGGGTTGAAGCAGACCTTGGGAAGCAGGCTTGATCGCGGCGTGTCCTGCGCGAGGCAACCGATAGCTGCGCCGCCTGCGGACTGCGGAGCAGTCTGTCCGGGTGTCAATCGGCGTCGTAACAGATGCCTCATCACGATCACGTCACCCGATCTCCTGGCGGCTGCGAAGGCCGAGTGGCGGGAAAAGACCAGAGGAAAAGCCTATGTGTGCCCGATACCCGACGATGTGAGGCTCGCATCGGTGCATAGCCGGTAAGGTAGCCTTCGTGAGCGAGAGATGCGCACAGCCCATCTTGTCGGCCGCCCTCGGTTGCAATTACGATCCCCGGCGATGCATCGCCGCACCTATATTTTAGCGAAGTCCTCGACCTGCGCCCTGATCGCGGCCTCGGTCGGCAGATGTTCCATCGAACCTGCACCGTAGAAGCCGTCGCAACGCTTGCAGCGGGCGAGCACATAGGCGGCATCCGCGGGCATGGCGATCGGGTCGTTGTTTTCAGGAATAAGTCGATTGGGTCATGTGGTCGGTTCAGCCGTGCAGCCTGCGCAGCATTGTTCCAAGCCGGCTTCCGG